>Ga0183095_10162_pt1 | contig 362207 bp, 316 predicted proteins | sample BioMet4_FD_130346 | JGI IMG/M metagenome (GOLD analysis project Ga0183095, IMG submission 130346) | Microbial communities from bioreactor (seeded with sewage sludge) at LBNL, California, USA - Biofuel metagenome 4 (v2) (version 3) | ecosystem: Engineered > Bioreactor > Anaerobic > Unclassified ...
CATGAAAGAGGTACGCGAGCGGGGTTCAGAACGTCGGGAGACAGTTCGGTCCCTATCCGCTGTGGGCGTTGGAAATCTGAATGGAGCTGTCCTTAGTACGAGAGGACCGGGACGGACATACCTCTGGTGTACCAGTTGTCTTGCCAAAGGCACGGCTGGGTAGCTAAGTATGGAAGGGATAAGCGCTGAAAGCATCTAAGTGCGAAGCCCCCCACAAGAATAGATTTCCCCCATTTAAATGGTAAGACCCGTGAGAGACTATCACGTTGATAGGTCGGAGGTGGAAGTGCAGCAATGCATGCAGCTGACCGATACTAATAGGTCGAGCACTTGACCAGTGGTTTCAAGGATTCGTTGAACCTTGAAGATACGCATTATTCAGTTTGAAGGTGCAAATATCCGGTGACAATAGCGAGGAGGTCACACCTGTTCCCATCCCGAACACAGTAGTTAAGCTCCTTAGCGCTGATGATACTTGGCGGGCAGCCGCCTGGGAAAGTAGGACGTTGCCGGTTTATTTTTATCTGGCTCCATGGTCAAGCGGTTAAGACACCGCCCTTTCACGGCGGTAACTCGAGTTCAATTCTCGATGGAGTCACCATTTTTAGAAATTTTGGCGCGATTGGTTCAAATACCAGTCGCGTTAAATATATCATTCCGTGCGCGATTGGCGGAATTGGCAACACTCGTTTCAGAGAAACTCGTTCCTCCGTTCATCAGCCTACAATCGGCTGATTTCACTTTGCTGTCCCATTTTACACTGCAGCTGAAGCTGCGTAAAATGAGCAGCCGCGCTATAACATAGTTTTATATTCCGTGCGCGATTGGCGGAACTGGCAGACGCGCTAGATTTAGGATCTAGTGGGCGACCGTGGGGGTTCAAGTCCCTCATCGCGCACCATAACACAACAGCAGGCTTTATGCCTGCTGTTGTGTTATATGCGCAAAAAATGGGACTTGAACCCGAAAGGGCATCGCTGTGAATGGAATGACTCCGGTGGAGTCATGAATAGGCGATGGTCCGAGTCGACTGAATGAGGAGACGAAGGACGGCAGCGCAGCTGCGGAGTCCCTCATCGCGCACCATAACGAGGAAACAGGCTTTATGCCTGTTTTTTTGCTATGATTACATATGAATGATATAATATACCTATAAAAGTGCTATTGAATGGACTTGATATTATGGAAAGGAATAATAATCATGCAATATAGAATACATAAAAAAACAGGTGATCGTATCAGTGAAATAGGCTTCGGGTCTGCTTACATCCCGGAAGTTAATGAAAAAACCGGGATGGAGGCTTTGTCAGCAGCATATGAAGGCGGCATTAATTATTTTGATATGGCGGCGGCGGACTCAAGGTGCTTTCCTTATTACGGAAAGGCTTTTTCTACAGTAAGAGACAGTATTTTCTATCAGATCCATTTTGGTGCATGTTATGACAGCGGTACGTATGGCTGGTCGACGGATCTGGACACGGTCAAGCGAAACGTTGAACGAACAATGTCAGACCTGAAAACGGATTATATCGATTATGGTTTTATACATTGTTTGGATGAAATTTCAGATTGGGATGAATATAAGCACAGCGGAACATTGGAATATTTGATGAAGATGAAAGAGCAGGGTATAGTGAAGCATCTTGGACTGTCATCCCATACGCCGGTGCTTATCAACAGAGTGCTGGATGAGGTCCCGGTTGATATGGTCATGTTTTCAGTTAATCCGGCTTATGATTATCATCAAGGAGATTATGCTAATGGAAGCATTGATGAAAGAAGTAAGGTTCATCGCAGATGCGAGAGTGAAGAAATAGGGATCACTGTTATGAAACTTTTTTCTGGCGGCCAGCTGCTGGATGCAAAGCTGTCGCCTTTTGGAAAAGCTTTGACGACTTATCAGTGCATTAAGTATGCTTTGGACCGCCCTGGAGTAATAAGCGTGCTGCCGGGGATGGCAACAAAAGAGCAGGTGGAAGATTTGCTGCGCTATTACGAGGCTTCCGATGAGGAAAAGGATTATTCGGTGATCGGTTCCTTCAGCCCGGCTGATGCAGTTGGCAAGTGCGTATACTGCAACCACTGTCAGCCTTGCCCTCAGGAAATCGACATTGGACTTGTCAATAAATATTACAACCTTGCTAAAATTGGTGATGATATGGCGTTACAGCATTACAAAGAACTAAATCATCATGCAGACGAATGCATAGCGTGCGGACACTGCAATGACAGATGTCCGTTCTCGGTGGATCAGATGAAACGCATGAAGGAAATGGCGGAATATTTTAAGTTAGATGTGCAGAAACTGTGATACAATGATTCATATCAATTAAAGCTTGATTTGCGAGGTGGAAAATGTTTTTATTAGATGTTAAATACAAGGTCAAACCTGGAATGCGTCAGGAATTTTATGACACGATCATGAACAATGGAATTGCGGAACTTTCCATGAAAGAAGAAGGCAATATTCGATATGATTATTCTTTTTCTAAGGAAGATGATGATTTGCTGCTGCTTGATGAAAGATGGGCCGATCAGGAGACGCAGAAAAGGCATACCTGTTCGGAGCACTTTAAGAAACTGGGCGAGCTGAAAGCAAAATACGTTCTTAGCACTGAACTGAATGCTTTGATCGTGCGCAGGGCAAATGAAGGCGACTTGGATCGTGTTGCCGAGATAGAGAGCGAGTCATTTCCTCCGGCGGAGGCGGCCAGCAAGGATAAATACAAATGGAGGCTTGAGCATTACCCTGAGTATTTCTTTGTCGGCGAATCAGACGGAAAGATAACGGCTGTTGTGGACGTTATTCCATGGGCAAAGGAAACCATCGAAGATGGAATCTTTGAAACAAAAGAGCTGCCGACGGGCAAAAACGCCGCCGTGCTTTCTGTCATGACGGCAGCAGCGTACAGACGCCGCGGCATGGCAGAAATGCTATTGTCATATGTGCTGGAAGAAATGAAAGCCATGGGAATGACCAGCTCATGCTTGACATGCAAAGAGCATCTGATACATTATTATGCCAGGTTCGGTTACAGTAAAAAAGGCGTATCGGAATCCGTTCACGGCGGAGCAACATGGTATGATATGGTTATGAAATTCTGATCATATTTGAATAATACAGTATTTTTCATACTCTTTCAGCAGCATGGTTGCTTTCATTGTGGCTATTTCTGGCAGAGTATGATGCTTCATAAGATCGCGTACGAATTCGCAGCCTAGAAAATACCCGGTGTCACTGTGGCCTAGGAAACTGCACCAGTCACCAAAGAAATCCTGGGTGCTTTCATTATTTTGCATGCGCCTGAGATATTCACGCCTGATTTCATCAAGGTTAGAACGGCACCAATTAAGCCAGTCGTCCTTGTCCTGATGATAAAAGTTGGGATCGCTGCAAAGGATCTGTTCACATGCCATGGCAATTCCTTCGTCTGCAAGCTGAAGAATGGATATTTCTGCTGTAGATGCGCATGGAGGATATTCGGCAAGACCGCCATGAGTGTAGTGCCAGATATGTCCGACTTCATGAAAGATGAGGCCGCGCATGTCTGCAGCGCTCTGCCAGTTCAATTCAACAATTTTTTCAATGCCAAGGAGAATGGCATTTCGACCGTCCAGAGTTGTTGCCCAGCCGGCTCCGCTGCAGAGACCCAGATATAATATTATGTCAAGATCAAGGCTTTCTGAACCTTCGGAAAACAGCTTTCCAGCGTTTTCTGTAAGTTCACGTGTCACGGCATCAAAAGAGCGGCTCGCTTCCGCCATTTTTGCCTCATGTGCAGCGGCGCTGTTGAGTACAGGCACAATTTCACGGACCATATCATATTGCGCTGAATCTTGCTCGCATTTTTCACTAAGCGTTGGTGAAATGCCGGACGCATATTTTCTCCAGGCGTCAATATCAAAATTTCCGCCGCGGTAGCAGAGTTCTATGCTGTCATATGTATTAATGATCCTCATAATGCAGCCTCCTTAATACTTATCTATGGTAAAAGTGTAACGCAGCTGGACAAAAAAGAAAAGAAATAATTGATCTCATTGAGACTCAGAAGACAGGGGATGAGAAAATGATAAGAGAAATAACAATGCTGGAAAAACCTGAGGAAACGGTTGCCGAACTGATACAGTTTATCAGAGAATCGGTGAGAAAAAGGGGAGCAAAGGGCGTGATCGTTGGCAACAGCGGTGGCGTTGACTCGGCGGCAGTGATTTTTCTGGCGGTGAAGGCTCTGGGAAAAAATCACGTCCGGACGCTGTATATGCCTGAGAGGGATACGGCGAAAGAAACTGCCCGTGATGCCATGCTGGTTGCAAAAGCAGCCGGCGTGAAGATGAAAACCGTACCGATAACGTCGCTGGTCCGCAAACTGGGTGTCTATGCATCAGAAAACCCGGCTTTGTTCGTTCCGCAGAAGATACAGGCTCGCTACGTACTTCACAGGCGCGAGGCATATCATGATGAAAACGGAACGCCATTCTATCAGTCGCTGATAGGCGGTGCGGGGAAGCCTGAGCTGCAGAACGATGTGGCATATTACAGCGTAAAGAATAGACTGAGGATGACCACGCTGTATCTATACGGCGAACGTTATAACCTTCTGGTCCTTGGCACAAGCAACCGCAGTGAAAAAATGGCCGGACTCTATATTAAATACGGCGACGGCGCCTGCGATGCGGCTCCGATAGCCGGACTTTATAAGACGCAGGTGTGGCAGATCGCCAAGGTTTTAGGCGTGCCAAGGCGCATTATAACAAAACCGCCAACCAGCGACCTGGCTCCAGGGCTGACTGATGCGCAGACTCTTACTATGGGTTATGACAAATTTGACATCATTCTGGCTGGAATCGATATGCAGGAGTCTGAGGCATCAAAAGCCGAGGCTGCAGATATCATTGACGATGAAAGCATTATGGCAGAGGCTGGATGCACAGCGGAAGACCTTGAATATGTAAGAAGTCTGATACGGGTTTCGGAGCATATGAGATGCATGCCGTGGGAACCGGAAGTTGGAAAATAATACAGGTTTTTAAAAAAATAGCAAATTATGGATTGACAGGGGAAAAGCAAGTATGGTATAGTGATACTGTAAATAAGTATGGATCGAGACGGACGAGACCTTAGGTTTCGCCCGTTTTTTCGTGGGAAAAAAGGAGGAAAGAACGATGCTAAAAAAGAAAAAACACCTGTGCATAGCCGCTGCTGCTGCCGCTATGATGGTTTTGCTGGTGAACGGTCCAAGCTGCAGTGAAGCTGACAGTGATGACGAAATGGCTGATTATCTGGATAAGCTGCCGGGTAGGCCTGCAATCACTAGTATAACGGCGCTGCCGGGGCCTGGGATACATCTGAAGATCAAGTGGAGGAAGGTAAGCGGCGCAGACGGTTATCAGGTGTATATGAAAAGGATTGGACGGCCAGGTTACCGGAGGGTCGGTACAACTGACGAATTGGACGATACCAGTCTGATCACCGGCAGGTTTATAGACGGACGGTATAGATACAGATATAAGGTAAGGGCCTATTCGAAAGAGGATGATAAGATTTTTTTCGGCAGGTTTTCCGTTCCAAGAGAGTATGAAAGCGTATGGACAGACGCGAATATTGCCAGGCTGAGGGATGATCTGATAAAAGTCGGTGAAGAGTGCGGGGTGCCTGAATATATGGTAGACAAGGATGCCGAAGGCTGCAGGGACAGTATTGTGATAAAGCCGGACGGAAAGATTTTTCATCTGGCTCATTTCAATTGCTGGGACGATGGTGAGGATTGTTCACCGGAAAACATGTCGTGGACAGCTCTTTATCCGCAGTTCATCAGCTACTATGCTCCATATGAAAGCACGCGGATCGCGTTGGAGGAGTCGCTCAAGTATGCAATAAATTATTACGGATACTGTTATCCATGGTGCATGAATGAGGAAACTGGCGAGATGGACGAAGGGATAGATCACTTTACTGTCTACTTCCGCAAAGCGGACATCGGTCTTAAGGGTCTTTATTTTTGGGTGATGGTCTGAGAAAGGAGACGAACATTCAATGGAAAATTTGCATAAGAAAACACACGGGCTGCTGAGAAAGGCAGCCGTTTTGATACTTGCGGCTTTGACCGTAGTAAGCTTCATGCCGGCGCAGGCTTTTGCCTTTGGCATGGAAAATGGCGAAAAGTGTACCATTTCTGAAGGGAGAGAACTTATCGGCATGGACGGAAAACCATTTTGGATGCATCCGGATGAGTACTATACCGCAAGGTTTTCCAACAAAGACGGCTCAGGATTCGTTTACAGGATCAGCCGCGCGACTACGACAAAAAATACAATTGTCATCAGTGACGGCAAGGATTCCTATCAGGGATACTGCCTGGAACACGGGGCATGGCTCAACGGTGATGCAACAAAGTATAAGGGGATGGCTGAGGAGGATATGAAAAACCTCGCCTGGCTGCAGCCGTATACCTTGGGTGAAATGCACGGCATGAAGCTGGCTCTTTTGTTTGGCAAACAGCCGGGAGATACAAGCGTGCCTGACGACCTGAAGGGAAAATGCAATGTTGATGACTGGTATTTTGCCACCCAGTGCATCATCTGGGAGTATCAGCAGGGATTGAGGGACAGTCCATTATCGGGCAGGCACGATAATCCGAAAACCCAGAATGCCAATTTTTATTCTTCGATGATGTACAGCGGAGGTGAGGAAAGACCGGTACATGCAGCATATGAATGGATGAATGATCAGATTTATAACTACGCCAGAGCCCAGAGTTTTGCTTCGGCAGAGAAAAACAAGCTGGCAAATCCTATATCGCTGAAGGACAACGGCGACGGTACATGGTCGGGTGTTGTCATGGACAGATATAAGATCGGTCAGGACCTGAAATGCGATAATGAACATATAACAATAGACAGAAATGGCAACGAATATACAATAACGGCGGATGCAGATCCGTCAACACTGACAGGGGCGCTGCGGTGCGTAAAGTCAGTAAAAGGGATAGATGCAAAGTATCCGCTGCTGGCATTCACAACTGGGCAGGAAGCGCCTGGATATGCTGACTCCAATCATCTGCAGTCAGTAATATGGGGAGCAGCCGATCCGGTATCGATATACATTAATTTTGGCAAGAGTACGGCGCCGCCGGCAGAAGGAGCACCTGAACTGCCGCTTTTCTCACTCACGGCAGAGAAAGTCGACCTTAATCCAGGCTTTGACGGGGACGTTCACAGCGGGATGGGCGACGCCGCTCTTAATTCAACAGTAAATTGTAGTGTTAACAATAATAATAGTATTGTCTACAATCAGGATATGGTCATGGGCAACGATGGACATGCGCCGGGGCCTTTTTTGTTTGCGCCTTGGGCAAGTCTGGAAGATCTGGATAAAAGCGTTGTTACCTCTGATGAGAATACAACAGTCACTTATTCCGGTACGGCTGCTGTGACTGTGACTGAAACTGTGTTGCCCGGTGGCAGATTCAGCGAAGAAGTCAGCGGCAGCGGCAATGGAGTTAGGATACACGATCTCAGCTACTGCGCAGTGTCTAAGGATGGTGGAGCAAGCTGGACATACAGCGTGAGCTTTGATGGAAACGTGACATCCGAATTCGATGAAGAGGCGCCTATTGAAGCGGGAACAGATACCTTTGTAAACGACAATTACAGGGGACAGCTGGAAATCATAAAGACAAAGACTGACCTAGATCCTTTCACTGGCAATTCCAATGGTATAACGGGTACAGAAGGTTCATCTTCCGGCACAGGTTCAGGCTCGGCAAATGAATCAAAGAACACATACAGCATTAGCAGCAGGTGGACTGTGCAGCTGGTCTCCGGCGGATATGAAGGAAATCCATATATTCACGTAGTGCCGATGAATGAGGGAGACAGGGGTTTTGACAGGTTTGCGGAAAACTACAGGGTCGTCAGGGATACTTCGGGGACGGCTGCAAACGAAGAAAACCCGCTGACCGTGTCGGAACATGGCAGGATCAATATTACCAACCTCCCATATGGCAGATATCTTGTGTCGGAGATAACGGCGGACAGCAATGGATATGTACTGGAATCCCACGAGATCCAGATAACTGAAGATGATGCACCTGAGGCGGATTCGCAGATAGTATCGACTGATACCAACAATGTGCCAAAGGTAAACAAGGTGCGAATCATAAAGATAAATTCTGAGACCGGCAAAACCGTTAGAACTGATGCGGACAGTACAGCCTTCAGAATAAGATATATGGGCAATCCGGACAGCACTGATCCAAAATCAGAGAAGAATTACGGCAGATATCTGCCAAACGGATACGGATATCTGGACGAGAACAGAAACTACATTTTCCGATGTGACAAGAATGGTGAGATAACACTGCCATACAAGCTTGAATATGGGAAATATCTTATTGAGGAAGTATCAGTGCCTGACGGATATTTCCTGGGTAATTACAATGATACAGATGCCAAGAAAGTCAGCGAAATCAAAGAAAGCAAGGATGAGATATTCAATTCATATTATTTTAGCGTGACGGAGCAGAATGGACATAAAGACGGGAGCGACTATACCACATATTATGCAATTGTGAAAATGCCTAATGTACCGGTCAAGGGAAGGATTCAGGTCACCAAGAGCGGTGAATCACTTGCCGGCTGGAGGATAGTTGAAGGCGTTTGGAAACCGGTTTTCGGCAAGGCAAGCCTCAGCGGAGCGGAGTTTGAGATATTTGCAGCTGAAGATGTGAGGCAGTCTGATGGAGTACTGCCAATTGGAGCATATGATGCGGCAACAGACGGACCTGTTGATCTTCAGTATGTTTCAAGGGGACATGCCGATCTTGCTGCTGCCGCTGAAGTTAGGCAGGCGAAGCTGCAGTCGGGAGAGATCATCACCCAGACATCTGAAAAGAACCGGTCGCAGACGAATACAACGGTGACGGATTATGAGATAAAGTCGCATAACGGCGCGACATATAGCGAGACATTTTCAAGGCATGACGAGTTGCTGGGACTGACATATGATTACGATGTTGAGGTAAGTCTGAATTATGCTGATGGCGGCTTCAGCTACACAACTGTCAGCCTGAAGAAGAGAACGGCAGCTGACAGTTTTGTTCCTGTCATAGAAAAAAGCATACCGCAGATCACAAGCGGAGGTGAGGAGGCGGACATAATGGATACGGTATTGGAAAACGGAAACCGTATCGTACAGAACGAAGCGTCAGTTGAGCAGTATGAAAAATATGTAAAGCCGGCTGAAGAGGAAGACGGCGTCACTGGAGAAGAAGCAGACGAATCGGCTGGCGCCGCAGATAAGGGCGGAGAGGCGGAACAGCCGCCAGATCCTGATATGTTTGTGTCTCTGACTCAGGAATACAATTTCACCATGGCACAGAAATTCGGTACATCCGAAGGATTCAGCATGACCTGGGACGGATTTGCCATCGATGCGGCTGCCGACAGCATCAAAGGTTCTGCAGTAACGGCAATATGCGGATTTGACGGTGCTGTACCTGAGATAACAGAAACAGCAGGGTATTCACATACAGCAGCAGGCGGTGTGGTAACATTTGCCGGAACTGCCGGCGATGCGGCGCCGGTTTATTTCATGACTAACGATGGCATCCGAACCAAAATGACGATGTCAGGCGGTCTGACCCATACGACTTTGACCGTAAAACAAAGCCAGCTCAGCCAGTTTGACGGCTATTATCCTTTGATTGAATATGATACGGGTACGTCGATGGGATATGCGGCAGCTGAATGGATGAAAGACATGTCGCCGGGAAACAGCAGATACGAGCTGATAATAAACGACAGAAATTACATAAAGGCAGTGCGTCATGAGGCTGATAAGGAAAACAGGGAAACCTTTTATAACATAGAGATCGTATCGGACAGCAGCAGTGCCACCGGCGGTTTCAGGATAACATATCCGGATTCAACGATAGCGGTTCCAGTGTTGAGTACTGATGGCACATCGGCCAGACTGACTTTTACGTCTGAAGATGATACCATGATCTATCCAATCGGTAGTCCGGTGGAAGTTATCACTTCAGATGATAATGGGACTGCGGCCAGTTCGCTGCTTCCTCTTGGCAAATACTACATCCGAGAGATAAGTTCGGGGAACGGACACGTGAATTCAGGTTACTGGAAGGAATTCACGCTGAGATATAAGGATCAGTTTACGCCGCTGATATGGGATGAAGAGGCTTTTGGCAATGATGTCATGAAGGTCAGGATCAGCCTGACGAAACTGCTGGAGAACAGCTGCGGATCCAAATCATACATGCAGGGACCTGGTGCAGTTTTCGGATTATATACGGCTGAAAACATTACAGGCAGCGGAAACGCTGATGGAGAGACGATAAAGACGCTGAAAGCTGGTCAGCTGATAGGAAGATTGACAGCTGGCGCAGACGGCAAGGGTATCTTCACTGGGAAACTGCCTTGCGGAAGGTATTACGTTTCAGAGATCGCGGCACCTGCAGGCTATTCACTGAACAAGTCAAAATACTATTTTCAGATCAGCGATGATCATGGTTCGGACAGCTTGAAGTTCCATTTCAAAGATGCCGGAACGACTGGAATCGTCAAGGAGGACGGGGAAGGCAGGACAATAACTGAAATGACGACGCTTTACCGGTATCCAGAGGCTGTGATAACTATTAACGGAGTTAAATACGATCTGAGCGGAGATGTATCAGACAGCATGGTGACAAATAAAGTACTGAAAGGACAGGCTGTGACAAGCATTACTCTTACAGCGGGAATGAAGGTTGAAGTCACTTTGACGGACGGCTCGAAATTCAAGGTCAGTGCAGATGATGAAGAGGGCTACACGGCATCATTTGACGGGAACGCCGAAGTCGGGCGCACAGACGGCGGCGCCATCAGCGGTGCGGGAAACATTACTAAAACCGTCGAGGGAAGTTTTGATGCTTTTAAATACAGCCCAAAGACAGCCATGACGGTTTATAAAGGCGAGGCGGAATATTTGTTCAGCGGGAATTATGCAAAGAACAAAACTGCGCCAACTGAAAGCGAAAAGGCGGCGGTTACAGATCTGCTGCTTACTTCACCTGACGGAACGGAATCTGTAATGGCAAGACTCAACTATGACTCTTCCAATATGCAGGTCGTGACCTCCGGCAGTGCTGAGAGTGTATTGCGCAGCGGCGAGAAAGCAGATATATCTGGCAGTTTTGAGAGAGGCACTGAACTGACAATAAGCTTTGCAGACGGAGCGGTATTCGACATTACCTTTGATAGGGAAGGCAATGTGAGCATGATCAACAGCGGTGAAGTCAGAGGAAAAGTAATTGGCAGAAGTGAGTTTTCAGTCAATGGCGAGACAGACATGACTAAAGTCGCAGGCGGCAGAATGAGATTCACTGCTGCTGAGACATTGGCCAGAGACACAACGGATGCGGCGACAGTCAATATCAGGATCACAGGAATAGAAAACGACGCGCTGCCTGATGTATCAAAGACAATAATTCAAGAGGGAGAGCCCTCGCATATATTGGAAATAACTAAGGCAGATATGGAAACAGGTGAGACTCTGCCGGGAGCAGAGTTTGAAATACTGAATTCAGACCATGCAGTTATCTACATCGGAACCACCGGCAAAGACGGCAAACTGATCGTTAGCGGAATGGAACCGGGGACCTATTACTACCATGAAACGATGGCGCCAGACGGCTACGAAGCAGATGAGACATACTATGCGGTGGATATCGTTGAGGGAGCGGCAGTGACCAGGGTGACGATGAATAATATAAGGATATCTAAAGAAGTTACCAAGCAGGAGGACAAACCTAAGATAAAACCGGATAAACCAAAGACGACACCGGTGACTGGTACGACTCCGAAAACCGGAGATCAGTCCAGTTGGTTGTATTTCCCTACTATACTAGTGTGCTCGGGCTTGTTCTTCTTTATGACCAGAAGGGAAAGGAGGAAAATTGGCAGGATAGAATAAATACAAGATAAACCAATCACTTAGTCAGACAATTACAAAGGCCGTCTGCTGAAGAAGCAGGCGGCCCGTTTTTTTTGTTATTGCTTAATCAAGTTTCAATGTGCGGCTCCACTGGCCGTATACCTTTTCACTGCAGGAACGCTTATATGCTCTTACGCGTACTAGCCTGGCGGCCTTAAGTTTAGATGATGATCCGATAGTGATGATCTTTTGGCCTGCAGAGGCTGAGGAAACAGCTGCTGCTTTCAGGTCATCAGTGAAATATACGTCTGATGCAAGCTGTATTTCATATCCTGAGCAGTTTTCGTCAGGTTCCCATGAAAGGGTGATCTTGGAGGCGGTCTTTGAAGCCCTGCTTAGGTACACCCTTGGCGGGCTGACGATCACCTTGATCTTTTTTGATGTGGATGCCTTGGTAGGAGAGGAAGAGGTTGAGATGATGATTTTGGAGATCCCTTCACCGGTGATTTCAGCAAGTCCAGTTTCCTTGTCCACCGCAACGACTTTAGAGTTGGAAGACCGAAATTTCATAGTGCAGCCCTCAGCATATGCTGAGATAGCAAAAACATCATCGCCATATGTTTTCTGGATTTCCGCCGGACACGTGATGCTGACTGGCTCTTTTGGCAGAAATACTGCCCTCAAATCAGATTGGCTGGGTGACGGATACCAGGCTACAGTGCTGAACATAGTCCGGCATCTAGAAACGCCAAACTTTACATTGAGCAAAAGCTTAAGAGCAGCGCTCGTCATGCCAGAATTAACGAAGGCATACTGGTAAGCATCGCCGACTTTGATCCTGATGACATCGATCTTTTTTGAAGTTACATTGATACTGCTGCCGGACGCATCGGTAAAACCGCTGAAATACCAGTCATCGTCAGCTACAGGGATGATGCCTCGAGAGCCGATCTTTGAAAAATTGTAAATGCGGCCGCTTTCAACAAGGCAGTTCTGATTCAGGGACTTTTTCTTGCCTCCTTCTCCGAAAAAGTCAAGGCTTGCGTTGTAATCCCAGTAGAGGCTGCCGCTGCCGGAAGATGTGACTGTAACTTCATAGGTAAGCAGGGAACTACGCATGTCAGACGAATTGATGGAACGATTGGCATTGACGGATCCTCCAAAAGTAGACGATGGCATGCCAAGGCATAGAGCGATAGCGAGCATGAATGATGTGATTATTGCTGTCCGTTTCATATTGTTATTCTCCTCCTTTGTTTTTTACCTTAATCAGCATATGGAATGCACGTTGCTAATAGGTAAAAAATACTATAAATGTAATTAATTTACTGAGGATGCAGATTCAGTATATCAGAAAAGTGCTGAATAATCAAGTTGAAAAGTAGTTGTTGTCTCTACTGAAGGCTTTTGGTATAATTAAACAGATTGTTGAAATTGTTAATGACATGATTCAAAGGGGGAAAAATGGATTACAGCAAACCAGACATCAAGGCAGTAAAGTCGTGGAGGATAGGGCAGGCTATTGGATTTGCCATAACCTTTGCTATCGCCGCAGGCATTTTTACTGCCGCCTACATAACCGGCTGGGACGGACCGGTCAGGATAATCGTTGAAATTACGGCTATTGGTCTCAGTATATATGCATTGATTGGCATGGTACTTTTCCCTAAGCTGGAGTATATGCAGTGGGGATACAAGGTGGAAGAAGACAGAGTCGTCATCCGCCATGGAATATTCTTTATAAAGGAATCAGTAATTCCCGTCATCAGGATACAGAATATCACTGTTTCCCAGGGACCTATCAACAGGCGGTTTGGACTCTTTAACGTGGAGATCGCTCTGGCCAGCGGCACTTTCGAGATCGAAGGACTAACCAGAGAAACTGCAGACACCATCAGCGAAAACCTTAAAGCAAGGCTTTATACAAGGATAGCTGAGAAGGGAGTACTGTAATGAAATTCGGACCTGTGCGCGGACATCCAATCTACATTTTTGAGCGCTTTATCGTTGACTTTGCACCGATGATGGCAGTAGTGATTTTTTCTGTCGTCAGAGGTAATTTTGATCTTCTGACCAGCAACGCGGCAACTTATGTGATCATCCTTGCAGCGCCGTTCAACCGAATCGCTACATATCTGACCACTACTTATGAGATCGACGACGTCAGGCTGACCGTAAAGACAGGCTGGCTTGTAAAGAAAAACATGGAAGTACCGCTGTCTACTATTACGACTGTCGATGCTTCTCAGTCGGTGATCCAGAAGCTGATAGGCGCGGTAAAACTCAACATCGACAACGCCAGCAACGTGGCGGGTACGGCAACCAAGATCACAATGACATTTTCAGAGGAAAATGCCAGAAAGATAAAAGAACTCCTGAAGCCGGCAGATAATATGGTGGATGGAGCAAATATAGTTTCAGATGGAGCAGAGACTCATACAGAGACTGGCAGGGATTACGTGTTCAAAGCCAAGGACCTGCTGATCATGGGCGCAATCAGATCAAAGGGCGCCGCCCTGCTGAAGCTATATGTTCTGGCTTCCGGAGCCTTTTCATTTATTGCCGGATTTATCACTGTCTCTGACAGCAAAGCCGCCCATTGGCTGGAAATGGAATTTGAAGCCCTGGGCATCACTGCTTCACTAATAATAGCCTTTGCAGCTGTCATGGTCATAGCAGTGATTGCAGGAAGCATTGGCACTTATATCAAGTATTACGGTTTCCACGTCATGGACAGCGGTGACGCTATAAAAATCAAATATGGACTCTTCACACAGAAGAGCTATACGATACTAAAAAAGAAAATAAGCGGATTCTATTACACTCAGTCGCTGTTCATGCGTCTGCTGAAGACGGGAACGCTCTACTGCTTTGCCATTGGATACGGGGGCGGAGGAGATGACGATACAAGAGAAGACCCGATAATAGTACCGCTGATAAGGGACAGCGAGCTGAGGATGGTCATGGCCAGACTGCTGCCGGAAATGCAGGAAGTGTCGCCAAGCGTTGTGCCGGGCAGAGGTACACAGAAGTACTTCTTCTACAGTGCGACAATGGTCTTCGCAGCCATCGTACTGGCAGCTACCATCAGTCTCTCAATTGCGGACTTTTGGGCTGGCAGCGGATTGCTCTGGATCATCGGCGCAGTATGCTTTGCTATGGGCATCGTCGGCGCTTTGATGCAGAAAAAAAACACGTCGCTTAGCAGCAATGCCAGCAACGTGACGATGACATACGGCGGCTTTAAAAAAACTACCGTATGTGTAAAGACAAGAAATATTGAGACCGTTAGCGCCAGAGCAGGTCTGTTCAAAGCGCGTAGGGGCATAAAGTCTGTTTCCATCGGCTTCATCGCTCCGCTGGCAACTGCCGGCGCAACGGCTAAGAACCTGCCGGACACGGCGGTCGACATGATCAGATCCGATCTGATATTCTAATAAAGAATTCCATCAGAAAAGCGTTGATTTCAAGATGATTAACAGCGCCATGATCTGAAGCTATAAGATATCCATCTGCAAAAGATGGATATCTTTCTATCTCGGAATTTTCCCCAAGTATAGCGCGTGCATCGAAGTATATGGCGCCTGACTGGCACTCGCCGGGAACGATCAGCTTAAACGCTGCCGACTTGCTGTTCATGTTGAGAGAGTATGGCCTTTCCTCCGACGGAAAAGATATATAGTCGACTGGTGAAGTTGTCTGGAAGCCTTCGCAGACCAGGTCGCGGCCGCTGAAACCTATTTTAGTGATGCGGTAATCTCCGGCCTGAAACCCCATGCGATACATGCTGCGGTCCAGGTCGCACATTGCGATGATCGGCATCAGCCTGTAAAGCTGGACGATGTCGTCGTGGTTGTGCAGCATGATGGTCTTGGCAAGTGATGCGCTGGGTCTTTCCAGATAGCGGTAATACAGATCAACGCTGTCGCCGCCGTTTATCCTGTCGTCGCGTTCAGAGCCCACGCCCATGAATATCTCAACGGTTTTCTGCTTCAGGTTCGGCAGAACGCTCTTGATCTGCGGCTGGCCGTTTACAAGCAGATATAGGTCGAGATCATATCCGGCAAAATGCCAGTTAAGCCCGTATTTGCGGCCACGGTTTTCGATGAAAGGCACATCAAAGTGTTTGCCGTTGAAGGTTACAATGTAGTCGACACTGTCAAGGATTTCATAGGTCTTCATCAAAATCGCTTCTTCATCCTCAGGCCCTTCAGCAAAGAACTGCCATGTCTGGCAGCGGTCGCCGTCAGGCATCAGTATGCCGGACAGCATGACTGAAGAGGAAGCAGGCGACAAGCCGGTAGTCTCAATATCAAAGACAGCAAAACTGCGTCCGCCAAAGTACATTTCAAAACTTCGGCTTGTGAACATGCCAATGTTTAATTCATCTGTTACCACTTTCATGGATAATTATCCTTTCTGTAAAAACAAAATAGACCGCAGGGGTGCAGTCTACTTTGTTCAAAAGGGGTATTGGGATTAGAGATTAATGAGGTTATCAGGGGGATAACCACGTGTATATTATACAAAAGAGTTGTTCGGTTTGCAAGTATTACAACAAAAAAACTATAAAAAAAATTTTTTTGTGATATAATCTAACGTAATGGAGGGAAATATGAAACTAGGATTTATTGGAATCGGCCATATGGGTGGCGCGATGCTCCGCGGAATGGCTGGAGCAGAAATGGTTAGTCATTCAGAAATATACATTTGCGGCAGGGATTTTGCCAAGACATCAGCGGTCGCCGAAGAGACGAAAGTCACAGCTTTGGAAACGATCGAGGAACTGGTTGGCACCAGTGATATTTTTTTTGTGGGAGTAAAGCCTGGTCTGTTTCCGCAGGTGCTGCCTCAGATCGCAGCACGGATGAATAGTGAAAAAATATGTGTTTCCATGGCTGCAGGGGTCAAGATATCCCAGATAGAAGAAGCTCTTGGAACTGATAAGAAAATAGTGAGGATAATGCCTAACACACCCGTTCAGTTGGGTGAGGGCATGACATCTGTGAGCCGCAACGCCAACGTAACCGATGAAGAGATGAATATGGTAATTGGACTTTTCACACCACTTGGAAAAGCAGAAGAAGTAAGTGAAGATCTGATACATACTGTCATCGGAGTCAGCGGCAGCAGCACTGCCTATACATATATGTACATAGAAGCTCTGATGGACACTGCTGTGAAAAACGGCATGGATGCCGAAAAAGCCAGAACATTTGCGGCTCAGGCAGTTTTGGGAGCGGCCAAGCTGGCCTTGGAAAGCGATACGCCTCTCGGCACGCTGGTCAGCAATGCATGCACACCTGGCGGCACGACTATCGAAGCCGTTGAAGTCCTGAAGAGAGAAGGATTTGAAGACATCGTAGCAAGAGGCTTTCAGGCAGCAGTTGATAAATCTAAGAAAATGAGTGGAGATAAATAATGACTTTTGAAGAAAAAACAATAAAGAGTGACAGAATATATGAGGGCAAGATAATCAATCTCAGAAAGGACACCGTGACTACCAAGAATGGCCAGTCAGTACGAGAGATCGTAGAGCATAAAGGCGGAGCTGTCATTGCAGCTGTTACTGAAAACGGCGGTATGCTTATGGTCAGACAGTACAGAAAACCTTCCCAGTGCGTCATGTTTGAAGTACCTGCAGGAAAAATCGATCCAGGCGAGGAGCCGGTTGACACTGCTCTTCGGGAACTGAGAGAGGAAACGGGTTATACAGCCAGGTACATTGAGTATCTCACCAAAATGTGGCCGTCAGTCGGATATTCAGAAGAGATACTGTACATTTACCTTTGTGCAGACCTGAAAAAGGGTGAAACTGATTTCGATGAGAATGAGGCAATCGATATTGAAGAGCACGATATAGGCGAGCTGTTTGACATGGTCATGAATGGCGAGATCGAGGACGGCAAGTCGCAGGTTGCGATTCTGATGACTAAGGCTCTTTTAGACAGCGGGAGATTAGACAAGTACATTAAGTAATAATACATAAACTCAAGTTAATGCTATTTGATTAGGAGAAAAAATATGGGACTGGACGATTTTCTGGTTTATCTAAAGAAAGAGAAGAATAAATCCAAGAATACGATCGAGGCTTACAGCCGTGACATCAATTCATTCAGCCGCTTCCTCAGCGGAAGAGATGTCGGACTGGAGGAGGCTTCCAACACAGATGTCGTAGCATATCTTATGGATATGAAGACGTCAGGAAAATCAAAGGCTACTGTAAACAGGAGACTGGCTTCCTTAAGGGCTTTTTACAGATATCTCATCAAGATCGGAGCGGTAAAAACCAACCCTACTGACGATATCAAATCACCTAAGATAGAGCGGAACCAGCTTGACTATCTGACAGTAGAAGAGGTAGATGTACTGCTTTCTCAGCCGGATGACTCTATAAAAGGTCTGAGAGACAAGGCTATGCTTGAGGTGCTGTACGCCACAGGAATCAGAGTATCTGAGCTCATAGAATTGAAACTGAAAGATATCAACCTGAGGATGGGTTTCCTTACCTGCAGCGGAAATCACGGTAAGGCAAGGATAGTGCCTATGGGAGCACTTGCGCGTACGGCTCTGGAAAACTACCTGATGAGAAGCCGCAGATACCTGATGAGAGATAAGGCGACAGATGATCCGGAAAGCCCGCTTTTTGTGAACTTTGTTGGAGATCCATTTACAAGGCAGGGCTTTTGGAAGGTCATGCGCGGATATGGTACTCAGGCAGGACTGGAAGGAAAAATCACGCCGCAGGTGCTGCGCAATTCTTTCGCAGTTCATATGCTGCAAAATGGAGCAGACCTTAAGTCGATCAGTGAACTGCTGGGACATGAGGACATATCAGCTACAGAAATATATCTGACAGTGACGAAGACCAGAATCAAAGACGTATATGACAGGACACATCCTCGAGCATAGAGCAGAATATTAAGCAAAGAATTCAATAATATCAATGATTTCCCACTTGCATTTGGATGTTCCTCATGATATAATATCTAAGTTATTACGGGCGGTCCTCTGGGTACGATAGAGAGATAGGTACCATGAACGTCTTGGAGGGAAGGAGGAAACGACAAATGAATACAATTGATGCAATTGCAAAGGATTACATGAAAGAAGATATCCCTGCATTTAATGTTGGAGACACTGTAAGAGTCCACATTAAGATCAAAGAAGGAAACAGAGAAAGAATACAGATATTCGAAGGATTCGTTCTGAAGAAACAGAACGGAGGAATCTCAGAAACTTTCACAGTTAGAAGAATCGCTTCGGGCGTAGGCGTTGAGAAGACGTTCCCATTACATTCACCATGGGTTGAGAAGATAGAAGTTGTCAGAAAAGGTGATGTCAGAAGGGCTAAACTCTACTACATGCGCGGCAGAACTGGTAAGGCAGCTAAGATCAAAGCAGAGAAATAGTAAAAGTGTGGGGAACCGATGGTTCCCCATTTTCTTTAGTTAAAGTATTAGAGAGGGGGTGCAAAATGATCGAAAATATTAACTGGTATCCTGGCCATATGAAAAAAACCAGGGAAATGATCTCTGAAAATCTGAAGATGGTAGACATAGTTGTAGAGGTCATAGATTCCAGAATTCCGGTCTCAAGCAGGAACCCTATCATTGACGAACTGACAGGCGGAAAAAAGAGGATAATCATACTCAACAAGAGTGACCTTGCCGATGCAGGTGAAAACAGCAGGTGGGCGGAGAGTTTTGCCAAACAGGGAAATCTGGCACTTGCAATGAACTGCATGTCCGGCGGAGGCGTCAGTCAGCTATATAAATTGCTTGACCGCGAACAGGAAGCAAAAAACAGCGGTCAATTGAGAAAGAAATCACTCAGACTGATGATCGTGGGCGTTCCAAACGTAGGAAAATCCTCACTTATCAACAGGATGACCGGGAAGAAAAGCGCTAAGACAGGCGATAAGCCGGGGGTGACCCGTGGCAAGCAGTGGCTTACCCTGTCTAACAATATGCAGCTTCTCGACACGCCGGGTATCCTGTGGCCTAAGTTCGAGGATCCAAAAGTCGGACTCAATCTGGCGTTTTGCGGTTCTATCAAGGACGAGATCCTTGACACCGCAACATTGGCCATGGAGCTGATAGGAGTCCTTTCTGAGGAATACCCTGACCTTCTGATTGAGAGATATAAAATCGGAGAGATACATGAAACGCCGCTTCTCACTATGGAGGCAATAGCGCTGAAAAGAGGATTTATTCTGTCAGGAAAGAGAATTGACTATGAAAGATGCGGAAGGACAGTCTTAGACGAATTCCGCAGCGGCATGATCGGCAGGATAACTTTGGAGAGGCTGAGCCGGGGAGAACAGGCAAAATGACAAAGTCGGAGAGAGAAATATTTCTGAAAAACAGGCTCGAAGAACTGAAGTCGATGGAGATGCAGCTGCATCTTCAGGGCTACGAGCACGTTGCCGGAGTTGACGAGGTCGGTAGGGGACCTCTTGCCGGTCCGGTGGTTGCCGCTGCAGTGGTTTTGCCAGCGGACTTTGACGTGATCGGAGTGGACGACTCCAAGAAACTGTCTGCAAAAAAAAGAGAGCAGCTCTATGGTCAGATCCTTGAGCAAGCTCTTTGTTATGGCATAGGGCAAAGAGACAATGAGGTCATCGATGAGATCAACATTCTAGAAGCAACAAAGCTGGCAATGACGGACGCCATCGCCGCGGCTGAGGAAATGCTGATCCAAAGGACCGGAAAACCCGTCGACTATGTTTTGTTCGACGCAATGAAAATCGACGCAGTTGACAAACCACAGCAGTCGCTGATCAAAGGCGATTCACGGTGTGTGGCGATTGCGGCGGCCTCGATAGTAGCAAAGGTCACCAGAGACAGAATGATGGAAGAATACAGCCGGATTTATCCGGGTTATGGATTCGAAACTAACATGGGATATGGAACCAAAGCACACTATGATGGCATCAGCGCGCTGGGCGTTACACCTATTCATAGAATGACATTTTTAAAGAAACTAACGGAAACTAATTAAGAAATGAAAAGGAGACTAAATCAATGGGAATGAAAAGTGATATTGAAATCGCACAGGAAACCAAAATGGCACCTATTACTGAGATCGCTGAAGCTGTAGGCATTAGCGAGGATCACCTGGAACTGTACGGAAAGTACAAGGCGAAAGTTGACTATCGCATTCTGGAGGATAAGAAAGATGAGCCAGACGGAAAGCTGATTCTTGTCACAGCCATTTCACCGACTCCTGCCGGCGAAGGAAAAACGACTACTTCAGTTGGTCTTGCTGATGCGCTGCACAGACTTGACAAGAAAGTCGTAGTTGCACTGAGAGAGCCTTCAATGGGTCCTGTTTTCGGAATCAAAGGAGGAGCTGCAGGCGGCGGCTACTCACAGGTAGTACCAATGGAGGATATAAACCTTCACTTTACAGGCGACATGCACGCAATCGGTGCGGCCAACAATCTGATTGCAGCAATAATAGACAATCACATTCAGCAGGGAAATCTGCTTGAGATAGATCCAAGAAGAATCACATGGACAAGAGTTGTCGACATGAACGACAGACAGCTGAGACATATCGTTGACGGAATGGGCGGAACACCAAGTGGAGTACCGAGAGAAGACGCTTTTGAAATCACCGTTGCCAGCGAGATCATGGCTATACTCTGCCTCTCCAAGGATATTGAAGATATGAAGGAGAGAATCGCAGAGATCATTGTAGGATATACATATGACGGAAATCCGGTAACGGTCAGAGATCTCAACGTTCAGGGTGCCATTGCAGCACTGCTGAGAGATGCGCTGAAACCAAATCTTGTACAGACTCTGGAGAAGACACCGGCATTTATTCACGGCGGACCGTTTGCAAACATTGCGCACGGCTGCAACTCACTGATGGCAACAAAGGTAGCACTTAAACTTGGCGATTATGTTGTTACAGAAGCCGGATTCGCTGCTGACCTTGGCGCTGAGAAGTTTGTAGACATCAAATGCCGCAAAGGAGGTCTTACGCCTTCAGCATGCGTTATTGTTGCAACAGTAAGAGCTCTTAAATATCATGGCGGAGTAGCTAAGAACGATCTTAATGGTGAGAATCTGGCAGCACTGGAGAAAGGAATGCCAAACCTTCTGCAGCACGTGGAGAACGTAACAGTAAACTACGGACTGCCTGCAGTGGTTGCACTGAACAGATTCCCAACGGATACAGAGGCTGAGATCGAGCTGGTTGAAGAAAAATGCAAAGAACTGGGCGTAAACGTTGTCCTGTCAGAAGTATGGGAAAAGGGCGGCGAAGGCGGAATCGATCTGGCTAAGGAAGTCCTGAACCTTATTGATAACGGCGACAACAAGTTCCACTTCGTATACGACCTTGATCTGTCAGTAAAAGACAAGATAACAGCAATTGCCAAGACTATATACAGAGCTGACGGAGTTGACTTCGACTTGAAAGCAAAGAAACAGATGAAGGAAATAGAGAACCACGGATATGGCAACCTGCCTATCTGCATGGCAAAGACACAATTCAGCTTCTCTGATGAGCCAAGCCTTCTGGGAGCTCCAAGAAATTTCATGATCACGATCACTGAAATGAAGGTCAATGCAGGAGCTGGATTCATCGTAGCCAAGGCTGGCAATATCATGACTATGCCTGGACTGCCTAAGACACCATCTGCTGAGAAGATCGATATCGACAACAGCGGCAAGATCACAGGATTGTTCTAAACCTGTGAAAGGAGATAATAGATATGGCACTTACAGAATTGACGGTAAATAAATTCATTGAGGAACTTTCAGGGAATGCTCCTGTTCCCGGCGGCGGCGGCGCTTCGGCGCTGGTCGGCGCAGCGGGTATAGCTCTTGGTGACATGGTTGGACAGCTGACCGTAGGAAAGAAAAAATATGCGGATGTGGAAGATGAGGTACGCCAGCTCATGAAAAAGGCTGTAAAGCTCCAAAATGAGCTTCTGGCGCTAGTTGAGAAGGACGCCGAGGTGTTCGCTCCGCTGGCAAAGGCTTATGGCATGCCTAAAGACACAGAAGAGCAGAAGGCAGAGAAAGCGGCCGTCATGGCTGAAGCTCTGGCTAACGCCTGCTCTGCACCGATGGAAATCATGCACAAGTGCTGCGAGGCTATCGACCTAGAGGCAGAGTTTGCCGCAAAGGGCAGTGCACTGGCAATCAGCGACGCCGGCGTAGGAGTCATCTTCTGCAAGGCGGCACTGCAGGGCGCCGTACTGAACGTATACATCAACACCAATTCCATGGCTGACAAAGAACTGGCAGCCAGGCTTAACGATGAGGCAGACCAGATGCTGAGAGAGTACACGATCAAAGCTGACGAGGTTTACGCTTCGGTTTATTCGAGGTTGAGAAAGTAAGATGGAGAAACTCTTAAAGGGAAAAGCTGCCGCAGACGCTCTCGATGCAGAGATAATGAACAGACTGCCGGCACTTTATGAAAAAAACATAGTGCCGACTATCGCCATCGTCAGAGTAGGCGAGAAGCCTGACGATATCGCTTATGAGAACGGCGCAGTCAAGAAAGCGAAGAAGGTTGGTGTGCAGCCGGAAAAGTACACATGTCCGGCTGATATAGAACAGGAAGATCTGATTGCGGTAATACAGTCAATCAATGAAAATGAAAAGATCCACGGCATACTGCTGCTGCAGCCGCTGCCAAAGGGTATAGACGCAAGGGCCGTGAAGAATTCAATAGCGCCTGAGAAGGATCTGGACTGCGTTTCTGATGCTTCACTGGCAGGTTTTTTCACAGGTTCCGGAGTTGGCTATCCGCCATGTACAGCAGAAAGCTGCATGGAGATACTGAAGTTTTATGAAATACCTGTATGGGGGAAGAAAGCTGTAGTGATAGGAAGGAGCATGGTCATAGGAAAACCTGTAGCCATGATGCTGCTGGCTGAGAATGCAACGGTGACGACCTGCCATACCAAGACTGATAAGGACGACCTGATCAGCTACTGCAGGAACGCTGACATCGTGATCGCTGCCGCAGGACATGCGGGCACATTCACTAGTGAGATGGCAGCGCCGGGTCAGACGGTCATCGATGTGGGCATAAACTTTGATGACGAAGGCCACATGTTCGGAGATGTAGATTTTGATGAAGTCAGTCCTTTGGTGCAGGCCATTACGCCGGTTCCTGGCGGAGTGGGAAGCATGACGACTACGCTTTTGATGAGACATCTTGTGGATGCCGCTGAGAAAGCTGCAGGCATAGAATAACTGAAGCCAGGAGCTTCAGCTGCAGGCCTTCGCAACGCATGCATTGAGCGAGGTCTTCGGCCTTAAAGGAATTTAAAAAGCCGGTCCAGCTGAGATCTTTATGATCATGGCTGGCCGGCTGTTTTGTTGTCTTGAAAACCGATTAATTATACGCGTTGAGCATCATCTCAAGGGAGTCATCGGTGAAGAAGGTGTTGGCATTGTACAGGAAAAGTACCTGCGTGATGTCGTTGGACTTGATGATGTCGTTTATATTGTCGAAGAAATATCTTGGATCGACAACGACGATCTCCCTATAATCCTGCGCTATGAACGGAATGAAGCTGTTGGCATAAGAATCCTTGACCAGCAGGAGCTTCTCGGTACTTTTCGTAGGTGTAGAGATAGTGTACAGCGGGTGATTGCTGCCGCCGAATACTGTGTAGGCGTCTTTCTTCTTAAGATTGTCAAGTTTGTAGAATTCTGTCGTCTTTTCCTTGGTGTCAGAATAATAGATGATGGAATTCTTGTAATTCTTTTGACCCGCCTTAGGAAGGTATATTTTGATAGCGTCGTTCATGCCGTTGACAAAACCGCTCTTGGAGATCAGCGTGCCGCGGAAGTCATTCTTAACGGCATATGATTCATACTTGATATTATCGTCGAGCTTCATGACGCTCTTGGCCTGATTGTATGCTAGCCACGCACCGTCTGTCGTCCAGTGATGGTCTGTTCTGTAATAGACTTGAACTGTGTCAGCATGGGACTTCAGGGTGTCGCGGACATCGATGGTCTTGATGCCTGTCTTTTTCAGACTGGCAAAGAAATCATCCATGTATTTGTTTTGGTCTTTGACTCTGACAGTTGCCGGAAGCTTGTCGCTCAGTATGTTTGCTGCATTAGGTGCAAGAAGAAAATACATCTTCATATTGCTGTATTTTTTTCGGAATTTTTTCAGCGCATCGATGGTGGCAGTCATGTACTGCTGGTTCGGCGCCGATATGTCTTCCATTAAGTAGTTGTCTTTGCAGCGGTATACGCCGTTGGATTCCAGCGATCCTGAAGTGACCTCGGAGGAGGTCTTTATCTTTATGAATGTATTGCGCAGCAGGAACTGGTCGTCGACATAGTCTTCAATCTTTGTCTGCAGACGTCCTTCCTGATAGGCGGAAATGGATATGCCAGGTGCTTCCTGGAGCATCCTGTTTTCTTCTGCAGAAAAACTTTTGTCCGGAATCAGCAGGTTAAGAACGAAAACCAGCGCAAGGATGGCAATGAAACCAAGTCCGATTATTGATGCAAATGCTTTTTTGTTCATTGGTCAGCCTCCTTTGCTAGAATCTGAAATACAGGAACGGGTTGTAACTGCTGAATACCAGATACGCAACTGAAAGAATGAAGACTCCAGCCATGATCAGCATACCAGGCAGACTGTGGCGCTTTGCAAACACCGTAAACTGGCGGTAAGGCTCTTCGGTGCATATTACGCAGCCGAGGGCGATAAGAATCAGGTTGGTGCGGATGATGTAAAGCGTATAAATGTTGGCAAATGGGTGAGCCCCGCCGCCAAACATAACTTTGATGTATTCTGCTGCCGCAGTAAGATCCGCACTGCTGAAGAACACCCAGCCAATCATGACGATCAGCATGGTGTACACGTGCTGTGCCCATTCAGGTGCTTTTTCTATGTAAGATCCGTATATGTATTTCTCAAAAATGAGCAGTATGCCATAATATGTTCCCCATGCCACGAAGTTCCAGCTGGCTCCATGCCAGAGACCTGTCAGCGACCATACGATGAGCAGGTTCAGAATATGTCTTGGAACCGTGACTCTGTTTCCGCCTAACGGAATGTAGAGGTATTCTTTGAACCAGGTGCTTAGACTGATGTGCCATCTGCGCCAGAATTCGGTTACGCTCTTGGAGATGTAAGGGTAGTTGAAGTTCTCCATGAACTCAAATCCAAACATGCGGCCAAGTCCTATTGCCATGTCTGAATAACCGCTGAAGTCGAAGTATATCTGCATCGTATATGCAAGTATGCCGATCCAGTAGGTGAGGACGGAGATGTTGCTGTCAGGCAGTCCCTGGATAGTTGTGTAAAGGGCGCCTAAACTGTTTGCCAGGATGACCTTCTTGCCAAGGCCGAAGATGAACCTGATGCAGCCGGAGCCGAATTTTTCCAGATTGGTTTCTCTGTTGTCAAGCTGTTCAGCTATGTCCTTGTATTTGACGATAGGACCAGCAATCAGTTGAGGGAAAAGAGCAAGGTAAAGGGCGAATTTGAATACATCGACCTGTACTTTGGTGTTTCCCCTGTAGACATCGATAATGTACGACAGGGCCTGAAATGTGTAAAACGAAATACCGATCGGCAGAGCCAGACTGGTATAGTGGATATTGCAGTTGAATATGCTGTTTATCGTATCCATTAGGAATCCGAAATACTTGAAAAAACAGAGTATGAACAGATTCATGATGATCGTATAGACCAGTGACGACTTGCCGCTTTCACCATGACGCTGAGCGACACCTATGTCGATGGCCATGATGTAGTTGAAGACAGCGCTGAAAATCATCAGGAAAACGTAGACTGGCTCTCCCCAGCTATAGAAAAAAATGCTGGCGATGAGCAGCACTCCGTTTCTGCATTTTTTCGGCAACAGGTAATATGCTGCCAGTACTATAGGAAGAAAATAGAAGATGAATACAATGCTGCTAAATAGCATCTTTGAACACCTCCTCGTACTTGTCTGGATTTTTGGCCACACAATAGAAGAGGTATACTCCCTTTGTTTCAACTATGGCATTCTTCAGTTCTGCAACCTGCGTAGGACCGTAGCCTTCGAAAGTGGCTGTCTGAGAGGAGATCCGGTCTTCGACCAGATCCTTGACCTGCGCCAGATCGTCCTTATTCTTTGCCTTGACGATCAGGACTTCATCAACGCTGAGCGCTTCCTTACCTTTATAATACATGTAGGAATCATAGTCCTCATAGTTGAGCCCTATGAACTCGCGAAGCCTCAGATTGTTGCATCTTGTCATTTTCTCAATATTTGTATTTGCAATCATCTGCTTTTCAATGCTGGCAACGGTAACATCCTTAGCGTTGCCGTTCATGTATACGGCAGCCAGAAAAATGATCAGTATTGCTGAAAGTACTATTTTCTTAGTCATTACAGCCCTGCTTTCATGATCATGTGATTCAGCCAGAGCGGATAATATTTTGGTGAAACATGAATGCCATCACTTGCGTAGAATTCCGGGTGCTCTTCAAGAATGTACGAATTGTCTATGAAGGTATAGCCTTCATCCTTGCACATTTGCTTGATAGCTGCATTGAATTCCTTATAGTGCTTAAGAGTATGGTTTGCCGAAATTGCCGATTTAGCGGGAATGCTAATGGCGTTGATATATATGTTAGTGCCCGGCGAAGTCTTGTGGAACTGCGCCAGCACTGACTTGTACTTGTCGATGAATGCGCCAGCGTGTCCTGTGAAATTGCCCATATCATTCATGCCAAATGAGAAGAAGGCAAAGCCAGGATAAGTTTTAGCTGCTGTATTGATGATGTCGTCAGAATTGAGCACAGATGCGCCGATTTTGCTGAAGACCTGATCCTCGCTGAGGAATCCGTATGATGTCAGTCCCTCGGTGATGGAATCGCCGACGATGACGCTGGTACGGAAAATCTTCTGATACTGCGCTTTAGTCATTTTGCTGGAGACGTCAAAATTGCCCTTGGATTCCCTATCTTCCAGGAGCTTGATCTGATCCTCAACTGTAACTACCTTGGAGTAATTGAAAGTGTCGATCGTAGAAATGTTGACTTTGACGTTTTTGTTGCTGTAATCGGCTGGCTTGTTGTGTCTGAATACGTTTATAAAAAATAGGCTTACCAGTATAAGTAAGACTATTACAAAAATCAGATATTTTCTGCCCGCAGATGTCATCAGGTGTTTCTTCATTATGTCTTATTTCCCCTTTAGTATATTTATCAATCTCTAATTGAATTTTCCTTATTAATCATAGCAAATAACGGTAAAAAAGCAATAGAACCGCCAGCTTTTTTTCTTAATTTTTTTTAAGAAGTAAGAAAACGGGTGATCTTTCGAAAAAATCACCCGTTTTTTGGTCTTTATGCCGATTATTCTAAAAAATTAGATATATTTTGCAATTAAATCGCCTGTTTCAACGGTTCCAACTAGGGTTTCTTTGCCAGTATAGATATCTGGTGTACGATATCCGTCATTGAGGAACTGTTTTACGGCATTTTCAATGTCATCGGCTTCTTCGCTTAACCCCAGCGTGTATCTCAGCATCATGGCTGTTGACAGGATAGTGGCAATAGGGTTGGCTTTGCCCTGGCCGGCAATATCAGGAGCTGATCCGTGTACCGGTTCATACATGCCGAAGTTTCCGGTAGCCAGACTGGCCGACGGCAGCATGCCTATGGAACCCGTGATCTGACTGGCTTCGTCTGACAGTATGTCGCCGAAAATATTGCTGGTAACCAGCACGTCGAAGTGTTTCGGGTCGCGTACCAGCTGCATGGCGGCATTGTCTACATAGAAGTTGTCAAGCGCAACGTCAGGATAATCCTTTGCCACCTCAGCTACGACGCGGCGCCATAGTCTGGAACTCTCCAGAACATTGGCTTTGTCGACGCTGGTAACGCGTTTGCTTCTCTTTTCCGCCATATCGAAGGCAACCTTGGCGATCCTTCTGACTTCTTCTTCAGAATACTGTTCTATATCGTAGGCAGCAGGACCCATGTCCGTTTCCTTGGTTCCTTTCTCTCCAAAGTAGATACCGCCAGTAAGTTCTCTGACGATGACTATATCCAGGCCGCCCGCTATTAGTTCAGGCTTCAGCGGTGAAGCGTCAGCCAGCTGATCAAAGACCATGGCAGGTCTCAAGTTAGCGAAGAGACCTAAGGCTTTTCTCAGACCGAGCAAAGCCCTTTCAGGGCGCTCGTCACCAGGCAGTGTATCCCATTTAGGGCCGCCGACTGCTCCCAGCAGAACGGCGTCGCTGCTTTTGCAGATGTCGACGGTTTCCTGAGGCAGGCATTTGCCGGTTGCATCTATGGCAGCTCCTCCTGCAAGCACGTAATTGAACTTGAAAGTGTGGCAGTATTTTTCGCCGATAACGTCAAGAACCTTGGTTGCTTCACCAACGACTTCTGGGCCTATGCCGTCACCTTCAATTGTTGCTATATAGTAATTCATCTTATTTCTCCTTGATACTGTTGATCAGGCCGCCTTTGGCGATGATGTTCTTGATGAAATCAGGGAAGGGCAGGGCGTGATAAGTTTCATTTTTAGTGATATTTTTTATTGTGCCAGTAGAAAAATCGATTTCTATCTGGTCACCGTTTTCTATGCGTTCACTGGCTTCAGGACATTCCAGTATAGGAAGCCCGATGTTGATGGAGTTCCTGTAGAAGATCCTTGCGAAAGTGTTTGCAATAACGCAGCTGACGCCGGCAGCTTTTATGGCTATTGGCGCATGCTCTCTGGAGGAGCCGCAGCCGAAGTTGTCACCTGCGACGATGATGTCTCCGCTGCTGACTTTTCTGATGAATTCTGGGTCGATGTCTTCCATGCAGTGGCTGGCCAGTTCCTTATGATCCTGAGTGTTCAGATATCTGGCAGGAATGATAACGTCGGTGTCGACGTTGTTGCCGAATTTAAATGCTGTTCCTTTTGCGTCCATGTTATCTGCTCCTTTCTGGTGCCGCAATCTTTCCGGCAATTGCCGATGCTGCTGCAACGGCTGGGTTAGCCAGATAGACTTCTGATTTTACGTGGCCCATTCTGCCGACGAAGTTCCTGTTGGTCGTTGCCACGCATCTTTCGCCTTCAGCCAGAATACCCATATAGCCGCCAAGACATGGTCCGCATGTCGGCGTTGAAACGACGCAGCCTGCATCGATAAAGGTATCGATATAGCCAAGCCTTATGCAGTCTTTGTAGACTTGCTGAGTGGCCGGAATGATAATGGCGCGGACGCCTTTGCAGATATGGTGTCCTTTCAGGATATCTGCCGCAGCTTTCATGTCGGAAAGTCTGCCATTGGTACATGAGCCGATAACTACCTGATCGATCTCCACATCGCCGACCTCATCGATGGTCCTGGTGTTTTCAGGCAGGTGAGGGAAGGCTACTGTTGGCTTGATGGTGCTGAGATCAATGTCGTATGTTTTTTCGTATTCTGCATCAGGATCTGCCTCGAAAATTTTATATTCGCGGTTCACGCGTCCTTTCATGTATGCGATGGTCACATCATCGACCGGGAAGATACCGTTCTTGCCGCCGGCCTCGATAGCCATGTTGGAAATGCAGAGCCTGTCGTCCATTGTCAGTTCAGCAACGCCGGGACCGGTGAATTCCATGGATTTATAAAGGGCGCCGTCTACGCCGATCATGCCGATGATGTGCAGTATGACGTCTTTGCCGCTTACGAACTCGCCAGGTTTTCCTGTGAGGTTGAACCTCAGTGCGGAAGGTACTTTGAACCAGGCTTCGCCGGTGGCCATGCCAGCTGCAAGATCAGTTGATCCTACGCCAGTGGAAAAGGCACCTAAAGCACCATATGTGCAGGTGTGTGAGTCGGCGCCGATGATTGCTTCGCCGGCGGCAACCAGTCCCTTTTCAGGCAGGAGGGCATGTTCAATGCCCATTTCACCTACATCGTAATAGTTGTCGATGTCGAACCGCCTTGCAAATGTGCGGCATTTCTTGCACTGTTCGGCACTTTTGATATCTTTGTTAGGTGTGAAGTGGTCCATGACGAGAGATATCCTGCTCTTGTCGTAGACTTTGCCGAAGCCTGCACCTTCAAATTCGTTGATGGCGACAGGTCCGGTGATGTCGTTGGCCAGCACCATGTCGAGGCGGGCGCTGATGAGCTGCCCTGGAACAACTGAATCTAATCCCGCGTGTGCAGCCAGTATTTTCTGAGTCATTGTCATGCCCATGTTAATTTCTCCTTCATTATATTATGTTATGAATTTCTTTGTTCATTCTGTTGATTGCGCTGACCAGTGCGTTGACTGAGGCCAGAATGATATCGTCGTGTGTGCCTACGCCCCAGTACTGCTTGCCGTTCTTGTCTGCGATGCAAATGTATGCCGCAGCCTTGGAATTGGAATCGGCGCTGATGGCGTGTTCTGAATAAGTGATGAACTTGTAGTCGAAGGCGTATTCAGTCTTGCGGAGTCCGTTGCTGACAGCATCCAGACGGCCGTTTCCGTCGGCTTCCAGATTGTAGATCTTGCCGTCGATGTTGACTCTCATCTTGACTGTAACGCTCTTGGCGTCTTCTGACTTGGTCGTTGAGAAGTGACTGAACGTTGCGTCAGTGATGTCAAGCGGCTTGAAGTAGTTGATGTATTCCTTTTCGAAAGCACGGAATATCTGCTTAGGACTCAGCTCTTCGTGATGCTTGTCGGAAAGATCCTTCATCATGTATCCGACCTCGGCACGCATATCCTTAGGCAGTGCGAAACCGTAGTTGTGTTCGAGGATGAAGGCTACGCCGCCCTTGCCGGACTGGCTGTTGATTCTTATTATATCACCATCGTATTCTCTGCCAACATCATGAGGATCGACTGGAAGGTAAGGAACCGTCCATCTTGTCGGATCCATTTCCTGTCTCCACTTCATGCCTTTAGTGATGGCATCCTGATGTGATCCGGAGAATGCTGCAAATACAAGCTCGCCTGCATACGGCTGACGAGGGTTGACGCTCATGCCTGTGTATTTTTCAAATGCTTCTACGACTTCAGGCATATTGGAGAAGTCAAGCTTTGGATCTACGCCATGGGTGAACATGTTCATGGACAGGGTGACGATGTCGACATTTCCTGTCCTCTCACCATTGCCGAACAAAGTTCCCTCAATGCGGTCGCCGCCGGCAAGCAGTCCAAGTTCGGCATCTGCTACGCCTGTCCCTCTGTCGTTGTGAGGGTGGAGGGAGAGAACGACATTTTCTCTGTCGCGGAGACTTTTGCTCATGTACTCAATCTGGTTGGCAAATACGTGAGGCATGGACATCTCTACCGTTGCAGGCAGATTTATGATGACCTTTCTGTCAGGAGTAGGTTTCCAGATGCCAATGACTTCGTTGCAGATGTCTCTGGCAAACTCAACTTCCGTACCGGTAAAACTTTCCGGTGAATATTCAAACTGAAACTTTGTTTCAGGATATTTCGCTGCAAATTCGTTCATCAGCTGGGCGCCATCCTTGGCAATCTGTATGATTTCTTCCTTGCTTGCCTTGAATACCTGTTCGCGCTGGGCATAGGAAGTGGAATTGTACAGATGCACTACGGCGTTTCTTGCACCGACGAGTGATTCAAAAGTTTTCTTTATTATATGCTTTCTTGACTGAGTCAATACCTGGACTGTGACATCCTCAGGAATAAGATCGTCTTCAATCAGCCTCCTCAGGAAATCATACTCGGTTTCTGAAGCAGCCGGGAATCCGACTTCTATTTCCTTGAAACCGATCTTTACAAGAAATTTAAAATAATCAAGTTTTTCTTCAAGAGTCATCGGCACTACCAGAGCCTGGTTGCCGTCCCTCAGATCTACACTGCACCATCTTGGAGCTTTTTCAATGTGATCCTTCTTTGGCCAATCCATGTCCCCCATAGGAGGGACGAAATACCCAACCTTGTACTTTTCATAATTTTTCATTTTCTGATACCTCCATATATTTTTTGATACGGCGATCTCATGATCGATGTCGCTGCCAGGGACGGATCCGTAAAATAAAAAACGCCTCTTTGGCGATCCTATGAAATCGCTAAAGAGACGAAAACTTGCGTTCCCGCGGTACCACTCTTTTTGACATAAACATTTATATGCCCTCTCGTTTTGCCTGCTCGGGGGTGAGACACCATAAAAGGTCTGCAGTCTTTCACCATTATGACTGCTCTCTGAGAGACCAACATTATGATTTATTCCCGTCATCGCCGGTTTTTCTTTCTAATGTATGTTATTAATATAATCGATATTTTGTATAATGTCAATAAAAAATTGTGCAAAAACTTAATGTTTTTTGTTCTTTTTTGTGAACAAATAACAAAAAACTATTGACTTTTGTGTTTTGGATACTATAATAGACATATAAATTGAGCCGCAGGACCTAATTTAAATCTAGAGAAAAGGAAAAAGAGACATGAGAATGACAGGATCACAGATAGTGGCAGAGGTTCTGTTAGAGCAAGGCGTAGACACCGCTTTCGGTTATCCGGGCGGAACCGCGCTGAATATCTACGATGAACTTTATAAGTACAGTGACAGAATAAGACATGTGCTTACTGCCGACGAACAAGGTGCTGCCCATGCTGCCGATGGCTATGCGAGATCGACCGGGAAAACCGGAGTCGTATTTTCAACCAGCGGACCAGGCGCTACCAATCTGGTGACCGGATTGGCTACAGCATTTATGGACAGTATACCCGTAGTGGCCATAACGGTCAACGTTCCTGATTTTCTGATCGGCCGAGACGCATTTCAGGAAATCTGTATCACAGGCGTAACGATGCCTATTACCAAACACAATTATTTTGTAAACAACATTGATGATCTTGAAGAAGCCCTTCGTGAGGCATTCAAGATAGCAAACAGCGGAAGAAAGGGACCTGTCCTGGTGGATATTACCAAGGACGTCACCGCGGCAGTCAAGGAATTCGTTCCGCAGCCGCCACTGGAACTAAAGCCGCTGCCGATTATTGATAAGGAAGATATTATTGCAATATCTAAGATGATCAACGCAGCAGAGAAGCCCGTCGCATATGTCGGCGGAGGCGTCATTGCTTCTAAAGCATGTGCCGCTCTGAAAGAGCTGATCGAGAAAGCGGATATTCCAGTCGTGAATACCCTGATGGCTGCAGGAGTCATCAACTATGACAATGAACTTAATCTTGGAATGATTGGAATGCACGGATCCGTCGCCGCCAACAGGGCAGTGGATCAGGCAGACCTAGTTATAGCCCTAGGGGCAAGATTCAGTGATAGAGTTGCACTGAATCCTGAAAAGTTTGCCAGACGTGCCAAGATCGTTCAGGTTGATATAGACAGAAGTGAAATTAACAAGAACGTGATTATCGAGAAGTGCTGCGTGGGGGATATAAGAGATTTCCTCACAAAGATCATTCCGATGGTCGATGATAAGAAGCATCTAGAATGGCACGAGCGAGTGATTGGATGGAAGAGTAAGGAGAGAATAGTCAAATCACCAGAGTGCAAGCTTCATCCAAAAGAGATAATGACAGTACTTTCAGACATGACTGACGACAATACCATATTTGTTACTGACGTAGGCCAGCATCAGATGTGGGCGGCTCAGTACCTTAAGCATAAGAGACCAATGAAGTTCATAACCAGCGGAGGTCTTGGAACCATGGGCTTTGGATACGGAGCAGCAATAGGCGCACAGATGGGACATCCTAAGGACAGAGTCATACATATCACTGGAGACGGATCCTTCCATATGAATCTGAACGAGGCTTGCACGGCAGTCAGCAATAATCTACCGATCATAACGGTCATCCTGAACAACAGGGTGCTGGGCATGGTATATCAGTGGCAGACGATTTTCTACGGAGAGAGGTATTCCAACACCTGTCCAGAGAGGAAAACAGACTTTGTCAAAGTTGCTGAAGGCTTTGGTGCCAAAGGGTTCAGGGCCAGCAACATTGAAGAATTCAAGGAAGCCTTTAACAAGGCTCTTGGTGAATCAGGGCCTGTATGGATAGATTGTGAAATCAACAGAGACGAAAGAGTTATTCCAATGATACCTGGCGGCAAGACCGTTGAAGATATGATAATCGACTAAGGAGGGGGACGTAATGTACAAACCATTGAAAAAAGAAATTGTCAGCGTTCTTGTCCTGAATCAGGCTAACGTACTGACAAGGGTGGTAAGCCTTTTCGGAAGACGAGGTTTCAACATTGACTCGCTGACAGTGTCAGCAACCAATAATCCCGAGCTTTCAAGGATCACCATTGCATTCAGCGCGACAGAACAGTCGATGCAGCAGATAATAACACAGACCGAAAAGCTGGAGGTCGTAAAGAGCATTTTCATCCTGGACAGGGATAACAGCGTTTACAGAGAACTCCTGCTGCTGAAGGTCAACGCTACAGAGGAGCAGCGGACGGCTATCAAGGAAATCGTAGATATCTACAGAGGCAAGATAGTTGACCTGTCCCGCGACAGCATGATCATAGAGCTTACCGGAACGTCGGAAAAGCTCGACGGATTCATGGATGTCATGAGCGACCATGATATAGTTGAAGTTTGCAGAACAGGCATAACTGGCCTGGAAAGCAATGCAAAACCAAAAAATATATAAATTGACGAGAGCTATGCTCCGCCTAAATATCACACATTAAAAGTTTTATGAGAAAAAAGGAGACGGTAAAAATGATTAAGAAGTATTATGACCAGGATTGTAATTTGGGTTTGTTAGATGGCAAGACTATCGCCATCATCGGTTACGGCAGTCAGGGACATGCCCATGCCATGAACCTTCAGGAAAGCGGAGCTAATGTAGTAGTAGGTCTGAGACCTGGTTCAGCGCACGTTAAGAAGGCCGAAGCAGCAGGAATCAAAGTTATGGGAATCGAAGAAGCTGCAGAAGCAGGCGATTTCGTAATGATCCTGACTCCAGACGAACTGCAGGCAAAGATCTATAAAGAGCAGATCGAGAAACACATGAAACCAGGCAATGTCCTTCTGTTTGCACACGGATTCAATATCCATTATAAGCAGATCCAGCCTCAGAAAGATATCGATGTTATCATGGTAGCTCCTAAGGGACCTGGTCATACAGTAAGAAGCCAGTATACAGAAGGCAAGGGCGTTCCTTCACTGATCGCCGTTTACCAGGATGCTTCCGGAAAAGCTAAGGATTATGCACTTGCATATGCATCAGGAATTGGTGCAGGCAGAGCAGGAATCCTGGAAACTACATTTAAAGAAGAAACTGAAACAGATCTGTTCGGTGAGCAGGCAGTTCTCTGCGGCGGCGTTACAGAGCTGATGAAAGCAGGATTCGATACTCTTACTGAAGCAGGATATGCTCCAGAGATGGCATACTTCGAGTGCATACATGAGATGAAGCTGATCGTTGACCTGATCAACTCAGCAGGATTCTCCATGATGAGATATTCAATTTCCAACACTGCTGAATATGGCGACTATGTTACTGGCAAGAAGATCATTACTGAGGATACCAGAAAGGCAATGAAAGAAGTCCTTTCAGACATTCAGGACGGAACATTCGCAAGCAACTTCATTCAGGAGTTCAATGCAGGCGGACAGGCAAACTTCCTGGCTATGAGAGCTAAAGAAGCAGAGCATCCTCTGAACAAGACAGGTGCAGAACTCAGAGAAATGATGAGTTGGCTGAAGAAATAACCGAATGAAATATGAGAGGGTTAAGTTATGACAAAAAGAAGTGATAACGTAACCAAAGGCGTAGAAAGGGCTCCGATGAGAAGCCTTTTTTACGCTATGGGTTACACTAAAGAAGAGCTGGAACGTCCTTTAATAGGTGTCGTTTCCGCCTATAGCGAGATCGTACCCGGCCATATGCATCTCGATAAGATATCAGATGCCGTAAAAGCCGGCGTCAGAATGGCTGGAGGAACGCCTATCATGGTGCCTTCTATAGGCGTCTGTGATGGTATTGCCATGGGACATGTGGGCATGAAGTATTCGCTGGCCAGCCGTGAACTGATTGCTGACAGCGTTGAGACCATGGCTATGGCCCATCAGTTTGACGGACTGGTTTTGATACCTAACTGCGACAAAATTGTACCAGGCATGGTTATGGGTGCAGTAAGACTTAACATTCCGGCAGTCGTCTGCTCTGGCGGACCAATGATGAGCGGACTTGTCGGCGGCGTTGAGACCTCACTTTCCAAGATGTTTGAGGCCGTAGGCGCGCGCAAAGCCGGCATCATCGATGATGCAGGCCTTGAAGAGTTCGAACAAAACGTCTGCCCAGGATGCGGATCATGTTCAGGCATGTACACAGCCAACAGCATGAACTGTCTCTGTGAGGCAATAGGCATAGCACTTCCGGGCAATGGCACGATTCCTGCCGTACACAGCGGAAGGATAATGCTGGCTAAGCATGCAGGAATGGCAATAATGGATCTGGTAGAGAAGGACATCAAAGCCAGAGATATCATCAATGAGAAGTCCATAAGAAACGCTCTGACCTGCGACATGGCTCTGGGCTGTTCTTCCAATACAGTACTCCACCTTCTGGCAATCGCCCACGAAGCAGGAGTAAAACTGAACATGGAAATATTCAACGAGGTCAGCGGCAAGACGCCTAACCTCTGTCATCTGGCACCTGCAGGCGGTACGCACATGCACGACCTGAACAATGCCGGCGGAGTACAGGCAGTGCTGGCTGAACTGAGCAAGAAGGGCCTGATAGATACATCGGCCATTACTGCCAACGGTCACACGGTAGCAGAAAACATTGAAGGCAAGCATACCCTCGATGAAAACTCCATGAGAAGCATCGATAATCCATACAGTGAAACTGGCGGACTGGCTATCATGTGGGGAAATATCGCTCAGGACGGCTGTGTCGTAAAGAGAAGCGCCGTTGCTCCTGAGATGCTGCAGCACACTGGACCTGCAAGGGTATTCGACTGTGAAGAGGACGCCATTGACGCCATCTACAAGGGGAATATCAAAGAAGGAGACGTTGTAGTAATCAGATACGAAGGCCCTAAGGGCGGTCCGGGCATGAGAGAGATGCTCAACCCAACCAGCGCATTGGCAGGCATGAAGCTTGACAAGAGCGTAGCACTGATCACAGACGGACGTTTCAGCGGTGCCAGCAGAGGTGCTTCCATTGGACACGTTTCGCCAGAGGCGGCAAGCGGCGGCAACATTGGTTTGATTCAGGAAGGCGACATCATTGAAATAGACATCCCGGCTTCAAAGATCAACGCTAAGGTAACTGATGAAGAATTTGCAGAGAGAAGAAAAACTTACGTTCCAAGAGAGCCTAACATCAAGAGCGGCTGGCTTTACAGATACTCCAAGATGGTAGGACCGGCAAGCATGGGCGCAATCATGCTGGAGGACTGATATGCTTACTCTGAAGGCCTTTGAAGAAGCTGTCGATACGGTGCAGAAGGTGACTATACCGACAAATCTGGTTTACAGCAGCTATTTCAGCGAGCAGTCCGGCAACAAGGTCTATCTGAAGCCGGAAAACATGCAGGTAACCGGAGCATACAAGATCCGCGGCGCCTACTACAAGATCAGCACGCTGTCTGAAGAAGAGCGGTCAAAGGGACTGGTGACGGCTTCGGCCGGCAACCATGCCCAGGGCGTTGCCTATGCTGCAAAAGCCTACGGCTGCAAAGCAGTCATCGTAATGCCGATGACGACACCTTTGATGAAGGTCGAAAGAACAAAAAGCTATGGTGCGGAAGTCGTACTCTACGGAAACGTTTACGACGAGGCAGCGGCACACGCACAGGAGCTGGCAGATGAGGAGGGTTATACTTTCATCCATCCGTTCAACGATCTTACGGTTGCGACAGGTCAGGGATCAGTTGCCATGGAAATCATCAAAGAACTGCCGCTGGTAGATTACATTCTCGTGCCGATTGGCGGCGGCGGCCTGGCAACAGGAGTTTCTACTCTTGTCAAGCAGCTGAATCCAAACATCAAAGTCGTCGGCGTCGAGCCGGCGGGAGCGGCATGTCTGAAGGCATCGCTCAAAGAGGGAAAAGTCGTGACATTAGACAATGTCAACACCATTGCTGACGGTACGGCGGTCAAAACTCCAGGTGACTTGATTTTCCCTTATCTCCAGAAGAATCTTGATGATGTGATCACGGTGGACGACGATGAACTCATCGTAGCCTTTCTCGACATGGTAGAAAACCATAAGATGATCGTTGAAAACTCAGGCCTTCTGACAGTAGCTGCGCTGAAGCATCTCGATGTGAGAGACAAGAAGGTAGTATCAATACTCAGCGGCGGGAATATGGATATAATTACAATGTCGTCAGTAGTTCAGCATGGTCTGATCGAACGGGACAGGATATTCACCATATCCGTTCTGCTGCCTGATAAGCCAGGCGAACTGGTGCATGTAGCTTCCATTATCGCGGAAGAACAGGGAAATGTCATCAAACTGGATCACAACCAGTTTGTCAGCATCAACAGGAATGCCGCGGTGGAACTTAAAATCACGATAGAAGCTTTCGGACCGGATCACAAGAAGAAGATCATCGACGCCATCAAGGCTGGAGGTTACGACCCTCAGATGGTGACTGTGATGATGTAAACATTTAAATATTGCGAGGCAGTTTGTACTGCCTCGTTTTTTCATAATTTGAACATCATACGGCTACCTTAATAGGTGACAACCAAATACTAATGGTGTATAATAGTAACCAGATATTAATTTTATTTAAGGTGGGACAAGCAATGACATACGGAGATTACAGCGAACTTATTGGAAGAGCGCAGAAGGGCGATACTGAGGCAATGGCTCAGTTATATTCGGCTTCTTACAATAAGGTCTATTTTTATGCTTTTAAGATGTTTGGAAATACTGACGACGCCTGCGATATCGTGCAGGATGTCTTTGTGATCGTATTTACCAAGATCAAGGACCTGAGAGAACCGGCTGCCTATATGAGCTAGATAAGCCAGATCACGGTGAACGCCTGCAAACAGAAGATCCGCAAGGACAAGAAGGTAATGATCCAGGAAGAAGCGGATGAACTGATCGACAATATCGCAGACGATGACATTTCAGTGGAAGACATAGTGGCCGACAGGGATATGAGAAATTTCATGATGCAAATAATTGACATCCTGCCGGAAGAGCAGAAACGTTCAGTGCTGCTCTATTACTATGAGCGTCTGACGATCGCCCAGATCGCAGAGATCGAAGGAGTCAGCGATTCATCGATAAAGAGCAGGCTTTTCTATGCCAGAGAAAAGATGAAGAAAGCCATACGCTTTCAGGAGAAGAAGAGCGGAGTCAAGATGTTTGCTTTTGGCGCGCCCGCTTTGGCAGTCGTGCTGGCAGAAAATGCCGCGGAGTTTGCTTTGCCGGTACCAGTTGCCAGGGAGATATTTTTTGCAGTCATGGCTGTCATTGGAATAAGGAATACCGATCACAGGCCAGTGATGTCAGTCATAGGCAGCAGCGATGAGAATGATAGTGGAAGTTTTTTGGGAAAAATTAAGGATGGAGTAGTTATTGCGGTGCATCCTAAGCAGATTATTGCTTTGGCAATAATAGTTGTTGCAGTGTTTGCGGTTTCTGTTGTGTTCTTTAGCAATAGGGGTACAGCTACGATAGGTGGCACAGAAAGCGCAAATGAAACCGATAGCTATTTTTATGGCACAGATGCATTAGTAACATCCGTGCCGCTCACTGATTTACACAATGGAAATGTGATGATCAAGAAATCCGACTTGAATAAAAGCATAAGTGATAACGCTGTTTATTATGATAATCAGTTCTACTTCCACAAAGAGAAACTTGGACCGCTGAATACATATGTCAGATCATCAGACGGAGCAGGAGCATTTAACCGCAATCAAGCTGTAAAATTTGAAGATGAAATAACATTATTAAATTTTTCAAATTCAGAAAACTTTATAGTATTTTATGATAAGAATTATAATCCATTAGGTTATGCGGGCTTTTACAATAACAATGGCAATGATCCTCCCAAATATCTTAAGGTAGCATCGGGGTATAGAATAAATAGAGATAAGTTGAAAAAGCAGATAAGGAGTGATGTAAAAGAGGCTGTTAATGGAGCTGTTAAGCTAAATGAAGACGATTTTTATTATTTTTATGATAAAGATAGAGAAATGTATGCGTTAGGGTTTAGAAAGAATAAATTGCCTGAAAGTGTTGATCCTAATAAGATACAATATATTACTAATGTATTGTGTGATAATATCGACGATGAAAACATGAATTATTTCTATGGATCGATTGCACAATACTGGCAGTCAGAAGGCAAATTTATTGGTCAGGAAAACTATGATTCACAAATAAACCGGGTATGCAGTTATCAAAATGGTGAAAGTTATGATAACGGAAGCAGGTACAATTTGATATCCGTGGTTTCAAACAATAAAATAATTGCGGTAGCTTATCTTGACGACAATAAAATTAAACATCCAAATGGAATGCCAGAATAGAATGGTTTTTACATGTACAGCGTGCCACTAGGTGCGCTGTTTTTTTGCCTTTTCACAATTCTGTCACCTAATCATGTTATTTTCTATCTATTTCTTTTGTATAATGACGCTGTAGATAAGAGAAACTCAATCGAGGAGGATATATATGGGCAGATTGATAGGAATTGATCTGGGGACGACTAATTCATGCGCTGCTGTGATGGAAAACGGCGAAAGCGTTATCATACCTAACGAACTGGGCGGCAGGACCACACCTTCAGTCGTAGCTTTTACGAAAGACGGCGAGAGACTGGTAGGGCAGGTAGCAAAACGCCAGTTTGTCACTAACCCTGACAGAACGGTAGTGTCCATCAAGAGACAGATGGGGTCGGACTGCCGGATCAATATAGATAATAAACAGTATTCACCGCAGGAAATTTCTGCTATGATATTACAGAAACTGAAGACAGATGCAGAAACATTTCTTGGCGAACCGGTCACGGATGCAGTCATAACCGTTCCGGCATACTTCACAGATGCGCAGAGGCAGGCAACCAAGGATGCAGGCGTTATTGCGGGACTTAACGTACAGCGGATAATCAATGAACCTACGGCTGCGGCGCTGGCATATGGAATGGATAAGGAAGAAGCACAGAAAATCATGGTCTATGATCTGGGAGGCGGCACTTTTGATGTGTCTATCCTTTCTATAGATGACGGCGTCATCGAGGTGCTGGCAACAGCCGGAAACAATCACCTCGGCGGCGATGATTTTGATCACGTGCTATGTGAATACCTTGCAGATATGGTTTGCCGCGAGTCGGGTTCAGACCCGAGAGAAGACCGGGTGGCAATGTCGAGAGTCTGGGAGGCTGCGGAAGCAGCCAAGGTAGAACTCAGCTCAGTCAGAGAGACCATGGTCAACATACCGTTCCTCATGCAGAAAAACGGTACGGCGATTCATTTGGATACGGTAGTTACTAGAGAAAAATTCAACGAGTTGACTCACGGACTGGTTCAGTCTACGATGGGACCTGTAAGGCAGGCCCTTTCAGATGCGGGACTTACGACTGCGGACATATCCAAGGTACTCATGGTAGGCGGAGCTTCCAGAATGCCAGCCGTTGCAGATACGGTGAGAAATTACCTTGGCAAAGAACCGTTTAAAGGCATCAATCCAGACGAGTGTGTTGCCATGGGCGCGTCGTATCAGGGAGGCGTACTGACAGGTGACCTCAAAGGGCTGCTGCTTTTGGACGTTACGCCGCTTTCACTTGGCATAGAGACAGTCGGCGGAGTGTTTTCAGTCTTGATTGACAGAAACACGACGATTCCGATCACGAGAAGCGAAGTATACACTACGGCGCAGAATTTCCAGACGTCAGTCAACGTCAAGGTATTCCAGGGTGAGAGCCATATGACGAGAGACGACAAGTTCCTGGGGGATTTTGAACTTACGGGGATCAAGAGAGCGCTTAGGGGAGTGCCGAAAATCGAGGTCACATTTGAAATAGACTCCAACGGAATCGTTCATGTCACTGCCAGGGACCTGAGTTCAGGACAGGAACAGGATATCAGGATCAGCGGTTCGTCTAACCTGACGCCGGCTGAGATAGATAGAGCGGTTTTCGAGGCAAAACAATACGAAGAGAAAGACAAGAGACGCCGTGCAGGTTTTTTCAGACCGAAGGGCGGAGACGATAATAAAAAGGCGGTATAAAGAATGTACGATCCATATGTAGTACTGGGAATCAGGCGTGGAGCCTCTGCTGAAGAGGTTACTAGGGCCTATAGGGCGCTGGCTAAAAAATATCACCCTGATCTGAACCCGGGAGATAAATTTGCAGAGAAGAAAATGAGCGAAATCAACGCGGCATATCAGCAGATCAAAACCGGCAATGTCGGCGGTGCGGCTTCTGGATACGGCGGCAGCAGCGCTTATGGCGGCAGTTACGGTCAAAACGGAGGCTACGGTCAGGGCAGCGGTTACGGTCAAAACGGCGGTTATGACTATTTTGAACAGTTCAGGAGACAATACGGCCAGCAGTATTACAGGCAGAACCCGACCAGCGGCAAGAAGGGCGGACTTGGATGGCTGAAGGTAGTGTTTGTTACTTTTCTTGCCGTGCAGCTTGCCAGCCTTTTGTTCATGATGACATCGATGTTTGGCCTTGGAAGTGTAGATTCAACAACATACAATTCTTCGCCAGGGTCGGCTTATGATTCGGGCGAAGACAGGTCGTCACAGTATGACAGTAATGGCGGTTATTACTACAACAGCGGCGACGGCAGCAGTGACAGCGGCAGCAGCCAGTTTGGCGGCGGCACCCAGAATGGAAACACAGATCAGTTTGGCAGCAGTCAGAATGACGGAAGTTATAACAGCAGCGATGACAGCAGCAGCGAGAGCACTGGAGCAGTCAACGAATAGCAGGAAAGAATATGGCTGGAAAGAGTATGGCTGAAAATTACAAAAAATGTTTAAGATACAGGCAGATCCTCATCATCATCGCCTTAGCAGGAGTAGCCGGGCAGTTTGGTGCTTTCGACGGGTATTTCAGCATCTATATGCTGAATTACTTCACTGTGCTGAGCAATATAGCTGTAATAGCATATTTTATTGCAGATGTTCGCTGGATGAAGAAGGATGGAGGAGAGTCGGCCGCATGGACCGTTTACCGGCCGCTGCTGAAAAGCTGCATTACTGCATGGATATTGGTCACCTTTACCGTAGCTTTGTTCGTTCTGAGAATGAAGTTCGATTTTACAAGCGGTGTCGGCGTTTCATTTCTTGCAGTTCACTTCATTGTGCCGGCAATGACGATAGCGGATTGGTATATGTATGATAAGAAGGGGATTATCAGAGGCTCGTGGCCAGTAAAATGGTATTTGGGACTGGCTGCTTATGCAGTTTATGCGATCTCAACAGCGAGGCTGAGGGAGGACTCGGATTTTGGCAGTGCATACATCTATCCGTTCCTTGATGTAGATCAGAATGGATGGAGTTCGGTCATTCTGATGGCTGCTGGACTTACGGGCGGATTCTTTCTGTTAAGTTATCTGTTTATACTGCTGGATACAAGAATTGCTCAAAAAGAGGAACAGCGCCAGTCATAAAGGTTCACTTATGGTTAATGGCAAAAGCCGTACCAAAATAGCACAGCACATTCTAAATTTGTACAGATTGTTCAAGTATACAGAATAATCGAGCATAACAACAATGCACTTTAATTTTGAAACCAGTGATTGCAAGCCCTTTGCGGAATTTCCGCGATGGGCTTTTTTGTTATGCATTTTTTGGTATGATTCAGATAACAGATAAACAATTTTATTGTGCGGAAATCCTGAAGTATAATCATGCATAAAGGGGAATAGCTATTATAAAGTAGATTCCCTCAGCTAAAGGAAGGAGAATAAAATGAGAAGCACAATCATCATGAAGAAGTCCGCAGTCATCGCTATGGCAGCAATGATTACTGTCGGATTCGGCATGCCGGGACTCAGTCTTATTTCAGGGACTGGCAGTTATGCATACGCTGCAGTAAACACCGGCGGGGAGACTGTCAAGGCAATCAGCAACACGACCATCACTACAACAGACGGCCAGCAGGAGGCTTATGATTCAGGAATGACTTTCGTTTCTGAGGGAACTGAATGTACATTTGCAGAGGCTCAGGCAGCATTAAAGGCTGGCAAGTCAGTATCAGTCTTTGATCAGTATTTCAAACCTTATAAGACTACAACAGGCGAAGGCAAAGATGCAGTTACCAAGAGCAATCTGTTTGCCAGCAATACCAATAAAGTCGGTACCTCCAAATATCGTATCGGCTACTACATCACCAACGGAGGCGTTGACGGAGATCTGACTAAGGTTTCTGAGAATTCAAGCCTTACTGGCAGCAAACTTTCACTGGGAAGTGCTGTTGTTGGTGGAAAAACAACGACTTCAGAAGACGGACAGACTACTACTGTTGATGGTCTGAAGATCAATTCCACTAGCGACAATCTGAACGGAATTGTAGTTAATGGAGCAGATTCAGCAAAGACTACAACTGCTTATGTCAACGATGCTACAATCAACATGCTTGGCAAGAGCGACGGAAACGGCACATCATGCGACTTCAGTTCATGGGGCGCTGCGATCGGCATCTTCGGCAATGCAAAAGCTACGATCAACAATGCAAACATCCATACTACAGGAGTTGCACGCTGCGCAATAGAAGTTGACAGCGGTGCAGATGCACTGGTAAAGAACTCAACTATCAAAGTTGACGGCGGCACATTATACAGCGGCTATCAGAACACTGCAGATACAGAAGTAATGGTTGCACCACCTTGGGTTCTTGGAATCACAGGAAATGCAAGAGCTACTAACCTGCTCGGAAACTATTCAACAGCAACTTACCTCAACACAACAACTTATGCAGCTAAGTGGGGCGTTCTTTCAACTGACGGATGCAGCAATGTAGTCCTCAATGCCATCAACTCCAAGGTCAACATGGACCTCAGCGGCGATGACCTTACAGAAGACAGCGGCTACGGCACATATGCAATCGGATCAGCAACAGAGAATTTCCTTGGTACTACATTCAATGTACCGACTTATGCAGTTATCTGTGCTAACGGCGAGAACAAAGTAACGTTTGCTTCATCAAAGGGCAACATTCAGACAAAGAAATACAGCGACAGCACAAAGTCATATGTCAATGGCGCTTATTCATTCAAGGATTCTGAGATCAAAGATCAGAAGACAGTTGTTAACTCAGAGAACTTCGGAGTTGACATCTGGGGCGGCGGTACAGTAAATGTACTTGACGGTACGACTTTCAATACCGGCAACGCTGCATTCCTGATAAAATCAGGCGGACAGTTCACAGGAGCTGCTGTTAACATCAACAGTTCAAAGATCAACTCAAAGAACAATGTTATCATGCAGGTAATTGATAATGAAGACGCTGCAGCAACAGGCGCAGACTTCAGTGCAGGCGCACCGAACTTCAGCAAGGCTGTTTATAACGAGACTAAGGGCTGGCTGGGCGTAGGCAGCAACAAGACTCTGTACAAAGCAACAGCTAAGGACAAGGCTTCAACTGAAACTCTGAATATCACCAATGCAAAATTAACTGGCAACATCTTCAATGGCTCAGGCTACAAACTGATGGGTTCAACTCTTAATGTAACTCTTGGCAAGAACGCTAACCTCAAGGGCAAAATCAGCGCAACAACCATCAAGCACACTACTGACGGCGGAAAGACTCAGAACACTACCATCAGTCAGGACAAGTATTATCAGTTTGGACACGTTATCAACAAGGCTCACTACAATGGAACTAACAAAGTCAGCGTAACACTGACTGGAAATTCAGTTTGGAACGTAACTGGAAAATCAGTCGTTACTTCACTGAAGGTAGGATCCAATGCAAAAGTAAACGGCAAAGTTTATGTAAACGGCAAGCTTACTAATATCAAGGCTGGCAAGACTTACACAGGAACTATCGTTGTTTATGCAAAATAATAATTAAAAAGCATACCAATATCTTAACATTTGTCTCCCCGCATCTGCAGCTGCAGTTCTGCGGGGAGACTTTTGATATGTTCGTCAGAGTGTAAAATTTGTGTTAAATCTAGTCAATATTGTTGTAAATTTGTGTCCGCGGTGATACACTTAATTGTCAATTATTTTGTAATTATGTTGCGGAGGATATAAAAAATGAAAAAGAAACCGGACAGGCTTTTTGAGCTTTTACTCGGTATAGCGGAAAATATGAGAGACTGCGCTGACATGTTCAGCGATTTCAAAATCGATTCCAGTATAGATCTTATGGTATTTTCAGAGAAAATCAAGGACCTGGAAAGCAGGGGAGATTCTGTAGTTCACGAAACCATCGTTGAACTCAACCATTCATTCATTACGCCTATCGATCAGGAAGACATACTCATGCTTGCCGAGCAGATGGACGAAGTTATAGACGGTATGGAAGACTGCTCGATATTCCTGTACATGTATGACGTTGTTAAGCTGGATGATACAATAGAGAATTTCAGAAAGTATATCAGACTTTCATGCGAGGAACTCCATTCAGCAATCGAACTGCTGAGCGAGCGTAAGCTGCAGCTGATCAGAGAGCATACTATAAAGGTAAAATCATACGAGGAAATGTGCGACACAATAGAGCGTCAGGCTATCAGGGCGCTGTTTGAGGAATATAAGGATCCAATTGATATCATCAAGCGCAAGGACCTTTACGAGATGCTGGAGAATACGGTGGATGCATGTCAGAATGTGGCAAAAGCACTGGACTCCATAGTGATGAAGAACGCGTAAGTTTAGGAACGGTGTAATATGAGTACATTATTGATTATTATTGCGCTGGCGCTTACCTTTGACTTTATCAATGGTTTTCACGATACGGCCAACGCTATAGCAACCGCGGTTTCAACCAGGGCGATGACTCTGAGAAATGCTATCATGATGGCTGCAGTGATGAACTTTACCGGCGCAATTCTTTTTACAGGCGTAGCCAAGACCATTGCTACAGGAGTTGTTGATCTTAACACGGTAGCCAATGGATCACTGGTAATAATGGCAGCAATGATCACTGCAATAATCTGGAACCTTCTGACTTGGTGGCTGGGCATACCAAGCAGTTCTTCACATGCGCTGATCGGCGCTCTTGCCGGAGCTGCTCTGGCAGATGCAGGAATACAGGCTGTTAACATTACAGGGTTCCTGAGCATATTCGGATCCCTGATCATATCGCCTCTAGTGGCGATTTGCGCCGGTTATGTGATGTTTCAGATAATACAGCGCATCTTTTCCAAGATGAGCATATACAAGGCAAATAACGGCCTCAGAAAGATGCAGATATTTACGGCTGCACTTCAGGCCTTTTCACATGGGTCTAACGATGCTCAGAAGTCTATGGGTATTATTACCATGGCTCTGGTCAGCTACGGATATCTTGATACAATGACGATCCCGCATTGGGTGCAGTTTGCCTGCGCTGCGGCAATGACCGCAGGAACGTCTGTAGGCGGATGGAGGATCATCAGGACTGTTGGTACCCAAATAATGAAATTAAAGCCTGTAAGCGGCGTTTCAGCCGATCTGGCGTCATCTCTGGTAATTCAGATAGCCACGCATCTGAACCTTCCGGTCAGCACTACCCATGTTATCTCGTCATCCATCATTGGAGTCGGAACGGCATACAGGGTAAAAGGCGTCAAGTGGGGAACGGCCAAGAAGATGGTCACGGCATGGTTCATTACGATCCCAATTACCGTATTGATGGCCAGCGGCATCTTTGTTGTAGTAAACAGCTTTGCAAATATTGGATAATGAAGACCTGAGATAGTTGAAAGCGGACAGAAAAAATTCTGTTCGTTTTTTTGTTTTTTGTATTGACAATTACATAGGCATGTGCTATTGTACTAAGTAGTTAATACAACAACACAATAATACAGTCATACAATCAAGAAAAGGGGGAAGACCATGGAGTGGAACTTCAAGGATGGTCAGCCGATCTATTCGCAGATAATAGATCAGATGAGCCTGAAAATCGTCAGTGGGGCATTCAACCCGGGCGATAAACTGCCATCGGTACGCGATCTGGCAGCGGATGCAGGGGTGAATCCGAACACGATGCAGCGCGCTTTGGCAGAACTGGAAAGAATGGGGCTGCTGTTCACTGAAAGAACAAGCGGAAGATTTATAACCAAGGAGGAAAGGGTTTTGGAGAATATTCAGAAGGAATTGGGAAGAAAGTATATTATTGAGCTATTTGAAAACCTGGAAAAACTAGGTATGACAAAAGAAGAGATAGTACAGGCAGTAACAGAATGGGCAAGGGAGGAGAAATAAATGAGCATCATAGAATGCAGAGATCTCACTAAGAGATATGGCAGTTTGACGGCTGTCAACAACATTAATCTTGATCTTGAAAAAGGCCGGATCATTGGACTTCTTGGTCCTAATGGTTCGGGCAAGACAACATTCATCAAGATGGCAAACGGTCTGCTGAAACCAACTGCAGGCACGATAACAATAGACGGAAATGTGCCGGGGGTCCAGACAAAGTCGGTGATTGCTTATCTGCCGGACAGAGAGTATCTGCCGGATTATATGACAGTAGGCAAAATCAAAAGGCTATATTCTGACTTTTATTTTGACTTCAATGAGGAAAAAGCAAACGCCATGCTGCAGTCATTGAACATACCGGAGAACATGTCGATCAGAAAGATGTCCAAGGGCACCAAGGAAAAGCTGCAGCTGATAATGGTCATGGCAAGAGATGCCAAGGTATACTTCCTGGACGAGCCTATTGGAGGTGTTGACCCGGCAGCCAGAGACTATATACTAAGGACAATTATTTCAAATTACAATCCGGAAGCAGCAGTAGTGATTTCAACACATCTGATTGCGGACGTTGAATCGGTGCTTGATGATGTGGTATTCATTCAGAATGGCAACATCGTTCTGCATAAGGGGGCAGACGAATTAAGAGCCGAATCGGGAAAGAGTGTAGACGGAGTATTCAGGGAGGTATTCAGATGTTAGGAAGCTTATTGAAATATGAATTTTCTGCAGTAGGCCGCATAATGCTGCCGCTGCTTGGAGCACTGCTGGCAGCATCTGCCGTTTTGGGATTTGCCATCAGAGCAGGCAGCAATATTGGAACAGCAGCAGTGCTGGTATATGCAGTCCTGTTTGTAGCAGCCATGCTTACTACGCTGATCCTGATCATACAGAGATTCAGCAAGAACCTTCTGGGATCTGAAGGATATCTTATGTTTACGCTGCCGGTTTCCACAGGATCTCAGCTATGGAACAAGACGATCTCAGCAATAATATGGTGCCTGCTGACGAACATTGCAGTAGTGATTTCATGGATACTTATCATGGTATGCAGTGATGCAGACTTTTCTGCAATGACCTACGGTAACGTAAACAGCGTAGGAGATTTTATCTCACAGGCCTTTGATTACTTTGGAAAAGGGCAGGTCATCGGCACTGCAGTTGAATTGCTGGCAGTTGTCATGATCGTTTCAGGTTCACTGGCACTGAAGGTGTATGCATCTATTGCTGTAGGTCATGAAGTAGAGAATCACAGGGGAATTTGTTCAGTAGGGGTATTTATTGGATTTTCAATTCTTGAGTCGATCATACTTAACGCCGTGGGCGATAAGTTTGGCGATATCGGCAAAGACATTGCCGTTAAAATCGCAGACAATACTGCCAATGCGCTGACTGGCGTCCATGAGGTAGCCATCAGCATTGGCATCGTAATGGCTATATTCGGGGCTATATACTTTGCTGCTACATGGTTTATCATGGACAGAAAGCTGAACCTTGACTGATAACAGAATAAAAGATCAACAATTAAAAAGCCGGAGCGCTGATTTTCATCAGCCGCTTCGGCTTTGCTGCTGTTACTATAAACCTATTGTAAGTCGCTGTATGAACTGCTTGGCAGTTCTCGGGCTGCGTCCGCTGGCTCTTATGGCGAAAGCTTCCGCTCTTCGGAAGAGTTCTTCCTGTTCCATTTCTACGCCGTATTCCTTAGCCAGACAGGATACTATCTCAAGATAGAGATCCTTCTCAGGCTTGGAGAAGGTGATGGTAAGTCCGAATCTGGCGGAAAGACTCATGGTTTCCTGAAGGGTATCATTCAAGTGCAGATCATTTCCCATCCTGCTCTCCATACTCTCCCTGATGAGGTGTCTGCGATTGCTGGTTGCGTAGATCACTACGTTTCTGGCATAACTTGCGATATTCCCTTCCAGAATGGCCTTGAGCTGACAGAATGAATCGTCATCCTGTGAAAAACTGAGATCATCTATGAAAAAGATAAACTTCAGCGGACTTTGGTACAGCTGGTCCATGACCATTGGTATTTCGGTAAGCTGTGACTTGTCGAATTCTACCAAACGCACGCCTTTGTCGTAATATGCATTAGCGCAGGCTTTGATCGTGGAAGATTTTCCGGTGCCGGCGTCTCCGTAGAGGAGAACGTTGACTGCGGCTTTGCCTTCAGCAAGTGCTTTGGTGTTGTCTAGCACCATGCCGCGTTCTCGCTGGTAGCCGTATAGCTGGTCTATGGTCTTAGGGTCAACGTTTTTGACAGGCACAAGTTTGCCTCCGTCGACCTGAAAGGCCTTGTATTTAGCAAAGATGCCGTAACCCCTAGTGGAGATATTGGCAATCATGTCTTGGTATTCTTTCTTTAAATCTATTGGGGTAGTATCCCAGCCAGGAAGATAACCGTCGAAATTGATCAATTTTTTTACTTGAGGAGTTGTTAAATTGGCTAGTTCTTGCAAGACAATCAATTCCTCGCTGAGACACTCTTCAATAGAATGACTTACTTCTTCATTTTCAGTCTTATTTATCAAATAGAGGTTCTGGTCCTCCAGGATAAACTCTTTAACGAACAGACTCAAGCTGCCGCCCCGTTCATATAATGCTTTTGAAAAAGCTCCATAGTACCATAGCTGGTCAGCAATGGAGCTTTTTTCAATTGCATATAAAAGTTTTTGAAGGCTTGAAACAACTTCTGTTCCAAGTATACTTCGAAAAACGGAGAGGGCGTTTAGCTTTCTGTTCAGGTCGAATAGCTCGTTCTCCATGTCCGTTCCTGCCTGATTATTCTACAGGTACTGTCCAGTTCATGAAGTCATCGATCTTTCCAGTCTGGATGCCGTAGATCGTGTCGTACATTTCCTGAGCGACAGGGCCTATCTTGTTGCCGTTGATTATCATATTGTTGCCCTTGTAGAGAAGTTCTCCAACAGGGGATACGATAGCAGCTGTTCCGGATGCGAACATCTCATGGAGATCGCCTTTATAGTAAGCTTCTTCAAGTTCGTCGATTGAGATTTTTCTCTCAGAAACCTTGATTCCCTTTTTCTTGCAGAGTGCAATGATAGAATCTCTGGTGATTCCCGGGAGGATCGATCCATTGAGTTCGCTGGTAATTACCTCATCGCCGATAACGAAGAAGGCGTTGGCAGCTCCAATCTCTTCAATATATTTCTGATCATGACCGTCCAGCCACAGGATCTGCTCATAGCCTTTTTCATGGGCTATTTCCTGTGCCTTCAGGCTGCCGCCGTAGTTACCGCCGCACTTGGCTTCGCCAGTGCCGCCTTTGACTGCTCTTACATAAACGTCTTCAACATACATCTTGGTAGGTGCAAGTCCGTTTACGAAGTATGGTCCTACTGGGCTGAGGATGATTACAAATTTATAAGTGTCTGATTTCCTGACTCCCAGAAATGCTTCGTCGCCGAAGATGAAAGGCCTTACGTAAAGTGCAGTGCCTTCTCCCTGAGGTATCCATGACTGATCAACTTTTACCAGAGCCTTGATGGCTTCTACGAACAGGTCTTCATCGATTTCCGGTATGCAGAGTCTGTCGTTGGTTCTGTTGGCTCTCTTTGCGTTCATATAAGGTCTGAACAGCTGAACGCGTCCGTCGTCTGTCTTATATGCTTTAAGGCCTTCAAACATTTCCTGGCCATAATGCAGTACTACTGCTGCAGGGTCTAGGGTAATAGGTCCGTAAGGTACTATCCTGCCATTGTTCCATCCGTCCTGCGGATTGTAATCCATGATGAACATATGGTCGGTGAATACTGTGCCGAATCTCAGTCCGTTTGGATCTGGTTTTTCCTTTGGATTAGTTGTCTTAGTTACTGAAAACTCGTATTTCATTTTAAGTGTCCCTCTTTTCCTATGAAGCGTAACTTCGTTTTTCTTGTATTGAATCAAAAATCATGTAACCATATTAACGCAATATTTGTATCGTGTCAACAACCTTGCGACAAAAATATTGTTTTTTTTAACAAAAACACCCAAAATAGTGGTTATGTTTTCGTTGATAAGGAAAAATATGTATTGCATTGTGAAAGCATTATGGTAAAATATAGATTAATGTTCAACAATTGAATAGAAGCGATGATCGGGAGGAGTAGACGGAAAACACTTTACAGAGAGTCGGGACCACAGGCTGAGAGTCCCGAGAGCACAAGTATCCGCTGAAGGTTGCCCTGGAGTTTCATAAATAAATGAGAGCCGTGTCACCAGACAGTACAATGAACTTTTGATGATGCGGAAGCAAGGTGGTACCGCGGAAATGATTCGTCCTTTGCAGCATAGCTGCAGAGGATTTTTTTTAGCTAAGTGAACAATTAATCGAAGTGAAAGGAAACATATTATGGAAAAGAATTTAGCAACGACCTATGATCCCAAACAATTCGAAGACAGAATATATGAAATGTGGGAAAAGAACGGAGCTTTCAAGGCGGAGGCAGATCCTGACAAGAAACCGTTTACAATAGTAATGCCGCCTCCGAATATCACAGGCCAGCTTCATATGGGACATGCTTTGGACCAGACGCTGCAGGATGTTCTGACAAGGTGGAAGAGGATGCAGGGTTTCAGCGCTCTGTGGCTCCCTGGCTCAGACCACGCAAGTATTGCCACTGAGGTCAAGGTAGTAAATAAGATAAGAGAAGAAGAAGGTCTGGAGAAGGAAGACCTGGGCAGAGAAGAATTCCTGAAACGAGCATGGGAATGGAAGAAAGAGTACGGCGGAAGGATCACCAAACAGTGCAGAAAGCTTGGCGACTCCTGCGACTGGAGCAGAGAAAGATTCACCATGGATGAGGGATGCAACAAGGCTGTCAGGGCATATTTCGTCAAGCTTTACAATAAAGGACTTATCTACAGAGGAAACAGGCTGATCAACTGGTGCCCAAGCTGCGGCACATCACTTTCTGATGCCGAAGTAGAGCACGAGGACAAGAATGGTCTGTACTGGTACTTCAGATATCCTGCTGCCAAAGAAGGCGGCAAGGACATTATTGTTGCAACGTCAAGACCTGAGACAATGTTTGGAGATGTAGCCATAGCAGTTCATCCAAGCGATGAAAGATATAAGGATATAGTTGGCGAAAAGGTCATCCTGCCAATAGTAGGAAGAGAGATCCCTATCATTGCCGATCCATATCCAGATCCTGAAAAGGGCACAGGTGCAGTTAAGATCACTCCGGCTCACGACCCTAATGACTATGAAGTAGGACAGAGAAACGACCTCGAGATCATTTCATGCATAAATGAAGATGCAACCATGAACAAGTATGCAGGCAAGTACGAGGGAATGGACAGATACGAGTGCAGAAAACAGTGGGTTGCAGACCTGGAAGCTGCCGGATATCTGGTAAAAACGGAAGAAAAGGTCATCCCTGTAGGAGAATGCTATAGATGCCGTACTGTCATTGAACCTATGCTTTCCGACCAGTGGTTTGTAAAGATGGACGAATTGGCAAAACCTGCGATTGAAGCTGCCAAATCAGGAGCGCTGACTCATGTGCCAGAGAGATTTGAAAAAGTATATCTCCACTGGCTGGAAGAAATCAGAGACTGGTGCATTTCCAGACAGCTCTGGTGGGGACACAGGATACCGGCATGGTACTGCCAGGACTGCGGTGAGATCATCGTATCAGAAGAAGATCCAACAACTTGTCCAAAATGCGGCAGCAAGAACCTTAAGCAGGATGAAGACGTTCTGGATACATGGTTCTCATCAGCACTTTGGCCTTTCTCAACTCTTGGCTGGCCAGATGATACAAAAGATCTGGAATACTTCTATCCAACAGACGTACTGGTTACTGGCTACGATATCATATTCTTCTGGGTAGTAAGGATGGTGTTCTCAGGCTATGAATGCATGGGCGATACGCCGTTCAAATATGTATATGTACACGGACTCGTAAGAGATGCACAGGGACGCAAGATGAGCAAATCACTGGGCAACGGCATCGATCCGCTGGAAGTTATCGAACAGTATGGTGCAGATGCGCTGAGGTTCATGCTGACAACTGGCATCACGCCGGGCAATGACATGAGATTCCAGGTGGAAAAACTGGAATCATCACGTAACTTTGCCAATAAGCTTTGGAATGCCTCGAGATTTGCAATCATGAATCTGAAGGATGAAGACGGAAACTTCCTGCCAATAGCAAAATGCTGCGTAGACTGCTGCGGCATGGCGTGCGGAGACACAACAGACTTCAGCTGCATAGCCCTTCGCGACGAAGATAAATGGATAATCAGCAGGGTAAACGATGCCGCACAGTACATGACAGCTGCTATGGACAGATTCGATCTGGCAATGGCCGGACAGAGGATCTATGATCTGATCTGGAACGAGTTCTGCGACTGGTACATTGAGCTGGTAAAGAAAAGACTCTGGGGCAATGATGAGGAAGACAAGAAAGTTGTCAGATTCGTACTTGTTATGACGCTGAAGAACATGCTGGAGATGCTCCACCCGTTCATGCCGTTCATAACAGAGGAAATATGGAGCTACCTGCCTCATTCAGATAACGAAAAGACCAAGGACAATCCTCAGTGCTATCTGATCAAGGCAGCATGGCCAGTATACAGCGAAAAGAGACACTTCGCCGCAGAGGAGGAGAGTCTTGAAACAGCAATGGAAGCAATAAGGGCAATAAGAAACATCAGAGCAGAAGCTGAGGCAGCACCGTCAAGAAAGCTGACGGCAGTAATCCTGTCTCATGACGAAAAGCTTGACATCATCAAAGGCGGCGAAAGATACATCAAAGATCTTGCTAACATTACGGATATCCGCTTTATCAGTGACAAGAAAGACGTGCCTGAGGATGTAATGTCAGCTGTCATCGACGGCATAGAGATATTCATCCCGCTGGAAGACCTCGTTGATTTTGCGCAGGAAGCCGAAAGACTGGAAAAAGAAAAAGCCAGACTTGAAGGCGAGGTAAAGCGTGTGCGCGGCAAACTTTCAAACCAGGGATTTGTTGCCAAGGCACCGGAAAGTGTTGTCAACGAAGAGCGTGAGAAGCAGGTCAAGTATGAAGACATGCTGGCAAAAGTCACAGCTCAGCTGGAGATCGTAAAGGGTAAAGTGAAATAAGCGATGGAAGCAATCAATAAGATCCACGAGTTTGAACGTTTCGGCAGTGTGCTTGGACTGGAGAAAATGAACGTTCTCATGGAAAAACTGGGAAATCCCCAGGATAAACTTAAGGTGATCCACGTGGCCGGCACCAACGGCAAGGGCTCTATATGCAAATACATATATGAAGTCCTGCAGGCAGCCGGCTACAGGACTGGCCTGTATACATCGCCGTTCCTGGAGGTATTCAACGAGCGAATCGAATTTGACGGCAGCTATATCAGCGATGCCGATCTGGACACGTATACGGCGAGAGTGCTGGAAAAAACTAAAGAGATGGTTAGCGAAGGGCTGGATTCACCAACTGAGTTTGAAGTGATCACAGCCATCGCTTTCTTGTATTTTATGGAAAAGAAAGCTGACTATGTGGTTCTGGAGGTCGGCCTCGGCGGACGCGGCGATTCAACCAATGTGGTCAAGCAGCCGCTTATAAGCGTTATCGCATCAATATCGCTGGACCATACAGACAGGCTTGGTGACACGATAGCGAAGATCGCCTTTGAAAAGGCGGGTATCATCAAAGCAGGCTGCCCGGTGGTCACAAGCACCGACAAAGAGGACGCAAAGGAAGTTTTCCGCAAAAAGGCGTCAGAGGTTTCAGCTGACATTTACGACTCATCTCTGCTTACTGCCGACATCAAAGCACAGACGCTGGCTGGCTGTATTTTTGAGACGGAGATCTTTGGCAGGCGATATGAGATTGAGATATCAATGATAGGCAGGCACCAGGTTCAGAACGCGATGGCTGCTTTGATGGCCATTGCTGTGATGAACCGCGAGGGGAAGATCAGTGTTTCCGACGAAGCCATTGCCGCAGGTTTTCGCAAGGCTGTGCAGATCGGACGCTTTGAGATAATGGAAAGAGAGCCATACGTCATCATCGACGGAGCACATAATCCTGACGGATCGAGAGCTTTGAAGGAAGCTGTCCTCGGTTTTTTTGCAGGGAAAAAGATACTGATGACGGTGGGTATCCTGGCAGATAAAGACGTGGACGACGTGCTGGATAACTTCCTGATGATCAGTAAAGAGTTCGTCGTGACGGAACCGGCGAACCCCAGAAAGATGAAAGCTGCAGAACTTGCAGAAAAGATTTCGACAAAAGGGGGAAACTGCATTATAATGGAATCACCAGCAGATGCGGTAAAGTATGCGGAAAAAGTAAAGAACGGGTACGATCTGGAACTCTATGCGGGTTCTCTGTACCTGATCGGTGAGATTAGGGGGTTGCTGAGAAATGTCAGAGAACAGAAGGAAGATAATACTCTTCTATAATCCCAGCTCTGGAAATGGGCTTTTCAAGCACTATCTGGACGACATAATTGGCAGATGCCAGGATGAAGGGTACATGGTTGTACCAATCCGGGCAGGTTCAGGCCGGCTGATTTATGATTATCTCGGCGGGCTGGATCAGAGCACATACAGAAGTGAATACAACAGGATAATCGTGGCTGGCGGTGACGGTACTCTTAACGAGTGCGTAAACGCTATGATAGCCAACGACATTGATTTGCCTTTGGCTATAATGCCGGCAGGAACAGCTAACGATTTTGCCTACTATTTCAATATTCCCGATGATATCATAAAAGAACTCGATATTGCCATGGGAAGCAATTATACCTATGCCGATGTCGGCAAGGTCAACGAACAGTATTTTATCAACGTGGCGGCAATAGGTACGGTCATCGACGTCAGCCAGAAGACTGATCCGACGCTGAAGAATACCTTGGGCATCATGGCGTATTACATCAAGGGGCTGCAGGAAGTGCCGAACCTGAAACCTGTCAAGGTAACGCTGACGACTCCTGATAAGACTTATCACGAGCGCATGTATTTCATGGTAGTGATGAACGGAAAGTCAGCAGGCGCATTCAAAAATATTGCGCCAGAGTCCAACATCAATGACGGCCAGCTGGACGTACTGCTTTTCAGAGATATGAGCTTCATTGAGCTGCCTAGCATATTAATGAAGATAATGCAGGGCAATCATCCATCTAGCAAGAAGGTGCTCCACTTCAGGGCCGACAAGCTTATCGTGGATCCTGAAGAAGATATGCCGACAGATATCGACGGCGAACATGGAGCTAGTTTTCCGCTGGAATTCAGTGTGCTGCACAACAGGATGAAGATCATGACGCTAGAAGAGAACATGGGAGCAAAGAGAGAGGAACAAGAGGAAGAATATGATCAAACTCGTAATGAAAACTACTGATGAGTACGACAGACTCGTAAAATTCTTCGTTGAAAACGGACTTGAGTTCGATGGAGACGAAGAAGTTGATACGGATATAATCAAATGTATTAAAGTCACCCATGGTGACGGAGACGACATGATAGGCGCTGCGGTCCTGGCCAAGCGCGAAGGCCGTTACATCATAGACGGCATTGCTGTAGACAAAATGTACAGAAAGATGGATGTCGGCAAGATAATGCTGAACAAGATAATAGATGAGGTGGGCCTCAGAAACGGAGACGCTGTCTATCTGGTGGCGAGAGCACCTGAATTTTTCAGGAAGAACGGCTTCGTAACAGTAGATCCGGCGACTGCTCCAAATTTCTTTGAATGCAGGCAGTGCCCTCAGTATATGGTAACATGTCACCCAGAGGTCATGAAACTGGAACTTTGATTATGGAAAATAAGGAAATAACCGAGATTGCCTATGACTACGACAAGCTGCTGCAGAGGATCCTCGACATAGGCGAGGAGATGATAGTTGCAGGTGCGGAAGTCAACAGAGTAGAGGACAGCATTTACAGAATGTGTGAGGCTTACGGCGCGGACAGGATAAATGTTTTCATCATCACATCGAATATCCAGGTGACCCTTGAGTCACCTGACGGCAAGATCATCACCCATATCAGGCGGATCGTCAGGTATTCGGTAAACTTTGACAGGCTGGATTACCTAAACGATCTTTCAAGGTGGATCTGTGCCAATAAGCCTAACGACAGGGAACTGAAGAAGCGGTTCTATGAGGTCCTGGACAGACCGAAGCAGAAGCGGATAGTAAAATATCTGGCCGCCGTAATGGTAGCCGGAGGTTTTACTGTGTTTTTTGGCGGAGGATGGGGCGACGCCGCAGCCGCGGCTTTGATGGGCATTGTGATCGTTGCCTTTGAACATCTCATAGACGGACGCGAAACCAATCTTCTGGCATACAACTTCATAGTATCAGTGGTTGCCGGTCTCTTTGCGCTGGCCATGGTCCATATTGGACTTGGTCAGAACGCAGACAAGATAATGATCGGCGGCATCATGCTCCTGATACCGGGCATCGCCATGACCAATGCGGTCAGAGATATGCTGATAGGTGATATAGCTTCGGGACTTCTCAGGCTGGTAGACGCTCTGCTGATTGCAGGTGCCATAGCCTGCGGATTCGCTCTGGCAATATTTGTTCTGGGAGGTTTCTTATGATCATTCAGCTCATTGCAGCCTTCGTCGGATCGATCGGATTCGCCTTTGTGCTTAAGATAAAAGGCAAACAGGTATTTTTTGCAGGGCTGGGAGGCATGGCAACGTGGTTTGTCTACCTGATTGCCTACGACCAGCTGGCCAGCTATTTTACGGCAAACCTTATAGCTGCGATCTTTGTAGCGATTTTTGCCGAGGTGATGGCGAGACTCAACAAAGCCCCCGCGACTATTTTTCTGACCGCGGCGGCGGTTCCTCTGATACCTGGTGGGAACCTGTATTATGCAATGTTCGGCCTTGTGAGGCAGAACTATGAAGTGTTCAGAACCAACGCTACGACGGCGCTGGTCATTGCTTTGGCAATATCACTTGGCTTTGTCGTGGTAGCCGTTATCAACCGTCACGTCGGACGTATCAAGAGGGCGTGAGATTACTGCTAGATGGAAAGAAGAACTATGCAAAAGTTAACGTTTAAGGAAAAAATCGGCTACGGATCAGCAGGAATCGGAGATTCTGTATCATATAACCTGGTAGGACTGTTTCTCATGTTTTTTCTTACCAATGTCGCAGGAGTAGAACCAGTCACGGCAGGTACGATTACTGCCGTAGGAGCGGTATGGAATGCAGCATTCAACCCTGTCATGGGTTATTTCTCAGACGGGGTGAGGACCAGATTCGGCCGAAGGAGACCTGTGATCTTCTGCTTTGCAATACCCCTTGCACTGACTTCTGTACTCTTGTACACCACTGTTGATTTCCCGTATATCCTGAAGGCTGTTTATTACGGCATAATGATAATGCTGTTCTGGACCTGCTATACAGGTTTTTTTGTGCCTTATCTTGCGCTTGGAGTCGATTATACAGGAGACTATGAAGACAGAACAATACTTCGTCTGTTCACTTCAATGTTCAATATGTTTGGCGCGCTCATTTCAATGGCTCTGCCGACGGTATTGGTGCAGGCGCTGGTAACTGCCGGGCTTTCCACTGAAACGGCATGGACTGTCATGGCTGGAATTCTTGGTGTCATATCAACTGTCTCGATAATGATCACCGTGGCGGTTTCCGGCACTAAAGATCCGCCGTGTCCGCGTGAGAACGGCGAAAAACGTGAAAAGAAAAAAATTACCGCGATATTCGCGGAATATTTGTCAGTTGCCCGGCTGAAGCCTATGAAACATTTGGTTGTCGCCAGTGTGGCAGGTCTGATTGACTATTCAATGATGATGTCAAATCTGGTCTATTATCTGACGTACGTTCATGGGGCAGATGCTGGAGGAGTATCGGGATTCATGGCATTGAGGGCAATAGTAGGTATGGCCCTTATTCCGATTGTAGGCAGGCTTGCCCTGAAATTCGACAGGCGCCAGACGCTGATCGGCTTCAATCTATTGGGGACTGCGCTGATGGTGCTGCTGAGGATCACAGGCACGACGGGGACATTCACCATCGTGCTATATCTGTTTTCTGTAGCTATCAGCACATGTGTCTACTGGCACCTTATGCCTTCGATATACTATGATGTTTGCGATTACGACAGGCTGCAGACAGGAAACAGACGGGAAGGAGCAATTGTTTCTTTCCAGGGTCTGATCGAGGCTGTAGCAGCAGGCTGCGGCAACCTTCTTCTTGGGGTGATCTTCCAAATGGCAGGTTTCGACGGCAGCGCTGCTGTTCAGTCGGAAAAGGCCATGTTCTGGATAGAAAATGCCGGTACGGTGATCCCGGTGATCTTTCTGATCATATCTTCAATTGCCGTCTACAGATATCCCATCACAAAGACTGTTCATGCTGAGATACGCCGTCAGCTGGCTGAACGTGACCGCGACGGCCAGTGATCATAAGCGAGCCGATTATTGTGGCAACAGGCACGATGAGGCAGCAGCCGATTCCGCTCATGCTGACCGTTAGAAACTCCTGACAGAAGGACTTGCTGTTGATCAGCTGTGAAAAAGAAAAATCATTGATATACTGCATCATAAGGGTCATGTATTCCGCAATGTAGATGTAGAAGATCGTATGTATGGAAGTGTTCAGCACGGCTTTGCTGACATTAAAGGCAGACTTCAGAAGCTGGCCGAAAGGCAGCGTCTGGTTGTTCTGCCTTATTTCATATATGGATGATGTAATAGCAACGGCAGTATCAGTTACCGTACCGATCAGGGCGATGAACATGACTGAGATCTGGATTGAGATCATGTCGATAGCAATGTTTCGCGTATAGCCTTCCGTGTCCTTGATCTCATACTGTTCGCTGTTGAAGCCGCCGATGTGTGCGCCGTTGGCGAAAAACCATATCAGCGGTATGAGCACCAGCACAACAATGGCGACTGAAACAAAGGCCGATTTGGTCTTCACGTTGATATCTCCTAGGTAGAAGAGGGTGATCAGCGTTATCAAAAGGCAGGCTGCGGCAGTTACGGCTGCGGGAGACAGACCTTTGTAGATGAGAAAAACGGCTGCGAGTATGAACAAGGCGTCAATGACCAGCGAAATAACGGCCTTTGCACCCTGATCACCGCAGAAGATCATAATCAGAAGGAATAGTATGCCTGCAAGAACAATCAGCATTTTTTCATCCTCCTTTCATAAAAACCAACTGCAATGGCGGCAGAGATAGGTATGGCTATGACGATACCGATGCTGCCGGTCAGGAATCTTGCCAGTTCGAAGAAGACATTGTAGCGTATTATCGTATGGAAGGCGATACCGTTCCTCATGGATAGTATGAACCTTGGCAGACATGCCGCAATGTTGGTAAAGAACATGATGGTGATCATCGTGCCTACGATGTCATCGCCCACAGCTTTGCAGGATTCCCTGAGGGACTTAGGACTGGCATCCGAGGTGGCTGTTATCTGGTCGACAGTCATGACTATCGTAACAACTACGTCCATGATGGCTCCAAGGCAGCCTATGAGTATCTCTGATAAGAATATGTATCCGGCATTTATCTGTGAGTAAGGCTGTGAAAGGTAGTCCATGAAATCGTAGTCTACGTTAGAAAATTTCAGGACCGCAAAGGCAATCAGCGTGGTCACTGCTGCCGCTGCTATGGTAGAGACAAGGGACAGCAGTGTCTTTTGGTTCCAGCCGTGCATGAAGAACAGCAGCATGGCCGTGAAGAAGATTGCCATTGGAATGGTCATGGCCAGCAGATTGATCCCTTTGCCGTAAAGCAGCAGGACTCCGTAAAAGGCTGCCATGTTCAGTACCAGACTGAGTATGGTCAGAGCGCCTTCTCTGCCTCCGGTCATGAGAAAAAGGCCAAACAGCAGACATAGTATTAGGGCTACGAACCAGTCTCTTTTGACGCCGGTTACGCTTGCAGTAAAACCGCTGCCTTGGGCTTTGATGTTTTCAATGAAAATGTCGTCACCGGTCTTGTACTTAATGTCGTAGACCTGAGACTTGCCGTATTTGTTTTCTATGGTGACAGTGCGTCCCTTTTGCGATCCGTTCCTGAGTACGGCCGTGATGGTCTGCACGTAGTATCTTTCCTTGTAATCGTAAGTACCGTCGTTCCCGGTCCTTGTGCCGGCAGAAGCTTCGCTGATCTTGGTGATCGTGCCGATGGTGCTGCCGTAGAGTGAGTAGTCGTTTCTGACAGCGATGGTGACGCTTCCGCAGATGACGACGAAGATAATAAGCTTTATTATCAGTTGTTTTGTAAGTATTTCTTTCAATTTTCCGCCTCCAACTATGTAATTATACTTTAATGTATCTGAAAATCAATATCTTCATATGCACTTTTTTTGGTTATTTGCCGCGGACACTTGATACTTGGTCTTTTTATGTGATATAATTGCAGCTAGATGTCCCCGCTTCAAAGAAATAGGCGGCGGGTTCCATGTCCGCTTTTCAGTGGGAGTTATTACACTCCTGCTGAAATGCGGCCGAGCTGAAGCTCCTAGATTCAATTGCAGGCTTTCGCTGCGCCTGCAATGAGCGAGCTCACTGCGAGCTACGCTCGGCCTTAAATCAAATGTCATGTAAATTCAATTAGTTTTTTAAAGGGAGTGAACAAATGTTTAACAAGGAAGGCAATGATAACAGCACATATAATGTTGATAACTATGAGTTTATCAAGAAGACTTCCCCTACAGTCGGTGGACTGATCGAGAAGGAATACAACAGACAGAAGAACAACATCGAGCTGATTGCATCTGAGAACTATTGCTCAGAAGCAGTACTGGCTGCATGCGGAAGCTGCCTGTCATGGAAATATGCTGAAGGATATCCTTATGTAAGGACATCAGGAAATAAGGGCAGATATTACGGCGGAACCAAATTCGTCGATGAATTGGAAGAATACTGCTGCGACAAGTGGAGAGAAGTTTTCAAGACTGATTACCACGTAAATGTTCAGCCACATAGTGGTTCACAGGCAAACTTTGCTGCATACAAGGCACTGATCAATCCTGGCGACACTATCCTTTCACTGAGCCTGGACAACGGCGGACACCTGACTCATGGTTCATCAGTAAACTTCAGCGGCAAGCTGTACAACATGGTTTTCTATGATGTAGATGACAGAGGATTCATCGACATGGAAGATGTCAGAAAGAAAGCTCTCGAGTATAAACCTCAGCTGATACTGACTGGTGCAAGCGCTTATGCAAGAATCATTGATTTCAAGGCTTTCTCAGAGATCGCTAAGGAAGTTGGAGCATATTTCATGGTAGATATGGCTCACATTGCAGGACTTGTTGCTGCAGGAGAACATCCGACACCATTCGGATATGCAGATATTGTCACTACTACTACACATAAAACACTGAGAGGACCTAGAGGAGGTCTTATCTTCGGAAAGCCTGAACTGGCAAAGAAGATAGACAGTGCCGTATTCCCTTATGCACAGGGCGGCCCTCTGGAACACATCATCGCAGGCAAGGCTGTATGCGCTGAAGAGGCACTGAAGCCAGAATACAAGGAATATGCTCATCAGGTCGTTGTGAACTGCAAGGCATTCTGTGACGAGTTCCTGAAGCTGGGCTACAATGTAGTTACAGGCGGTACTGACAATCATGTATTCCTGCTTAACTTAAGCGATATGCCTTTCAGCGGAAGAGATCTTCAGGACAGGCTGGACGAGGTAGGCATTACTCTCAATAAGAATGCAGTACCTAACGACAAGCGTTCACCGATGCAGACAAGCGGCGTAAGAATAGGAACTGCGCCGATGACTACCAGAGGATACAAGGAAGAGGATTTCAGAAAGGTTGCCAGAAGAATCGACGAGGTAATCAAGGAAATGCTCAAGGAAGCAGAAGCAGCAAAGTAATCTGTCATTGAAAATACAGACTGCCCGGCCGGAATCGTCAGAGATTTCGGAGGGCGGTCTTTTCTGTCATTACAGGCTTGTTTTCGGTCGAAAAAATTGCATAGAGAATGGATTTATGGTAAAATATTTAAGGTTGAGCGGAGCTCGCACTGAGCTCGCTCATTGCAGGCGTAGCGAAAGCCTGCAACTGAAGCCAGGAGCTTCAGCTCGACCGGATTTCAGTGGGTGAAGAATACTTCGCACTGAAATCCGGTCATGTCACCACAGTCAACTTCGTTGAGGGGGGCATCTGGCTTCAGTTATAATAAGTTTACCGACAGGAGGTATCAAAATGAGAATTCTAATTGACGGAATGGGCGGTGACAACGCACCAGAAGCCATTGTGCAGGGTGCCGTTGAAGCCGTAAAGGAAATCAATGATACAATAATCATAATAGGGAAATCGGAAGAGATTGCAGAATGCCTAGCAAAGACGGGGTACAAGGGAGACCGGATCGAGATAGTCAATGCCACTGAGGTAATTGAAAACTGTGAAACCCCGGTGAAGGCTGTAAGGGCGAAGAAGGACTCATCCATAGTAAAGGGCATTACCATGATGAAAAAGGGTGAGGCAGATGCCTTCATTTCTGCAGGCAGCACAGGCGCCATACTTGCCGGAGGGTTCATGATCCTCGGCAGGATAAAGGGCATTGACAGGCCTGCACTGGCTACGGTATATCCTATTTTGGGGAAAGAACCATCATTCCTTATAGATACAGGAGCCAACGCTGAATGCAAACCTCAGCATCTGCTGGAGTTCGGCATAATGGGAAGCGTATATATGGAGAAGGTACTTGGAAGGTTCAATCCATCTGTCGGTCTGGTCAACAACGGTGCCGAAGAAGGCAAAGGTACTCCGCTGACAAAGGAAGCATATACGCTTCTGAAGGAGAGCGGCCTGAACTTTATTGGCAATGTTGAAGCGAGAGACATACCTAACGGCATATGCGACGTGATCGTAACAGACGGTTTTACTGGCAATGTTATAGTAAAGCTGACTGAAGGCATGGGTATGACTATGCTTAAGGAAATAAAGAAAAGCTTTACATCGACAATGATGTCGAAGTTTGGCGCAGTACTTCTGAAAGATCAGCTTAGGGGAATGATGAAGAAGTTCGACTATGCGGAATACGGCGGAGCGCCGATACTCGGCATCAAGGGAGCGATCCTGAAGATGCACGGGTCATCTGATGCACGGGCCGTCAAGCAGACGATCCTGAAGACGGTGCCATACGTTGAAGAAGATGTGGTAGGCGTAATTGAGAGGGCAGTAGTAGAAACAGAGGAGAGATTGTCACTTGAGTAACATGGAGTTTGAAAAAGTCATAGACTACAGTTTTAATGATAAACTTTATTTGGAAACAGCCCTGACACACAGTTCTTACTGCAGAGAGCACGACATGGAGGCTAAGCAGGACAACGAAAGGCTGGAATTTTTAGGCGACGCCTTTTTCGACGCCGTCATTTCCGTCTGCCTATATAAAAAACTGGCAGATGTAAGCGAGGGAAAGCTGACTAAGACAAGGGCCCTGATAGTATGCGAGGCATCTCTGGCAAAGGTGGGTCTTAAACTGCGGATAGGTGAATACCTTAAGATGGGTAAAGGCGAGGAACAGTCAGGGGGCCGAACTCGTGAATCGATCGTGGCAGATGCTGTTGAGGCAGTTGTTGGAGCTATAATCCTTGACGGCGGCTATGCCGAGGCGGAACGCTTCATCTTGAGGGAATTCGACACGACTATAGAAGATGCTCTAAAGGGCAAGCTTTTTGCAGATTATAAGACTGAGCTGCAGGAAGAACTGCAGAAAAAAGGCAGCAAGGTGGTCATTGCCTACGTTCATGACAGCGAGTCAGGACCGGATCATGACAAGACGTTCTTTGTTCACGTAGAGTGCAATGGCGTTGATCTTGGCAGCGGCAAAGGAAAGAGCAAAAAAGAGGCTGAACAGAAAGCGGCAAAAGCCGCGCTGGAGGGAGGAAAAATATAGATGTATTTTAAAAGGCTGGAAATGCACGGTTTTAAATCCTTCGCAGAGCCGGTGGTCATAGATTTCAATGAGGGCATAACATGCATAGTAGGACCGAACGGCAGCGGTAAGAGCAACATCAGCGATGCCATCAGATGGGTGCTGGGCGAACAGAGCCCTAAGGCCCTGAGAGGCGGGAAGATGGACGAGGTCATTTTCGCAGGTACCGAGGACAGAAAGTCAAGGGGCATGGCGGAGGTGACGCTGGTCATAGATAATACCGAAGGCGTTCTTGATATCGCATATAACGAAGTCGCTATTACCAGAAGAATGTTCAGAACCAGAGAAAGTGAATATCTTATAAACAACAATCAGTGCCGTCTTAAGGACATAAGAGAGCTTATCATGGACACTGGTATTGGCGTAGATGGATATTCTATCATCGGCCAGGGAAAGATAGCCGACATCGTAAGCAGTAAGCCTGAGAATAGGCGCGAGATATTTGAAGAGTCAGCCGGAATCGTTATGTATAAGAACAGAAAGGCTGAAGCAGAGAGAAAACTGGAATCAACTCAGGGGAATCTGGACAGAGTAGAGGACATACTGGCTGAGATAGAGGGACGCATTGGCGGACTCAAGGAAGAAAGCGAAAAAGCAGCTGAATATCTGAAGTTAAAGGAAAGATATACGGACCTTGAGATAAACATTTCTCTGTACACCATCGACAATATAGAAGCAAAGAATAAGGAAATCAAGAGCGATCTTGCAGGAATGGAAGACAAGCTCAGGGAACTTCGCGACAGAAAGGCCAGCGTAGATGCTGAGATCGCCGAAGCCCGCGAAAGAAGTGAAAATTTAGATAAACTCGGCAACGAGGCCAGAGAAAATCAGTTGAAACTCATTGAAGAAATCAATACGCTGAGAAACAAGAGCCAGGTAGATGAAGAGCGTCTGCGCAACATAGAAAATGATGACAAGAGACTGGCTGACGAGATAACTGAGATCGAAGGAAAGATCTCTAAAGAAAAGAACAATGAGACTGAACTGATCAGAAACGAACGTGAGATATCTGCCAGCAGCAGGGATGCAGATGAAAATCTGCAGAAGAAGGTCATCAGTTATAATGAGCTTTCTGCAAACGCTGCTGCACTGGCAAGCAAAATAGAGGCAGGCAAAGATGCGGTATACAGATTCAACAGTACTGCATCATCCAAGGAGAGTGAAGCCAGGAGCATTCAGAGCCTGAAGGACACGCTTCTGAAGAGAAAGACACAGCTGTCTGAAGAGGCAGGTAAAATCGCTGCCGAGAACGTGGACGCGGGTTCCAGACTTCATGTGGCTGAATTAAAAGAAAAAGAAGTACGCAGAAAACTGGTTGAGATCAGTGACTATCTTGCCAATTCTGCAAAGGACAGGGTCGAGATGGAGGAAAGCCTGAAGAGACTCAATCTGACCATAGAAGACAATAAAATCAAGGGAAGCCAACTGGACTCCAGAATGCACACCATTGAAGAAATGGAGAGCAATTACGAAGGCTATAATTATGCTGTCAAATACATAATGAGGAGCAGCCTTGTAGGCATCAGAGGCGTCGTTGCAGAAATGATGCACGTTCCTGAAGGAATGGAGATAGCAATAGAAACAGCTTTAGGCGCTTCCATGCAGAATATAGTAGTGGACACTGATGACGATGCAAAGAGGGCGGTAAACGCGCTGAAGGACAGCAACTCCGGAAGGCTTACGTTCCTGCCGGTCGCATCTGTCAGAGGCGGACGCGCCGATGTAGACAGCCGCATAATCGGCGATCCTGGCTACAAAGGTTTGGGCTGCGACTGCATAAGATTTGAAGACAAATACAGAAACATTTTCCATTATCTGCTCGGCAGAGTAGCCGTAGTCGAAGATATGGATACAGCTGTCAGGCTTTCTAAGCTAACGACACAGGGCCTTAGGTTCGTGACGCTGGACGGAGAAGTCATTAACTCCAGTGGTGCGATCACCGGCGGAAGATACAAGAACAAAACCGCCAATCTGCTGGAGAGAAAGGCTGAGATCACTAAACTCGGCAGAGAACTTGACGAAATCAGAAAGACGGTACTGTCATCCGTTCAGGAGGCAAAGCGTCTGGCACAGAATATTGAAGAACTAAAGAGCGCGCAGGCGTCAAAAGAAGCAGACCAGCATGCAGAGGAAATCACTTTGGCGGAAATCACTACTGCAATAACATCTATCGAAGCTGAGCTGAAGGGCATTGGCACTGACAGCAGCAAATCAGAACGTGAGATGGAGTCAATCGAAAAAGAGCTGGTTGATGCAGACGGCATGATCAGCGAACTTTTGAGTACTGCGGAAAAGGCAAAAATCGACGCTGAAGAGGCAGGACGTTCAATAGAAAATGATATGATCTCATACGAAAATGCGAAGAAACTGGCTGAAAGCGCCAGTGAGGAGATCACCAGCACAAGAGTTGCTGCAGGTGAGTGGGCTGCCAGAAAAGAAAGCATTGAAAATCTGCTGAAGCGTGTGAGATCGGCCATAAGCGACTATGAATTCCAGATGGAGACCAAGCAGAACCAGCAGAGAGATCTGGCCGCAGAAAAGAACCGCATAGTCTTTGGCAGCGGCAGTGAAACAAGCAACATAGAAAATCTTATGATAGATAAGAGCAAAATTGATGAATACATCAAAGGCGTTCAGGAAGAGCGTGCCGGCGTAGGTACGAGGCTGAATACCATTACCAGAGAAAAGGATTCTGTTGACACTGATTTGAACTCATACGCTGAGCAGAAGTATCAGCTTGAGATCAAGAGCGCCAAGAACGATACACAGCTTGATACGCTGAAAGACAGGCTCTGGAACGACTTTGAGATATCATATGCTCAGGCGATGGATTACCGCAGAGGCGACTTCGTTCTGACCCCTTCTGTAAAGGAGAGCAGAGAGATCAGGAACCGTATGAAGGAACTGGGAGACGTTAACGTCGGATCAATCAAAGAATATGAATCAGTTAGCGAAAGATATAAGTTCCTGAATGATCAGAAGGCGGATATTACCACGGCAATGGAAGAACTGAATTCCATTATCACGGAGATGGATGGGACAATAAGAAAACAGTTCAAGGAGAACTTTGATCAGGTCGTATTGAATTTTGAGGAAATCTTCAAAGATCTCTTCAGCGGTGGAACGGCCGAACTGAGACTGGAGGACGAGGAGAATCCTCTGGAATCAGGAATAATTATCAATGCACAGCCGCCAGGAAAGAAACTGCGCAACATCAATCTGCTGTCCGGCGGTGAGAAAACCATGACAGCCATCGCTCTCATGTTTGCAGTCCTTAAGACGAAGCCAACGCCGTTCTGCATAATGGATGAGGTTGAAGCAGCTCTTGACGACAACAATATCGATATGTTTGCCGAATATCTGCGTAAGTTTGATGGCATACAGTTTGCTTTGATCACTCATCAGAAAGAGACGATGGAGCATGCAGACGTGCTGTACGGAGTGACGATGCCAGAGCGAGGCGTTTCCAAGGTGCTTTCCCTGAAACTGGGAGACGCGGATAATGCCAAGTATGTAGAAAAAGGCAGCCAGCCAAATAAAAATTGAAAGGTTAGAGATAATCATGGCGATAATTGAACAACAGAAGAAGGGCTTCTTCGGCAGGCTTTCTGAGAAAATCGGCGACGCACTCAGCATGCGGCCGACTATCGATGAAGAACTGATGGATGAGCTTGAAGAGATACTTATCACTTCCGACATTGGAATGGATACTACAGTAAAAATAATGGATGAACTGCGCACCTATATCAAGGATTACGGGATCACGTCCTCAGACAGGATAAAGAGCGCCTTGACGGAAATAATCGCAGGACTGGTCGATAAGGGTGAGCGAAATCAGCTGATACCTGATCTGCCGCTGGTGATTCTGATGATAGGAATCAATGGAGGCGGCAAGACCACGTCGATAGCCAAAATCGGATATAAACTCCGCAGCGAAGGCTATTCAGTAATGCTGGCAGCAGCGGACACATTCAGGGCGGCGGCTGGCGAGCAGCTTGAGATCTGGGGCCAGAGAATCGGCGTCAACACGATCAAACACCAGGAAGGTGCCGATCCGTCGGCTGTGATCTTTGATGCAATACAGTCGGCAAAGGCAAAAGACATCGACGTGCTGATCTGCGATACGGCCGGCAGACTGCAGACAAAGAAAAACCTGATGACTGAGCTTGAAAAGATGAACAAAGTCATTTCCAGGGAGTACCCGGAAGCGGCAAGGGAAACACTTCTGGTCCTTGACGCTACGACGGGCAAAAACGCTATTTCACAGGCAAAAGAATTCAACGAGGCAGCCGAGATAACCGGCGTGATGCTTACCAAGCTTGACGGTACTGCCAGGGGAGGAATTGCCATTACGATTTCTGACGAATTCGACATGCCGATCAAGTATATCGGCACAGGCGAAAAAATTGAAGACCTGGAAGAATTCGACCCTCAGAAATTTGCAGGAGGAATATTTAATGAGTAAACCAATAGTAGCGGTAGTCGGCAGACCGAACGTCGGCAAATCCACTTTTTTCAATAGAGTGGTTGGCAGACGCGTATCGATCGTTGAAGACACGCCGGGTGTGACGAGAGACCGCATCTATGCAGAAGCGGAATGGAACGGCGTCACATTTGCCCTCATCGATACCGGCGGAATCGAGCCGGAAAGTGAGGATGTTATATTGTCTCAGATGAGAGAGCAGGCGCAGATCGCCATGGATATGGCGGATGTCATTCTTTTCATGGTCGACGGCAAAGATGGAATAACGCATGCGGATACTGAAGTTGCTGACATGCTGAGAAGAACGGGAAAGAAAGTAATTCTTATCGTCAATAAAATCGATAATCCCAAGAAACTGCCTGATGATTTCTACGACTTTTATGAATTGGGCATCGGCGAACCGATCCCGATTTCATCAGCAAACATGCTTAACTTCGGCGATGTTCTTGACGATGTAGTCAGCGGATTTGCCAAAGACAAAGATGCCATTGAAGACGATGATGTCAAGGTCGCAGTCATAGGCAAACCTAATGTAGGAAAATCATCGCTTATCAATGCTCTGCTGGGAGAGGAAAGAGTCATCGTTTCCCCAATAGCCGGTACGACAAGAGATTCTATAGATACTCCGTTTGAATACAATGGGGAAAAATATCTGCTGATCGATACTGCCGGCATCAGAAGAAAAAGCAAAGTCAACGACGACATAGAAAGATTCAGCGTGATCAGAGCCGTAGCAGCCATTGAAAGATGCGACGTATGTCTCTTGATGATCGATGCTCAGGAAGGAATAACTGAACAGGATAAAAAGATTGCCGGAGTTGCCCATGAGGCTGGCAAGGGTATCATCGTTGTTGTCAACAAGTGGGATATGGTCACCAAAGAGACTAATACCATGCGTGATTATAAGAAGAAGGTCGAGGCTGAACTTCAGTTCATGTCCTATGCGCCGGTCGTATTCATTTCAGTAAAGCTGAATCAGAGGCTGGACAACGTGATGGAAATGACCAGAGTTGTTGCGGAGAAGAGGGCTCTGAGGATCCCAACAGGACAGCTGAACAGTTTGATAATCGATGCCATGATGATGCAGCAGCCACCTTCAGACAAGGGCCGTCACCTGAAGATTTACTATGTCACTCAGGTAGGCGTAAAACCGCCTTTATTCAGTTTCCAGATCAACGACAGGGAGCTGATGCATTTTTCATACTCAAGGTATCTGGAAAACAAGATAAGGGACGGATTTGGATTTGAAGGAACTTCAATTAAATTCGTTTTCCGTGTAAAGGGAGAAAAAAGTAATCAATAACTAACCAATTGGCTTAATTGTATTGATTTTAAGCCAATTTAGGAATAGAATAAATGTAAAAGATACAGCAAGGGAGAGAGTTATAGAAATATGGATGATAGGATATGGTTTGCATTAGTCATAATTATCGCCTATTTCCTCGGCAATATATCGCCTTCGATCCTCATTGGAAGGCAGAAGGGCATAGATATCAAAAGTTCGGGGAGCGGCAACGCAGGGACGACCAACGCACTGAGAGTGCTTGGAAAGAAGGCAGCGCTGGCGACTTTGGCTATCGATATAGGCAAGGGCTTTCTGGCAGTTGAAATCGGATATCTGCTCTCAACGCCGACAGCCGCCATGTTCTGCGCTTTTGCAGCATTTGCCGGACACATATGGCCGGTATGTTTTGGCTTCAAAGGCGGAAAGGGAGTTGCCGTGGCATTTGGAACGGTACTTGGTATCAACTGGCAGCTGGCGCTGATTTGTCTTGGCGTCGTCATACTGACTGTATTGATTACGAGAATGGTTTCTATGGGTTCGATAGTTGTGGCGTTCTTCTTTCCGGCAGCCTGTTTCTTCATGGAGCGGGAATTCTTTCCGTTTGCCTTGGTAATGGCGGCGATAATGCTGTATGCGCATAGAACAAATATCAAGAGAATACTACGACACGAAGAAAACAAGTTAAACTTCGGCAGCAGGAAAGGCGGAGAAGCAAAATGAAAACAATAGGAGTCATTGGAGCAGGAAGCTGGGGAACAGCCCTGGCTCTGACACTCAGCAATAAAGGACATAAGGTAAAGATCTGCGACGTAAATGCGGAGCATATCAGTGAAATGAAAAAAAACCGTGAGAACGTTAGATATCTCCCGGGCATCAAGTTCGGAGAGAATCTTGAGATAGTTGACAGTACAGAAGAAGCACTGGAGGGAGCAGACATAGCATTGTTTTCTGCACCGGCACAGCACTTCAGAAGCGCTTTCGAACATGCGATCCCAATGATTGAAGAAAACATGATCGTGGTCAATGTAGCCAAGGGTATCGAGCAGCATACACTGATGAGAATGTCAGAGATAGCATATCTCCTTAAACCAGATGTTAAGTATGTTGCCTTATCAGGGCCGTCACACGCGGAAGAAGTAGGTTTGGCGCTGCCGACAACGGTTGCCGTTGCATCCAAGGACATGTCTCTTGCTGAGGCAGTTCAGGAAGCATTCATGACAGACAGATTCAGAGTTTATACAAACGATGACATCTGCGGAGTTGAGCTTGGCGGAGCCCTGAAGAACATCATCGCTCTCGGAGCCGGAATATCAGATGGTATCGGCTATGGAGACAACGCAAAGGCAGCTTTGATGACTAGAGGTATAGCTGAGATCAGCAGACTAGGCGTAAGACTTGGCGCTGATCTGGCGACATTCAACGGACTGACGGGAATCGGCGATCTTATCGTTACCTGCACAAGTATGCATTCCAGAAACCGCAGATGCGGTATCATGATCGGGCAGGGCGAGAAACCATCCGTTGCAGTTGAGAAAGTCGGCATGGTAGTCGAGGGTATCTATACGACAGATGCTGCATATGAGCTTGCACAGAAGGTCGGCGTGGAAATGCCTATCACAGAGTGCATCTACAATTGCATCAGAGAGAACATCACAGCGGAAGAGGCTGTCGACTTGCTTATGGGCAGAGAGAAGAAGAACGAAAAGAAGCTTTTCTATTAATAATAAATGCTATAGGCACTGCTGCAGATAAGAAATTCAGGTGATATGAAGTGAAAGATATGAGAAAGAACTGGAATAATGGTTTTACGCTTGCAGAACTGCTGGTCGTCGTGGCAATAATCGTCGTGCTGGTAGCTGTTTCCATACCCATATTTACAGGGAAGGTGGAAAAGGCAAGGGCTGCAGCGTGTCTGTCGAATAAGACAGCACTATATCATGAGATAGCAGCTGACCTAATATCAGGTGATATCACCTATGATCAGATAGACGATGCACTTTTGGCGACATATGTAGCGAAGCAGGAGGCAAAATGCCCGTCAGACGGAACATATTCGATTTCCAAGGATACGGAAAATGAGACCTTCAAGGTTGTCTGCAGCTACCATGACAATGGTTCAACCGAAACTCTTATTGGAATGGCTAGCGAGACAAATCGACGCACTGCATTTGGCTATGGTACTACTGGAGGGTTTTTGGCAGTATTAAAGGAAATAATGAAAAATTCACAGTTAACTGCCAGCCAAAAGACAATTGTGACCGGCTATGATTCAACCGCTACTTCGGAACGAGTGCCATATATAGAGCGTTATTTAAAAACATACAAGATTGACTATGCTTATTGGTCTTTGAAGTCTTCAAATGGGAAGAATACATCAGAAGATTGGAAATTTTATTTTACGAATAAAGATATCGATAAGAATGCATCTACTGTAAATCTTATCCAGTATGATACAAAAACTGACACATTTACGGTTGGCAGTGCAAAAACTGAAGATTACAATCTATATGATGAAAATAAAAAATACCTAGGAACTTATAAAAGATCGAAGCCAGAAACTTATTCTGCCTCAAAAACGAACCTTACTTATGCTCAGGCTTTGGCAGAATTAAATAAAAATAACGGAACCAACTAATCGGAGAAAACATTTTATATGAACAAAACATTTCACATAACCACCTTCGGCTGCCAGATGAACGAGCATGACTCAGAGATCATGGCGGGCATGCTGACAGAGAAGGGGTTTACTGAAGTCAGTGAGCGCAGAGATGCAGGCGTAGCTATAATCAACACCTGCAGCGTTCGTGACAATGCAGACAAAAGATTTTTCGGAACTCTGGGTCAGCTGAAACACAGAAAAGAAGCTGACCCGGATTTTATTGTGTGCGTATGCGGCTGCATGATGCAGCAGCAGCACGTCATAGACACTATCAAAACGAAATACCCATGGGTCGACATCATCTTCGGCACTCACAACATCCACGAGTTCCCGACTCTGCTTGAGAACGTGATGACGGAAAAGACAAAGCAGATCGACATATGGCAGGATGGCGGCGAAATAATAGAAGGACTGCCTTCCAAGAGACTTTTCAAGTGCAAGGCTCTGGTGAACATCATGTTCGGCTGCAACAACTTCTGCACTTACTGTATCGTGCCGTATACGAGGGGCAGGGAACGCAGCAGACATCCGGAAGAAATCATCAGCGAAGTAAAAAAACTGGTGGCAGACGGAGTAAAAGAAATCATGCTTCTAGGCCAGAACGTCAACTCCTACAGAGGAGAAGGCGATGTAGATTTTGCTCAGCTCATATACATGCTGAACGACATTGAAGGTCTGGAGCGCATCAGATTCATGACCTCACATCCTAAGGACCTCTCAGACAGACTGATCCAGGCATTTGCAGACTGCGACAAGCTATGCAAAAACATTCACCTGCCGGTCCAGTCGGGAAGCACTGAGATACTCAGGCGCATGAACAGAAAATATACGAGAGAGCAGTATCTGGCACTGGTAGAAAGACTAAGAGAAAAGGTACCCGACATCACCATGTCGACAGACATCATCGTTGGTTTCCCTGGCGAGACAGAAGAAGACTTTCAGCAGACACTGGACCTTGTCAACGAGGTGAAATACGATTCTGCCTTTACCTTCCTTTATTCAATCAGAGGCGGTACGCCGGCAGCGGAATACGAAGAACAGATCCCGGAGGCAGTTAAACACGAAAGGTTCAACAGGCTGGTGGAGGCGGTCAACCATTGGAGTGCAGAGAAGAACGCCGCCTATAATGGCAGAGTCGAACGTGTGCTGGTTGAAGGACCGAGCAAGCGCAACAGCAAGACTTTCTGCGGAAGAACAGACGGATTCAAACTAGTCAACTTTGCGGGGAGTCCGGAAATGACAGACAACTTCGTTGATGTTGAAATAACAGAGGGGAAAACCTTCAGCCTTGAGGGAAGAATTGTTGACAGAGGAGAAGATATTTAATATAATCTAGTAGTACAAAATGAATATAAATGTCAATGATAATGGTGGGCGAAAGCCGTAATTAGGAATCAGGTGAGAGGCCTGAACAGTCCTGCTGCCGTATTGATATAGTCAGAACACTAGGGGAAAACCAGTCACTGTGGAAGTTCCATGGGAAGGCGTGTTCTGGCGTTAAGATCAGAGTCGGAAAACGTTCCAATATCAGACCATAAAAGTCACAGGTAATGGGTTTTTGGTTGGATTTAAAGAATGCGTTTTTTGAATTTGAGAACTTCCTGGGACTTGTCTCAGGGAGTTTTTTTATGCAGAATAACAGTTATAGAATTGTATACGGTAAAGAACTGCGCCGCGGCTATACGACGGGAAGCTGCGCGGCGGCAGCGGCGGCAGCGGCGGCAGAGATGCTGCTGACAGGCATTCCGGTGACGGTCTCGCGTCTTACGCTGCCATCAGGAGAAAAGGCTGAACTGGAAATCACCGACAGCACTATATCAAAGCAGTCAGCAAGCTGCGCGGTGGTCAAAGACGGCGGCGACGACCCGGACGTTACCAACGGACTTAAGGTCTTTGCCAAGGTGAGCTTTGATCGTGAGTCGTCGGATATCAGCATCAGGGCAGGTGAAGGCGTGGGGACTGTCACGCGGGAAGGACTGCAGCGTCGACCAGGGGAACCGGCAATCAATCCGACACCAGTGAGAATGATAGAAGAAAATGTTCGCGAGCGTATGGCAATAGCTGGCCGCAGAGAAGGCGTCAAGATTGAAATATCCATACCCGGAGGAAAAGAAGTGGCCCAAAAGACTTATAACCCAAGGCTCGGCATTGAAGGCGGTCTGTCCATCCTGGGCACCACAGGAATCGTGGAACCGATGAGTGAAAAGGCTCTGGTCGATACCATAAAGACGGAAATCGATGTTAGATATGCAAAAGACAGTGAGAAGATACTGATCACGCCTGGTAATTACGGATCGGATTTCTGCAAAGAAAGTCTAGGTCTGGATATAAGCAAGGCCGTGGTAATCTCCAATTATATAGGCGAAGCTCTGGACTACATAAAATACAAGGGATTTGGAAAGATCCTGCTAGTAGGCCATACGGGCAAGCTGATCAAGACAGCGGCGGGCATCATGAATACCCATTCCGCTTATGCAGACGGCAGGATGGAAATCATTGCGGCATATAGCGCCGCTCTTGGGGCAGACAGTGCAGATGTAAGAGATATATTGTCCTGCATTACAACCGACCAGGCTTTTGACCTAATAAGCGACAGACCATGGTCAGATGAACTAAAGAGCAAGATCTGCGAGAGGGCCATGTATCATTTGGATTTCAGGCTGAAGAACGAGGCAGAAATAGAAATAATCATGTTTACAACAGGCAGAGACCATATAATCAAAAGCCAGGGCGCTGAGACGATGGTCAGCCTTTTCAGAGAGGAGTATTGATGAAGGGAATTTTTTACGCCGTCGGCGTTGGACCTGGTGATCCGGAACTGATGACGATCAAAGCGGTCAAAACCATAGAAAAATGTTCGGTGATAGCGGTGCCTGCCAGCGGAGCAGCAAGCAATGCGGCCTTAGCCATTGCAGGCGAGCATGCCAAAGGCAAAATCATACTAGAGTGCGATATGCCAATGACGAGAGATCAGAAGGTGCTGGACAGCTGTCACGACAAGTCTGCGGCAGAAATCGCAGGGTATCTTGACAAGGGCATGGACGTTGCTTTCCTGACAATCGGAGATCCGTCTGTTTACAGCACGGTGATGTATATCCACAGGCGTCTTGGAAATGCAGGCTATGAGACGAGAATGATACCGGGGGTCACTTCATTCTGCGGAGCTGCAGCCAGCCTCAATGTTTCACTGTGTGAAAAGGACGAGGAACTTCATGTGATTCCGGCATCTTATCCGGGAGCCATGGATGATCTTGGAAGCGGTACGCTGGTGCTTATGAAATCAGGCAAAAGCATTATGAAGGTCAAGGACCAGCTGGCAGGCAGAAAGGCCATGATGGTTGAATGCGCCACAATGGAAAATGAGAAGATATACAGAGATCTTGATGAACTGAAAGAGCCGTCAGGATACTTTTCACTGATAATAGTGCCGGACAAGGGCAGAAATGGAGGAAACTGATGGTATATTTCATTGGAGCAGGACCAGGTGCTGCAGATCTTATTACAGTAAGAGGGGCTGAACTGCTGAAAAAAGCAGATGTCATCATCTATGCGGGCTCGCTGGTCAATCCGGCGCTGCTGGACTACGCATCTAAGGACTGCAGGATTTATGACAGCGCCAGCATGACTTTGGAAGAAGTCATAGAGGTCATGAAAGATAATCGCGACAGTGAAGTCGTTCGTCTTCACACAGGTGATCCCTGCATTTACGGAGCTATCAGAGAGCAGATGGACATCCTCGACAGTCTTGGCATTGAGTATCAGTCAGTTCCAGGAGTAAGTTCTTTCATAGGAGCTGCCGCTGCACTTAACGCCGAGTTTACGCTGCCAAACGTAAGCCAGACAGTCATCCTCACAAGAATGGCCGGACGTACGCCGGTGCCGGAGAAGGAAGAAATTTCTAAGCTTGCAGCCCACGGTGCCTCTATGGTAGTTTTCCTCACTTCTACGATGCTTGCAGAACTGTCACAGCGTCTCATAGAGGGAGGTTATGCGCCTGATTCTCCAGCAGCTATTGTTTACAAAGCGACCTGGCCTGATGAAAAAGTAGTCAGAACAACGGTGGCCGACATAGCCAAAGCAGCTGAAGAGAATGGGATAAACAAGATGGCCCTGATAATGGTCGGAGGCTTCCTTGGCAGTGAATACGAAAGGTCTAAACTATATGATCCGTCGTTCACACATCTTTTCAGAAAGGCTGTAAAATGATGGACCGCATTGCAATTATTAGTTTTACAGATGCCGGCGGTGTTCTGGCACATAAGACAGCTGCCATGCTGGCATCACATGACTGCATGGTTGAAACTTTTGATAAATCTAAGGAGTCAGCGGCTGAATACGTGGCTAGAAAATTCGCTGAGGCAGATGCTTTGATATTTGTCGGTGCTGCCGGCATTGCCGTTAGACTGATCGCTGCACACATTACAACTAAAGATAAAGACCCGGCGGTCATCGTCATGGACGAGAAGGGTTCTTATGTCGTGCCGCTGCTTTCCGGCCACCTGGGCGGTGCCAATGAGATGGCAGAAATGCTTGCACAGATGATCGGCGCCAGAGCGGTGATCACAACTGCGACGGACATCAACGGCAAGTTTGCCGCAGACATCTGGGCTAAAAAAAACGGATGCGTCATTGAAGATATTTCCATGATCAAGTTCGTTTCAGCAGCAGTACTGAAGGGCGAAAATGCGGGCTTCAGCAGCGGAGGCTTTGACTGTGAGGGAGAAATGCCAGAGTGTCTGACTGCTGATGAAAAGGGAAAAGCAACTGAGTCGGGCATCTGCATAAGCCTATCAGGCGGTCAAAGCCAGTTTATGCATACTCTGAACGTGATACCGAGGATCGTCACAATAGGGGCAGGCTGCAAGAAGGACACGGACAGCAAGGCTTTCCGGACTTTTATTCTTGAAGTGCTGAAAGACAATGAGATATCGCCGCTGGCAGTGGAAAGGCTAGCAACATGCACCCTGAAAAAGGACGAAAGGTGCATGCATGATTTTGCGCAGGAAACAGGAGCTGAATTTGTGACATATACTTCAGAAGAACTTATGGAGGCAGAAGGGGATTTTGCTTCATCGGAATTTGTGAGGAAAGTCACGGGTGCTGACAATGTCTGCGAACGCAGCGCCGTTACAGGCAGCGGGGGCAGACTGACAGTGAAAAAAACAAGCAGAGATGGGATGACTGCTGCAATTGCGGTCAGGGAATGGAAGTGCAGATTTTGAACATCGTAATGACATATATAGATCATAATATGGCGGGCGTGGAACAGCGTGAGGCTTTTTCCTGCGCAAAGGGACAAGCCGATGGTATCTACGCTCGTTTAAAGGAGAATCCAGACATAATGGGCGCCGTGCTGATTGCGACCTGCAATCGTACGGAGCTCTATCTTTCTCTTAGGGAAGGCAGCAGGGCTAACCCTTTTGATGAACTGTGCCGGACTTTGGGCGCTGACCCGGATATGCACAGAACCATCAGCCGTACGCTGGAAGGAGATGAGGCTTTCCTGCACCTCTGCCGTGTGGCGGCAGGCACAGAGTCTCAGATCTGGGGCGATGGACAGATAATCACCCAAGTCAGGAATTCCATTGCGGAAGCAAGAAAAAACAAGGCGGTGGATCCGTTCCTCAATGTAATCTTCAACAAGGCAGTTTGCGCTGGGAAGAAAGTCAGAACTAATGTGGACTTGAGAATATATGACAATTCAACTGCAATCAGGGCAGTAGCCAGAGTCAAGGCTGATCCTGCAGTGAAGACGGTGATGGTCATCGGCAATGGCATGATGGGCAGAATGATCGCTGCCATGCTGAGGCGCAGCGGAATCAGGACCATAATGACGCTGAGACAGTACAAGCACGGTGAAATAGTCATACCAGATGGTGTGGAGACTGTTAATTACTCTCAGCGTTATGATCTGATGGAGGAGTGCGACTCAGTCATAAGCGCAACGACTAGTCCTCACTATACGGTTTTTGCCAAGGAGTTTTCGGAAATAAAAAACAAGCCTGTGCTGCTGATAGACATGGCCGTGCCTAGGGACATCGATCCTATGGCAGCAGGATCGCAAGGAGTAGTCTGCCTGAATATCGACGACATCTGTGCAGGCAAGAAAGACGCGCTGCAGGAAGATCAGTACAGGCAGATGGAAGGAATACTGGAGAAATATCTGACAGATATGCATAAATGGAAGGATTTCAGGAAAAATATGGAGAAGAAGATATATGTGATCGGCATTGGGCCGGGAAGTGAAGAATACCTAACGCCTCAGGCCAGAGCGGCCGTGGAAGAGAGCGACGTCATCGTCGGCTATGGTCTTTACGTTGACCTCATCAGAGACCTGACAGAAGGCAAGACTGTAAGATCGACGGGTATGCGGCAGGAAGTGGAACGCTGCAGGATAGCTCTCGACTATGCAGTCAGGGGCAAAAAAGTTGCTTTTGTATGCAGCGGAGATGCCGGCGTCTACGGAATGGCAGGCGTTATGAGCGAGGTAGCAGCGGAAAGGCCGGATGTTGAGATCATTACAATCCCGGGAATCACGGCAGCATGCAGCGGAGCGGCAGTTTTGGGCGCACCTTTGATCCATGATTTTGCAGTAATATCACTCAGCGATCTGCTGACTCCGTGGGAAAAGATTGAAAAAAGACTGAGGCTGGCTGCCAGCGCGGATTTTGTCATATGTCTATATAATCCTAAGAGCCTCAAAAGAAGTGACTACATTGACAAGGCTTCTGATATCATTGCTGAGGAGAGGCCGAGCGTAACGCCATGCGGATATGTGAAAAACATTGGACGCGAAGGTGAACGTGGTGTCATCTGTACGCTTGAGGACTTGAAAAAGAACGATGACATAGACATGTTCACCACAGTGTTCATTGGCAACAGCAGCACCAAGGTGATCAACGGAAGGCTGGTGACGCCTCGTGGCTATAGAGAGATCTAAGGGGCGTATGCTGATTTTTGCCGGCACTTCGGAAGGACATCTGATGGCACGGTACCTGAGAGATAGAAAACTTCTGGATAAGGCACTGTTCAGCGTTGCAACGGAATACGGAGAAGAAACGTTATCTGACATTGAAGGTGCCGAGGTCATAACAGGCAGACTAGACCGCAGCGGCATAGAGAAGCTTATTGCCGAAGAAGGCTTTAGACTTGTCATTGATGCAACTCACCCCTACGCAGACAAAGCGACTGCAGAGATCAAAGCCGCGGCTGATGCCTGTGGCATAGAGTATGTCAGGGTTTTAAGAGAAGAAAAACTGCCTCTCAAGCCGGGAGTGCTGATGGCGGATACTGCTGCGGATGCGGCGAAAATGCTGAATGATGTTGAGGGCAGATTTCTGCTGACAACGGGAGCAAAGGAACTCGGCGTTTTCAGTTCAGTAAGAGATTTTGCTGAACGCGCTATTGTAAGAGTGCTGCCGTCGGCTGCATCACTGGATGCCTGTTTTCAGGCGGGAGTCAGACCGGCTTCGGTGATTGCCATGCAGGGGCCATTTACAAAAGAGATGAATCTGGCTACAATGAGACAGTACGATCTTAAGACTATAGTGACAAAGAGCAGCGGCGGACCGGGAGGATTTCTGGACAAGGCAGCCCTTGCAGACGATGGTTTTACGGTCATAGTCATCGGCAGACCGGCAACGGAAGCCGGAGTAAGCCTGGCAGAGGCAGAGAAAAGGATGGCGGAGATCTATGGATAAAAGATATTTCCCAATTTTTGTCGATCCGGACGGAAGAAAAGCCGTCGTCATCGGCGGCGGGAACATTGCAGAAAGGCGCATAAAGACACTGCTGATGTTTGACTTTGAAGTCACTGCAGCAGCGCCGGAAGTCACTGAAACCATTGCGGAGCTGGCATCTGCAGGGAAAATCAGACTAAACATGGAAGAATACTCGCCTTGTCAGATAGAAGGGGCTTTCATTGTGACAGCCTGCACCAGCGACAGACAGGTAAATCAGATGATAGGCGAAAACTGCAGAGAAGCGGGCATACCTGTCAGCGTCTGCGATTCCAGGGAAGAAAGTACCTTCTGGTTCCCGGCGGTTGCTGTCAATGAAGAAGTCACGGTTGGCATCGTTGGCAACGGTGAAACCCACGACGTGACCAGAAAGGCTGCATCGGCAGTCAGAAAAGTCATAGAAGAAAGGAAATACTGATGAAAGTGATTATCGGCAGCCGCGAAAGCCGGCTGGCAGTGATACAATCGGAAATCGTGATCAGAGCCATCAATGACTTTGATCCTGAGATAGAGACGGAACTCCTTACGATGAAAACCACAGGGGACATGATACTGGACAAGACTCTTGACCAGATCGGAGGCAAGGGGCTTTTCGTCAAGGAACTTGACAGAGCGCTACTGGACGGGAAGGCAGACCTTACTGTGCATAGCTTGAAGGATATGCCCATGGAAGTTTCTCCTGAGCTTCCCATTGCTGCTTATTCCAGAAGAGAAGATCCGCGTGATGCGCTGGTTCTGCCTGAAGGGCGGGACGAGATCGACTTCAGCAAACCCATAGGCTGCTCAAGTCTGAGAAGGATGCTGCACATGAAAAAGCTCTATCCTCAGGCTCATTTCAGCCCAATACGGGGAAACGTACAGACAAGGCTGAAAAAGCTGGACAGCGGCGAATTTGGAGCCACTGTGCTTGCCTGCGCTGGACTGAAAAGGCTAGACATGGAAGACAGAATCAGCCGGATATTCAGCATAGAGGAAGTATTGCCAGCAGCTTGTCAGGGGATATTGGCAGTCCAGTGCAGAAAAGGGTATGAGACGCCGTTTCTGGCAGACTTTGACGACAAGCTGGCAAGGCTTGCGGCACTGGCGGAAAGAAGCTTTGTTCGAACTCTTGATGGCGGCTGCAGTTCACCTGTGGCTGCCTTTGCGGAGACTGACGGAGCAGATATGAAGCTGACCGGATTCTATGTAAGCGATGAAGGAGGTCAGTACACGGATCATATTGAGGGCAGGGCTGTCAACTGCGAAGAGCTTGGCAGAACACTTGCTCTGCGAATGAAAGGCGGTGCCGGTAAATGAGCGATATGAAGGGAAAAGTCTATCTGGCTGGTGCGGGACCTGGAGATGCAGGCCTGCTGACGCTGAAGACGGCTGAACTTATTAAAACTGCCGATGTGGTAGTTTATGACAGGCTGGTCGGCAAGGATGTCATAGGGATGATACCGGAGTCGACGGAAAAAATAGATGTAGGCAAGAATGCAGGAAGCCATCCGGTGCCTCAGCATGAGATAAACCGGATATTGGCTGAACTGGCGCTGGAGGGCCGAAAGGTCCTGCGGCTAAAGGGTGGAGATCCTTTTGTCTTCGGCAGAGGCGGCGAGGAACTGGAGGAGCTGATAAGCCGTGGCATTGAGTTCGAGGTGGTCCCGGGGATCACATCATCGATAGCGGCTCCGGCATATGCTGGCATACCGGTGACTCACAGAGATTACTGCTCCTCAGTCCATCTGATAACCGGGCATGCCAGAGCAGGCAGCGAAGTTGATATCGACTACGAAGCACTGGTAAGGCTAAAGGGAACACTGGTATTCATGATGAGCGTTTCGACTGCCGGGCAGATAGCCCGCGGTCTGATCAGTGCAGGCATGGATGAGAATATGCCATGTGCGGTTATAGAGAACGGAACCAGACCTGACCAGAGAAAATTCGTTTCCGTGCTCAGCGACATGGAAGACATGGTCAATAGAAATGAAGTCGTATCACCCGCAGTGATCATGGTCGGCAAGGTGTGCGGCGTGCCGGACAGTTTTGACTGGTATGACCATTTGCCGCTGAAGGGCAGAAGGATACTTGTCACACAGCCGGCGTCCAGAAGTTCCAGACTCAGCGAAGGGCTGAAGAAGCTGGGAGCTGAGACTATCCTTTATCCATGCATCAGAACCTCTGCACTGAGGCCAATAGATCCGCCTTTCGAAGAGTATTCAGTGCTGGTATTCACCAGTGCGGAAGGCGTTAAGTCCTTCTGCGGATGGCTGCTGGAAGAAGGCAGAGACATGAGAGCTTTGGCTGGCCGCAGGATCGCCTGTATTGGCAGCGCCACGGCGGCAGCACTTGAGGGCTACGGCCTTGCTGCCGACTTTGTTCCTCAGGTGTACAGCGGCGAGAAGCTTGGCGAAGAGATGCTGTCAGCCGGATTCATTGGACCGGAAGACAGTCTGCTGCTTTTGAGGACCACTGAGGGCTCAGATGGGCTGCTCAATGTGCTGAACGATTCAGCCATAAGGTATATGGACTATCCGGTCTATGAAACAGCCTTTGTCAGTCATGATGAGAAGGCTGAGGATAGTGACATAGTGACCTTCACCAGCAGAAGCTGCGTAGAAGGATTCGTCAGGACACAGAGAAAAGACAGATTCGACGGCGTGAAAGCCCTCTGCATTGGACTGCAGACGGAAGAAGCCGCATTAAGATATGGTTTCGACACATATGTGTCGGATGCCGCAACAATTGAGAGCATGATCGGGAAAGCGAGGGAAATATTATGAGCAATTTGGTAAACAGGCCGAGAAGGCTGAGGGAAAATCCGCTGATCAGGGGAATGGTGAGAGAAACCAGAGTCTCCAGAGACAGCCTTATCTACCCAATTTTTTTTGAGGAGGGCAGCGGCATCAAAGCACCTATAGACAGCCTTGACGGCCAGTTCAGATATAGTCCTGACAGAGCAAAGGAAGCAATCGAAGACTGTCTCGCACACGGCGTCAGCAAGGTTCTGCTATTCGGGATCCCTAAGGAAAAAGACGAAGTCGGCAGTCAGGCTTACGCAGAGAACGGTGTCGTTCAGCAGGCGATAAGGGAGATCAAAAAGGATTTCGGCGATGATGTTTACGTCATCACTGATGTCTGCATGTGCGAATATACGTCACACGGTCACTGCGGAATCCTATGCGGGCATGATGTAGACAACGACAAAACACTGGAATATCTGTCAAAGATAAGCGTGTCTCACGCTGCAGCCGGCGCAGACATGGTGGCTCCGTCTGATATGATGGACGGCAGGATCGCCGCGATACGTGAAGGGTTGGACTCCAACGGCTTCAACAGGGTACCTATCATGTCATATGCTGTAAAATATGCTTCAAAGTTTTACGGACCTTTCAGAGATGCAGCAGGTTCTGCACCATCTTTCGGTGACAGAAAATCATATCAAATGGATCCTCATAATGTAAGAGAAGCCATGAAAGAGGCAAGATACGACGAGGAAGAAGGGGCAGATATCCTCATGGTCAAGCCAGCCTTGTCATATCTGGACGTTATAAAAGAACTGTCGTACAACACAGATCTGCCGATCGCGACTTACAGCGTAAGCGGTGAGTATGCCATGATCAAGAGCGCCGGCAAAGCTGGACTGATTGACGAATACGGCATTATGTGCGAGAGTACGACATCCATGTTCCGTGCAGGAGCGGATATCCTGATAACTTACTTTGCTAAAGAGATCGCTGATGCGATCCAGAGAGGAGACATAGGCTGATGAAGAATGAAACATCAGAAAAACTCTTCGGCCGCGCAGTAAACGTGATGCCTGGAGGAGTGAACAGTCCTGTCAGAGCCTACAGATCAGTAGGCATGTCGCCATTGTTCATTGACAAAGCAAAGGGCAACAGGATATTTGATGCCGACGGCAACGGATATATCGACTATGTAGGTTCATGGGGACCGATGATTCTTGGCCATGCTGACGACAGAGTACTTGGCGCAATCAGCGCCACAGCCAAGAAAGGGCTGAGTTTCGGCGCCTGCACGGCTCTGGAAGTTGAACTGGCAGAAATGATAACCTCCAATATTCCGCATGCTGAAATGATCAGAATGGTCAACAGCGGCACAGAGGCGGTAATGAGCGCGATACGTTTGGCCAGAGGATATACGGGCAGAAGCGGCATAGTCAAGTTCGCCGGCTGTTATCACGGACACAGCGATGCCATGCTGGTCAAGGCCGGTTCAGGGGCCATGACTTTTGGCTCTCCTGACAGCGCCGGAGTTACAAAAGGCGCGGCAGAAGACACTCTGCTGGCAGAATACAACGATCTGGAGAGCGTGGAAGCAGTTTTCAGCAAAAGAAAGGGAGATATCGCATGCATAATCGTTGAGCCGGTAGCGGCCAACATGGGTGTAGTCCTTCCGAAAGAAGGATTTCTCAAGGGGCTTAGAGAAATCTGCGATAGAGAAGGCGCGCTGCTGATCTTTGACGAAGTGATCACAGGTTTTAGGCTGGCATTTGGCGGAGCTGCAGAGTTCTACGGCATCAGACCTGATCTGGTGACCTACGGAAAAATCATTGGCGGAGGCATGCCTGTTGGAGCTTATGCGGGATCAAAGGAAATCATGGAACATGTATCACCATGCGGCAGCGTATATCAGGCGGGTACTCTGTCAGGAAATCCAGTTGCTATGGCTGCAGGAATTGAAACACTGAAGATACTTCTCGACGATCCAATGATCTATGACAGGATAAACGACATGGGCGCTGAACTGGCAGATGGACTCAGAAGTGTGACGGGACTTACAGTAAATCAGGCAGGTTCACTACTCTGTGTCTACAATATCGACGGACCAGTGCAAAACTACGGTGATGCCTGCAAGGCAGATACTGCCAGGTTCTCAGAGAACTTCAGGAAGCTGCTAAAGGCCGGAATATACACGGCTCCTTCACAGTTTGAGGCCATGTTCCTTTCAGACGCATTCACTGCTGAAGATATCGATTACACTATAGAAACTTATGAGCAAATAGCAAAAGGAGATAATTAGATGAAAGGCGTACTAATACTGGCTCACGGCAGCCGCGTAAAGTCGACAAAGGATACGATCAACAAGGTCGCAGACATGGTGAGACAGAAGATCACCGACGTGCCGATAGAAGTCGCATATATGGAATTCTGCGAAGAAAACATCGAGCACGGCATCAAGACACTTGCTGACAAGGGAGTCGATGACATCAAGGCCGTCCCGTATTTTCTATTTGACGGCATACATATAAGAGAAGATATTCCTAAGGAAATATCGGAGATACTGAAGAAATATCCTGGCGTCAAGGTGACCATGGGCCAAACTCTGGGAGCAGACCAGAGGTTGGCGCAGATACTTTCAGACAGGATCATGGAAGAGGGAGGCGAAGCCGTATGAGGCTTATCGTTGGCGGTGCCGGCCCAGGTGCACCGGAGCTTTTCACACAGGAATTTAAAGCGGCGGCTGAAGCTGCAGACATGATCATAACTTCCAGGAGACTGGAGCCAGTCATGGAGGGACTCAATGGGAATGTTTCCGTTATGTCAGTGTCTGAGACCATCGATCACATCAAAGCTCACAGTGCCGAAGATGCAACTGTCATGGTGGCGGCAAGCGGAGATACTGGGTTTTACAGCATCGCTTCCGCGATCAGCAGAAGCTGCCCCGAAGGGGTTTTGATAGACTATATCTGTGGTGTCAGCAGCATGCAGTACTTTGCGGCCAGAACGCAGCACAGCTATGAAGATATGAAACTGATCAGCCTTCATGGAAAAGCGGGTTCAATCGTGCCATATGTCTGCTATAACAGGCATGTGTTTGCGCTGACCGGAGGCGAAGTCAAGGCGGAGGATATCGTTGAAGAGCTGCTCTATGCAAGCATGAACGATGTGACAGTCTGGATCGGTGAGGACCTTAGCGGTGATAATGAACGTATCGTCTATGGAAAGCCATTTGAACTGTCTGAGCTGACCTTTTCCGACCTGGCAGTAGTAATTGTCGATAATAATGATTATGTTAACCCATACCAAACGCTGAGAGACTCTGATTTTATTAGAGGAAACACGCCTATGACCAAGGAATCCGTTAGGTCTCTGGCTATTTCGCAGCTGGAGATCAGACCTGATGACGTGGTTTGGGATATTGGTGCCGGAACAGGGGCAATGACATGTGCCATGGCTCTGAAGGCTCATGAAAGCGTGGTCTGTGCCGTAGAAAAAGATCTGACGGCTATTGAACTTATCAACATGAATATGCTGAAGCTTAACATCAGGAATATCAGTTTGGCATGCGGCGAAGCACCATCTGCCCTGGACATGTTTCCAGCTCCTGACAAGGTCTTCATCGGCGGTACGTCAGGCAATCTCAGAGGCATCATTGAAAGGGCGCTTGCCGGAAATGAAAATGCTGTCATTGTCGTTACGGCTGTGACTTTGGAGACCCTAAGTGAAGCTGGCAAGGTAATGGGCGAATTGGGGCTCACTGCTGAGACCGTCTGCGCTAACATTTCCGCAGCACAGAAGCTGGGGAAATACAATCTTATGAAGGCGGAGAATCCGGTCTATATAATCAAAGGAGTAAGAAAAATTGATCAATAACATTGACAGAGTGCTTATAGCAGGCACTGGCAGCGGATGTGGCAAGACGACCGTGACATGCGCTCTTCTAAAGGCACTGAAAATGCGAAAACTGAATGTTACTGCTTTCAAGTGCGGACCTGACTATATCGATCCAATGTTTCACAGTGAAATAATAGGGACCAGGTCACGGAATCTTGATATGTACCTCTGTGGCGAGAATACGATGAAATATCTGCTGGCAGATGACTCAGAGGATACGGATTTTGCTGTGATCGAGGGCGTAATGGGCATGTACGACGGTCTGGGTTTCGAAGATGACAGCTATTCTGCAAATAATATCGCCAGAGTGACCAGCACGCCTGAGATCCTGGTGCTGGATGTCAGAGGCAAGAGCCTTTCTCTGGCGGCTGAAGCGTCAGGCTATCTTAGATATCTGGACAACAACGTAAGAGGAATAATCCTAAACAGCTGTTCCGAGGCAATGTATCCTATCTATAGGGATATGCTGGAAAACAGGCTAGGCGTCAGGTGCTACGGCTACATGCCTTTTGTACCGGAAGCGGAGATTGGCTCCAGGCATCTTGGACTGGTGACGGCTGCTGAGATAGATGATCTGAAGAGCAAAATGTGGAAGCTGGGCGAGGTGGCAGAAAAGACCATCGACATTGACGGCATCCTGAAACTGGGGGCGTCTGCATCGCCGTACAGCTATGAGCCCTTTGATTTTGGCGATACTTCAGGCAGCAAGGTTCGCATTGGAGTTGCCAGAGACAAGGCATTCTGCTTCTATTATGAGGACAACATCAGGCTGCTGGAAAAATACGGGGCGGAGATCGTCAATTTCTCACCGCTGAAGGACTTGTGTCTGCCGGAAGGGATCAGCGGCATAATATTGGGCGGAGGATATCCGGAAGTCCATGTTGCACGGCTTTCGGCAAATCTGCCTATGCTTGCAGCGGTACATACGGCGGCGGCAGGAGGTATGCCGGTATACGCGGAATGCGGCGGATTCATGTATCTGGGAGAATCAATTGCTCTTGATGGAAACTGCTACGAAATGGCCGGAGTTTTGCCGGCAAATTCACATATGACTGGAAAACTGGTGAGATTCGGCTATAAGACTCTGACTGCAGAGAAGGACAATATGATGTGTGGCAAGGGCGAAAGCATAAAGTGCCATGAATTCCACTACAGCGATACCGATGACTGCGGTGACGGATTCACGGCGGAAAACAGAAAGGGCAGCATATGGCCGACGACCTTTGCGAATGACACGATGTTTGCCGGTTATCCGCATCTTCACCTCTGGAGCAATCCGGAGTTTGCAAGAAACTTTGTTGAAAGATGCAGAAAGTATGCTGAAGAAGAGGTCAGAGGCTGATGGAGATTGCAGTGATCGTGGCAGCAGCTTTTCTGCTTGACTGTCTGTTTGGCGATCCGTCATGGATACCTCATCCTATCAGGCTCATAGGTCTTATGATCAGCGGGATGGAGAGAGTGACGAGAAAGCTGTTCCCAAAGTCCGCCAAAGGGGAATATGCTGCCGGACTTGTGATGTGCATCATTACGGCAGGCGTGTCGTTTGCAGTTCCATTAATGCTGATCTGGTGGCTTTCAAGCATAGACGTGAGGATCGGATGGGCTCTGCAGCTGTTCTGGTGCTGGCAGATATTCGCTGCCAGATCATTGTCACGGGAAGGAAAACGCGTGGGCGGATACATCAAGTCAGGAGATCTGGACAATTCACGGAAATACCTTTCGTGGATCGTCGGCAGAGATACTCAGGAACTGACATTTCCCCAGATAACAAAAGCTGTAGTGGAGACCGTGGCTGAAAATGCATCTGACGGCGTCATTGCTCCTATGATATTCATGGCCATTGGCGGCGCACCTGCAGGTTTTCTTTATAAGGCAGTCAATACCATGGATTCCATGGTTGGCTACAAAAACGACAAGTATATAAATTTCGGCAGGTTTGCGGCAAAGACTGACGACGTTTTCAACTTCATTCCTGCCAGACTGACCGGCTTGGCCATGGCGGCAGGCGCGGCCTTCACGGGGCTAGATGCAAAAGGCTCATTAAGGATATTCAAAAGAGACAGGATGAAGCACGCCAGCCCCAACAGCGGCAATCCGGAAGCTGCCTGCGCAGGTGCCCTTGGCGTTCAGCTGGGCGGCGACGCCTGCTATTTCGGTAAGTTATATCACAAAAATACCCTTGGCGACGATCTCAGACCGATCGAAGCTGAAGATATAGACAGAGCGTGCAGACTCATGTACGCAGCATCGGTTTTGATGCTTGCGGCAGTGACGGCAGTAAGGCTCGCATTGGTGGCAATATGCTGAAAGAGATCCATGGAGGAAACATATATAAATATGATCATAAAATGACTGATTTCTCGGCCAATCTCAATCCTTTAGGTATGCCAGAGGCAGTGAAGAAGGCCATAATTGGCGGGGCAGATGAGTACGAGTCTTATCCGGATCCTTTCTGCAGGGAACTGAAGACTGCAATTTCAGAATACCACGGCAAGGATCATGATCTCATCTGCTGCGGCAACGGAGCTGCAGATCTGATATACAGGATCGCTGCAGCCTATAAGCCGAAGAAAGCGCTGATTGCAGCACCGGCTTTTTCTGAATATGGTGAAGCGCTGGAGATGACGGAAAGCAGAATAGATTACTGTATAGCCGATGAAAACAAAGGTTTCAGGTTTGGTGAGGAACTGATCAAGGCACTGAGCAGAGGATACGACATGGCCTTTATCTGCAATCCGGGAAACCCGACAGGCGTTCCCATAGACAGAAAACTGATGCAGGAAGCTGCAGAAATCTGCCGAAGGTGGGGAACAATACTGATCGTCGATGAATGCTTCATGGAATTTATCGACGATGAAGAAAAATACTCTCTGCTTGACGATGTGGAAAAGTATGATGAACTGATAATTCTCAAGGCATTTACCAAGATATTTGCCATGGCTGGCATCAGGCTGGGATATTGTATCTGCGGAAGCAGAGAGACAGCTGAACGTATCAGCGGATGCATGCAGGCTTGGCCGGTGTCAACGCCTGCTTCGAAGGCAGGTGTGGCCGCGCTGAAAACCGCTGGCCACGGCTTTGTTGACGAGACCAGAGTCTATGTGGCGGAGAACAGAAAATGGCTGACTGCCGAACTGTGCCGCCTAGGTTTCAAGGTTTATGATTCTAGAGCTAACTATGTGTTCTTCAGGAGCGAGATACCGCTGGTGGAGGAACTTGAGAGCCGCGGAATAATGATCAGGAGCTGCGCCAATTATGAAGGACTGGACAACAGATATTACCGGGCAGCTGTAAGAACGGAAGCTGAAAACAGGCTGCTCGTAAGCGCACTGGAAGATATCGCCGGCGCTGTAAAAAAAGAAAGACAAGCTGACGAGAAAAGGAGATACGATGGCTAAGACAATCATGATACAGGGGACCTGTTCCAACGCCGGCAAAAGCCTGATTGCCGCCGGCATCTGCAGGATAATGAAGCAGGAAGGATACAGGACGGCGCCTTTCAAGGCCCAGAACATGGCGCTGAATTCCTTCATAACAAAAGAGGGGCTGGAAATGGGCAGAGCCCAGGTAATGCAGGCTGAGGCTTGTGGAATAGAGCCTGACTGCAGGATGAACCCAATCCTTTTGAAGCCAACAAGCGATCAGGGCTCTCAGGTCATCGTCAACGGCGAGGTCTCAGGCAATTTTACGGCTGCTGAGTTCTACAAATATAAGCCGCAGCTGAGAAGTGAAGTAAAGAAGGCTTTTGACAGCCTGGCGTCGGAGTATGACGTGATCGTTATTGAAGGCGCTGGAAGTCCGGCGGAAATCAATCTGAAGGATGACGATCTGGTAAACATGGGCATGGCGGAAATGGCCGATGCACCGGTGCTGCTTGTTGGAGACATTGACCGCGGCGGCGTCTTTGCCTCACTGGCAGGAACGATGATGCTGCTGACGGAAGAAGAACGGGCACGGGTAAAAGGTGTGATCATCAATAAATTCAGAGGTGATCTGGCAATATTGGAGCCGGGGCTTCGCATGCTGGAGGATATTATCAAGGTGCCGGTTGTCGGAGTAGTACCTTATATGAAGCTGGACGTTGACGACGAGGACAGCCTTTCTGAACGCTTGGCGCCTGGTAAGGCACGTGAGGCTGTGGACATTGCTGTCATAAGGCTGCCGAGGATCTCAAATTTTACCGATTTTAACGCTCTGGACTACATCCAGGGAGTCAGCGTCAGATACGTGGGCTCGCCGTCTGAATTAGGCGATCCTGACATGATCATCCTGCCAGGGACCAAGAACACCATGGAAGATCTGCTGTGGCTGAGACAGTCAGGCCTGGAACCGCTGATCATGCGCTATGCAGCTGGCGGAAAACCGGTTTTCGGCATCTGCGGAGGATATCAGATGCTGGGGCAGAGCCTCTCAGATCCGGACGGCGTCGAGCATGGCGGTACCATGTCAGGCATTGGACTGCTGCCGCATTCAACCGTCTTTGCAGACAAGAAGACGAGGACGGCTTCTACAGGGACGCTGTCTAAGGTCAGCGGTATTTTCAGCAGTCTGTCAGGTCAGGAATATCAGGGTTATGAGATCCATATGGGCGTTTCTGAAGCAGGCGGAAACCTGATCAATGAGGGGAACGTCTATGGCACGTACATCCACGGATTCTTTGACAGGGAAGAGATCGCAGAGACGGTAGCAAAGGAGATCATGAAAAGCAAGGGACTTGATTTCTCAAGCGTCATCGCATATGATATAGATGAATACAAGCAGCAGCAGTACGACATTCTGGCAGAAGGGCTCAGAAAGTCACTGGACATGGATCTGCTGAAGAATATTATTGGATAATGATCAAGAGGAGGATATAAGATATGAAGAAAAATGAACTGGGATTAGTCCACATTTACTGCGGAGACGGAAAAGGCAAGACGACCTGTTCTGTAGGACTTACTGTAAGGGCAAGCGGCTACGGACTGCATGTTTTGTTCATGCAGTTTCTGAAGAGCGGAGACAGCAGTGAACTCAACGTACTGCGTACGCTTCCTGGGGTTGAAGTCGTCACAGGCAAACCAATCAAAAAATTCTCATTCCAGATGACAGAAGAAGAAAAACAGGAGACCCGCGATGCCAGTGCTGCTGAGATCAAAGAGGCCGAAAGACTGGTCAATGCAGACCATTACGATCTTGTCGTCTTCGACGAGTGCCTGGGTGCCATTGAAGCGGGACTTATGGACGAGCAGGTAATCATCGACTTTTTAAATAACAGACCGGACCAGCTGGAAGTCGTCCTTACAGGGAGAAATCCGTCTGAAAAGCTGATGGACATTGCTGATTACGTTTCAAGGATAGACAAGGTAAAACATCCGTATGACAAGGGAGTTCCGGCAAGAGAAGGGATAGAATACTAGTGGAAAGCAATATAATAAAACCAGAAATGATCGAAGCGAGAAGTTTCGAAATCATTGGTGAGGAGCTGGGCGACAGGAAACTGGACCCGAGATATGAACTGATAATAAAAAGATGCATACACACATCTGCAGATTTTGAGTATGCAGACAGTCTTTACTTTGCCGACGGAGTTGTGGAGATCATCAAAGATGCCATCACATCCGGCGCATGTATCGTGACTGACACAAGGATGGCTCAGGCAGGCATCAACAAAAGGCGCATCGAGGCTTACGGCGGAGAGGTGCTGTGCTTCATCGGCGATGAAGATGTGGCGGCTGAAGCCAAGAGCAGGGGCGTGACAAGATCGATGGTCAGCATGGAGAAAGCATCCAGACTGGGCAGGCCGGTGATCTTTGCCATCGGCAACGCGCCGACAGCTTTGATGTCCATCTGCGCGCTTAAGAAGCAGGGGATACTGACTCCTGCTGCCGTAGTTGGAGTTCCTGTTGGTTTTGTCAATGTGTGCGAATCGAAGGAGGAACTGATAGAGTCAGGAATACCGTGCATAGTAGCCAGAGGCCGTAAAGGAGGCAGTAATATTGCCGCGGCAATTATCAATGCGATTCAGTATCAGTTACCCTTGAAAAAACTGTAAAATGATTATATAATTGAAGCTAGATGTTCCCCGCCTTGCGAGAGCGGCGGCGGGGCCTTAAATTGAAGACTGATGCACCCGCCTTGCGAGAGCGGCGGCGGGTCACATGTCCGAATTTCAGTGTGGCAAATCGCCTGCCGCAATGTTAAATCATTGACATTGGAGGAAATAGATGAAGTTTTATATCGCACTCTGGTACGCAAAAATTATCAACCTGCTCATCAACATTATTGACAAGAGCAGAGGATCCAATCTCTCTGGCGAGAAAGCTATGAAGATAGACCCTCAGATGGTTGCTCACTTTAAGGGAATCGACCCGTCCAAGGTACTGTTTATCACCGGCACCAACGGCAAGTCGACGACTACGAATCTGATCACCCACATCTTCAGAAACAGCGGCAAGAAGGTCGTTGTAAACCTGGAAGGCGCCAACCTTATCTACGGCGTGGCTACCGCGCTTATTAAGTCTTCCAGCCTTTCAGGCAGGGTTAAGGCAGATTACTATATCTTTGAAACCGATGAAAGATATCTGCCGCTGATCAGAAAGCAGCTGCCGGCTGCCAATATCATGATCACCAACCTGCAGAAAGACCAGGTCCAGAGAAACGGTGATCCGGACTATATTTACAGAAAGCTGTATTCTGGCATAGAAAGTCCTGTAAGGTTCTTCCTCAATAACGACGAGCCGAGGACCAGAGCTTTTGCTGCTAAGAGTGACGATGTCGTTTACTATGGCGTTGAGCGTCACAGCGAGTCATTCAACAAAGATGAGACATATCCGACGATGGCTTGCCCTGTCTGCAGGCACAAGATCATTTTCGACTATTATAACAACGACGGCGTAGGAAGGTTCCACTGCGAAAACTGCGGTCACGCAAGCGGTGACAATGCCGATTATCTGGTAACAGATGTGGACTTCCAGAACAGGAACTTCAAGCTCAGGGGCGTTGATTTCAACATGCCTTATGACACGCCGTACATGTGCTATAACTATGCAGGTGCATTGGCAGTTGCCAAAGAGCTGGGAGGCATAGAGCCTGAAGAAGCAGCAAAGACATTTGGGGCGTTCAAGAATGTTGGAGGACGTTTCGAGATACTGAAATACAAGAACAAGACTATAAAATACATGAGGATCAAGCAGGAAAACCCGGAGACGCTGCAGACAAGCATCAATGTCATGGCGGCAGATCCTGAGAGAAAGATGGTCTGTCTGGGTCTGTGTCCGCTTATAGACATGATACCTCATTACGCTAACTCGTTTTATGCCTTTGACTGCGATCTGTCCAAGCTTGCTGCTTCAGATGTGGAAAGTTATTTCTGCTTCTCGGAGGCGGTCTGCTATGATACGGCCAACCGGCTGATATACGAGGGCGTTGACAAGAGCAAGATAGCAGTTGCCAATACAGAGGACATAAACGTTCTCTTTGAACAGTTCGATAAGGCGGAAACGGACAATATCTACCTGATCACATGGCTTCATACTTTCGAGCACATGAAGAAGGATATAGAAAAGGAGGGAAAATAAATGTCTAAGATGAAAATAGCATGGCTTTTCCCAGACACTCTATATCTTCACGGAGAGAGGGGCAATATACTGGCTTTGGAGCGCTACGCCGAAGCGGCAGGCTTTGATACTGAGACGGTTAGGATAACCTTCGATACTCAGGATTTCGATCCGCTGGACTACAACATAATTTTCTGCCCTCCGGGAGAAATAACATCATTCCCGGTTGTTTTAGAGAAACTTCGTCCGCTGAAAGATAAATTCCTTGAGTTTATCGAGGCAGGAAGACCACTGATAGTAACCGGCACTTCCATGGCCATGTGGTGCGAGGAAGTCAGGCGAACAGATGGTTCAAGCTTCAGCGGAATGGGCATAATTGCAGCCGATGTCTCTGAAAATGAGGAAGTCTATGGCGACGATATCTGGTATACCTGTGAATACAACGGAAATCAGATAGAAGTAATTGGATGTCAGATACAGATGGCTGATTTCATCAGCAAAGGTGAGGCTGCCTTTGGAAAATTGAAATATGGCTATGGAAACACCGGAAATGACAGAGCGGAAGGCTTCATCAGGAAGAATTCCATCTTCACCAACACGCTGGGACCGGTACTGGTGGCCAATCCAGAGCTTACGAAAAACGTAATAAAGGCTGCTGCTGCTGCCAAAGGCGAGGAAGCAGGCACGATGGATTTGGATACATCAATTGAAGAAAGCTCATTTGAAGTCAAGAAACAGTTTATTTCGACCAAAGTCACCAGGCTAAAAAATTGTCTGGACTAATGATAAAAAAATAAAAGGGTTACAGGAGGTAAAATATGGCATTATTTGACAAACTACAGGACGCTGCATCTAATCTTACTGACAAAGCTGGCAACGCAATTGAGGTCAGCAAACTGAAACAGAAGATCAGCAGCGAAAAGAAAGCTATTGAGATGGAAATGGCGAAGATAGGACGCATCTATTATGAGAAGGCCAAGGGCGGAGAAGAAACACCTGAGGAGATCCAGGAGATCTGCAGCAGGATCGATGCTCACTACAGCACCATTGAAGATACTGAAAAGGATTTATCGCTTTATCAGGATCCAACTCTCTAAACTAAACAGAATCAATATTTGAAAACAATTGAATGTACTGCGGTCCTGAAAAGGAAAATAGAGAACCGGATGAAAAGCCCGGACGGTCGCGCCGCTGTATGGACTAAGCTGCATCCCACAATGTCACTGGAGAAATCTGGGAAGACGGGATTCGGTGCCTGAAGTCCGAGTCAGAAGAACTGCCGCAGTACAGCCAATTTACACGGGTTACGAACGATGACCGGGTGTAGACACGCTTTGACCGATATCGGACCGCACCAAGTGCATTTGGTATTTCAGTCGAATTGTCGCCTGTTCATTGAACAGGCTTTTTTAATGCGCGTTTTGTCACGAAACAGGAAAGGAATTAAAATGACAAAGAGGCAAAGACTAATTATTACCATATCTGCTTCACTTGCATTGGCCTTCGGCATAGTGCCGGCTGCAAGTGCAATGCACATAATGGAGGGATATCTCCCGCCGATGCACTGCATCGCCTGGGGTGCGCTCTGCGTGCCATTCTTCGTTGCAGGAATGTTTTCCATCAGAAAAACCCTGGATAAAAACAGAAAACTGATCACTGTACTGGCCATGGCTGGTGCATTCATCTTTATAATCTCTTCGCTAAAGATACCTTCAGTAACGGGCAGCTGTTCACATATGACGGGAACAGGATTAGGAGCGCTGCTCTTCGGACCATCGTCAATGAGCGTGCTGGGCATAATAGTGCTGATCTTTCAGGCTATTCTTCTTGCCCACGGGGGAATAACGACACTGGGAGCCAACACGTTCTCTATGGCGATAGCCGGACCGTTTGCAGCTTACGGGATCTACAGAATTTGTCAGCTTTTGCGTGTCAACAGAAAGGTTTCAGTTTTTCTGGCAGCCTTTATAGGTGATATTTTCACATACTGCGTTACAAGTTTCCAGCTGGCCATGGCTTTCCCTTCAGAGGTTGGGGGTACATGGGCATCAGCACTAAAGTTTCTGGCCGTATTTGCTCCGACTCAGCTTCCACTTGCCGTGGTTGAAGGAATCCTTACAGTTGTTGTCGTCATTGGACTGGAGTCATTCGCTGCACCTGAGCTCAGGTCGCTAGGTTTTATCAAAGCCGCTGCCGCGGGTTTTTCAGCGGAAAATTCTGATGATGCATGCTGTACGGCTATAGCAGAAGGCGAAGAAAGTGAGGCGGAATATGAGTAAAAACGCAAAGCTGGTGATCCTGCTGCTGATCATTGCCGCCATTATCGCAGCGGCGCCTTTGCTGATGCTGAAGGGTGCGACATTTGGAGGATCTGACGATGCAGGAAGTCAGATGGTAAATCAGATAGAAGGCAACGATTACACGCCATGGTTCACTCCTGTTCTTGAGAATATAATTGGCGGCGAAGTACCAGGTGAGGTCGAGAGTTTGATGTTCTGTTTGCAGACAGGACTTGGCTGCTCAGTGCTGTTCTTCTTCATTGGCCGTTTTTATGAGAGGAAAAAGCAGGAAAATGCCCGCGCCGAAGCCATGAAAAGAGAAGAAGAAAAATGATAGTAGTAGATAAGCTGTGTTACCAGTCAAAACTCAGATACGTGGATCCGATGGAAAAGTTCAGCTTTTCTGTGCTGACCCTCGTATTCTGCATAGCGAGCCGGTCGATAATCATGGGGTGCCTGGTGCTGCTTATGAACAGCCTGCTGATCGTGAAAGCGGGAGGCATATCGGCCAAAAGATACAGGGGGCTGATGATGATACCGCTGGCTTTTTTGATTCTCAGCACCTTGGCACTGATTGTCAATTTTTCGCGTACGCCGCTGGATGCATTTGCCTTGGATATTGGAAAATGGTACATCACAGGCAGTTTTGCCGGACTGAGGCGAGGTATTCAGCTGATTGTTACGGCAATGGCTGCCGTGTCCTGCCTATATTTTCTGTCGCTGAACACGACAATGACGGATATAATCGATGTGTGCGGCAGATTGCACTGTCCGAAGCTGTTTACTGAACTGATGCTTCTGGTATACCGCTACATATTCGTGCTGCTGGACATTGCCTACAGTATTTCAACGGCGCAAAATGCCCGCCTTGGCAACAAAGATCATGCCACAGCACTGCGGTCTTTTGCATCACTGCTGCAGGTTTTGTTTATCAGGTCAATGAAACGAGCGAACGCCCTTTATGATGCTATGGAATCCAGAGGCTATGACGGGGATATAAAGGTACTGTCTGAGAGCAGACCGAAAAGCAGGAAGAACATTCTGCTTATATCATTGACGGAAGCAGTTCTGCTTGCAGCTACAATATACATCAGGGTATTTTAGGGGGGAGACGATGAACGAAAAAGACATTATCATAAGAGCAGAGGATCTGCGCTTTTCTTATGACGATACTAAGAACTATTCACTGAATGGTTTCAGCATAGAAATCGAAAGAGGGTCAAGGGTAGCCTTTATGGGGGCCAACGGCGGTGGAAAGTCGACATTTTTCCTTTGCCTCAACGGCATCAACAGACCTGCTTCAGGCAGGCTGTATATCGATGGCAGAGAAGTGGATTATAGCAAAAGAGGCCTGCTGGAGCTGAGAAAAAAGGTTGGCATCGTGTTCCAGGACCCAGACAATCAGCTGTTTTCAGCCAGCGTGTACCAGGAGATATCCTTCGGTGCGCTGAATATAGGCATGAGTGAGGAATCGGCAAGAAAAGCCGTCGATCAGGTGATAACCACCCTGGAAATAACGCCATTCCGCGAAAAGCCTACACATTCGCTGTCAGGCGGACAGAAAAAACAGGTATCTGTTGCCGACGTTCTGGTCATGGATCCAGAGATAATTATTTTCGATGAGCCAGCCGCTTCGCTGGATCCTAAGCATACGAAAATCGTCAGGCGGATAATAGACATGCTTTCTGAACGAGGCATTACGGTCCTGATTTCCACCCACGACGTGAACTACGCCATGAGGTGGGCTGATAAGATCGCCGTGGTCCACAGAGGAAAGGTAGCGGCTTTCGGTGATCCTGAGGAGATATTCAGGCGGCCCGATCTGCTTGAACAGACCAATCTTGAAAAACCTGCAGCCATGGAACTCTTCGACAGCCTTGTATCCAAGGGTCTGCTGAACCCGGAACTCAAGGTGCCGAAGAATCTTGAAGAACTTGAGAAGTATATAGAGATACTGTGAAATTTGTTTTAATCTTGAGAAGTTTGTGGTAGAATAGACCAAGTTATATTTAAGAAAGGAATTAGTATTGTGAAGAGATTTTTTAATTCTCCCGTAATTATCCTGCTGATCATCATGGTGGGGATAAACATTATAAACGGGGGCTATTCCAATCCGGGACAGTGGTTCATTGAAAAGCTCATAATGCTGCCTGGAATAATAATTGGTCTGTCGTTTCATGAATATGCTCACGGAGCCGTTTCCTACATGCTGGGCGATCCTACGCCTAAACAGCAGGGAAGGCTGACGATAAACCCTATGGCACATATCGATCCCTTCGGATTTATTGCTCTGCTTATCGCCGGTTTTGGCTGGGGAGTACCAGTGGAGATAGATCCAAGATATTATAAGCACAAGAGAAGAGATGAATTGTTCGTTTCCCTTGCTGGCGTAGTCATGAACTTCATGATTGCCTTCATCTTCATGTGGATACTGAAGCTGCTGATCATTTCCGGAGCATCATGGCTTTCCGGGACAATGGGCAGTACTGTGATACAGATAATTCAGTATGTGGTACTGATCAATCTGGTACTGATGATATTCAACCTGCTGCCGGTACCGCCGTTAGACGGATTCGGCATACTGACCCAGATATTCGACCTTAGGAAGTACGGCTGGTACAATATAGTTTATCAGAACGGCTTTGCCATTCTGATAGTGCTGATCATGCTGAATGTGACAAGCTATGTGGTTACACCGGCTGTCAACGGCATCTACAGCTGGATGCTAAATCTAATAATATATTGATTTTTCGTTGAAATCTCAAGGAATCAAGGACTTTGTTAGCACTCTAATCAAATGAGTGCTAAAAAAGTCCTTTACTTTTTGTTTTTTCGGGTATACAATCAAAATATGAAAGAAAATTCATAGTGATAATATCAATTGGGGGTGAATGCTATGAACATAGAAAAATATACGACAAATGCGCAGTCTGCAATTATGGACTGCCAGAATATAGCTATTTCTGAAGGACATCAGGTGCTCGACGGCGAGCATCTTCACATGGCACTGCTCATGCAGAAGGATGGACTCATTCCTAAGCTCATCAAGTACATGGGTGTTGACGTAAATGACATGATCGGAGATGTAGAAGAAGCACTGTCAAAACTGCCGAAGGTTTCGGGAGATGCAGACAATGTTTATTCTTCCAGAAGGCTGACTCAGCTGCTCATGAATGCAGAGAAGCTGGCTGACCAGTTCAAGGACGATTATGTAAGCGTTGAGCATATGTATCTGGCGCTGCTGGGAGAAAAGGGGACTCCGTCTGCCAGGATCTTTGCTAAACACGGTATTACTAAGGACAAGTTTCTGGAGGCTCTATCCAAGGTCAGAGGCAATCAGCGTGTGACCAGCGACAATCCAGAGGACAATTACGACGCTCTGAACAAGTATGGACAGGACCTGGTGGAACTGGCCAGACAGGGCAAGCTGGATCCGGTAATCGGTCGTGACAGCGAGATAAGACATACGATACAGATCCTTTCCAGAAGGACAAAGAATAATCCTGTGCTTATTGGTGAGCCAGGAGTAGGCAAGACTGCAGTTGTAGAAGGATTAGCACAGAGGATACTCAAGGGCGATGTTCCAGAAGGTTTGAAGGACAAGACCATATTTGCACTGGACATGGGATCTCTTATCGCCGGTGCCAAATTCAGAGGCGAATTCGAAGAGCGTCTGAAGGCAGTGCTAAATGAAGTCGAGAAATCTGAGGGCAGAATAATACTGTTCATCGATGAGATCCACAACATTGTAGGAGCCGGAAGGACAGAAGGTTCAATGGATGCAGGCAATCTGCTGAAGCCAAAACTTGCCAGAGGCGAACTCCACTGCATAGGTGCTACAACTCTTGATGAATACAGAAAGTACATTGAGAAGGATGCAGCACTTGAGAGACGTTTTCAGAAGGTCATGGTAGATCAGCCGACAGTTGAGGATACCATTTCCATATTGAGAGGCTTGAAGGAGAGATTCGAGATACATCACGGCGTCAGGATAACTGACGGTGCCCTGATAGCCTGTGCAACACTTTCAGACAGATATATTTCCGACAGATTCCTGCCAGATAAGGCAATAGATCTTATGGATGAAGCTGCAGCCAGAATCAGGACCGAGATAGACAGCATGCCTGCAGAACTGGATGAAATATCTAGAAAGATAATGCAGCTGGAAATCGAGAAACAGGCACTTTCCAAGGAAACAGACAAGAGTTCCATGGCCAGGCTGGAAAACCTGGAAAAAGAGCTGGCTCAGCTGAAAGACGAGAACTCATCCATGAGAGCTCAGTGGGAAACTGAAAAGAAAGCAATCTCTGATGTAAAGATGATAAAAGAGCAGATAGAAGACGTAAAGCATCAGATGGATGAGGCTGAGAGAAGTTACGATCTGGAGAAACTGGCAAAGCTCAAGTACGGTACACTGCCTGAACTTGAGAAACAGTTAGAAACATCAAAGGTCAAGGTTGAATCATCCAATGAGCAGCGTCTGCTGAAAGAGGAAGTTGGAGAGGAAGAAATCGCCGAAGTAGTATCACAGTGGACAGGCATTCCAGTTGCTAAGCTGGTAGAAACAGAAAGAGAAAAGCTGCTGAAGCTGCCAGAGATCCTTCACAAGAGGGTAGTTGGACAGGAAGAAGGCGTACAGGCAGTTGCAGACGCCATCTTACGAGCCAGAGCAGGACTCAAGGATGAGAACAGGCCTATTGGTTCGTTCATATTCTTAGGACCTACTGGTGTCGGCAAGACGGAACTGGCAAAAGCACTGTCTGAATCGCTGTTTGATACAGAAAAGAACATGATCCGAATAGACATGTCCGAATATATGGAAAAGCACTCTGTTTCCAGACTTGTAGGAGCCCCTCCAGGATACGTGGGCTATGATGAAGGCGGACAGCTGACAGAGGCAGTCAGGAGAAGACCTTACAGCGTTATTCTGTTTGATGAGATAGAGAAAGCTCACCCGGATGTATTCAACATCCTTCTTCAGCTGCTGGACGACGGCAGACTGACTGACAATCAGGGACGTACAGTGGACTTCAAGAATACGATCGTCATTATGACATCCAACATCGGCAGCAGCCAGCTGATAGACAACATCAGAAGCGATGGCACCATTGATGCTAAAGTCAAGGAAGACGTAGAGGGACAGCTGAAGAACTACTTCAGGCCTGAGTTCCTCAACAGAATTGACGACATCGTTGTATTCAGCCCTCTGACGGAACCTCAGATAGTGAAAATCATTGAGCTTTCTCTGAAAGCACTGGAATCCAGGCTTGCAGAGCGCAGCATAACCCTTGAACTCACAGAAGAGGGCAAGAAGTTTATTGCCGATGAAGCCTATGATCCTAATTACGGTGCACGCCCAGTCAAGAGATATCTGCAGAAGAACATTGAAACAAAGCTTGCACAGATGCTGATCAGCGGTGATATCACCGATGGAAACACTGTTGTCATTGGCAGCAATGGCAGTGAACTGACATTTACAGTAAAATAAATTATGTAAATATACAGCGTACATCTAATATACAAAAGGCTGCCGCGCAAAAGCAGAAAAGCCGGCCATACATAGTCAGATATTTCTCTGATTATGTGTGACCGGCTCAGAAACTCAATGCGCGGCAGTCCTTTTTTTGTGCTTAACCTTTGATTTCGCCAAGAAGGTTGACCATCTCAATGGCTGATACAGCGCAGTCGAAACCTTTGTTGCCGGATTTTGTGCCTGCGCGTTCAATGGCCTGCTCGATGTTTTCCGTCGTCAGCACGCCAAACATGACAGGAATACCGCTGTTCAGTTCGACTGTGGCGATTCCCTTGGAAACCTCAGCGCAGACAAAGTCGTAATGCGAGGTGTTGCCGCGGATGACGGCACCAAGGCAGATAACGGCGTCGTATTTGCCGGAAGAGGCCATTTTGGAGGCAACCAGCGGGATCTCAAAAGCTCCCGGGCACCAGGCCACTTCTATGTCATCATCCTTTACCCCGTGACGGGCAAGACCGTCCAGAGCTCCGCCAAGCAGCTTGGACGTAATAAACTCATTGAATCTGGCACATACTATGGCTACTCTGATATCCTTTGATACTAATTTTCCTTCATATACTTTCATCTTATTTTCCTCCGTTACAAGAATTTATTATTTATAGTTGAGCATGTGGCCCATTTTGTCCTTTTTTGTCTTCAAGTAGAAAAGATCCTGTACCGTTGCAGGCATCTGGATCGGTACTCTTTCAACGATTTCCATGCCGAATTCGCTGAGTTCGTAGACTTTGCTTGGATTGTTGGTCAGAAGACGCAGTGTGTGTGCGCCAAGATCTCTCAGTATCTGCGCACCGATGTAGTATTCTCTCATGTCTCCCGGAAATCCGAGAGCCAGATTAGCCTCCAGCGTGTCCATGCCTCGGTCCTGCAGTTCGTAAGCCCTGAGCTTGTTGATAAGTCCGATGCCGCGACCTTCCTGACGCATGTAGAGCAGGATGCCGCGACCTTCTTTATCTATTTGCGTCATCGCGGATGCAAGCTGCTGGCCGCAGTCACACTTAAGAGAGCCAAAAGCGTCACCGGTCAGACATTCAGAGTGTACCCGGCAGAGGACGTTCTTGCCGTCGCCGATGTCACCCTTGACCAGAGCCACGTGATGCTCGCCGTTGAGTTTGTTGACGTAGCCATGAGCAATAAAGTCACCATAGCGGGTAGGCAGCTTTGTTACTGCCACGCACTCGACCAGTTTGTCGTGTTTCTTGCGGTAATCCTGCAGAGCTTTTATTGTTATAAACTTGAGACCAAATTCTTTGGCCATTTCCTTCAGTTCAGGGGTGCGCATCATCGTGCCGTCTGCCCGCATGATCTCGCAGCATAGGCCGCATTCCGTTAGACCGGCCAAGTGCATGAGGTCGACTGTTGCTTCTGTGTGTCCGTTGCGCTCCAGCACGCCGTTTGGTTTTGCAAGAAGAGGGAACATGTGGCCGGGACGACGGAAATCTCCAGGGCGTGAAGAAGGATCCGCGCATTTTCTGGCTGTCAGTCCGCGCTCCTCAGCGGAAATACCAGTTGTCGTTGAAACGTGATCGATGGAGATCGTGAAGGCAGTGCAGTGATTATCGGTATTTTCATCTACCATCTGCGGCAGATTAAGCCGCCCGCAGACGGAACCGGACATTGGCATGCAGATGAGTCCTTTTCCGTGAACTGCCATAAAGTTTACGTTTTCCGTTGTGGCAAACTCTGCGGCGCAGATGAGGTCGCCTTCGTTTTCACGGTCGGGGTCGTCGGTGACCAGGATCATTTTTCCCTGCTTCAGGTCTTCCAGTGCTTCTTCTATAGTATTGAATTTAAAGTCATCCATTATTTTACCTCCTAAAATCCGTTGACTGCGAGAAACGCCTCAGTTATGCCTTGTCCTGATGGCACTTCGTCTGCGGCGGCGTCACCATCAAAACTCATAAGGTGCGCAACGTATTTTCCGATGCAGTCATTTTCTATATTTACAGTGTCCCCGGCTTTTTTCTTCCCAAGGGCAGTCGCCTCAAGGGTGTGGGGGATGATCGATACCGCAAAGCCTCCGCTGAACAGTTCTGCAACTGTCAGACTGATGCCGTCCAGCGTTACTGATCCTTTTTTTATGACAAAGCGGCAAAGCTCGCGGCTGCAGGCTATCTCATACCAGACGGCATTTGAATCGCGTCTTACATTTACGATACTGCCTGTTCCGTCGATGTGACCGGAAACGATGTGACCGCCGAACCGTCCGCTGGCAGCCATGGCCCGCTCCAGGTTGACGGGACTTCCGGCCTTAAGGCTTCTCAGGGATGAATAGGCCATTGTTTCAGGCATGACATCGGCGCTGAATCCGCTGCTGTCAAAGTTCACGACTGTGAGGCAGACGCCGTTGACGGCTATGCTGTCACCAAGATCAATGTCATCAAGAATTTTTTTGCATTCAATTGTGAGCACTGCTGACGAGCCGCTGTGCCTGATAGTTTTGACTTTGCCCAGTTCTTCTACTATTCCCGTAAACACTTGCTTACCTCGCTTTCTATGATAAAGTCGTCATCGATCCTTGTAATGACGCTGTTTTCAAGCATGAAAGCTTGAAAAGGAGTTTCAACGCCAGTTCCTGAGACAGGACTGAGGGCGCTTGCACCGCCGAAAATCTTAGGCGCTATGTAGGCCTGTACTTTATTGACGATGCCTGCCGAAAGAGCGGACCAGTTGAGTGTGCCGCCGCCTTCAACAATGACACTGTCTATGTTCATGCTGCCGAGTTTGGTCATCAGAGCTCTGAGATCAACCATGCCAGTCGCCGGGTCCTTCTCAGTCTCTATGATCTCGCAGCCTGCATTTTGATATATCGCCTGCTGTGAAGTGTCAGTGCAGCAGGTGGCAATTATCGTTCTTACATCTGATGCTGTCTGCACAATATTTGACGATGGCGGAGTCGAGAGGCAGGTGTCGCATATGATGCGGATCGGATTGCGACCGCCTTCTATGCGGCAGGTCAGGAGGGGATCATCTTTGATCACAGTGCCTACGCCTGCCATTACAGCTGAGTATCTGTTTCTGTCTTCATGGACTCTTCGTCTGGCCGCTTCGCCGGTTATCCAGCGTGATTGGCCTGTAAAGCAGGCAATCTTTCCGTCCATAGTCATTGCATACTTCATGATCACATAAGGCGTGCGCGATGTTATGAAATGGAAAAATACAGGGTTGACAGCGTCGCATTCTTCTTTCATGAAATCGGTCACGACTTCAATGCCGGCCTCTCGCAGCTTCTGTACGCCTTTGCCGCTGACAAGCGGGTTGGGGTCACGGGAACCGATGACTACCCTGATGATGCCGGATTCAATTATTGCGTCAGTGCAGGGAGGCGTTTTGCCGTAGTGGCAGCATGGCTCCAGGGTGACATAGATGGCTGCACCCTTTGGGTCTTCGCTGCAGTTCGCCAGAGCATTGCGCTCAGCGTGAAGTGAGCCGTATTTTTCATGCCAGCCGCTGCCGATGATCCTGCCATCCTTGACGATCACCGCACCAACCAGCGGGTTGGGGCTGGTTCTGCCGGCACCGTTGATGGCCAGACTTATTGCAAGCCTCATGTAGTTTTTTTCGTTCATAGTCTGTCTCCGAAAGTTTTTCTGCATTAAAAAATGCCCTGAAACAATGACGAATCAGGGCGGGGGCATTACAAAAACTTTCGTCTTTGCTATAAATTAACTCTGGAAAAATAATTCCAGAGCAAATTAACAAAACAAAAATATAATGCTAATCTTCTTCCATCCAGACTTTACTGTCGGCCTTGGAATCTAACCAAGTCATGCCTTTCGGCTCGCGGGCTGTACCGCCGATAGGGAATTGCACCCAACCCTGAAGATCGTTTTATTAAATTAAATTGCTGCAACGGTACATATTCTGACCGCTATCACAGGATTTATTGTATACCACTTGTAAAGTAATGTCAATTTTTTTTTTACAGTATGAAACCTGGCTGACTGAGAGCTATATATATGGGAAATATCTGAATGTTATCTAATGGAAATAAAATATAAAAATGGCAGACATTACTGTTAAATTATGGTTGACATTTGATGGCCGCAGTGCTATCCTATGGATACGGAGGATACATAATATGGAAATTGTGAGAACGGGGATATGCCTTTCGGAAACAGGCTTTTCTGATGCAGTTGCAAGGGGATTAGCCATGACTGGAGATTCTCTGGAACTTATCGTTATGAATGATATCAGTGAATATTACAAGTATGATGTGGTGATCACTGATACTGATTACGATTATCCTAACATTATAGTACTGACTCGGGATGAGGACAGCGTTTCAGTAACTGAAGGTCCGCCATACAGGATATTCAGATATAAGGACAACGTGGGACTTAAGAATGACATACTTTACATATATTACATAATGACTGGAAAGGTTGCAGGTATCAGGAACAGACATTCGGTGAAACTTATCGTCGCAGCATCTGAAAGCGGAGGTGCGGGTTGCACGGCGCTATCGATTTCACTCTGCAGATCTTTGGATAAGATTTTCGGCCTCAGATGCTTATATCTGAATATCTGCCCGATAAATGATTCTAGAAAGTACTTCCATGACCGTGGTGGAGACTCATTTCTTAAGTTAATATACTATCTTGGTCTAGGCAGAGATTTCCCGGTTGAGACATTCATTCATCACGATGACGGCATTGATTATCTTGGAAGTCTTACATTAAACAGACATTATGGAGATATGGACGCTGAAATGACAGAACGTTTTCTGCAGCGAGTAGGCGAACTGGGGAATTACGATTTTATAGTTGCTGACACGGGCTGTCATATTGCAGGGGCAGCAGTTGGCTTCATTGGAAATGCTGACCTCATGTTACTCATCAGAAATGAGAACGTGAAAGCTCCTGATGGGTATTATGAGTATCTGGAGAAAGAAATGTCTCAGATGGCCGGCAATGCCGGCATACTCCGCATTGTGAATTTTGCCTCTGACCAGTGGCATGGAGATTCAGAGGAATATTATATTACTCGTGACGACAACGTACATGATTATATTGCCAGCGGCGGTTTTGATGTTGACTTGGGACGGAACTTCGGTCTGGAAATCGGGGCTGTGACCAATGGCGTAGTGGAGGCGGTATGCGGTGAAGGAGAATACGGCAGCGGAGCTTGCTGATGCCTTGCTGGCAGAGTCAAGGAAGCGGATACTGGAATCGGGAGGCACTGACGACGAACAAGCTTTGAAAATAATAGAGGATACGGTATTTGAAGGAGGAGAGAGTCTTGACTTAAAGGAAATAGAAAGGCTGATACGCAGGATATTTGCCCGTACCAGGCGGCGGACGGGAATACTGGACATATATACTTCTATGGATGCTGTCAATGAAATAATGATCAACGGCCGTGACAATATTTTCATCGAGGACAGAAACGGAATCAGGAGAATAGATGACAGTTTTGATACCACAGAAGAACTAGAGGATGTGATTAGAAATATTGCGTCCAGTGTCCACCGTGAGATCAATGAGATGAATCCGATACTCGATGCCAGGCTGCCAGACGGTTCAAGAGTAAATGCAGTATATAAGAATATAGCGCTGAACGGTCCGATACTGACGATCAGAAAGTTTTCCAGCGACAGGCTTACTATTGGAGAAATGATAAAACTGGGAACTCTGACCAGTGAATGCGCTGATTTCCTGAAGATAGTCATAGAAAGCGGTTACAACATATTCATCAGCGGCGGCACTTCATCTGGTAAGACCACTTTCCTTAATTCACTTGCCAGTTTTATCCCGTCAACGGAGAGGCTGATCGTCATAGAAGATTCGTCAGAGCTCCAGATCAGAAACACTCCCAATCTGGTGCAGATGGAATGCCATAACGCCAATACAATGGGGCTGGGCGAGATAACAATGGATATGCTGATAAGAACGAGCCTGAGGATGAGACCTGACCGCATCATAGTAGGCGAAGTCAGGGGCGGGGAAGTAGCAGATATGCTGCAGGCCATGAATACAGGACATTCAAGTCTCTCAACTGGTCATGGCAATTCAGTCAGAGGAATGCTAAGGAGGCTTGAGGCCATGTACCTTATGGCTGCCAGCATGCCAATGGACGCCATACGTTCACAGATCGTTGAAGGTATAGATATCATGATCCATCTGGGCAGGATGCCGGACGGCAGCAGAAGAGTAATGGAGATACAGGAACTGCTGGAATTCAAAGATGGAAACTATTTGCTGAATCCGCTGTTTTCCATGAACGAAGACATGGAACTTATACCTTCGGGAAACAGGATCGTGCGGAGAAACAGAATGATATGGAAGGGCATTAATGATGACAGACTATAGATCTTATGAAATGAGCAGCAGAGAACGCGTCGTTTTCTTTCTGTCGCTGACTGTGATGATCGCAGCATGCGGATTATTGTACTATCAGAGTTTACTGGCCGTAGCTGTCATTCCATTCATATATAAACGTACAGAAGCGTTTGCATCACGAATACTGGGAGAAAGAAGGAGAAAATTACTCCGGCTGCAGTTTCGCGATTTGCTGTACTGCCTTTCTGCCTCATTTGCAACGGGGAGACATATGACAGAGGCCATGGAAGAGGCCTCTCAGACCCTTGAAGGGATATACGGAAAAGAGTCAATGGCAGTAGCCGAACTGGATCATATGGGAGCTAGAATTAGAGAAACAGGTGTTGCCGATGTGACGGTGTGGTCAGATTTTGCAGAGCGAAGCGGCATAGATGACATTAGTGACTTTGCAGATGTCTTTATGGCCTGCAGGGAAACAGGCGGAAACCTGGTGTCAGCCGTAAATAAAGCGGCTTCGGTCATTGGCGAGAAGATCAGCGTGGAAACTGACATCAAGGCTATCGTGTCACAGAAGAAATACGAAGGTCTAATAATAAGCCTAATGCCTGCGGTAGTGATACTGTTTCTGAGGATAATGTCGGCGGATTACTTGGACATCATGTATTCCACTATGGCTGGCAGGATTCTGATGACGGCGGCTTTGGCAGGTACGATAGCTGCGGGAATCGCCATAGAAAGGATCACTTCAATTGAAATCTGAACTGATTGATTATATGAGAAACAACAGAAGCCAAGTACTGAAGTTACTGCTGCTGTTTGCCGCTGCAGCAGCATTAGCCGTATTCAGCAGTCTACGTGATTCAGGAACCTTGATTTCTGACAAAGACGGCAGCATTGTTGCCATTGAGCGCGAGGATAACGGAACATACTCAGCATGGCTTAGAATCAGAGGCTCAAAAAATGGTGCAGTTACAGAAAAGGACATACTGCTGGAATTTCGAGGTGCTTCTCAGGATGATCCCGGGGCTGCCACTGGTTCAGACGGTGAAGTCACAGGGGGAGAAAGCAGTGAAGCGGACATTGAGCGTTCTATCGACGACGCGGTCCGTGATGTGGAAGATGACGAAAGAATAACGGTGAAGCTCCCATCCGAAACCAGCGACGGCGTCAAACTGAATTGGAGCAGGAAAAGGAACTGGGATCGTCCTGTCATGATCATGATGCTGTTTCCCGCAGCTATAATCCTGATGTACAGGGGTGAAGCGGATCGGCGGAAGAAAAGGGCAGCCGCGGATAAAGAGTGTGTACTCCGGGCTATGCCGGGATTCAGCAGCCAGCTGATACTTCTGCTGAACAGCGGTCTGATCCTGGATGATGCAATCGGCATGATAGCAGAAGGAATGAAGCGTCGCGAAGGCATTTCTGCAGGAGGAGAAAACCTGTTTTTCTCAAAGATGATCATCGACATTGCCGAAAAATCATCGTCAGCAGAGGGCAATATTGCCAGTGTGCTGGATGATAATGCCAGGAAATTGGGGATACGTGAGTTTTCAAGACTGGCAGGGATCATTCGCGACAACCTGTTTAAGGGAGTAGGTCTGCAGGAAAAGCTTGAAGAAGAGAGCTTTATACTGTGGAATCAGCGTAAGAAGGCGGCGGAAGAGAAAGGAAGGCTGGCGGAGACCAGGCTTACGTTTCCGCTGGCACTGCTGCTGATCGTTCTGATACTTATTACTGCAGCGCCTGCGATACTTACTATGTAGATGATTGAGGAGGGAGACATAATGAAAAGCATAAAACAGACTGGGGTGATGAAGACCCTCAGAAACAGAAGCGGCATGGAGATGGTTCAGGTGGCCATTCTCATTGCACTGGCAGTAGCGCTGGGGATGATCTTCAAAACGGAGATCACACAGTTCGTCAATGATACATTTGCGGACTTGAACGGGTGATGTTTAACAGGAGAGCAAGTGAGATGGTGGAGGCAGCAATCGTGCTGCCTATACTGATCCTTACAATACTGAGTATGATACTTCTGATGATTTATTATTTTTCAAGTCTGAAGGAACAGACTGATGTTCATCAGAGGCTCATTGACGAAGCAGACAGATCCGCCGCCGTCTTCATATTAAAAAGTGAGGATGCTGTATATTCACAGGAAGTCGGCGGCGTCATCTCGATGATGATGCACAATGAAAAAAGCTGTCACCTTTGGGTGATAAGCGAATCTGACATAATAAGGGCGGGCGATTTTTTTGAAGGTGATTCCTAAAGAAGGAAGGAGAGGGTCAGTTACCATTTTTGTAATGATTTTTTTCGTTACGCTGATCTCAATGATTTTCTCGTTCATAGGATTTTCCAGGACTGCGGCAATAAAGAGCTCGGTCACGTCTCTTGGCAGACTGTGGGGGAATTCCATACTGGCGGAATATGATACTAATTTATATGACAGATATGGATTATTCGGGTATTACGGATATCCTTCTCTGACAAAGGAAAAACTGGACTTTTACGCTGAAGCGTCTTTTAAAGGCAAGGATTACATTGACTATGGCGGCTGCAGCGTGAGGCTTTACGATCATTCTCTGGCTTCTGCCGATGTCTTTCTTGGACAGCTGAGAAAGGCGGCTCTGGCAGGTGAAGCGGAGCGCATCGCTTCTGCTGGAGAGAATGAGAGAAATCAGGAGAAAGGCGACGGGGAAGGAAAGACCCTGGCTGATGCTGCAGATACGGCTCCAAACGGGATCATAAAAAACAAAGCCGTCCTTGCATGGCTGCCTTCTGCCGGTTCGCCTCATGGCGTGACAGTAAGCGGTCTGGTAGCTGGGATTCGAAACTTCGGGGAGGCACCGGTACAGCATACTGCGGATGTTTATCTGGAGAGGAGATACATGAATGAGTATTTCCGCAGCTGGCGTGATGAAAGAGGGCTTGGAAGGACGTTCTTTCGCGGCGAAATGGAGTATGTGCTTTGCGGCAAAAGCAGCGATACGGCCAATATAAGTGAAACTAGAATGCTTCTGATTGGTACGAGGGAAGCTCTGAATATGGCGTATCTGGAAAGAAGTACGAGCAAATCAAGGGCGGCCCTGGCAGCGGCGGAATTAATGACGCCGGGGCCAGCTGCTGCGGTGACGCAGCAGGCGCTGCTGGCAGCGTGGGCGCTGGCAGAGAGCGTCAATGATTACAATCTTTTGATGAACGGCTATAACGTTGCAGTGATGAAGACTGACGCCAGCTGGGCAGTAGATCTTGACAGTGTGATCAGCGGTGCTGACAATGGCTGCATTTATACAGGCAACGACGATGGCTGGAACTATGAAAAGTGGCTTTCCGCATTTATCAGCTGCCTGGATGAAAAAATTATGCTGCTGAGAATGATGGACCTGATCCAGATAAACATGAAGTATCTGTACTATGGCGACTTTGATTTGAGGGACTATAACGCGGGGCTGTCTTATACGATCAAGGTCAATGGAGAAAATCATGAATTCGAATGCGGATATCGTTAAAATAAGCAATATGATGAAAAGCAGACGGGGCACCTACATACTGGAAGCTGTCATGGTCATCCCCATATTCATAATTGCTGTAGTGATGCTGATCTCAGTCATACCAATGATTGGAACGTGCGAAAATATAGCCTTCGCGGCGGCGGACGAAATGAGGATTGAAGCCATCAAGACTTCGGTCAGGAAGAATCCTGCTGCCATGCCGGTTGCGCTTGATATCAGAATAAAAAAAGAAAACAATAGTATATCGTCCCTGAGCACATGGCGGTATCGCTATCTTTATTCAGAATGCGGAATAGATGATCTCATCAGCATGGACATAAGGGCGGAACTAAAGCAGAACAATCCCATGGATATGATCAGTGCGATGGACTTTAGAGGAAGGCTTGTAGGCAGGGCGTATACCGGTTCTGTGCATAAGGATGAGGATATGGCCAGAGAAGAGTTCGAAGAAGAAAAGGATTCTTGCAAGGTATGGGTTTTTCCGGAATATGGAGAGAAATATCATAAGGAGTCATGTACTTATGTGCAGGCTTCATGTCACATGGAATACCTGAGCCAGAGCATAATAGCGCATTACCGTCCTTGTCCGCTTTGCGGGGCAGGAAAACTGTCATTGGGAATGCCTGTGTTTTGTTTCTCTAAAGACGGGGAAGCCTATCACACCGGAGACTGCAAACAGGTGAAGCGATATGTGGTAGTAATGGAAAAGGAAGATGCAGAAAGAAAAGGCTATGAGCCGTGCAGTAAATGCGGCGGCTGAAGAAAACGGAGGTGAAAATGGAATACTTGATAGAAAATAGACTGATGACCGGCTTCGTATCTGATATTTTGTCATATGGTCTGTCTGATATTTTTCTCAGAGGCTGTTTTGTTCATGACGGCGCATACACAACCGCTGTTTACGACACCAGCGACCTGATCAGTCTTGCAGATATGAGGGATCTCAAAATGAGTGAAGGAGGTGAGGCAATAAAAAAAATAATGTCAGCCATTGTAAGGGGAATAGCTAGAAATGAAAAAATCTATGTATTCCCGGGTGAATATGAATTAAGTCTGGGAACCGTTTACAGAGGACCTGGAAATCTTGTAAGAATCGCATATGTCCCATGTAGTGAGCACAAAAGCGAACTGATCTGGCTCGTTGATTTTGTTAAAGAAATGGAAGCAATCTGCAATGAAGAAGGAAAAGATACGGTGGACTCAATTGTCAGGTTCATTGAAAATAATCCAGGAAGCAGGAGAAAATTATTAAAATATCTTGAATCGTGAAAATAGCTATTGCGTATCATGTCGTCATATGCTATACTCTGTGCATGAACTGTAATAGATGATGTTACAGTTTACAGAAACAAGTGTACAGGAGGGGTATAGAGATGAAGAAGATAATCAAAAAAGGTTCGGTAGCCGTTCTGATAGCATTGATGGCTTTCGGATTTGCAGGCTGCGGGAGCGGGGGATCAAGTGATAGCGGAGACAAGTTCCCGACGTTTTCAATGACGGATATGAATGGGAACACCGTGACGGAATCTTTATTTGCGGATAACGATGTTACTGTAGTAAACGTATGGGCAACATACTGCGGCTATTGTAAGCAAGAGATGCCAGACCTTGAGTCGGTATACGAAGATTATAAGGATAAAGGCGTAAGCGTGATCGGAATAGTGGCTGACGGACAGACTGAAGAGGATTCTGCCAACAGCATTATCAGCCAGTACGGAATAAAATATACTAATCTGATAACAAACGATGATTTTAATAATGCTTTTCTTTCAGGAGTTTCAGGTTATCCGACGACATTTTTCGTTGACAGTGATGGCAATATACTGGAAACTCTAGTTGGCCGGCAAACAAAGGACGGATTTACGGCAACTATTGACAAGTATCTGAAAGAGACTACGGCAAGCACTGATACTGTCAACACTAAAGTAACTGCAGTCAGCGTAGATGGTGCTGTAAGCGCAAGAGAAAAGGCGGCATTGGTATGCGGAAACACGGGCTGTTAGGCATTAGAGCAGGGCTTATTGCTGCAGGAATAATTCTTGTCATACTGGGCTTGACAAGAGGAGAGACAGTGATAATGCTGCAGAAAGCAGTAAACGTATGTCTGGAGTGTATTGGCATTGGCTAGACATCTGAAAAGCAGCAAGACAAGGCTTATCATTCAGGCAGCCTTTACAGCGCTAACGAATGGATATTATATTGGATTTGCCCAGGGTAAGGTGTTTCGAGGCGGCACTAAGGTATTGTGCGTTCCGGGACTTAACTGCTACTCATGTCCGGGAGCATTGGGATCGTGCCCTATTGGATCACTGCAGGCCGTGATAGACAGCGGAAGCTTCAAAGTGGCCTGCTATGTAATGGGAGTACTCATGATCACCGGTACTATCTTTGGAAGAGCAGTATGCGGATTTCTGTGCCCATTCGGACTTGTACAAGATCTTTTGTACAAGATTCCATTTCCAAACAAGAAGAAGAATATTCCCGGTCATAAGGGACTAAAATACTTGAAATATCTGGTTTTACTTGTATTTGTAATTCTTCTTCCAATGTTGGCTGTGGATCAGTTCGGAGCGGGAGAACCATGGTTCTGCAAGTGGATATGTCCTTCTGGAACATTGATGGCTGGAATACCTCTAATGATTGCAAATCCAGGGCTTAGAGCAGCTGCAGGTTTTTTGTTCAGCTGGAAAATGATACTGCTGACGGTTGTCGTAGTATTGTCGATGAAGTATTACAGACCATTTTGCAAGTATTTGTGCCCGCTGGGCGCTATCTATGGCGGTTTTAATCCGATAGCATTTTACAGACTGCATGTAGATGAAGATAAATGCATCAAATGCGGAGCATGTCAGAAGGCTTGCGGCATGGATCTCAAGGTATATGAGACACCTAACAGCATGGAGTGCATCAGATGCGGCGACTGCATGAGAGCATGCCCCAAAGAGGCAGTTTACTCAAGCCTTGGCATGATGCTTTCAAAAGGAAAAGAAAACGAAGTATAGACAATCGATAATGACATAAAAATACTGCTGAATGACATCTGTTGATCAGCAGTATTTTTTTGTGCTTTTCATGAGATACATTTTCTGATCAGCCTCATTGATCGCTTCACTGACGGTTTTTCCATTTTCACTGCAGATGGACCAGCCGTAAGAAAAAGACGGCTGATCAATGCCAGCAGAGTTTGCCTTGCTGATCTCGTTAATGCAGTCAGCCGCTATGGACTCCAGTCGTTCATAGTCAGTGCTGGCAGTCAGTATAGCGAATTCATCACCACCGATGCGAAAGCACTTGCCGAAAGGAAAGAAGTGACTTTTTATCACAGTGGACATGGTTTTTAGTATTTCATCGCCACATTGATGTCCATAGGCGTCGTTAAAACGTTTAAAGTCGTCAATATCTATTATCATCAGCATGAAACTGTCAGCTTCAGCATATGCTGACAGATAGAAGTCGTAGGCAAAGCGATTGTAAAGTCCGGTAAGAGGATCTGTTTTCTGCCGCAATTCACAGGAATATGCGTATAGCATATATAGAGCGAAAGTCACTGTGAGCCATGACAGGTGTATGTTAGGAAATGCTATTTGGGTAGCTGTTCCGGCTACGGTGAAAATGAAAATTGAGACCAGCCTGTATTTCCCATCGCCCTGATTACTGTGGATAAACTTATATGCCCTGATCAGGCATAGCACTATTCCATAAATATAGGCAATTACAAAGATGACGAAGAGATTGCCGCGACTGTAGGTAGCGCATCCGCATATGTGGAATATGCTCGCCGTTAGCGGTGAAATCAGTGATAGTATCGTGCTGAAAACAGGGAGCACTAGCATTATCTTAAGCAGTTTATTGGTATAATTTCCGAAGGAATGGCTGATCAGCACAGGTATCCATGGCGTGATGGAAAAGCCGAAAGCATTTAGAATGACATATGATGCCGACAGCGGGGTGCCGGTAATTTCATAAGCAGAGACGAGTACTTCAGCCATTATGGCTACAATTACAGCAAAAGCCGCGGCCTTATAGTAACTGCCAAAGGCAGATGCCGATAGATAGTTTTCATCGACGGCAGCCAGCAAAATCAGCAGGGCTATGACGCAGCACACTCCAATTGCAATATACATAAATAATATGTTCATATTTGACCCCTCATAGTAATCTAAAGTGTTTAAAATAATTTTATCATAACCAGATGCCGGTGTCATTATTTTTATGCTCTTGACAGAAGAATCATTGGATGCTATATTAATAAAACACATAAGTTTGATTAAAATCTGAAAGAAGGATAAATATGCTGCTCATACTGTCAAAAATTGCAGTGGTCTTTTCACTGGCCGGAATAGGATTCGCTGCAAATAAGATAGGGATACTGCCCATTGAATCAAACAACTATCTGATACCGCTTTTGCTCGACATTGCCACACCATGTCTTCTGGTGACTGCAATAGCAGGAAGAAAACTTACGCCAGAAACATACAGCGTAACTGTCATTGCAATAGTCGGCTCATTTATTTTCTTTGCTGCAGGAATGGCGGTATCATATCTGCTGGTAAGGCTTATTAGAGTTCCTATGCAAGACCGAGGTATATATATGAGCATAATTACTATGGTTAACAACGGTTTCATGGGGTTCCCAGTCACTAAGGCTGCCTTTGGCGATGATGGTCTTTATCTAATGGTGCTCTGCAACATAGTATTATGCATATGGACATACACGGCAGGATTCCTGCAGGTAAACATAGGGTCTTCTGATGCAGCGTTAAAGATGAGCCGAAAGAGACTGATGGCTATGGTGAATCCATGCTCTGTCGCTTCAGTTGCCGGTATTGTGCTGCTGTTCGCCCAGATAAAATTGCCAGAATTTCTTTTTTCACTGCTTGATACAACAGGACAGATATCGATTCCTCTTTCCATGATAGTCGTAGGCATACAGCTTGGCGAAAGCAGATTCAGACAGATAGCTTCAAATAGCAAACTGGTTGAAACAACCATTATAAAGCTTGTGCTGGTACCGGCACTTACGCTGCTTGCCGTTTATTGGCTGCCAATACCTCAGATAGCAAAAGCCGTGCTGGTTCTGAGCGCAAGTTTCCCATCAGCTGTGAACATGGTAGCAGTTGCCGCTATAGAAAAGAAAAATGCAACACTAGCCTCTGAAGGCGTTGCAATGACAACGGCGTTCTCAATGATTTCACTTCCTGTGATAATAATTGGATTAAGCGCAATGTTTCAGGTTTAGCAGGCAGGTGAGTCGGAAAAGGTATAAAAAAAAGGACTGAATCATTCAGTCCTTTTAAAATCGTCAATTAGTATCTCTGATTTCTTTTTTCTGCTTTTTTCTTTTCTCTGCAAGCCTTACATCTTTTCGGCTCGTTATCGAAACCTTTTGCAGCGTAGAATTCCTGTTCACCAACAGTGAAGATGAATTCCTGTCCGCAATCCTGGCAGATCAATGTCTTATCTTCCATTGCTCGATTTTCCTCCTATGAATATTTATATTAATATAATTGGGATCGATATTCATATGGGGAATTCGACTTATTAATTAATACTCTGTTATTATATCCTCTTTTTTCGGAATTGTCTACTATTTTTTTACAATAGCATTTATAATTATTTGCTGATATAATCATATAGACAAACAATGAAAGAGGACGGGAAAATGATACCATTATCAACCAGGATGAGACCAACTGATCTTGACGATTTCGAAGGGCAGAAGCACTTTATGTACAAAGGCTCGCTGCTTTATAATGCAATAAAAAACCACACTTTTGATTCGGCGATTTTTTTCGGACCTTCAGGAACGGGAAAGACAACGCTGGCGAGGATCATTGCTGCAGAACTTGATTCAGGTTTTACGGAGATAAATGCTTCCACCACCGGCACCAGAGAACTTAAGGAACTGCTTGACAGTGCAAGACTGAAATTCTACGGGCTGGAGAATAAGCCAACCTATGTTTATATTGATGAGTTCCACAGATGGAATAAGCTTCAGCAGGATTCACTGCTGAAAGCTTTAGAAGAAGGAGTCATCCGATTTATTGGAAGTACGACTGAAAATCCGTATTTTTCAATAAACAATGCCATCCTAAGCCGTGTAAGGAATGTATACGAATTCAAGAGGCTGAGCATTGATGAACTCAAGGACATAATGTTGCGCGCACTGAACGACAGAGAAAAGGGATTTGGAAATCTCTCTATCAAATGGGATGATGACGCTATTAGCATACTCGCTGACATGGCAGGTGGAGACGCCAGGGTCGCACTGGATACATTAGGGTTCATTGTAGACAATCTTGACATCAGCGGCGGTGAAGGCAGCCGATCAAAGATAACTAAAGAACTTGTATCCGAGGCGATGCAGAGAAAGATAGGTTTTTATGACCGCGGTGATGACAGATACAATCTGCTGTCAGCACTGCAGAAATCCATACGCGGCAGCGATCCGGATGCGGCGATACATTACTTTGCACGTCTGGTAGACGGCGGAGCTGATCCTTTGATGATCGGAAGAAGGCTGATGGTGATCGCCAGTGAAGATATCGGTATGGCATATCCTTCCGCTGTCTCCATCACAACATCATGCGTGCAGGCAGCTTTGATGGTCGGGTTCCCGGAGGCGGCAATAAACCTCAGCCAGGCTGTCATTCTGCTGGCTTGTTCGCCTAAGTCGAATACAGTTAATCAGGCTTATGCTGAAGCTATGTCAGATCTGAGGAGCCGCAGCGTAGGCGATGTGCCGGATCATCTTAAAGACAGCCATTATGCTGGTGCAGCGAAGCTCGGTTTTGGCGAAGGCTATAAATATCCCCACGCATACGGCGGATATGTTCAGCAGCAGTATCTGCCTGACGATCTTTACCGCGAAGGAGTAAAGTATTACAGGCCAACGGAAAATGGTTCCGAAGCATCGTTTAAAAAGTTTATGGAAAGTCTGGAGGAAAAATATGGCGGAAATCATAAGGGCTGAGCATTCAGGATTTTGCTTTGGAGTAAAAAGGGCAATCGATATTGCTGAAAGGCAGCTGGCTGAGAATGAAGGCCTGCGGATATATACTTGCGGGCAGATCATACACAACGAAGCGGTCACTGAGGATCTAAGGCGCAAGGGAGCCGATGTTATAGAAAGCTTGGATGAAGCTGAGTCTGGAGACATCGTCATCGTAAGGTCACATGGCGAGGGCCGTAAGTTCTTTGATGAAGCAGAAAGGCGGGGGATAACGGCTGTTAACGCCACCTGTCCCTTTGTCAGCAGGATTCATGAACTCGTCAGGGATGCTCACGAAGCCGGAAAAACTGTAGTAATTATCGGTGACAAAACACATCCGGAGGTCGAAGGCATCAGCGGGTGGTGTGATAACACTGCAATCATCGTGAATTCTGCGGAAGAGGCACAGATGATCGAAGCACCGTCGGTGTTTGTCGTGTGCCAGACAACGATCAAAAGGAAGCTGCTTGAAGACGTATCGCAGGTTTTGCATGCGAAAGGTATCGAAGCCCAGATAGTGGATACTATCTGCAGTGCCACCAGGGAGAGGCAGGAAAGCTGTGCAGAACTGGCAGGCAGAGTCGATGCAATGGTTATTATCGGGGGTAAAAACAGTTCAAACACGAAAAAACTATATGAAATTTCAAAAAAAATATGCAATAAAACATATTTTATTCAAAATATTAGCGATTTACCATTGAAAGAAATCACAAAATGTAATAAAATAGGAATTGCGGCAGGTGCCTCGACACCTGAACGTGTAATTAAGGAGGTTATTGCTAACATGAGTGAAACTATCACTAACGAAAACGAAAAGAACACAATGGCCGATTTCATGGATGAAATCGACGCGTCTTTGAGACTACCTCGCACTGGCGAAATCGTTGACGGAAAGGTACATCAGGTTACCGAAAAAGAAGTCATCGTGAACATGGGTTGCAAAAAGGACGGAATTCTTCCTTTGGAAGAAGTAACTTTAGAGGAAGGACAGAAGCTGGCTGATTTATTTAAAGAAGGCGACGAGATCCAGGCAAAGGTTATCAAGACAGATGACGGTGACGGTGGCATTCTTCTTTCAAAGAAGAAACTTGAAGTTAATGAGCATTGGAACGAGATTAACGAAGCTTATGAAAATAAATCAATAATCAGCGTCAAGGTCGTTAAACAGGTTAACGGCGGCGTGATCGCTTCATTTAAAGAAGTATCAGGCTTTATTCCTCTTTCACAGCTTTCAAACAAGTTTGTGGAAAACGCTGATGAATTTATGGGACAGACACTGGATGTCAAGGTTACAAGAGTTGACCAGAAGAGAAACAGAGCTGTCTTCTCACACAAAATCGTACTGAACGATGAGAAACAGAAGCAGATCGCTGCTATTTGGGAAGGTCTCCACGTTGACGACATAGTTGAAGGAACTGTTATGAGGTTCACAGACTACGGCGCATTCGTAGACCTTGGCGGAATCGACGGACTTCTTCACATTTCCGAGATTTCATGGGGCAAGCTTAAGCATCCTCAGGAAGTACTGAAGATTGGTCAGAAAATCAAGGTTAAGATACTGTCAATGAATGAGGAAAAGGGAAAGATTTCTCTTGGACTTAAGCAGACTATGCCTGAACCTTGGTCAGTGATCAACGAGAAGTATCACGTTGGAGAGATCGTATCAGGAAAAGTTGTACAGATCAAGGAATACGGTGCATTCGTTGAACTTGAGCCAGGTCTTGACGGACTAGTACACATTTCAGAGGTCGCTCATAAGAGAGTTGCTAATATTGCAGATGAATTATCTATAGGACAGGAAGTAAATGCCAAGATTCTTGACATCGATACAGAGAGAAAGAGAATCAGCCTGAGCATCAAGGAGACCCTTGACGCATCAGACGAACCTATGGATTCAGAAGAGCCAGCTGAGGCTGAAGCACCAGTTGAAGAGCAGGCAGAAGCTCCGTCTGAAAACGAAGCTGAATAACTGAAACGTTAGTTTTTCAATACGCAGATTGTGTTTGCAGTCTGCGTATTTCTGCTATTTGAGATAACTGAAGCCAGAAGCTTCAGATGCAGCAGAAATGCAGACGGAACAGCGTTTTGAATACAATAATAACAAAATCAAAAGGAAGAAGGTATCTACGATGAGGAGAAACAAGTTTTCACGCGGCCTGGTGATCGTGATCACTGCAACGATGATAATGACTATGTCATCGACAGCTGCAATGGCGCAGACATCAACTGCGGCTAGACAGTCATCACAGGAAACGCAGGAACAGGTCACTGCACTTTTGGGTGACCTCAATGACAACGTATCTACAATTACTAGAACGCAGATCACAAATTGGGTAACTGAGGCCAATTCTCTAATGGAGGCTCGTGAGGCAAATGGGAACTACGTTATGACAGATAAAGAAACGGCATTGTGGAATAATATCAACGATCGTCTAGATCAAGAAACCAAGAGGCAGTTTGGCTCCAGAGCGGCAACAAATTGGGGAAATGAATCGGGGGTTTCAATAACCAGCAGCAAAGTTGTCAGGAACCTAAAGACTACTTTATCTGCAGCAGATTATACAAAACTAAAGGCACTGTTGACAAAACTGAACAATGCAAATACAATTCTTCAGTACTATCAGTATCAGGGGCAGATCATGACGCTGCTTGGAAAGTACAAGACTTTGGATCCGGCTGTTACATTTATTAATCTGACCAATGCAGGAGTTGAAAATGGATATGCAGTATTCAAGATCACTACCAGCTATGGCATTTCATATTTGAATGCATCCAAATCAGGGCTTACACCTATTTCCAGAGCATCACGCCTGAAGTATGCCAAGACATGGACCAAGGTACTTAAGATAGTACCAAAGTCGATGCTGACAAATTTCCGCTACTTTAAGCTTGCTGGAGACGGACAGTACGGCCTTTTGGCATATGTTACAAATATAGATAAGGAAGGAAAAACATGGATGTTGGGAGTAGATCCTGCTGATGTGAAAGATGACGGTACTTTCCCATATACAGTCATCCATGAGATGTTCCATTATGTTACACTCAACAACACACAGGCTGAGTATACTGGAAAGGCAAACAATGTGAAGCATAGCGACTACAGCAATGCTGACTGTCTCCTGCGTGAAGATTCATACCTGGATGCATTCTATGAGAAATTCTGGGAAGACATCTATTACGACTGGCAGTCAGATACCGATGATCCGTACTTTTATGCAAGGCACAAGGATGAATTCGTTGATGAGTATTCCTCAACTGCGTGTTCAGAAGATATCGCCGAAACATTCTCTGCATATGTGCTGATGGATAAAGCTGACACGGCTGCGGAACAGGAAAAGTTCGACTTTTTCGACCAGTATCCTGAACTGAGACAGCTGAAGAGCGAAATCCGTTCAAATATTGAGAAAAATGGAATATATGTATATCCTGATGTAAACGTTGACAATGATTCTGATTTCGATTACACCAGTATATTCGGTAGGAATAAATGAAGAAAACTAAAAATAAAATTTTTAAGATAAAAACTGGGGAAAAATTCTCTGGAGTGCTGGAAAAGACCAGATCGGGAGTAGGCTTCGTCAGACAGGAAGAAGGCGGTGACATATTCATCGGCCGCAGCAATATGGGCGGTGCAATGCACGGCGATACTGTTGAAGTGGACCTGCTTCCTGCCTATATGTGGTCAAAAAGCCGAGAAGGCATTGTCGACAGAGTGATTGCACGATCGCTGACTGAAGTGGTCGGTACGTTTCAGCGCAACAAAAAGTTTGGTTTTGTTGTAGCTTTAGACAGCCGCAACAACGATGACGTGTTTATAAAAAAAGCCGATTTCGGCAGCGCGCAGAACGGCGATGTTGTCGTAGCCAAAATAACAAAATACCCAGAGAAGAACATAAGCGCCGAAGGGAAGATCACTGAGGTGATATCACGCTGCGGCGAGGCAGGCGGCGAACTGAAAGCTTTGATTCGTGAAAACGGCTATTTTGAGACTTTCCCTAGCCGTGTAAACGCAGAAGCGAAGGCCAGATCTAGAGAAAATGTAACGGATGACCTGACAGCGGGACGCAGAGATTTGAGGAGCAGGACTGTGATTACCATCGACGGCGCATCTTCCAAGGATCTAGACGATGGCGTTTCTGTTGAAAAGTTGGAGAATGGCAATTATCTGCTGGGCGTACACATAGCTGATGTCAGCCATTACGTGGATGCCGACGGTTTCCTGGACAAGGAGGCTCTTAAGCGCGGAAATAGCGTATATCTGCTGAATCACGTGGTGCCAATGCTGCCAAAGGTGCTGTCAAACGGTATCTGCAGTCTGAATGAGGGCGAAGACAGGCTGACGCTGACCTGTGATATGGAGATTGACGATAACGGTAATCTTGTAAATCATGAGATATACGAAAGTATGATCAGATCAAAAGCAAGAATGGTATATGAAGATGTTTCAGATATCGTGGAAAATGGTGACAAACTGCTGATAAAGAAGTATGAGTCCATTTATGGCGATATAATTATGATGAAGGAGCTGTCGGATATCCTTAGGGAGAAGCGCAAGCAAACTGGCAGTCTGGACTTTGATTTTGATGAGGCGGACATCACCCTTGATGAAAATGAGGTGCCTATAGAGATAGGCATTGAAGAGCGCCGCTGCGCCAACAGGATGATTGAGGAGTTTATGCTCATGGCCAATAAAACCGTGGCAGAGCACTATTTCTGGATGGAGTACCCATTTGTATACCGAGTACATGAAAGGCCGGATACGGAGAAAATAGTGGAGCTGAAGGCATTCCTGGCCGGCTTTGGCATCAACCTGCCGGGCAATCCAGACAGCATCCATCCTAAGGCTCTGAATGACATTTTGGGTACACTGGAAGGAAAGCCTTATGAAAATATCGTAAGCACGGTTATGCTGAGATCTATGAAAAAGGCCTTTTACAGCACAGAGTGCGATGGCCACTTCGGACTTGCATTCAAGTATTACTGCCATTTTACATCGCCAATCAGACGCTATCCTGACCTCATGGTCCACAGGATCATCAAAGCCGACCTTAACGGCATGGCAGACGATGCCGCACTCAGGAAGTTCAAAGCTGACGCGGTCAATGCTGCAGACATTTCATCAGCAACAGAGCGCAAAGCTCAGGAAGTGGAGCGCGAAGCTGTCAAGATGAAGAAGGCACAGTACATGGAGAGTAAGGTCGGTGACGTTTATGAAGGCGTGATCAGCGGTGTGACCAATTTCGGTATCTATGTCGAACTGCCAGATACAATTGAAGGCATGGTCAGACTCGACAGCCTGACTGACGACTTCTATGATTTTGAGCCTGAAAAATACAGAGTTATCGGCCGCAACACAAGGAAGATATATTCCCTTGGCGATGCCGTAAAGATCGTAGTTCTTGGAGCGGATCACATGGAACGCCAAATCGATTTTGGCATGGCGGGAGATAAGATCCAATAATAAAACAAGCCGGTTTCGCAGGAGGTCACAGAAAGGTGACTAACCGCCGAAACCGGCTTTTTATTGTCGTGGATATTGGTCATTTTCACAAAGTGTGAACTTATGATCTTGCTCTGTCCGAATTCCAGAATGATCTGGAGAAGAGTACGATGATAGCGTACATTTCAAGTCTTCCGGCCAGCATCAGGATAGAGCAGAACAGTTTTCCTGCCCATGAGAACATTCCGTAGTATCCGTCATACATCATGCCGAAACCTGTTCCGTTGTTAGTCAAGGCACCAAGAACAGCTGATAATGTGGTTTCCATGTCCTGATTCTCAAGTGAGAGCATGAGACAGGCAAAAAGGTAAAGAGCAAAATACAGCATGAGGAATACTGTGATCGACGATGCATTTTCTGTGCTAACCGGTTTGCCGTGAATCATGATGGACTTGACTGAATTAGGATGGATCCTTCTGTAGCCGCCTCTCTTGATAAGCTTCCAGAATACTACGACCCGGACCACTTTAATGCCGCCGCTGGTAGAAAACCCGCAGCCGCCAATGATCATGACCATGATCAGCACAATTTTGCATGTTGAAGGCCAAGTGTTGATATTGTCTACAGTGAACCCGGAGGTTGAACCGAAGGACACGACTTGAGTGACTGAATTACCTAAAGCATCCAGAAAACTGCCGTGTTCGCCGGTAAGGGTGAGCATTATGGCAACAAGCAGCGATGCGGAAGCCAGGATACCGATATAGGTCCTTACCTCAACGCTCTGAAGAGCAAGTTTTGCCTTGCCGGTATAAAGGTAGAAGTAAGTCACGAAATTGATTGAACCTACTATTGAAAAGAATACCAGCACTGTTTTGATATATGGGGTAAAGTGTAGGGATACTCCGCCATAAATGTTTACAATGCCCGCAGTACTAATGGATGAAAGCGTGTTTACCAGAGCATTATATGGTGACATGCTTGGAAGCAGCATGGCCAGTTCAACTATGGTCAGTACGATGTAGATCCTATATGATATTTTAGCAGTTTCACCAATTTTTGCAGCAAACTTTTCCAGTTCAGGGCCAGGTACCTCTGCGTTAGCCATGCGCTGTCCTCCAATACCCAATATTGGGAAGATAGAAAGGGTAAGGACGATGATGCCCATTCCTCCTAGCCAGTTGCATACAGATTTCCATAGTATCAGAGACTTTGGCATGTTATTGACATCGAGGACCCAGGCGCCGGTAGTAGACCATCCGGCAAAGGATTCAAACAGGCTGTCAACAAAGGAATAGCCGCAGTCAGAGTAGGCATAGGGAAGGGCCCCTATAACACATACGGTGATCCAGCTGATGAAGACTACAAAGTATCCCTCTCTGGTTTTTATGTTAAGGCTATAATATCTAAGCGTTCTGAACATTGTCCATCCGAAAACTATGCAGGCGATACTGAATAAGAGAAAGGCGGCAGCAGGCGCAGTTTCCTTGTAAATAACAGCGCAAATAAAAGGTATGAGCATTGCCATTCCTTCAAAAATCAATATAACGGACACTGTCCTCATTATTACTCGATGATTGTAAGTCATTGTATGTTTAACACCTCTGTAACATTTTTTCTGTGTTTTTTATGCTCTGTTCGAATTCCAGTAACGCGGTGAAAACAGCATGAAGAATGTGAACAGTTCCAGTCTTCCTGCTATCATCAGGAACGATAATACCAGTTTGGAAAAATCGGAAAAGAATCCGAAGTTTTCAACAGGGCCGACCTTCTGGAAGCCTGGGCCGACGTTGCCAACGCAGGTCACAACTGCAGACAGCGTAGTAATGATGTCGTAGCCGTTGAAGGATACGATCAGAGTACCTGTGAATATAACAAGAATATAAAGGAATACGAAATTAGCAATATTGGAAGCGATATCCTGAGGCACTTCTCTGCCATTAAGAGTAAGAGAAGTCACTCTGTTAGGATGAAGCTTCAGTGATACTCCGCGTCTGATAAGCTTGAAAGAGATAAGTATCCTGATCACCTTGACGCCGCCTCCGGTAGATGACGAGCATGCGCCGATCAGCATCAGCAGGAATAGAACCATCTTGCTGAAAGTAGGCCAAAGTTCGTAGTCTGCAGTAGCGTAACCGGTTGTGGTGATGATTGAGGTCACTTGGAAAAACGAGTCTCTGACGCCTTTAGAAATGCTGGCATATCCACCTGAAATCAAAAGGTTAAGAGTGATAAGCGCACCTGCAATGCCGATTATAAACAGGTAGAACCTCAGTTCTGGATCTTTCAGCATTGCCATAGGACCATGTTTTGCCAAAGTAAAGTAAAGGTTGAAGTTGACCCCGCACATGACCATGAAAATTATGATGACCCATTGAATATAAGGACTGGTAAAATGCGCAATGCTGTTTCCGTAATTGGAAAATCCCCCGGTACCTACTGTTCCGAAAGTTTGTATGAGAGCATCGTACAGGCTCATTCCGCCGGCAGTCAGCAGTATGGTTTCCAGCATGGTAAAGAATATGTAAACCAGGTACAGGCTGCGCGCTGTATCAGAAAACTTTGGTGATACTTTATCCAAAGTAGGTCCCGGCGTTTCTGCACTTGCAATTAGCTGTCCGCTGACGCCGATTGAAGGCATGAAGGCCATAGCGAAAACTATTATTCCCATTCCGCCCAGCCAGTGGGTAAATGAACGCCAGAAAAGCATGGATTTCGGCAGACTTTCTACATCGGACAGTATTGTTGAACCCGTAGTTGAGAAGCCTGAGCAGACCTCAAAGAAAGAGTCTACATAACTTGGTATCGCACCGGACATTGTAAGCGGGACCGCACCGATAAGAGATGAAATGATCCAGCTTAATGACACAATAAGAAACCCATCTCTGGCTTTAAGTTTTATCAGAGAAGGGCGGAAAATTCTGGTCATCAGTATGCCTACGCCAAGGCATGGAATCAGTGTCAGTGAGAAACATCGGATTGAAATATCCTCACTGTAAATAACCGCGACCAGAAGTGAGGGGATCATGCAAACGCCAAGTACTATAAGAAGTATCCCCATAATCCTGATTACTCCATTGAAATTAACGGTCATTGCACACCTCAGACTTTACTCTTTAATAGTTTCTCAAGGTCGCCGATTTCTGAAAGCAGACTGAGTATAATTACTTTATCGTTTAATTCTATTTTTGTATTTCCATTAGGGATGATAAGATCTTTACCTCTGTGGATAACTGCAATGAGCACTCCACTTGGAAGATCCAGTTCAGACAGAGGAATGCCTAGCATTGCCATGTTTCTGTTGGCAATGACTTCCATGATCTCCGCCTGCCCCTGAATGAGCAGGGAAGAGATTATCTTCTTGGAACCCTGAACGAACCTCAGAATATTGCTGGCCGTGATGTCAAGAGGATTGAGCACCATGTCAACGCCCATTTTCTCAATCAGTTCCTGATAGCTCTCATGGCTGACCTTGGAAATAACGTCGGCGATGCCATGCTGCTTGGCAGTCAGTGCGAGCAGCAGATTTTCTTCATCGTATCCGGTGGCAGTAACGAAAGCATCCATTTCATCCATATTTTCTTCCTGCAGCAGTGAAATGTCAGTTCCATCGCTGTGAAGAATCATTACGTTGTTGAGATGTGTGGAGAGATAATAACATCTTTCCTTGCTTTTTTCAACGATCTTAACGGATGCACCAAAAGCAGCCAGTTTTTCTGCCAGATAATAACCGGTTTTTCCTCCGCCAATGATCATTACCTTGTGGAGGTTGGTATATTTTCCTTTTTCATGGACCTTTCTCTTGAGATTGGAGATATCATTCTGCTCTCCAATTACATAGAGGAAGTCACCGTCTTTTACTTCATCGCTGCCGTGTGGGATTATTACTTTTCCATTTCTGGAAATAGCCCCGATCAGCATGTTAGGAAGCACTTCTCTGATATCAGGGATCTTCAGGCCAATGAGCTTGGAATATCTTCTCGACGGGAATTCAATAATGGAAATGTTACCGCTCGTAAAGATACCATTGCTCAAGGTGTATTTTTCAGCCAGATATTTGTATATCTCAACCGTGATTGAAAGATCAGGATTGACGATGTAATCGATACCCATGGAGTCTCTGATGAATTCGAACTGGTTCATGTATTCAGGTTCTCTTACTCTGGCGATTACATGTTTGCAGCCGAGTTTTTTTGCAAAAGAAGAAATGACGATATTCGCCTCGTCATTGTCAGTCAAAGCCAGCAGATAATCAAAAGTGCCGATTTTAATGTCCCTGAGAACATTTACATCTTTAGCATCACCATTGATTGACATTACGTCAAACTGCTGCGAAAGCTTTTGGAGTACTTCTCCGTCTTTTTCTATTACTGTGATCGAATAATCACCGCCGGCCAACGCTTCGGCAATCTTAAAACCGAGTTTGCCGGCACCAACTATCGCTACGTTCATTTTTAACCCTCCCAATAATATACAGCCTATTCTAACGCAAAGGGTTTGAATTTGCAAGAGGTTTTGTTATAATATATAACTGAAGCCAGATGTTCCCTTCTGCAATGAGCAAGCTCAATGCGAGCGACCCTCGGCTTTTAAAGACTGAAGATGAGGTTGGAGGAAACCATGAAAATAAAAAGATTCATTAATGGCTCTATGCTGAATAATTGTTATGTATTGTATCAGAAGGATTCGGGAGCATGCTACATCATAGATCCAGGATTTAATCCCAGAAGGATAGAAGAGTTTGTCGGTGAGCATTCTCTCGAGCCTAAGGGCATACTGCTGACACATCTTCACCGTGACCATACCGGCGCGTCAGATGTGCTGAGAGACGCACTTGACTGTTCAGTGTTCATGCACGAAGACGATGCCTTTATATATCGGGGCAAAGTTGATGCAAGGATAAAGGACGGAGACAGTTTTGATCTAGAAGGCGAGAGACTTGCAGTCATCCATACGCCAGGTCACACTCAGGGAAGCATATGCCTGTACACTGAGAAAAGCCGCGCATGCTTCACCGGAGATACAGTGTTTGATACGGATCTAGGCCGCACAGATCTTGCCGGCGGCAGCGAAGCGGAAATGAGAGAGTCAGTGAGAAAGCTGGACAGCCTTCTCGGCAACGACGTTTACATATGGCCGGGACATGAAGAAGGGTGTTCAATGAAGTATGTAAGAGAAAAAAATCAGGAATTCATAGCATTATTATAGAAGAGAAAGGAAATCCAAAGTGGCAGAAATCAGAATGGTAGCGCTGGACCTTGATGGCACAACGCTCAACAGCAGCAAGGAATTTTCACCGAGAACGATCAAAGCATTTCACGATGCAATGGAAAAGGGCATACATATAGTCATTTCAACGGGCAGAACATTTCATTCGCTGCCAAAGCAGATGTTTACAATAGAAGGACTGGAATACGTAGTCACGGCAAACGGCGCAGTCATCACCAGACTGGCAGACAGACAGAAAATCTACGAGAATTGCGTAACTCCTGAGGCTGTTGATCAATTGGCCGATATCCTGGAAAACCGGGGGTTCTCTGTTGAAACATTTGTTGATGGGACAGCTTATATCGACAAGGCAGAATACGATGCAATGTCATCTAATGGTTCGACATACCGCGACGTTGACTATGTTCTGACAACTCGGCACCCGATACCTGACTTAATAGGCTTCATGCGGCAGCACCGCGATCATATAGAAAACATCAGCCTCAACTTTGAATTTGACGAAGACAGAGAGCGAATGAGGCCAGTGCTGTTAGCAGTAGAAGGCATAACCCTCACGTCGTCTTTCGCTCATAATTTTGAGATCGGAGGAGCAACGACCAGCAAAGCCGAGGCGCTTCGCCATCTCATGGGCCTATTAGGCGTATCAAAAGAAGGGCTGCTGGCCTGCGGAGACAGTCCCAACGACGGACAAATGATCCGTCTTGCCGGAGTCGGCGTCGTCATGGGCAATTCATCTGATGAAATGAAAAAAACAGCCGATTATGTTAGTGATACCAACGACAACGACGGTGTAGCCAAGGCAATAGAAAAATTTGCCCTGGGCAAAACTGAAGAGTAACCTATGATTTTTGAGCTGAGGATGCGGTCCTCAGCTTTTTTATTACGTAAATAAAGCAAATGATGTGTACGCTGATGGTGATGATCCAGGTCACTGGATATGATACATAGAGCATGGTCAGCGTGTGATATTGCGGTATCTGAAAAATCGTCATTATCCAGATGATACGCAGCACACAGGCGCCTAGAAGAGATACGATAGTCGGCATGATGGAACAGCCAAGGCCTCTCAGAGCACCGACCATTACTTCCATGATTCCGCAGAGAAAATAGGTACCGCATATCATCCTGAGCCGGATCATGCCGTCTGAAATGACTGCAGCATAAGTAGAATATATGCCAAGCAGCTGGGGACCGAAAGCCAGAAAAGTAAAGCCGACAAGCATTCCTGTAGAGACAACGCAAATCTGGCATGTTATGAGTATTTTCAGTATCCTGTCAAGTTTGCCGGCACCAAAGTTCTGGCTTACGAAGGATATGGCAGCTTGGTAAAATGCATTCATGGCAAAGTACACAAAGAGCTCCAGATTGGCAGATGCCGAGTTGCCTGCAACGACTGTAGAGCCGAAGCCATTGACAGCTGATTGGACGATAACATTGGAAAAAGAAAAAAGGATGCCCTGGATGCCTGCCGGCAGGCCGATGCGCAGGATCTGCAGAAAAATAGCCCTGTTTAATCTGATCAGCTTTATATCCAGATGAAGGCTTCCTTCTTCTTGCATTAGACAGCGAATGATCAGAATAGCTGACAGGCACTGGGAAATTACGGTGGCCAGCGCTACGCCAGCTACGTCCATGTGAAGGCAGATGACAAAATACAGGTTGAGTCCCACGTTTAGTGCGCCGGCTATTGACAGGAATATCAGAGGTCTGCGGGTGTCGCCGATGGCGCGCAGGATGGCACTGCCGAAGTTATAGACCATCATGGCCGTCATGCCGGCAAAATAGATTTTCATATAAGTTACTGCCAGAGGAAGGACATCCTTAGGCGTTTGCATAAGTATCAGTATGGGCCGGGCAAATACGACTCCAACTACAGTCAGCAAAATACCGCCGGCAAGACTGATAAGCATAGATGTATGGATAGTTTTGGAGAGATTATCATTTCTTCTGGCACCGTAGAACCTGGCGCACAAAACATTTGTACCGATGGATAGTCCAACAAACAGGTTGGTCAGCAGACTTATAAGGGCTGAATTAGAACCCACAGCTGCCAGAGAGTCGCTGCCGGCAAAACGTCCGACAACAATTATGTCCGCCGCATTGAACAGCAGCTGCAGGATGCTTGAACACATCAGAGGTATTGAAAACAGCAGCATTTTCTTCAGCAGTGGACCGTTGCACATATCTATTGCATATTTGTTTTTCTTGGAATCATTTTCGCTTTTTACCATACTGATTATTTTATTACAATCTCCAGCTTAGTCAAGGTACATGCAAAATATTCATAAAATTGTCTTAATATGGTTGACATTAAATGGAATTAATAGTAAATTTAGTTTATGAGGATATACAGCACTTCACAGGAAGGGAGATGAAATGGAATCCAGAAAAATATTGGGAAACCTTGGCGAGGAGTTTGCTGCAGGCATGCTGATAGCGGAAGGTTTCGAGATCCTCGAACAGCAATACCGGTGCAAGACAGGTGAAATAGATATCATCGCCAGAAAACAGGGCGAAATCACCTTTGCTGAAGTCAAAACAAGAACAGACGATTTTGGAGGATATCCGGCGGAAGCGGTCACGAATCTAAAGAAAAATAAGATTCGCAGTACTGCAGAACTTTATATGCAGTCATATCTCGGAGACTGGGATACCTTGTCATTTCAGGTCATTGAAATCACAGTCAACCAGATCGAGAACGCTTTTTAGGAGGTAATAACATGCTTTCAAAGATAACGTCCGCATCGGTTCATGGTATCGATGCTATTCTCGTTACTCTGGAAACTGACATTTCCAGAGGCATGCCGGGCTTGAACGTGGTTGGACTTGCTGATATGACAGTTAAGGAAGCCCGGGAGAGGATCAGAACGGCAATCATCAATTCTGATGCTGAATATCCGAAAGGCAGGATAACTGTGAATATGGCTCCAGCTGGTATACGTAAGAGGGGGAGCCACTATGACCTGGGAATGGCGATAGGAATATTGGCATCTTCCGGGCAGCTATTCGACCAGGATCTCAGAAAATATGCCTTTATAGGTGAATTATCGCTAGATGGATCTATCTGTAAGTGCAGCGGAATACTGCCAATGGTAATAGCAATGAGGAATGCCGGAGTGGAGAGGGTGATCGTTCCCTACGCCAACCGTCAGGAGGCAGCTCTCGTGACGGGAATAGACATACTGCCGGCAGAAAATCTGGTACAGGTAGTAAGCCATTTCAATCTGAATGAGCAGCTTGCAGTATACAATAGCAGTGAATACGATATGCTGGAAATGTACAGCTGTGAAGGTGGACTGGATTTTGCTGATGTGAAAGGGCAGGAAGCAGTCAAGCGCGCAATCACAATTGCTGTGTCTGGAGGCCATGGGATACTAATGACAGGAAGTCCGGCGACAGGCAAAACTATGATTTCTGAAAGGATACCGTCGATCATGCCGCTTATGACCGAAGAAGATGTGCTGGAAGCGACGATAATATATTCAGTTGCAGGTCTGCTGACGGAAAACATGCCGTGCATCACAGTTCGTCCATTCAGACAGCCACATCACAGAATAACATGCGCTGGTCTCATTGGCGGCGGCGGGATACCGATGCCGGGTGAAATAACTCTTGCTGACAAGGGAGTTCTGTTCCTTGACGAGGTTGGCGAGTTTGACAGGAATGTCATCGACACGTTGAGGGTACCGCTGGAAAAGAAGAAAATATCAATTGTCCGCCACGGAGAAAAATATGTTTTTCCTGCGGACTTCATGCTGGTAGCGGCGACCAATCCATGCAAATGCGGGTATTTCGGGGACCCGAATCATGAGTGTACCTGTACAAGAAAAGAGATTAAGAATTACAGGTCCAGACTAACGGGACCGATACTTGACAGAATAGATATGCATATCACACTGAATCCAATTGGCTTTGATGAATTGAGCCGCGTTGGCGGACAGTCTTCTGCTGATATGCGTGAGCAGATAGAGAGGGTAAGGCAGATACAGAGGGACAGATACAAGTCTGCAGGCATCAGTCTTAACGGGCAGATCGACGATCATCTGTCAGACCAGTACTGTGCTCTTGACGGTGAGAGTGCGGACCTTTTGTCAGAAGCATACAGAAAACTGGCACTTAATCCCAGAGCGGTGCTAAAGATACGCAAACTGGCGAGGACTATTGCGGATCTGGACGACAGCAGTAACGTGCTGAAGCAGCATGTTGCCGAAGCCATACAGTACAGGGAGGCGTGACATGGCAACGAAGATAATACGTGGAGACGGCCGCTTCCCTGATGACAAGCTGAGTTTTGACGGCGCGCCGGATGCGCTATGGTGTGAGGGAAACCTTGACCTTCTGAAGACTAAAGGCGTGGCTGTAATCGGCAGCAGGAAATGCACAGCATATGGGAAAACCGTTGCTAAAACCATTGGAAAACGGCTGGGAGAAAGCGGCGTTACTGTGATCAGCGGTCTGGCTGCGGGTATAGATGCCTGCGGACACAGAGGATGTCTGGAGGCAGGCGGCAATACGATTGCCGTTCTTGGCTGTGGAACTGACATTTTCTATCCATCAGAAAACAGAGAACTGCAGAAGAAAATCATTGAAAAGGGACTTCTGGTTTCCGAATATCCGCCGGGTACCATTGCAAACGCCTTCCATTTTCCATTGAGAAATCGCATCATAAGCGGCCTGTCTGAATCAGTGGTAGTCGTTGAAGCTGCCAACAGAAGCGGAGCCCTGATAACGGCTGAGGCAGCAGCAGAACAGGGGCGCGACGTATACGCGGTTCCTGGCAATATCACCAGTTTTTCAAGCTTTGGTACCAATAAGCTAATAAGAGACGGTGTTAACGCCCTGATTCTTATCGATGACCTGATCACAGACATAGGCATGAAACCATATAATAATGAAGAAATATTGAATCTTGGCAATGATGAAAAAAAGGTTTTTCAGGCAATATGCAGGCGAGGAGAAATATCAGCAGAAGATATTTGTTTTGCAACGAACATGAAACCATCACTTGTAAGTGGTATAATCACAATTCTTGAGATGAAAGGACTAATTTTTTCGTCAATGGGCAAAATTTTTGTTGCAAAATTCTGATAATGATATATAATAGACATTCGTAACCTATTTGATTTGAAAAAATCAAAAAAACGCAGGAGGTAAAATGGCAACAGCGAAAAAAACACTAGTGATAGTTGAGTCTCCATCAAAGGCGAAAACTATCGGACGCTACCTGGGCTCCAATTACAAGGTAATAGCTTCGGTGGGTCACGTAAGAGACCTGCCTAAGAGTAAGCTTGGAATCGATATTGAAAACGATTTTGAGCCTCAATATATTGCGATACGCGGTAAAGGCGACCTTATCAAGGAACTTAAGAAGGAAGCAAAAAAAGCTTCTAAAATATATCTGGCAACAGACCCGGACCGTGAGGGGGAAGCAATCTCATGGCATTTGGCCTATCTTCTTGGCATTGACGAATCTGCGGCATGCCGAGTGACATTCAACGAAATTACCAAAAATACAGTAAAAGAGGCAATCAAACATCCAAGGCAGATAGATCTGAATCTTGTAGATGCACAGCAGGCAAGGCGCGTGCTTGACAGACTTGTAGGATACCAGATAAGTCCGCTGCTATGGAGAAAAGTCAGCAAAGGACTGTCTGCTGGTCGAGTACAGTCGGCAGCCCTGAAGATAATTTGCGATAGAGAGAACGAAATCACGGCTTTTATTCCTAAAGAATATTGGACAATTGAGGCAGAATTCAAAAAAGGAAAGACTTTTACGGCAAAGCTGACGGAAGTGAACGGCAGCAAGATTAGTATAGACAACAAAGAGCAGAACGACGCCATTCTTAGAGAACTGGCGGCTGGCAGCTACACCGTCTCAGACATTACATCAAGAGAAAGAAACAAAAAACCTTTCGCACCATTTACAACAAGCAGCCTGCAGCAGGAAGCTTCAACAAAAATCAACTTCAACACGAAGAAGACTATGATGGTGGCTCAGCAGCTCTATGAAGGCGTTGACGTAAAAGGACACGGAACAATAGGTCTGATAACTTATCTGAGAACAGATTCTGTCAGGATCTCTGATGAGGCAAAAAATGCCGCAGCAGGTTTTATCAAAGACAGGTTCGGACCAGAGTATCATGCAAACAATTTCTATTCTAATAAGAAAAAAGATATACAGGATGCCCACGAGGCGATCAGACCGGCAGATGTAATGCTGGATCCAGAAGACATCAAGGGCTCTTTGACGACAGATCAGTATAAGCTGTACAAGCTTATCTGGTGCAGATTCATGGCTAGCCAGATGTCTCCGGCAAGATTCGAGTCTATGCAGGTGACGATCGCCAATGGCAAATACGATCTGAAGGCAGTAGGGTCAAGACTTCTGTTTGACGGCTATCAGAAGGTGTATAAGACAAGTGCTGACAATGATGAAAAAGACAAGATCCTGCCTGCGCTGGACACGGGTGAGAAGCTTGAACCGGTAAAAGTCGGCGGGACGCAGAACTTTACACAGCCACCTTCAAGATACACAGAAGCAAGTCTGGTAAAGGAACTCGAGGATAAGAATATCGGCAGACCGAGTACTTATGCTCCAATCGTAGGGACGCTTCTGGACAGAAAATATGTGGTAAGAGAGAAGAAGACACTCATTCCAACGGAACTGGGTTTTATTGTCACGGGCTTGATGGAAGAATACTTCAAGGAAATAGTCGATGTTAACTTTACGGCTGGAATGGAAGACAAACTAGATGATGTGGAAGCTAAGGGAACGCCTTGGAAGCAAGTAATAGGCGATTTTTATGGACCTTTTGCCAAGGAACTGAAAGCCGCTGATGAAGCCATTGAGAAGGTTGAGACACCGCAGCAGCTGACCGGTGAGGTTTGTGAGCTTTGCGGCAGGCCAATGGCAATGAAAACTGGCCGTTTTGGTGATTTTATCGCCTGCACGGGTTATCCAGAATGTAAAAATACCAAACCTATTGTTAAGAAAATCGATGTCAAATGCCCGAAATGCGGCAAGGATATCGTTATGAAGAAAAGCAAAAGGGGAAAGGTTTTCTACGGATGCAGCGGATATCCGGACTGCGATCAGTCGTACTGGTACAGGCCGGTGAACAAGAAATGTCCGCTGTGCGGCAGCTTGCTCGTAGAAAAGAAAAGCAAATCCGGCAGCCTGGCATGTTCTAATCCAGACTGCAGTTATAAAGAATAATAAAGGGAAAATGGAGGTAATCAATAATGGTACAATTTCATGCGACAACGATATGCGCGGTCAGAAGAGGCCCTGATGATATTGCAATCGGCGGCGACGGTCAGGTAACTATGGGGGAAACTACCATAATGAAGAACGGAGCCAAGAAGGTTAAGAAGATATATGGGGACACAGTACTGACGGGATTTGCAGGTTCAGTTGCTGACGCATTTGCGCTTACAGAGAAATTTGAAAAAAAACTTGAAGAACACGGCGGAAATCTTAAGAGATCTGCAGTAGATCTGGCACAGATGTGGCGCTCTGATCAGGGAATGCGCAGTCTGGAAGCTTTGATGATCGTAATGGATAGGGATGACCTTCTGGTCATTTCTGGAAATGGTGAAGTTATCGCACCTGATGAAAACTTTGTTGCAATCGGATCGGGTGGAAATTTTGCTTATTCAGCAGCCAATGCCTTATACAATCATACAGACATGACTGCAGAGGAAATCGTCAGAGAATCTCTGAGGATCGCTTCTTCAATTTGTGTTTATACCAACAGCAATGTTACTGTAGAGAAGTTATAAGGGGGTAAAACGAGAAAATGGCTGGAAAAATACAAAGCATGACGCCTAAGGAAATTGTGGCGGAACTTGACAAATACATTATAGGCCAGGACGAAGCTAAGAAGTCTGTGGCTATAGCTCTCAGAAACAGATATAGGAGAAGCATGCTGTCTGAAGAAATGAGAGAAGAGATAACTCCTAAGAACATTCTGATGATGGGACCTACCGGCTGCGGAAAAACCGAGATCGCCAGGAGACTTGCCAAACTGATGAAGGCTCCTTTTGTTAAAGTAGAGGCAACCAAATTCACAGAAGTAGGCTATGTAGGCCGTGATGTTGATTCAATGGTCAGAGACCTTGTTGAAGCATCGATCAGGATAACAAAACAGGATAAACTGCAGGAAAAGTATGACATCGCTGATCAGATCGTAGAAGAGAAGATCATCGAAGCCATAATTCCAGGCAAAAAGAAGAGCAACGCGCAGAAACCAAAGAACCCGCTGGATTATATAATGAACAGCGGCGGTTATCCAAGCCAGAAACAGCTTTATGAAGAAAGCAAGGAGAAGAAGGAGCAGGAAAAGCCTGACAGCGATCTGGAAATGGCTCGCGAGCAGGTTAGGCAGCAGCTGCATGAAGGACTTCTGGAAGAACAGTTCATTGACATTGAAGTTACTGATGTACCTAAGGGAAATCAGCTGGACATGAGCAATGAAGGCATGAGCATAGCTATTGGCAACATCTTTGGCGATATGGTGCCGGAGAAAACTAAGACCAAGAGGTGTCGTGTAAAAGAAGCCCGCAAGATTCTGAGAGAACAGGAAGCTCAGAAACTTCTGGATATGGATCAGGTCACTGATGAAGCAATTGAAAATGCTGAGCAAAATGGTATAATATTCATAGATGAGATAGACAAGATTGCATCAAGCGGAAGCTACCATTCAGGAGCCGACGTATCAAGAGAAGGTGTACAGAGAGACATCCTGCCAATCGTTGAAGGAAGCGTCATACAGACAAAGTATGGCCCTGTTAAGACGGATCACATTCTGTTCATTGGCGCCGGTGCATTCCATACGGCTAAGCCGACAGACCTGATACCAGAACTTCAGGGACGTTTCCCGATCAGGGTGGAACTTGCAAGCTTGAATAAAGAAGACTTTGTAAAGATACTTACGGTACCTGTAAATTCGCTTATCAAGCAGCACATTGCCCTTCTGGAGACGGAAGACATCAAGGTTGAGTTTACTGACGATGCAATAGATGAAATAGCGACAATGTCTTTCCTCATGAACGAACAGACGGAAAACATCGGAGCCAGAAGACTTCACACCATTCTTGAAAAACTTCTTGAGGATATCTCATTTAACATTCCTGAGATGGAAGAAGAGAAAGTCACTATTGACAGAGAATACGTACAGAGCAAGTTCTTAGACACTATCCGCAAGGATGACGTTGACAGGTATATTTTATAGTTAGTTTGAAAACGGGAGGAAATTATGAGTGAGAAACTATTATCGAGAATTAGAAGACTGAATCTGGTCCTTTCACAGAGTGCAACTGGTTATGTATCATTTGATGAACTCTGCGATCTCATCAGCGACATGATGAATTCAAACATCTATGTCATGAGTGATAAGGGAAAAGTGCTTTCCGCAAAGTTTGAACCGGGTGAGGAAGCTCCTCTGAGTATCGATGAAAAAACAGGGAAACTTCATCTCCCTAAACAGTATAACGACAAATTTCTTGAAATCGATGAGACTAAAGAAAATCTTACAGGTGACAGAATAAGAGAATACTATGGCGAGGACTATCTGCTTGCCAGCAAATTCCATACAATAGTTCCAATCATTTTTGGAGGCAAAAGAGTTGCAACTCTCCTGCTTGCCAGACCTGACAAGGCTTATGATGACGAAGATGTGGCAATATGCGAGTATGGTGCTACTGTGATCGGCATTGAGGTATCCAGAGGCATAGCCCTGGAGAAAGAGGCTGACAACAGACAGAAAAACGCAGTGCAGATGGCTCTTGAGACTCTGTCATATTCAGAGCTGGAAGCTGTTTCCAAGATATTCGGAGAACTGGAAGGCGACGAGGGACTGCTAGTCGCCAGCAAGATTGCAGACAAATCTGGCATAACACGTTCAGTTATCGTCAATGCACTCAGAAAACTGGAGAGCGCCGGCGTTATTGAATCCAGATCATTGGGCATGAAGGGAACAAGAATCAAGATAACCAACGAATATCTGAGAGACGAGATAGACAAGATCGACATATAAGTGAAATATTACATGTACTTTACGGCAAAGCGGAAAAAAATCAGCTTTGCCGTTTTTTTGCTGGAAGGTGAGAATTCCTAAGCAGAGTATGCCCAAATCCTCGGAGAAGCTAAATCCGACCTTGTGAGGACGGCACGAGAATGATATAATACTCCCATGCTAAGATTTAATGAAAACAATGAAACTATAACTGAAGACAGTTATAGTGCGATACTGGTGGGATTCAGCAGAGGTGAGGATATCACATATTCGCTGGAGGAACTGAAGGGACTTGCGGAGGCGGACAATGTCGAGGTACTGGGCACAATGATCCAGATACTTGAAAAGCCAAACACAGCAACTCTGATAGGCAAAGGAAAGGTAGAGGAGCTGAAGGAAATGGCTGAGAACATGGAAGCCGACATGATAATCTTCAACGATGAACTCTCGGGCATGCAGCTCAGGAATCTGGAAGATGCGACTGGAGTCAGGGTCATAGACAGAACAATTCTTATTCTGGATATATTCGCTGCGAGAGCTGCTTCCAGAGAAGGCAAACTGCAGGTAGAGCTTGCTCAGCTGAAATACAGGATGCCTAGACTGACCGGATTTGGAAAATCACTTTCCAGACTTGGCGGCGGCATTGGTACCAGAGGGCCAGGCGAGAAAAAACTGGAAACAGACCGCCGGCATATTGAAAGCCGTATGGAAGACATAAAAAAAGAACTTGCCCAGGCAAAGAAAACAAGGACAGTTCAGCGATCGCGGCGTGAGAAGAACAACATTCCTGTGGTGGCACTGGTTGGATATACCAACTCAGGCAAATCAGCTCTTATGAACAGGATACTATCAATAACAGACAAGGACGAGGACAAGAGTGTCACAGAAAAAGATATGCTGTTCGCCACACTAGATACTCAGCAGCGAAGCATCCACCTGGATACTAACCACGAGTTCATCCTTATCGATACAGTTGGATTTGTCAGCAAGCTGCCGCACAGTCTGGTAGAGTCATTTAAAGCAACTCTGGAAGAGGTGCTTTTTGCCGACCTGCTGATCCATGTGGTAGATGCCTCATATGAGGAAAACCAGTTCCACATAGAGGTTACAGACCGCGTTCTCAGCGAGATCGGCGCTTCGGACAAGGAGAAGATCATCGCCTTCAATAAAATGGATATAGCACCCGATTTTCAGCCTCCTGTGACGGGCACTGAAACGGTGTTCATTTCTGCTGCAACAGGAATGAACGTTGATCAGCTGCTGGAGAAAATCAGCGATCGCATCTTTGCAGACAATGTGGACGCCAAACTTTTGATACCATACACCAGAGGAGATCTCTCTTCATATATTTGCGAAAAGGCACAGGTCAGGTCTATGGAATATGTAGAAGAGGGTACGCTTTTTGATGTCACCCTGACTAAAGACGACTACCAGAGGCTGAAGGAATATGATACTTTATAAAACCGTGTCCGGCACTGCAGATGCTGAACAGATAATTGAAAAATCAAGATTTATTGCTCATGTGGCACCTGTCAGTTCGAAAGACGAGGCGGATGCCTTTATTGATGCGGTCAGAAAGCAGTATAAGGATGCAACGCACAACGTTCCTGCCATGGTGATCGGCGACAGGTTCCAGACTCAGTGGGCCAGCGACGACGGTGAACCGCAGGGCACCTCCGGAGCGCCAATGGTCCAGATGATGGTAGCAGCGGGGATCACCGACACCGTCATAGTTGTGACCCGTTATTTCGGCGGCATCAAGCTGGGTACCGGCGGACTTGTCAGGGCGTATACAGGAGTCGCAAAAGACGGGCTGCGGGCTGCTGGAGTCTGCGGCATGCAGGATATGACTGAACAAAGTTACCGCACTGACTATTCAACGTACAATAGGCTGAAGTCATGGGATTTCGGCTTCGGCGTCAGCTTCTGCAATGAGGAGTATTCAGATGCTGTGACTTTTGATGCCATAGTGGATCCGGATCATGCGCAGGCTTTGGAAACCGCAATCGCGAACTTTTCCTCAGGGGCTGCAATCAAGCTGGCAGAAGGGAGAAAGCTTACCAGGGTGCCTTTGGACGAGGAGGAAATTTGATTTTTTTACAAAAGTACGTTGACATAAATCGGGTCCTATGATAAGATAATTCTCGGCCTTGAAAAGAGTAATCTTCAACAGGTCGTCTGAGTTAAAAATCCTCACTGAGGATGAAAAAACATGTTGACATGTTGAACAGATTGCTGTATAATTTGTAAATGTGTCAAGCAGACAAGAAAGGGTTTAAGGGCGTTTAGCTCAGCTGGGAGAGCATCTGCCTTACAAGCAGAGGGTCATAGGTTCGAGCCCTATAACGCCCACCATTTTTCACAAGACGCGGCCAAGTAGTTCAGTTGGTTAGAATGCCAGCCTGTCACGCTGGAGGTCGACGGTTCGAGCCCGTTCTTGGTCGCCAATTAATTTAATACCATATGCTGGCGTGGCTCAACGGTAGAGCAGCTGATTTGTAATCAGCAGGTTAGGGGTTCGATTCCCTTCGCCAGCTCCATTTCAGATTAAAATTTAATAATTTCAATTTGAGGTAATAATAGGCTGAGTACCTAATTACGATCAAATATATACTAAGTTTGAAAATTACTTCGAGGGATTCCCGAGTGGCCAAAGGGGGCGGACTGTAAATCCGTTAGCTGAGCTTTCGATGGTTCGAATCCATCTCCCTCGACCAATTTTTTAAACCTGCGGAAGTGGCTCAGGGGTAGAGCATCGCCTTGCCAAGGCGAGGGTCGCGAGTTCGAATCTCGTCTTCCGCTCCAATTATTTTGCGGATGTAGTTCAATGGTAGAACCTCAGCCTTCCAAGCTGATGGCGTGAGTTCGATTCTCATCATCCGCTCCATTTTTCAAATTTAGTGTGGGCTCATAGCTCAGCTGGATAGAGCATCGGCCTTCTAAGCCGTGTGTCTAGGGTTCGAATCCCTATGGGCTCACCATTTTATTTGATGTAATGGGGTATAGCCAAGTGGTAAGGCATGGGACTTTGACTCCCTGATTCGTAGGTTCGAGTCCTGCTACCCCAGCCATATTATGACCCATTAGCTCAGGCGGCAGAGCACTTGACTTTTAATCAAGGTGTCCGGAGTTCGAATCTCCGATGGGTCACCATTTTTTTTAACTTTATGCCGTATCCAGTATGGAGAGGTGTCCGAGCGGTTGATGGTGCCGGTCTTGAAAACCGGTGTACCGAAAGGTACCGTGGGTTCGAATCCCACCCTCTCCGCCATAAATTTTATATCGATTTAATCTCATTAAGCCTGGAGAAGTACTCAAGAGGCTGAAGAGGACGGTTTGCTAAACCGTTAGGGTTCGTATTAGGGCCGCATGGGTTCGAATCCCATCTTCTCCGCCATTATGCAGGGGTATAGCTCAGTTGGTAGAGCAGTGGTCTCCAAAACCACGTGTCGAGGGTTCGAGCCCTTCTGCCCCTGCCAAATATTTAATACCGGGGTGTAGCGCAGTTTGGTAGCGCAACTGGTTTGGGACCAGTAGGCCACAGGTTCAAATCCTGCCACCCCGACCATCTTTATTGGCGTGGGCCACTAGCTCAGTTGGTCAGAGCGTCCGGCTCATAACCGGCAGGTCCCGGGTTCAAGTCCCTGGTGGCCCACCAATTAAATAATGATAAGACGTGCTCAGTTAGCTCAGTAGGTAGAGCAGGGGACTGAAAATCCCCGTGTCCTTGGTTCAATTCCGAGACTGAGCACCACTTACTTAACGGCAATCGCTGCAAACCTGGAGTTCGGCGGTTGCTGATTTTTTAATTTCAGGAGTCCCTTCAGGGGCTACTGAAATTATGAAAAAATCGGACAGCATCGAGGGAGCCACAAGGGTGCTGATTTTTTACCGCTGACTTAAGTTCTGCAGCGGCGCGGACAGCATCGAGGGAGCCACAAGGGTGCTGATTTTTCTCAGCTGACTACTTATGTTCTGCAGCGGTGCGGACAGCATCAGCTACGATAGGAAGTAGAATTGAATTATGATGAAAAAGAATGCCGCAATATTAATAATGATTTTGCTTTCAGCTTTGCTGCTGGCATCGTGTACGTCGGGATCGGATTCAGAGTACGACGGTCCGTATTACGTGACTAGAGTCGTCGATGGAGATACTTTGATAGTGAACATCGGCGGCGACAACACCAGAGTAAGGATGATCGGCATTGATACGCCGGAGTCGGTGAGCCCTGATGAAAGCAGAAACTGCGAAGAGGGTAAGAAAGCGTCAGATTATACTAAGGATCAGCTGGAAGGTGAAGACGTGTATTTGGAATACGACGTATCTGAGTATGATAAATATGACAGGGTCCTGGCATACGTATATACGGAAAACGACGGAAAATACACCATGTTCAATGAGACTCTCCTGAAAAAGGGATATGCCAGGACGATGACTATACAGCCAAACGTCAAATATGCAGATCACTTTTATGACCTTCAGAAGGAAGCCAGAGAAAACAATGAAGGCTTTTGGACCACAGATCCGTGGGATAACTGATTGAAAGACATTGTCATTAGGATAAGATAATTTGAAATATAAGAACACCTGAAAAACTCTTGAGTGGAAACAAGGGCATATCGGGTGTTTTTTGCATATTTAAGCAAGATTATACTAACAGTCTCTGAGCATAGTGAATAATAATATTAGATAATAGACCTTTTTTATGCTATGATGTTCTCAGCAGAAAGCAAAAGAGGTGATTAGGTGACTTACAGGCAGATGTCGTATTTTATTGAAATAGTCAGACTCAACAGTTTTACCAGAGCGGCGGAAACTCTCTTTGTAAGCCAGTCAGCGCTGAGCAAGTCAGTCAGGGCTTTAGAAGAAGAACTGGGAACAGAACTCATCAATCACGGTGGAAAAGACATTGCTCTGACTGAATCGGGGAAAGCTGCATATACGTGTTTTCTGGAAATCATGGAGTTCAGCAACGATAAAATTGAAACACTGAAACACCAGATAAACGTGGAAAATGTATCCCTCAGACTAGGACTTCCGCCAACAGCAGGCACTATATATTTTTCTGCCATGCTCAGTGAGTTCCGCAGTATGTATCCAGAAAACAAGCTTGAGATAACAGAGATACCTTCGAAGGAACTTATTAAATTGGTAGAAAATGATAATTTGGACATTGGTGTAGTGATCGAGCCTTTTGATGACGAAAGATTTGTTAAGAGGAAGGTATTCAGCAGCGAAGTAATGGTTGCTGTCTCCATGGACCATCCTTTAGCCGACAGGGATGCAATTGATGCATCTATGCTCAACGGAGAAAAAATGCTGTTGATTTCTAAAGAATACATGTTTCATGATGCAGTGCTGAATTACCTGGAAACGGCCGGAGTTGATACTGAAATCGTTTTTGAAAGTTCACAGTGGGATATGCTGCTGGAGATGGCGGCAGATGGTCAGGGTATAACGCTGGTTGCCAAACCGCTGATTGATAAATACTATAATGCCAGAATACATCAGATCCGGCTGACCAAACCGCAATTCCCATGGTCGCTGACGGTTATATACAGAAAGGGAAAACTGCTGACACTGCCAATGAAGCGTTTCCTTAAGTTGTGTGATCAGTCAGCAGAACAGTAATAGAAACCTAAAATGAGCCATTTTGATATGGCTTTTTTTAGTATGAAAAAAATTCATGCTAAAATGAATTATGGATATTTTTCATAAGACCGCTCATATGCTATATTTGAGTCAGAAAAGCATTGCCGAAAAACAAAGGAGGGGTCAGATGATCAACGATTATGAGAAAATGTACAGTGAGAGGCTGATGACTGCGGATCAGGCACTTGAACTTATCAGGGACAGAGATGTTATGTATTCAGCGCAGGCAACCGGAGAGCCCTATGCAATACTGTCACGGCTGCAGCATCTGAAAGATACAGGAGTTAAAGACACAATTCTTACCACTTGCCTTCCGTTGGCCCATTATGATGCATTCCTTGACCCGCAAATGAAGGGAATAATGTCACAAAACGGATGGTTCTTTAACAGAGAACTGAGAGAAGCACAGAAACTTGGCCTTGCAAGTGCAATTCCGCAAAGTTCGACTTCAATTCTCAGAAAATCATTGGACCGGTCAAGATATGAAAACAGAAGACCAGTGCTTCTGGCAACCGCTTCTCCAATGGACAAACATGGATACATGTCTTTATCAGTAAGTGCTATTTATGAACGCGATCTGATAAATGAAGGGGCATTTACCATACTGGAAGTAAATCCTAATTTCCCTCGAACTTTTGGTGATACACTGGTTCACATCAGTGAGGTAGCAGCAGTAGTGGAGTCTGACAGGCAGGTTCCAGTCAGCAATCCTGCACCATACACAGATGTGGATATGGCAATCGGAAAATATATTGCATCGCTTGTAGAAGACGGCTCAACCATACAGTTCGGTGTAGGTAATATTCCAAATGCTGTGGCTAATGAACTAAAGAACAAAAAACACCTGGGCATACATACGGAAATGTTTACTGATTCAATGATAGACCTTATAGAATGCGGTGCAGTTGACAATTCAATGAAGGGTCAGCTTAACGGGTTCTCAGTCTGTGCGTTTACCTTTGGCAGCAGAAAATTATACGATTACCTTGATGACAACCCATCAGTGCTGTTTAAATCAAGCACATTTGTCAATGATCCATATACCATTGGCAAGAACAGCAAGTTTGTCTCAATAAATGCTTCGCTGGAAATCGATCTGTCCGGTCAGTGCGCATCAGAGACTGTCGGTTATCACCAGTGGTCTGGTACAGGCGGTCAGTCAGAGACGGTGCAAGGTGCGCAGATGTCGAAGGGCGGAAAGTCAATAATTGCCATACATTCAACATATAAGGAAAAAGGAAAAGACGGAACTGAAATCATAAAATCAAAAATTGTGCCTTTCCTGCATCAAGGTGCAGCGGTTACGACTTCCAGAAATGATACCGATTACGTTGTAACAGAATATGGAATAGCATGGCTCCGCGGCCTGAATATACATGAAAGGGCAGAAGCACTTATAAATATTGCCCATCCAGACTTCAGGGAGGAATTGAGAGCGGAAGCTGAAGAATACGGACTTTGGTGACAATATTTGATCTAAATTGACACTTGAAAGGAGATATGGATGGCTGAATTCAGATTTGAAGGCAAAAGTGTATATTATGAAACATATGGAATGGGAAAACCGATACTGATGCTTAATGGAATAATGATGTCATGCGCTAGCTGGAAAGAATTCATCGAACCGCTGTCGGCAGCGAATAGGCTAATATTAGTTGATCTGCTTGATCAGGGGAAAACGTCAAAAATGGTGTCTGGATATACTCACAGTGAGCAAATTCGACTTATTTTATCTCTGATGGATCACCTGGGAATTGACAGGCTAACTGTTGCAGGAATTTCCTACGGAAGCGAGATCGGTCTGGAAATGGCGGCAGAATACCCTGAGAGAGTTGAGAAACTAATACTGTTCAATGCTACAGCAGCCACGGGTCATTGGTTGGGAGATATTGGCAAGGCATGGAACCTTGCTTCGAATGATTGGGAAAGCTATTATTATACGACAATACCTGTGATCTATTCTCCAGGTTTCTATGAAAAACACAATGATTGGATGGAAAAACGCAAGGAAATACTTAAACCTGTTTTTGGCGATTCGGAATTCATAGGGGCCATGAGGAGGCTTACGGACAGTTCAGAAAATTATGATGTGAAAGATAAGCTTGGAAATGTGAAATGCCCTTCTTTGATTGTAGCATGTGACCATGACTATCTGACGCCTATCGACGAGCAAAGATACCTGGCAGATCATATCTGCGGCAGCAGCTTTGTTGTTATACAGAACAGCGGACATGCATCAATGTATGAACAGCCATTGCTCTTTGCGGCACTAATTCTTGGATTTACTAATTCTGTAAAGATGAAATACTGCATATAATATTATGATTTGAAAGTGAGGAGAAAAAATGAAACAGTATGAAGTAAAGTATGTTGAACTTAGCGATGGCGAGAAGATCGCATACCGTCAGTGTGGTTCTGGAAAACAGAACCTTGTGCTCATTCATGGCAACATGAGCAGTTCAGTTCATATGCAGCCTCTAATGGAAAAACTTGAACCATATTTCACAATCTATGCTCCAGACATGAGAGGTTTCGGTGACAGCAGTTATTGCAAGCCTTTTGACAGTTTGGAAGAGGTTGGGAATGAAATTGAAGAATTCCTTGAGATAAAATCTGTGCATGATCCTATTCTGCTTGGATGGTCAACGGCCGGCGGAGTGATCATGGAAATGGCAGCAAAGCAGAATGCAGACATCAAATCAATCATATTATTAAGTTCAGTAGGCATCAAAGGCTATCCGCTGCTGAGAAAGGGACCAGATTTCCAGCCAATAGAGGGCGATTACCTTTTAGAGCGCGATGAAATAGCTGCAGACCCGATTCAGGTAAAGCCAGCCTTAGATGCTTATGCTCAGAATGATCCTGAATATTTTCGTACAATTTGGAATCTGGTGATATATACTAATGGTCAGCCTGCAGAAGAAGACTATAAACTGTACCTTGATGCAATACTGAAAGAACGCTGTCTTGTTGATGTTGACTACAGTCTGGTACATTTCAATATTTCTGATGAAGATACTCCTGTACAGAAGGCAAGCGGCCATGGACGTCTTATTAAGTGTCCGATCACGATAATTCATGGCGAGGCTGATATGGTGGTGCCTGTGGAAAATGCCAGGGAAGCAAAGAATTTCTTTGGAGATCAGGCGGAGCTGCATATTTTAAAGGGACTCAGTCACAGTATAATTACGGATGATGTTGACGCTTTGGCAGAGATAATAAAAACCGCTAAATAAATATAACTGAAACCAGATATCACCCGCCTGAAGAAACCTTCACGGCGGGTTTTTCTATGCAATTTATCTGCTGCAAACAAATAATTGGCAAAATATGGTCCGGCGGGAATATTTTTATTTACCTAATGATTGACCGCTGAATTTTGCTGCAATATAATAATAGAAAAAGAGTGTAACGCAATGTCGTAAGTGAACGGAGGTCGGTCATGAAGATAGTGATAGCTTCAGATTCGTTTAAGGGCAGCCTGACGTCGATCGAGGCGGGAAATGCAGTAAAACAGGGCATTTTAAGGAGTATGCCTGAGGCGGATGTCGTAGTCCGGCCAATGGCAGACGGCGGAGAAGGTACCACCAGGGCACTTACTCAGGCACTTAATGGTATTATGGAATATGTCTGGGTGTCTGATCCTTTAGGCAATAAGACGCGGGCAAGTTACGGCATAGTGCCGAACCAGAAACTGGCAATTATGGAGATGGCGGAAGCAGCCGGTCTTGCAAGAGTAACAAAGGAAGACAGAAATCCGCTGTTTACAACGACATTCGGTGTGGGAGAAATGATCATGGATGCAATCCAAAAGGGCTGCAGACGTTTTATTATGGGTATCGGCGGCAGTGCAACCAACGATTGCGGCGTAGGAATGCTGCAGGCGATGGGTTTTGATTTTCTTGATCAAAACGGTCAGCAGGTGGCAAGCGGTGCAATAGGGCTAAAAGACATTGCAATGATCGATGACAAAAATGCGGCTGAGGAACTTGAAGAGTGTGAGTTTACGATCGCATGTGACGTCAGCAACCCGCTCTATGGCGAAATGGGATGCAGCAGGATTTTTGGCCCGCAGAAGGGCGCAACACAGGAAATGATCGCCAATATGGACATATGGATTCACCACTTTGCAGAACTGACAGCTGCAAAATACCAGCATGCAGATCCACTGATACCGGGAACAGGTGCAGCAGGAGGACTTGGTTTCGCATTTCTGGCCTATACCAATGCCAAACTGAAGCCAGGCGTAGAGATGGTGATTGAAGAAACAAGACTTGAGCAGTTTTTAGCAGATGCTGATATTGTGGTCACAGGAGAAGGCAGAATGGATTTCCAGACGGCAATGGGGAAGACACCGGCTGGAGTTGCCAGTGCAGCAAAAAAATACAATAAAACAGTAATAGCATTTGCTGGAAGCATTTCAGAAGACGCATTCAACTGCAATGATAGTGGCATTGACGCATATTTTTCAATTTTGCCAAGGCTGATGTCGCTTGACGATGCTATGAAGCCGGAAAATGCCTGTGCCAATCTGGCAGCAACGGCTGAACAGGTTTTCAGGCTTATACGAATCGGAACACTTGAAAAAGACGACACTATGTGATAATATCAATACGTTCAGCTAGATTAATTTAAAGTTAATTGCAAGGCTAAGTGCAATAACCCATGTGTAAATAAATTGGAGAAAAGATTATGATTGCTTCAGAAACTGAAGAATTGCTTCTAAAGGAAATACTAAATGCTATTCCTTCTGGGGTTGGCGTATATGATGTGACCGGTGATGTCGTGAAAAAAATATATCTTAACGACGGCTACTATGCGATGATTGGCGGTGACAGGGAGAAACGCCATCAGTATGACGGAACGGCAACCATGAACGCGATTTTCAAGGAAGATACCAAAGGCCTCGTTAAAGAATTAATGGCATCAATCAGGGAAAACAAGCTTTTCAGCTATACATTCAGGGTAATAGACGGCAGAGGAAGCAATAAGTGGATTGCCATCGCTGCAAGCCATGCACCGCTTAATGCAGAAACGGAACGTTTTTTTGCATCGTATTATGATGTTGACGAACTCGTGCGTGAGCATGAAAAACTGAGCGATGAAGAGAAAATGCTCAATGATTCTCTCAGATATTCTGATATAATACATTTTACTTATTTTCCGCAGAAGCACAGTTATGAGATCAACGTGCTGCCGGAAAAATTCAAGTGGCTGCCGTCAAAAATGGAAAATTATCCAGAAGCGTATATTGAACTGGCAGGCCTCAGCAATGATGATGCGGCAAAATACAGAGAAATGGTCCACCAGATAGATGAAGGAGCACAGGAAGCTCAATGCGTGATACAGACCCACGTCAATGGCAAGAGTTCTTGGAGCCGCATACGCATGTGGAATTATCTTAACGAGGATGGAAGATCAGAAAGGGCTGTGGGCAACGCCTTTGACATAAATGAATACAAGGAAGCAGAGAGAAGATTCAATGAGGAAAAACTCCGCATGGATTCGCTGCAGCGCGGCGTTCTTTCCGTTTCATGCTTCAATGTGACACAAGACAGAAACATTGAACTAAACAATGACCGGAATCTGAGCTATAAGAAACCAGCAAATGCTGCAGTATATTATGAGGCTCTGGAGGTGGATCCTCAGATCGCTGATCAGAGAGATGAGACTCTCAATGTTCTTCTCGCTGCCGCAGAACAGATACCGGACAGGGAACAGAGACGCAAATTTCTGGATACATGCAGCCACTTTTCCATGTTGCGCAACTATGAGGCAGGAAACAAGGAACTAATGCTGACGTACAGAAGATGGACAGGCAAAGGCCTTATTTGGGTATCTACAAGGATAGTCCTTGTAGAAGATCCTGATACTGAAGATCTGCTGGCTTTCTATTATACTTCAGATATCAATGATCGTGTCATATACAGGAAACTCAGCAGCAAGGTCCTTAACAGGAGCTTTATTTCCGTGTCATATTATGACTGCAATTCCGGCAGGCTGTTTATTCAGGACGATGCAGATGAATCGGGGATAAAGTATGTCCCCATGTCATACGAACTTGTTGTAGAATCAGCGGTTTCTAAGTACATGTCTCCTGAAAAAGCTGATACAATGAAAGAAAACTTCAGTATGGAGAAGATAATGAAGTCACTGTCTGAAAACGACGACTACACCGTATTCTATACGTCAAGTGAAAGAGCTGAAGAAATTCCTGGAAAGCCATACAGACGAATTAAATTTGACATCTTCTATCTTGATGATGACAGGGATGTGATCGTTATTGTACAGTCAGACGTGACTGAAGTTTTTGAGCAGGAAAAGGAGACCCGCGAGAAGATGTCGAGGGCTCTGCAGACTGCCGAAAGAGCAAATATGGCCAAGACAGAATTTATTTCGCGCATAAGTCATGACATCAGGACTCCGATCAGCATCATCAGCAGTATGACGGAATTTGCCTATAGAGACTTAGACGACAGAGACAAACTGGTAGACGATCTTTCCAACATAAAAACTGCCAATGTATTTTTGCTTAGTCTCATCAACGATGTTCTGGACATTTCGAAAATAGACAGCGGCAATATTGCGTTGGATCCTCAGCCGTATACCTTCGAGGAACACAGTAAAAATATTATCAGCGTTATGAAAACCATGTGTGAGGAAAAGGGACTGCATTACTCATTTGTTAGAAATCATAAAACTGGTGTCATTGTTGCAGACAAAGTTCGCATCAATCAGATCGCACTTAACCTGATTTCTAACGCAGTGAAATATACACCAGCCGGAGGCAGCGTCACATATGTTTCAGACAGCATTGATCTGCCTGACAACAAGATAAAATTCGGTTTTGAAATAATTGATACGGGTATTGGCATGAGCGAAGAGTTCCAGAAGATTATGTTTGAACCGTTTTCTCAGGAATATGACAATGAAATGCGTCCAAAGGGAATAACTGGCACAGGACTAGGACTTTCAATAGTAAAGAAAATGGTTGATCTCATGGGAGGCACTATAGAAGTCAGCAGTTTCCCTGGCAAAGGCACAACGGTTTGCTGTTCAATCATCTTTCCAGACGCATTGAGGGATCCTAGGTATGCATATTTCAGAGAAGAGAACAAAGTTGAACATCCGAATAGAATGCCACTGTCGGGAAAAGTTATTATCGCTGAAGACAATCCTATCAATACAGTGATTGCTCGGCGCATAGTCAGCAGCTTTGGCATAGAATCAGTCTGTGTCGACAACGGCCGCAAAGCCGTAGATGTATTTGCATCTTCTGAACCTGAAGAGTATGCAGCTATCCTCATGGACATACAGATGCCGGTAATGAACGGGTATGAAGCCGCAGAAAATATTAGAAAACTTGAACGAAGCGATGCCGCTTCCATTCCTATAATTGCCATGACAGCAGATGCATTTAACGATGCTGTCAAACGTGGTTTGAAGTGCGGCATGAATGAATACATCGTCAAGCCCCTTGATCAGGACCTGATATATGACACTCTGAAAAAATATTTAGAGTAAAGCTTTGCAGTGCAAACCATGGAGATAAGAGGTGTTTTTTGATGGACTTAAATATGTTGCTTGGAGCAGCAGGAGCGGCTGCAGTCATTGCATATCTGATTTTGATGCCGCGGAATGCTGCGGGAAATATCCAAAAGACCAAAGATGAAGTGATGAAATCACTGTCACGTTTGCCGGAAGATCAATATACAATATTCTCGGCTGTCAGCCTTTTGGATGGAGAAGAACGCGTAACTGCGGACTATATCGTGATTTCGGAGCATGGCATCATCGTAGTGACTGTGGAGAAGCCAGGCGGACTCATAGCCGGCGAAGATGAGATGAAGGAATGGTACAACATTTACCGCAAAAAGAAATACCCTTTTCCAAATCCGGTATTAAGGAGCAGTGCATGCGTTGAGGCTGCTGCGGAGCTGCTTGGCACAGACAAGTCGAAAATCAAGCCGGTAATTGTATTCTCAACCAATGCAAAGGTCAAGGCAACTAGCAGCACAATGCTTACTAACACTCTTTATCTGGAGTCATCAATAAGAAAAATGACTGGAACAGTCTTTACGGCTGATGAAAAAGAAAGACTGTCTGACGTAATGCTGAACAGGAAACTCTAGTCGCTTAAGCTAAGGCGACAGAAAATAAATGAGGACTTATGCAATGAAGACTCTAAACGGAATAACTAGAAATAAAGCAAAGATTGGGATGACTGCCATGGTATTGGCAGTCATCCTTGTGACATTTGCGGTATCTACGGCATATGCTGATACGGTAGATCAGCGAGAATATGCCCACGGCATGAATTTTGTTTATAACCCTGTAACCCAGTACACATATCTGATATGGTCTGATGCTTATAAAGACGGGGTAATGGACAATGGCTCCTGGACTCACGATGTATACTGTCAGGAAATCGACACTGCAGCACCTAAACTGGTGACACCTGATACGCTGGTCAGCGCATACGAGGCACAGGAACCTGCCAGCGCTTCAGCAGCCGGTGACGGCGGCATGATCGTTACCTTTGAGGATGGCAACGACGCCGGGGATTATGAGGTATGCCAGCGGTATGTTTTGTATGACAAGGACATGAATGTGATCAAGTCTTATCCGCAGACGATTGCCATGGGCGGACACTCCGGCCATTGTGCCAGTACGGATGACAGGCATGTCATCTTTTGGTCGCAGGAATGGGTAGATGGCGGAGGAGTCAGCAATCTGGGAACAGGCCGTGATGTTTACGTAACGTCAATGAAAACAGATGGATCAGACATAACAACTAAGCCGGTATCAGTTGACAATGGCAAAAGAGATTGGTGGCCGATTATTGCGGCATCTGATAGCAAGACACTGCTCGTATGGCAGCGCTACATAAATTCAGCAAAATATGCGCACATATGCTACGCACTCTACGATCCAAAGACGTGTACTTTGTCGGCGACACATGTGATCACAACGATCAAAGCCTCCTACTATCGCTATAACGTATCCTATGCAGAAAATGCTGACAGGTTCGTTATCGGCGTAACTGATACGGCGGGTGCCGGCAATGTGCTGCTGATAGATGAAAATGGACGGCTGACAGGAAGAAAAGCAGGCCTGCCGGGATTCGTCAGAGAGTCGTCTCCAGCTATTCGAGATTCAGGCAGCGGCAGCGTACTTGTTTATCCAAAGGCACCTACAGGAGCGTTTAGTCTGAAAATAACCGGAAAATCAGTCAGACTCTTAAATCGCAGAACAGGAAATTACCGCTGGACCATTTGCGGTACCTCGGGTTTCTATGCCGATGACGGATCAGTATATTTTGTTAATCTGGGCACATCCAAAGTCAGACTTGTCCATTTCAGATAAGGGTTGTATTTTTATGGAAAATCTTATAAAATGTAACTATATCAGGAGGACATATTATGGCACAACTTTACTACAGATACGGAACGATGAATGCTGGAAAATCCATCGAACTGATCAAGGTAGCTTACAACTACGAAGAAAGAGGAAAGAAAGTAATGACTCTGGTACCTGCTGTTGATGACAGGTATGGCACCGGCGTGATTACTTCAAGAATAGGTGTTCAGAGGGCAGCAACTATAGTGCATAAAGACACCAATATCCTGGAACTGTTCATGCGTGAGAATGAAAAGAGAAAGATCGACTGCGTTCTCATCGATGAATGTCAGTTCCTGAAGAAGCATCACGTACAGGAACTTGTGGAGATCGTTGACAGCTTCGAGGTGCCGGTTCTGGCATACGGACTGAAAAACGATTTCAGGAATGAACTTTTTGAGGGATCATACTACATGCTTGTCTATGCAGACAAGATAGAAGAAATCAAGACGATCTGCTGGTGCGGACACAAGGCGACGATGGTTGCCAGAGTTAAGGACGGCAAGATCGTAAAACAGGGTGAACAGGTCATTATCGGCGGCACGGACATGTATGTGTCACTGTGCAGAAAACATTATAATGACGGCAGAACGGGACCGGATAAGTAGACATCAGGGGGGATTAACTTATGTTGAAGAACGGTATGAGAAAATTATCGATCATCTTTTTTGCGGCGTTTCTTATGTGCGCCGCCTTCTTTTTAGCAAGTCAGGCAGTAACATATGCAGACACTGCCGACAGTGCTTTTGAGTCTGAAATGACAGCGCAGGGATTTCCGGAGAGCTATAAGCCTTATCTGAGAATGCTTCATTTTCAGCATCCAACTTGGCATTTCAAGGCCAAAAATCTTGGATTCACCTGGAATGAAGCTCTAACTAAACAATACGCTGGTTCAAATACGGTGGCGACTTCGTATCCAGACGCTTTTAAGGCCGTGAAAAGCGGCACTTACAACTTCTCTACTCACACATATTATGCAAAAGACGGTGCCAGCTGGGTAGCTGCATCAAAGCAGGCAGTAGCCTTCTATATGGATCCGCGAAACTGGCTGACAGAGGATTCTGTTTTCATGTTTGAAAACAACGCATACGACGCTTCATATCAGACAGAGGATATCGTAAAGAAAATCATTTCCAGCATGGCGATGCCAGCAGAGGCTTCGGCATACTATATGGAAGCGGCTCAGCAAAGTTACAATGGCAAGTCATACAGCGTGAGCCCAATATATCTTGCATCAAAATCCAGGGTAGAACTGGGTACGTCTGACTTCATGGTAAATGGGCATTCTTTCACATATGGCAGCAACACATATTCAGGACTCTATAATGCTTACAACATAGGAGCTTCAGACAGTGCAGACGGCAGTGCTGCAACTAAAGGGCTTGTCTTTGCCGGCGGCGGCAGCGATCCTGCTAATCTTTCCACGACATACAACAGACCGTGGAACACGCTGGAGAAAGCCATAACTGGGGGAGCACTGTATATTGCTGAAGATTTTGTAGCTAACGGACAGAATACACTGTACTATGAAAGATTCAATGTTGGCAACGGAATCACTAGCGTTGGGACTCACCAGTATCAGACAGCGGTTTTCGGAGCAGCAACACAGGCAGGCCTGATCCAAAACAACTATCAGCTCTTTGATATTCTCGGGGACAGTTTCACATTTGAAATACCTGTTTACAGCGATTTGCCGACTGCCGCATGCCCGAGACCGCCTTCAACAGGCAATAACGACTGCTATCTGGATTCCATCACGGTTTCTGCTAACGGCACAGATTATACATTTACTCCGGCATTCAACAGATTCACCAGTACATATACACTTTCACAGGATCTGCCGGCTGATGTAAGCAGCGTAACCGTTACCACTGTCAAGAATTCTGACGATTCTACAGTTACAGTTACAGGTGCAAACAATCTGAAATATGGACAAAACAAGATCACTGTCAGGTGCAAAGCTTCATCTGGACTGGTGTCAAAATACTATTATATCAATTTGAACAGCACGAGACCGACTAATTATGTCCCGGAAGTACCTTCAAATGTTAAGGCAGAGAACAAAAGTGCAAACGTTGTAGACCTCTCCTGGACAGGTGACAGCACGGCGACTGGCTACAGGATTCGCTACAGAAGATCAGGTACCGAAAAGTGGTACTATAATGAGACCACAGGTACCACGTATGAGAAGACAATGGCCAGCAAAGGCGTGGCCTACGACTTCAAGGTACGCGCATTTTATGTTGGCAATGACGGCAAGCGCACATACAGCAAAGACTACAGTGAGACAGTCCGTGCGGCGTCATTTGATGAAATGCCGGAATTGACTGGCTGTCTCTACGGAGGATATATGACTGTGAAGGGCGACTGGACAGCGGTACAAGGTGCAACAGGCTATACTGTCAGCTGGCGTCTGTCTAATACAGAAGACTGGACAGAAGCTGATGTCACGGAAAACACTTTTGTGCAGAAAATGCCAAGAGCGGGCATGGGATTCGAGATAAAGGTAACCCCTTACATCGAAATGGATGGTGTGAAGTATCTGAGCGGAACACCTACCAATACCATTACTGTATATACTCTAAAGAAAACAACACTGACTGCTGCGACGAAGTATAATAAGTGCGTAGCCTTGAACTGGGTGAATATTAGCGGAGAAACGGGATATGACATTTGGAGGTCGACTTCGCCGGATACAGGATTCAGAAGAATAATAAAACCGTCCGCCACAAGATCATACTGGCTTGATCAGTATCTGACTCCGGGAACGACTTACTATTACAAGATCAGAGCATACAGGAATACGGCGCCTGGGGTCTACGTATACGGACCATTCAGCAGTGTCGTAAGCGTTACAAGATAAGCTCTTGCTGAAGCTGTGGATTGTAGGGATTGTCTGGCAGATCCAAAGCAGATCCCTGATAAGTGCCGCGACGCTTCAGCTCGGCATTTATGCCATTGAGGATTGTGCGTTTGCGGTAGCTCCATTCAGGTGTTATAAGTATCTTCCTTGGAGCGTCTGCAGTAAGCCTGTGAATAACGATTTCAGGAGGGATTATTTCCAGGAGGTCGCAGACGAAGTTTACGTATTCCTCAATTGAATCAAATGAATTATAGTCTTTATAAAGGGTTTCCATCAGGGAACCCTTTACTACGTTCAGCATGTGGAGTTTCAGCCCCCATGCTCCAGATTTGGCAACATAGCTGACGGAATCGGTCATATCCTGACGTGTTTCGCCTGGAAGGCCAAGTATCAGGTGGACTACAGTACGGATACCGCGGTCGTTGAGAGCTTTTATGGCTTTATCATAGTCTTCCAGACTGCAGCAGCGATTGATAAGCTCACCGGTTTTCTCATGAATAGACTGCAGTCCAAGCTCTACCCACAGAAAGTGACTTTCATTGATTTCCGACAGCAGGTCAAGTACATCATCAGGCAGGCAGTCAGGGCGTGTAGCTATGGCGATGCCGCTGATCAGCGGATCGGATAGGGCATCGTAGTATTTCCTGCGCAGTTCATCTGCAGGCGCATACGTATTAGTATGATTCTGAAAATAGGCAATGTACTTGGCATTAGGCCATTTGTCAGCAATCAGTGCTATCTGACTGCTGATAGTGGAGGCAAAGTCTCCGCCGCCCATGGATGAGCAGAAAATGCATCCTCCTGTGCTTTTGGTGCCGTCACGGTTAGGACAGGTGAAGCCTCCGTCTATGGACAGCTTAACGGTTTTCTGGCCAAACTGTTTCTTCAGCCACGTGCTGATTGTGTTGTATCTTTCTTCCATTTTCTGAACCTTTCCAATTGATTTGCCGGGGAACGCATGATCACTGCCGGCTCTTTTTTCATTCTATACGTAATTCGTGTTTTGGTCAATTATGTACACATAATTAAGGAAATTATTAGGGCCATAATGGTTGTAAAAATCACGTTTCTGTTATAAAATGTAATTATCTATGATGTAGAAGGAGTTAATAATGGAAAAGAAATCGGCATCACCATGCGAGTGCCAGAATATCATTGGTAACGCTTATAAGGCTGCCTCATCATTAACCGGGGCCGGAGAGAAGGCAATTGGCAATGCGCTGCTGCTTCACAGCTGCTGCGGGCCATGCAGTACTTCTGTCATTGAGAGACTGATTCCGGATTATGATATCACTGTCTTTTTTTACAATCCATGCATCACGGACCAGGAAGAATATGAGAAGAGAAAGTCAAATCAAATCAGATTTATCAATGAGTTCAACCTTAATCTTCCTGAGAAGCACAGAGTCCAGTTTATTGAAGGAGGATATGAGCCGGAAGAATATTACAGATTAGTTTCCGGCTACAGTAATGAACCAGAGGGCGGTGCAAGGTGTGAGATCTGTTTTAGGCAGAGGCTGATGGAAACTGCGAAAACAGCTGCACGCACGGGATTTGGTCTGTTTACGACAACACTGACTGTAAGTCCTCACAAGAACTATGAACTGATTTCTGCCATCGGCAAAGAGGCAGGAGAAAAATTCGGAATTGAGTTCCTGGATATCGACTTCAAGAAGAAGGCCGGATTTCAGAGGAGCATCCAGCTATCCAGAGAATACAGCCTTTACAGGCAGGACTACTGCGGATGCGAGTACTCGAAAAGACAGGATAAATAAGCAAATTGAAAGGAAGACAAATAATATGTCAAAATTAATATTACCAAAAGATTATTCACCGGTAATCAGCCCTGTTGAGACACAGAGGGCAATCAAAAAAGTAAAAGATTATTTCCAGCAGGAACTTGCCTATGGCTTGAACCTCAGAAGAGTATCTGCTCCTCTGTTCGTGGATCCTGACAGCGGCCTAAACGACAACCTGAACGGTGTTGAAAGAGTAGTAAGCTTCACTGTCAAAGACATGAATGAGAAGAACGTAGAAGTTGTTCAGTCACTGGCAAAGTGGAAGAGAATGGCTTTGGGGAAATACGGGGTCAAACCTGGTCATGGACTGTATACAGATATGAACGCCATCAGAAGAGATGAAGAATTGGACAACCTTCATTCTGTATATGTTGACCAGTGGGATTGGGAGCGAGTAATGACCAGGGATCAGAGAAACAGCGAATATCTGCATGAAACTGTTACGACTATCTACAATGCCATGAAGAACCTGGGTGACTATGTAAACAGACTTTACAGAGATCTGCAGACAGAGATCCCTAACGAGATTTATTTCATTACTTCGCAGGAACTGGAAGACCTCTATCCTGAAAAGACTCCTAAAGAAAGAGAAGACCTGATCTGCCGCGAGAACGGTGCGGTTTTCATAGAAAAGATAGGAGGACCTCTTAATTCAGGGGAGAAGCACGACGGCAGAGCACCAGATTATGATGACTGGGAACTTAATGGAGACATCCTTCTCTGGGACGATATCCTGGACAGGTCTTTTGAAATATCATCAATGGGCATCAGAGTAGATGCAGCGGCCATGGACAGACAGCTGAAAATGGCAGGAGCAGATGACAGAAGGGAACATTCCTTCCATAAAGCAATTCTGAATGGAGAACTGCCTCTGTCAATAGGCGGAGGAATCGGACAGAGCAGACTGTGCATGTACTTCCTGAGAAAAGCTCACATTGGTGAGGTACAGGTATCTGTATGGCCTGAAGATATGATTGAAAACTGCAGCAGACATAACATATTCCTGCTGTAATTGACGACAGGAGAAGAATGAATTACGTAAACGTGGTTATTGACAACAACAGCAGACACACTGATTCCTATTTTACCTATGGGGATCCCTATGGGGTATCTAGAGGTCAGGTGGTAAATGTTACCTTTGGCAAGGGCAATAAAGAGAAAACCGCGTACGTATTTGAAACAGGCATAGAGCCTGCAGCATCTATTAAAAAGCTTAAATCCATTTCCTCTGTCAGTGACATTTGTCTGACAGAGGAAATAATGGATACTTGCATATGGATGACCAGAAGATATGGCATTAGGCATTCTGATGCAGTCAAATGCTTCATGCCCTACGGCAAGGCGACAAAACCAGGCAAAGAAAAGCGGCCTATTAATGATGTAACTGGCGAAATGCAGAACATCGATGCGCTAACGGAAGAACAGGCGGCAGCAGTAAGCGAAATCAGCAAAGCACTTGAAGCCGGCGAGCAGAAAAATTTTCTGATCCATGGCGTAACGGGAAGCGGTAAAACGGAAGTTTACATGCAGTCGATTGCGGAAGCCTTGCGTATGGGTAAGACGGCTATAATGCTGGTGCCGGAGATAGCGCTGACGAAGCAGGTCACTGACCGCTTTGTTGCACGCTTTGGCAAGGAAAAGGTAGCACTGCTTCACAGCAAGCTGACGGGCAGAGAGCGCTTTGATGAATGGATGCGCGTGCGCAGCGGGGAGGCTCGCATTGTGATAGGCGCCAGAATTGGCGTTTTTGCTCCGCTGGAAAACATAGGGCTCATCATACTGGATGAGGAGCACGAGGCAACCTACAAGTCAGACCAGACACCAAAATATGAGACGGTAGACGTGGCACTGAAACGTCTTATGCATTACAGAGGGACACTGATCCTAGGCAGTGCAACACCGTCGGTAGTATCTTATCAGAGGGCCAAAGAAGGAATCTATCAGCTGATAGAATTGAAGGAACGCTACAACAGCGTGCCGCTTCCGCTGGTATCTCTGGTAGACATGAGAGAGGAACTGAAAGCTGGCAACAGAACGATTTTCAGTGACAGACTATACAGAGAAATGAAAAGCGCGCTTGACGATGGAACGCAGGTGATCCTGTTTCTGAACAGACGCGGCTACTCTACGTCGATACTCTGCAAGGAGTGCGGTGAGCCGCTGAAGTGTCCCGAGTGCGGCATAACACTGACATACCATAAGTCGGATAATGCGGCAGTATGTCATTACTGCGGAAAGAAATACCCTGTTCCGGATGAGTGCCCTAAATGCGGCAGCAAGTACATTAAGTACATAGGAACCGGAACTGAAAAGGTTGAAGAATATACAAAACAATTATTCCCAGACAGAAAAGTGGAAAGGCTGGATCTTGATACTGCGAAAAACAGAGGCGAGATCAATCGCATAATCGGTGGCTTTTCCAAAGGAAAAACTGATATTCTCATAGGGACACAGCTGGTAGCCAAAGGTTTGGACTTCAAGAATGTCGGACTTGTAGGCGTAGTTGCGGCCGATGTCAGTCTCAATATTCCTGACTACCGTTCAACTGAAAGAACCTTTCAGCTGGTTACACAGGTATCGGGCAGGGCAGGCAGAGGTGACAAAGTCGGAAGGGTGATCGTGCAGTCATACACTCCAGACAATTTCGCACTTACCTGCGCGGCAGCCCACGATTATGCTGATTTTTTTGCTAAAGAAATCAAATTAAGGGAATATATGAATTATCCGCCTTTCAGCGACATGATACTGGCAGCTTTCACAGATGATGATGAACAGAATGCCAAGAAATCCGCAGAAAGGTGCAGAGAATATATAATTGCTAAAACTGGAGTGGGCAGCGACAGTATTTTTGAAGCAAGACCTTCTCCAAACTTTAAGGGCGAGGAAAGTTACAGATATCAGGTGCTTATCAAGAGCAGACGTGGTCAGCGCAATAAGTTCATGTTTTATCTTGTAGAATTCGGAGACCGGCTGCTGGAAGAAAAATGTTCCAGCATACTTACTATAGATGTAAATCCATACAGTTCATTCTAATAGAAGAAAGGAAAAACCAAGAATAATGGCAATCAGAAAAGTAGTTACAGAAGGAGACGACATCCTGAGAAAGCACTGCAGAGAAATATCGGATGTCAACGAACACATACGCATGACAATGGAAGACATGCTGGAAACCATGAGAGCAGAATACGGAGTCGGCATTGCAGGACCACAGGTCGGAGTAATGAGAAGAATGTTTGTGGCAGAGCCTGAACCGGGCAGAGTATATTATATGATCAACCCTGAAATCGTTACACAGGAAGGATCACAGATAGGAGACGAGGGTTGTCTCAGCGTACCGGGACTTATCGGTACGGTTGAACGTCCAATGAAGATAACGATAAAAGCGCTGGACCTTAACGGTGAGGAACAGGTATATGATTTTGAAGGTTTTGACGCTAGAGTAATGTGTCATGAAAATGATCATCTAGACGGGGTGCTATATACAGATAAAGCTCAGAACATAAGAGAACCGGGTACAGATGAAGAAGATGATGAGGATATCATCGAATAATGAAGATAGTATTTATGGGCACACCGGAAATAGCGGCTACGGTACTGAATAAGCTGGTTGAGGCTGGTCATGATGTTGTTTTTGCAGTGACGCAGCCAGATAAAGCTAAAGACAGGGGCAAGAAAATACAGTTTTCTCCTGTGAAAGAGGCCGCAATTAATAACAGTATAGAGGTCCTGCAGCCGCAGAAGATAAGAGAGAGCAATGAAGCGTATGAGCGCATTGCTGCCTGTGATCCAGATATCTGCGTTGTAGCGGCATATGGTCAGCTCATTCCAGAAGACATGCTGAAAATGCCGAAATTCGGATTTATTAACGTTCATGCATCGCTGTTGCCGAGATTCAGAGGAGCGTCACCTATACAGCATGCGATCCTCTGCGGTGACGAGGTAACTGGCGTTACTATTATGCAAATGGCCAAAGGACTTGACACTGGAGATATGCTGTCCAAGGTGGAAGTGCCTGTCAACGGCATGAACTGTGAAGAACTCAGTGAAAAACTTGCATCTGCAGGTGCTGAACTGCTGATTTCAACGTTACAGGACATTGAAGCGGGCAAGGTTACTCCAGTCTGCCAGGATGACAGCCAGTCAACTTACGCAGGGTTGATTTCTAAGAAAGACGGAAGAATAGACTTCAGTAAAAGACCTGAAGAGATAGAAAGACAGATCAGAGCTTTTGATCCGTGGCCAGGCGCCTTCTGTGATGTCAAAGGCATACAGATGAAGGTCTGGAAGGCTGAATGTCTGAACGCTGGTACTGAAGAGCCGTTTGGCACAGTGATAAAGGCAGATGAAGCGGGAATCGATATTTCCTGCGGCGGCGGCATACTAAGAGCAGTTGAAATTCAGATGCCGGGTAAGAAAAGAACTTCAGTTGACGCTTTTCTTAGAGGAAATAATATTGAAAAGGGCACGGTATTAGGATAAAATATAACTAAAGGGGGACGATTAATGTATTCATATTATATCAGTTACGTTTTGCTGGTGGTTGCAATGCTTTTTGCAGCCGGTGCACAGAGCAAGGTAAGCCGCACTTTCAGCAGATATTCCAGGGTTAGAAACAGCAGCGGGATGACAGGCGCTCAGGCAGCCAGAAGAGTACTGGATAGCAACGGACTGAATGATGTTCGCATTGGTCAGATTTCAGGGAAACTCACCGATAACTATAATCCAAAGGACAGGACACTATACCTGTCTTCAGGCGTTTATGCCGTTGATTCTGTAGGTGCCGTAAGTGTTGCTTGTCATGAAGCAGGTCATGCGATCCAGCATGCTAACGGTTATGCGCCTCTTAAAATAAGAAACAGCATAGTGCCGCTGGTTAATTTTGCTTCCAATCTCACATGGCCTCTGATAATTGTAGGAATCATCCTCTTGTCAGTCGGCAGCGGTGAGTATGGATATATAGGAAATTTAGTGTTTAATATTGGCATTTATACGTTCTTAGCCGTTATTGCATTCCATTTGATCACTTTGCCTGTTGAGTTCAATGCCAGCCATAGAGCTCTTAAGCAAATGACAGAACTATCAATTGTATCACCGGAGGATTTAGTGGGATCCAGAAAGGTTTTGCATGCGGCAGCAATGACATACGTTGCAGCGCTGGCAGTTGCTTTTGCAAACCTTCTTAGGCTCCTGGCAATAAGAGGTAGAAACTGATATGGATATAAACAGGAGAACCGCATATTATACTTTAATTGACATTGAAACTGGCAAGGCTTATTCTAACATTGCATTAAACAGGCAGATAGAAGAAAATAAGCCGGATTCACCTTCACTGGTAAGGGAAATGGTCTACGGTGTAACAGAAAATAAACTATACCTTGACTATATCCTTGATCAGCTTATTCCAAAAGGTGTCCACAGCGTTAAGAAGAATGCACACGTTTTGCTGCGCTTGGGACTGTATCAGATAATCTACATGGATTCAGTACCTGACTATGCTGCTGTTGATGAAACAGTTAAAATGGCTAGGAAGTTCTGCTATGGCAAGGATCGCTTTATCAATGGCGTGCTGAGAAGCTACTGCAGGATGAGAGATGATATCGTTTTGCCGGATCCGGAAGAGGAACCGCTGCGCTATCTGTGTGTGAAATATTCGTTCGCTGACTGGATTGTAAAACTGTGGCTGGAGCAATACGGATTTGAAAAAACGGAAGAGATACTTGCTGCCAGCAATACCAAGCCAAGGGTATCCATCAGAGTAAATCTTATGGAAATCGGAGTTGCCGAACTTAGGAAGACACTTGAGGATCGAGGATTTGTTGTCAGCCACGGGAGATACAGTGACAGGGCGCTTTTCGTCAAGGGCCATGATCTTTTGCTCACTCCTGAATACGCAAAGGGTTACTTTGCCGTTCAAGATGAATCTTCAATCGTTGCCGCTGAGGTGGTTGCTCCAAAGACAGGAGAAACTGTTATCGACGTATGCGCTGGCCCAGGCGGGAAAACTACAGCTATGGCAGAGATAATGGGTAACAATGGCAAGATAATTTCCTGCGATATATACGAAAAGAAAATAGAACAGATTAAGGAAGAAGCTGCAAGACTTGGAATAACAATACTGGATGTAAGATTAAGAGATGCTTCAGAGGCAGATCCCGAACTTGCGGAAAGCGCGGATAAAGTACTCTGTGATGTGCCTTGTTCAGGACTTGGCGTCATCAGAAGAAAGCCGGAAATCAAGTACAAAGTCATTGAAGACAACGGACTTGAACTTTCAAAGCTTCAGTATCAGATATTGGAAGCTTCAAGTACATACGTTAAGCAGGGAGGTTTCCTTGTTTACAGTACGTGTACAGTAAACAAGATAGAAAATATCGATGTCGTTAGCAGATTCCTTCAGAATCATAAAGAATACGACCTAATCAGAAGCAGACAGCTGCTTCAGGGCGTGGATGAAACAGATGGCTTTTTCATCTGCAAGATGCGCAGGCGCGTATAAATAAGGAATTTGAAAGGAGACTTACATGGAGGTTGGTTTTAAGACTGACAAAGGCATGAAGCGCAGCAATAACGAAGACGCATGTTTTGTAATGAACAGAGACCGGGTCTTCATTGTTGCTGACGGAGTAGGCGGAAACAATTCCGGGGAAATCGCCAGCAGAACGGCAGTCAATGAGATCGCCAGATATGTTGAAGAGCATTCGCTGAAGGAACTGACGACTGATAACGAAATAATTGCATATTTTGATCAGTGCTTAAAGGAAGTAAACTATAAGATACTGGAAATGGCTCAGCGTTTTGAAGAAAACAGAGGCATGGCGACGACTGTGGTTGCGGCCTACATTTTTGACAGCAGACTATATGTCATGAATGTTGGAGACAGCCGTGCCTACCTTCTCAGAGACGATGAGCTGACACAGCTTACTGAAGACCATACATATGTCAATACCCTGCTGAAAGCAGGGCTGATATCAGAATCTGAAGCTGAGAATCATGAAAACAGAAATATGATCACCCGTGCAGTCGGTGCAGACTACACGATCAAAGCTGATTATTTTATTATTCCTCTGATAGAAAATGACATCATTCTTATTTGTACAGACGGTCTGTACGGTGATGTCAACAATGATGAACTTATTGATACGCTAAGAGAACAGAAAACTATGACAGACATCTGCAATGATTTGATAGAACTCGCCAACAGAAATGGCGGTAATGACAACATTACTATGGTTTGTCTTAAGGTTACTGAGGAGGATGTCAAATGAGCAAAATGTTGGTGGGAAGATACGAACTGATTGAAAAGATCGGTGAGGGCGGCATGGCCGTTGTATATAAATCAAGAGACAGACTGCTTAACAGGTATGTGGCTATTAAGATACTCAGACCCGAGTATACCAGAGACAAGCAGTTTGTTGAAAATTTCAGGAAAGAATCTCAGGCTGCTGCCGGACTTCAGCATCCTAACATAGTAAGCGTTTACGATGTAGGAAAAGAGGGCAGCATATATTTCATTGTCATGGAACTTATCGACGGAAGACCGCTTAGTGATGTGATCAAAGAGCAGGCTCCAATGGACTACAAACGGGCCATAGAGATAACCAAGCAGGTTGCTTCAGCTCTCAGTCTGGCACACAAGAACAACATCATTCATAGAGACGTTAAGCCTCACAACATCATGATCACTGCCGATGGAACCGCTAAACTTACAGATTTCGGTATTGCCAAGGCAATAAGTGATTCTACACTTGTAAGCGAGACAAGCCGTATCATTGGCTCAGTCCATTACTTTTCGCCTGAACAGGCTAGAGGTGCATATGTTGACGAGCGTTCAGATATTTATTCACTGGGTATCGTACTGTATGAAATGCTGACAGGTCAGGTGCCTTTTGATGGAGACAATCCGGTACAGGTTGCATTGATGCATATAAACAATGAGATAACACCGCCTTCACAGCTGGTTGCCGGTATACCGCCAGCACTTGAAAAGCTTGTAATGAAGGCTACAGATAAATTCCAGTCAAACAGATACAGAAACGCAGATGAGATGCTGGAAGATCTGGACAACATTGAGTTTGTGACCAAGATGGTAGGAAATTCAGTCTTTGCTGCGGATGACGTTAAGGAATTCCAGCAGATGAATGAAAATAAAGCTAAGAGCAAGCAGGCAGAAAAGCCTGTCAAGCAAAAGGAAAAAAGTCCTGATACTGATTCAAAGAATAAGAAAAAGAAAACGATCATGATCATCGTTGCCGTTATAGCGGCTGCAGCAGTTCTCTTTGGAGCATTGTATGCAATGGGCGTAATTGGCGGTAAAAAAACAGTAACGGTTCCTGATCTTAAGAACATGACATATGCGCAGGCTGAAGAAAAGCTTCAGTCAGAAGGACTAGTCATAAAGCGCGGCGACGATGTTGCCAGCGCAGATGTGGATAAAGGCAAGGTAACTTCCCAGACGCCTGCTGCAAATGAAGAAGTTAAAGAAGGTTCAACGGTCACTGTAAATATCAGTTCAGGCAAGGAGTCGGATGTTGTGCCTAGCGTTATAGGACAGGAATATGATGAGACAACGATAAGTGATTATTTCGATCAGTTTGGCTTCGCCCTTGGAAATGTATCTTACGAATACAGTGACGAAGATAAGGGCATCATAATTGATCAGAGCCCATCAGCTGGTGAAAGTGCTGACGAGGGAGCCAGTGTTGATATAGTAGTCAGCAAGGGCCAGAAGACGACGACAGAGGTACCTACAGTCACTGGACAGACTTATGATGATGCAGTAAAACTGCTGACAGATGCAGGCTTCACAGTAGGTAAGACGACATATGAAGAGAGTACGACGTACAATGAAGGCATTGTAATGTGGCAGCAGTATGAACCGGGTACAGAAGTCAAGAAAGGCGCATCAATAGCAATCAAAGTCAGCAAAGGCGCGCCAACTGTCGAACCTGACCCTGAGGATCCGGGCAACAGCACTGGAGATGGCGGAACAGGTGATTCAGGTACGGATAACGGATCAGGCAACGATTCTGGGTCTGATACTACGACAAACCAGCAGTGAGAAGTATGAAAGGTATAATAATCAAAGGAATCGGCGGTTTTTACTATGTTAAAACCGCCGACGGCGTATATCAGGCAAAGGGAAGGGGAATATTCAAAAAAAACGGAATAACCCTTTCGGTAGGTGATATCGCGGATATAGAAGTGCTGCCAGACGGTGATGCAGTTATCAATTCAATAGAACCAAGAGAAAACGAATTTCTCAGGCCGCCGATAGTCAACATTGACAGTTTCATCGTTGTATTTACTGCAGCAAGACCAAAACCGAATTTCAGTGTAATCGATAAATTCCTGATCATGGCGGAAATCAAGAATATAGATACTGTACTTTGCCTGAACAAGTGTGACCTTGTCAGCGAAGAAGAAATCCAGAAAATAAGAGAAATCTACCGTGACGTTTATCCTGTATTTGTGACAAGTGCGAAAACTGGCGAGGGACTGGATGAAATCAGAGAGTACATCAAGGGCCGCAAAGTATCTTTGGCCGGGCCTTCTGGCGTTGGTAAATCTTCGCTGCTGAATTTACTGATACCTCATGCGGAAATGGAAACCGGAACTGTCAGCGCTAAGACGAATAGAGGAAAGCATACGACGAGGCATGTGGAGATTTTTGACGTTCCAGGCGGCGGTATGATTTTTGATACGCCTGGCTTTACGTCTTTTGATCTTCCAGAAGAGACTGATGAAGATTCGCTGGCGGACTATTACCCTGACATTGCCAGATTCAAGGGCCGCTGCAGGTTTGATAACTGCCGGCATATGAAGGAGCCAGACTGCAGCGTGCGTGAGGCTGTGGAAGCTGGTCTAATAAACAGGACCAGATATGAATCATATCTGGCTAACATGGATGAAATAGTAAACAGAAAGAAATATTAAGGAGCGTTGAAAATGGCAAAATTAGCACCATCGATCCTGTCTGCAGACTTTTCCAGACTTGGGGAGCAGGCTGAGATCATAACCTCTGCAGGGGCGGATTACATACACGTTGACGTAATGGACGGTCACTTCGTACCAAATATCAGTTTTGGCGCAGCGGTAATGAAGTCGCTTGATAATATTGAAACGTGCCCTTATGATGTTCATCTGATGATAGAAAATCCGGATGATTATCTGGGAGATTTTGTAACTGAAAAAACGGATTTTATAGTTGTTCATCAGGAAGCATGCAGGCATCTCAACAGGACGATACAGCATATAAAATCTTACGGCACGGGTGCAGGTGTCTCACTTAATCCCGCAACGCCGGTATCTACCCTTGAATGCGTTCTTGACGATATCGACATGGTTCTTATAATGTCGGTAAATCCTGGCTTTGGAGGCCAGAAAATAATCATGAACACTCTTGACAAAATCAGACAGCTGAAAAAGCTGAGAGAAGAGAAGGGCTATAATTATCTTATCGAGATAGACGGCGGTGTGACTCTTGACAATGCTGAAGAAATTGCGGAAGCAGGAGCGGATATCCTGGTAGCAGGATCTGCAGTGTTCGGTGCTGATGATATTGCAAAACGTGTTGGAGAGTTCAAAAGCATAATCGAATAGAATGAGCAAAAGAAAACGGCTGATCATAATCAGCCGTTTTTTTGTTTATTGTCGTAGACAACAAGGTTCCCGGGGACCCACCCGAAGCTTTAGCTTCGTGGCAGGGTAGGGTTCTTATTTTTTATTGGACTTATATGCTGTTAGTTGCCATTGTTTGGCTTAGTGGTGCTTCCACCTGTATTAGTATTTCCGTTGCCGCTGCTGGTACCTGTTCCGCTGCCGGTACCATTGCCTGTGCCTGTATTTCCGTTGTCCGTGCTGTCATCGCCTTCGTCTGGAGTTACTGGAGTTGCAGGCTGAAGTGTAACATCTGGACTTATTGGATACTTGTTGACGTCAGGGTTATGTACGTTGCAGTAATACTGAGGGATACTTGATGAATCATCACCATAGGTGCTATATGTCTTTTCTTCAACATTAGGGCAGTCTGGCGTAGCCAGGAAGCCGGTATCCTTGCAAATAGTAACCGTTGTTTCTGTGTCCTTTACGCTGTGATCTCCGCCCTGAGTACCGTTGATGTAATACTCGCCGCCGGAACTTATTACTGTGGAAGGTGCAGACTTGTAGGAGCCTTGCTTGCAGTTAGGGATCTGGTTCATTATGCGTCCCCACAAAGCAGCCGCATAACTACTCATGCTTGACAGTTCAATGTTAACGTCGTTTCCTATCCAAAGCGAAGCGGAGTAGGAAGGAGTGAATCCATCAAACCAGATATCGTACTGATCACTGGTTGTTCCTGTTTTTCCTCCGACCTGTACGCCTGAAATAGATGCAGGATATCCGATACCGCTTGTTACTACTGACTGCAGCATATTGCACATGATCCAGGCAACGCCGTTATCCAGGACCTTTACTGATTTTCCAACTTTGTTCTCCAGAAGAATGTCACCGTTGTTGTCTACGACCTTGGTGTATGATGAGGTCGTATGTCTGATTCCGTTATTAGGGAATGTAGTATAGGCATCTGCCATTTCCAAAGTCGATACTCCCTTAGTCATTCCGCCAAGAGCCAGAGCAGCAGCATTCATATCGTTGACGCTTCCGCTGGTCACCAGAGAGGTGATGCCATATTTTTTGACCAGGTTGGCTGAATAATCGGCACCAACTTGGAGGAATATCTTGACTGCGCAAGTATTGATGGACTGCTGAAGTGCGGATCTCATAGTCTGTACTCCGGAGTATCCACCGCCTGCGTTGCTTGGCCAAACCTTGCCGTTTATAGTTGTCTTTTCATCAATTACTACTGAACCTGCTGTCAGATAATCGCCCCAGTATTTGGTACCTTGCGTATCGATATGGTAATCATAGAAGGAGTGTTTGACTCCTGATGCTGCTTCTGTTGCACTCTGCTGTATGGCAGCTGAGTAAACAGCCAGAGGCTTGATTGATGATCCAGGCTGTCTGGTGCTGACTGCTCTGTTGTAGAGCAGCTGTCCTGTAGTTTTTCTGCCTCCTACCATGGCCTTGATCTGTCCGGTAGCATTGTCTACGATCGTCATTGCGGCTTGTGGCTGAATGACTTCCTGATTCAGCGTATATGAAGAAGATGGTACTGTAACTGTGCCGTCTTTATTGAACTTGAAGAATCCGTCATAATCCTTGTCATCAAAGAAACTTGAATCAATGACCAGGTTTCCATATTTGTTCAACGACTTGTACTCTTGAGGAATATTGATATATCCGCCTGAAATACTGTAAAGCTTGCTGTTTTCATATACGTACATCGTTGGGAATTCAAGACTGTAGTCGGTTCCCGTGCTGACTGTAGTTTTATATATGTTCAGACGTTTATTGGCTCTTATAACCAAATCACCATTGTTCTTCTTGACGATCTCACTCTTTTGCAAAGTGAAGTTACCAGAGGAATCAAAGTAATCGTTGAAGTCGTACATAACGATCTGTCCGCTGTCGTTGAGAATGTTACCGCTTGAATCATATGAAATATTCGTTGGTGAAGGGAAGTTGGCATCATTGTCAAATTCGTTCTCAATCACATTCTGAGCAGTAGAGTCCATCGTAGAATATATTTTGACTCCGCCGTTATAAACCTTATTCCATGCTGTTTCATAATCCCAGTTATATTTTTTCTCAAGATCAGAAATCACCTGGTCAATACAGTAGTCAGCAAAGTATGAACTCTTGCTTGATGAAGAACTGTACTTCGGCTTCAGCATGTTACGCAGCGTTCTAGCAGAAGCTTTCTCACACTGGCTCTTAGTGATGTAGCCTTGATCATACATTAGCTGAAGACATGTAAGTCTCCTGTCTCTGCTGGAATCGTTGAGAATATATGTGCCGGTTGAAGTACGCTTCAGTACATTCTTATTCTTGCTTGAAACGGTGCTGTTGCTGACGAATTCCACCAGCTGATAATCTGTAGGCAGCTGTGGTATGGCCGCAAGTGCAGCACATTGTGCAAGGGTGAGGTCTTTGACATCTTTTGAAAAATATGCCTGAGAGGCTGCCTGAACTCCACTGCAGCCGTAGCCGAAATAGATTGTGTTCAGGTATGCTTCAATAATCTGTTTCTTGGACAGGTTCTTTTCAAGTATGACCGTGTAGTAGGCTTCAATGATCTTCCTTTTTATGGTCCTGTCTGATTTCTCAGAAGGAAGGAATACATTTCTGGCCAGCTGCTGAGTAATTGTACTGGTACCGCTGATGCGGTGGGTTGTTAATGCATCTTTCATAGCACCGAAGATTCTTACAAAGTTGAATCCGTGGTGTGTCCAGAAAGTCTTATCTTCCAGGGAAACGACTGCATTGACAAGGTTCTTTGGAAGATCCTTGTATTCCACATTGGTTCTGTTGGAATCAGTGTATACTGTCTGTATTTCATTGCCGCTGTCATCATAGACGACTGAGCTTTCAGTTAAAATGCTGTAAATGTTGTCAGTATCTATTTTAGGCGCCTGTGAAATAACATATGCGGCATATGCGCCGCAAACGATAAATATCAGAAGAATGATTGCAAGAAGGAACAGGAAAAACTTCTTCTTGTTCAGCCTGTACTTCTTCTTTGTAACTGCCGTGCCGTCTGTATTAGCACCGCTCACTTCTGCTTCAATCTGATTATGCTTTTTACTTCTTCGTTTGTCACTTCGCATGTATCTCTAGTTCCTTTCCATTTTGAATGGTACACCTTCGATAATTATAACATATTATTGGTGTCAAGTTAACATATTTATTTCATTTGAGGCTATAGGTAATACGAAAATAGTCTTGAAAGGATCACAATAATGGTATAATATGTAAGTGTGAATTGGGCGTTTCTGGGGGAGCGCAATGAGAAGACCTTTGTTTGCTGTTGCAATTTCAATGATTGCCGGCATATTTTATAGTGACTGTTTTGGATTGTGGCTGTCTTTAGTGATGGCCTTGGCCAGCGCAGCCATTTTGTTTTATATGGGGAAAAACATAATAATCAAGCCTGAAATATTCAGGTCCTCAATCATGATAACAGCTGCATTTCTTGCTGGAGCCATGATGGTTTCAGTAGCCGGCTGGGGGATGGACAACAGCCCGTTGAACAGTATGACTGGAAAATCTGTCAGATATCAGGCAACGGTCTCCAGAATCGAGAAAGTTGACGATGAAAAATACCGTCTGACCTGTGATGTTAAGACTGCAGATGATGAGAAATCAAATGGGAAATTACTCATTACATATTATAGAGCCTTAAAAGATACGGCTGAATTATGGGGAAGGACCATCTCTTTTACTTCATCTATAGAGGTGCCGCTGTCGGCAGGGAATCCCAGGTGTTTTGATTACCAGAAATTCCTGAGATCGAAGAGCATTGGCTTTACAGGAAGCATATCTGCATTTTGGATCGATGATTCATATAGTTCAACTGTCATTGAAAATTTAAAAGGGACAGCCGTTCGCTTTATCGTCAGGAGAAGAGACGGTTTTACTGCGTCTCTTGGCGGAAGTGAGTGGACGAGAGCTTTCGCCGAAGGCGTTTTGTTTGGTGAAAAATCTGAAATGGATGATGAGATTTATCAGGATTTCAAAAACAACGGAACCGCTCACGTCCTCGCGGTAAGCGGACTCCACGTTGGCATGCTGTTTGGCATGTACCGAAAATTGACGAAAAAGAGAAGAGGCAAACTGCAGATCGCAGCTTTTGCAGCAATTTTGATGGTTTACGGTACAGCTACATTATGGGCAGTCCCGGTGACTCGCGCTATTCTGCTGATCGTGATCATGCTGGCAGGGGATCTTCTAGACCGCAGGTATGATATGCTGACGGCACTGTCAGCGGCGGCGGTGATCATCTTGACGCTGAATCCTTATGCAGTTACGGCTGCCGGCTTTCAGATGTCATTCCTGGCTGTGATGTCCATGGCCTTTTTCGGACCTGTGATAGAAAGAGTGACGGGCCCATCCATTGGCATGATCATCGGGGTGCAGCTTGGACTGATACCTTATATTGCCTACACTTTTAATTACATATCGCTGTTTTCACTGATCTGCAACCTGCCGATCGTGTATCTGGTGTCTATTTTTGTGCCATGCGGCATAACGTTCTTTCTGATATATTTCGTGTCAGGCTTCTTCATCTTTCCTGAGGGTCTGATCATGTCATCACTTGGGTCACTGATAGTAAAACTTAACCATCTTTTGTCTCATGACGGAGCCTTCGCTGTTAATGTAGTATCGCCACCGCTGTGGACTATAGTACTTATTTACGGCATAGCATTTTACTGCACCTCAGAATACTTTCAGGTCTATATTCACAGACGGAATTTAAAAGCCATGCTTTTGCCGCTGGTTTTGATCATCGTAGCAGCTATGAGCGGTGCTGTGGCCGGCGGTACGCCTTTTGATAAAATGGATGTGGTGTTTGCTGATGTTGGCCAGGGTGATTGTATGCATTTGAAATGCGCGGGACGGACGGATGTTTTGATTGATGGCGGCGGCAGCGCTGACTACGACATTGGAGAAAAAACGCTGAAACCGTATCTGCTGCATAATGGGGTTGCTGATATTGATCTGGCTATGGCCACACATCTGCACACGGATCACTTCCTGGGGCTTACGCAGCTGTCGCAAAGTTACAATGTCAGGAAGTTTATGACGCGCGGAACGGCGGGGGTGATGGTAAAATTTGCGGACGGCCAGTGGGCCGAAGTGTTGTGGCCTGAAAAATATTTGGAAAATGCTGCAGATGAAAACACTAATTCACTAATATTCAAGGTCCATATGCATGGTCTCACTATTCTTGTCACCGGCGACATAGGGGAGGAAGGTGAGCGGGCCCTAGTGGAAAAGTATGCAGGAACGGACAAACTGAAGTGTGACGTGCTGAAGGTAGCACATCACGGAAGCCGGTTCAGCACCTGTGATGAGTTTCTGGAAGCGGTGGATCCGCTGATTGCAGTGGTGAGCGTAGGGAAAAACAATTATGGGCACCCGGCACCGGAAGTAATTGAAAAAATGCAGAAAAAAGGTATAATTGTATTCAGGACTGACCACTCGGGGGCGGTCGGCATGAGAAAGAGTAAGGGTAAAATAGATATATGTACGGAAAGGGAGCAGTAAAGCCTGGTTTCAGGGGTTTTACCGACGATTTGAAGAAAGGTCAAATAGAAAATGTTGTTGCCATGCATGGTTCAGAGCCATATCTGTCAAAGTGGGCAGTTGGAATGCTTCTCGGCAAATATGTTAATCCGGCAACGGAGGCATTGGATTATCAGGTGCTGGATGATGATTCTGTAAGATGCAGGGATATAATTGAAGCCTGCGATACATTTTCAATGTTTTCGGATAAGCGGCTGGTATGGGTCAGAAATTTCGGACCGCTGTCATCTGACATTCCTAAAGGATTTACTGCTGAAGAAATCGACGGGCTCATTGAGTACCTGAAGAACAGCAACGACAGAACGATCCTCGTGTTCTCTTGGGATGACACGCCGGAAGATGCCAGAAACAGCCGGAAGAGCGACAATGAAGATGGCGATGGTGAAGAAGGGAAGAGCAAGATGCCTAGACTGAAAAGACATCTGCTGTTTGGCGCACAGAATTTCAAGTTCGATCAGCTGAGCAGGCCGGAACTGATTTCTTTCGCTCGCAAGCGATTCAAGGCATCTGGAATAGAGGTCACTCAGGCACAGCTATATGAGATCACGGATGCCACAGGCTATTTCAATAAGGAGAGCGAATACGACCTGTACTGTTTTGAAAACGACCTTATGAAGATAATCGCTCACAGCGACGGGCTGAACATAACTGCTGCAGACATAGAAGCCTGCATTGTCGGAGACCTGGATAAATTCGTATTTGATCTGCTGGACGAGGTCAGTGCCAACAGAAAGGACCAGGCATTTCAGATACTGTACAACATGCTGAATTCCGGACTATCCGGCAGGCCTATCATTGGAGCGATAATCAGTCAGCTGGAGCTGATGCTGGAACTTAGGGAGTACATGGATGAAGCAATAGATCTGGACGGAATTATGGAAATAATGTATCCGTCGCTGGTCAAGAACCGTGCCAAGCACATGCAGGAGATAAAGGGCAAGATGTTCCGTCTCCGCAAGGTGTCAGGGTATGCGGGTAAGTATTCCAGAGAAAAGATAAGAACTATGCTGATCTCTATTTATGAGGTGCCGGCTATGATCAACCGGGGCCTAATGGATGAACAGCTGGCACTTCAGCTATTTATAGCAGGCATATAACTGAAACTCGATATCCTTCGCCTAAATGAAGCAGGCGGCGGGTCCAATTTCTGAATTTTGAAAGGGTAAGGAACACAGATATGAACATTAGCCGAAAAAGACAGCTGACTTCCGATATGATGCTTCTCCTTGTAACGCTATGCTGGGGCGTTTCCTACTATCTTATGGATGTATCCATGACAGACCTGGGAGCGCTGACTCTCAACACCTTCAGATTCCTTGGGGCTTTTCTGGTAGTGGGCGTCATTTCATATGCTAAGATTAGAAAAGTCAGCCGCACAACGCTGAAAAATGCATTTTATATTGGCACATCCTTAGTGTTTGTTTATATAGGGGCCACCTTTGGCGTAAAGTATACTGAACTCTCAAATGTAGGTTTTCTCTGTGGATTGAGTGTTGTCTTCACGCCTTTTATGGAGCGCTTTACTTTCAAAAGAAAGATACAGAAGAGGGTATACATTGCAGCTTTCATGAGTGTAGTTGGAATCATGCTTCTTACTCTTAAAAGCGACTTCAGCATCAATATGGACAATATCAAAGGTGACCTTCTCTGCATAATGTGTGCCTTTGCATACAGCATTGAAGTAATACTGACCGAAAAGGCAGTAGACAAAGAAGACGTCGATCCGTTCCATCTCGGTGTTTTTCAGCTGGGTGTCACTGGAGCTTATATGCTCGTATTGTCTTTTATTTTCGAACATCCGCATTTTCCGTCAACTCCTTCCATATGGGCTGGTGTGATTTTTCTGTCGCTTGTCTGCACAGGACTGGCCTTTATAGTTCAGACAATAGCCCAGCAATATACGTCATCATCCCATGTCTGCATCATTTATTCACTGGAATCAGTTTTTTCAGCAATTGTAGCATATTTCCTGGCAGGAGATGTGCTGTCAACTCGTGCATACTTCGGAGCAGCTGTTATCGTTGCTGCACTTGTTGTTGCTGAGCTTGATTTTGGAGGCAGAAGTGTGGAAGGAGAGGTCAAAAGTTGAGAAAAAACACGGTGTTTCGGATAGTGATAATAGCGGCGATAGTTATCACAGCGGCAGTCGTGATTGTTATGTTCTGTCGCACTTTAATTTTAACGGATGCAGGCGAAACACCTGCACAAGACAGCAGCACAGAAGATCAAAACAGCAAGCTTTCACGGTACGACGATGGGGATGGTTTCTGCATCAAAGATGGAGTTTTGCTGGCATATATCGGCAGTGCCAGCGAAGTTGAAGTGCCCGGAGACGTTACTGAAATCGGAGAAGACGCTTTTTCCAGTGACATGCAGCGAGGCGTCAAACTTACAAAAGTTACGGTTCCCGGAACTGTAAAAACAATAGATCAAAGATCATTTTCATTTACAGCTGCGGATGTCATAGTCATAAAGGAAGGCGTGACTTCAATTGGAGACAGTGCTTTTATGGACAGCTATATCAGCGAGATATGGTTCCCAAAATCATTAACATCCATAGGAGATGGCATCATGTCAACTGAAGAAGGGCTGTGGGATACTGTGATCCATCTGAAGAAGGGGTCTGCTGCCGACAAGTATTTTAAAGCCGATATGCCATATGGAGATGTAAAACTTGAATACTGACATGGAAACTGTCAATGTGTGCAAACTATGCGAACCGCATTTAATTCAGCCTTTGTTAAGAAGATAACTTACCAACAATATAGTTGAAAATCATTGCGTTATCACAGAAAAGTCAGTATAATATTTTGTATACGGTTCCAAATATAAAAGGAAGTATAGATAGATTTAGTAGGAGGAGAAGTACATGAGTGAAAAATGTTGTTGCGGTGATGACCGCGCTGCAAAGTTCAAAGAATTGCAGCCGGTTCTTGACCAGTATGCAAAGGTTCCTGGTAGTTTGATAACTATTTTACAGAAGACTCAGGAGATCTATGGATATCTGTCCATAGATGCAATCAATTACATTTCAGAAGCGACAGGCGTTAGGCCTGCAAAAATCTACGGAGTTGCGACTTTCTATGCACAGTTCAGACTGCAGCCTATAGGCAAATATCTGATAATGAGCTGTCAGGGTACTGCATGCCATGTAAATGGCTCAGAATCCATAAGAGATGCAATCTGCGAGTATCTGAACATAAAGGACGGAGAGACAACGGAGGATGGAATATTTACTCTAAACAACGTTGCATGTCTGGGATGCTGCTCACTTGCTCCTGTAATGATGATTAAAAGTGCTGATGGAGACGAGACTTACGGAAATCTGACCAAAGACAAAGTAACAAGTATCCTGGCTGAGATCAGAGAAAGAGCTTAGGAGGTGCAGAGATGAAAGTAGTAATTGGACAGGGAAGCTGCGGTATAGCTACCGGAGCAAAGAAGACAGAGGCTGAATTCGAAGCACAGCTTGCAAAGCAGGGTGTAGATGCAGTAGTCGATGTTACCGGATGTGTAGGAACATGTTATCTTGAGCCAATCGTTGACGTTTATGAAGACGACGGCAAGATGACAAGATACGTGAAAGTACAGCCTGAAAGAGTTGAGAAGATCGTATCAGAGCATCTGAAGAACGGCAAACCCGTCGAGGAATATGCAATAAGCAATGAAGATAAGGATTTTGTTGGAAAGCAGCAGAGAATAGTTCTCAGACACTGCGGACTTATCAATCCAGAAAAGATTGAAGAATATCTGGCAGTCGGCGGATATGAAGCGGCTAAGAAAGTCGTTACATCAATGACACCGGATGAAGTAATAGGAGTCATTAAAGTCTCCAACTTAAGGGGAAGAGGCGGTGCAGGATTCCCTACATGGTTCAAGTGGAATGCAGCAAAGGCAAATCCGGGCAAAGAAAAGTACATCGTATGCAATGCCGACGAAGGAGATCCGGGTGCATTCATGGACAGATCAGTACTTGAAGGCGACCCTCATTCAGTACTTGAAGGAATGATCATCGGCGGCTTCTCAATGGGAGCAACTGAAGGAATCATTTACTGCCGTGCTGAGTATCCTCTTGCAATCAAGAGATTGGAAATCGCCATGGCACAGGCTAGAGAAAAGGGCTTCTTAGGTGACAACATCTTTGGAACTGGCAGACACTTTGACATCAGGATCAAAGCCGGCGCTGGCGCCTTTGTTTGCGGCGAAGAAACAGCTCTGATCGCATCACTGGAAGGCGAGAGAGGTATGCCTAGACTGAAGCCGCCATTCCCGGCAGCTAAAGGATACTGGCAGCAGCCTACAAACATCAATAACGTAGAGACGTTTGCCAACGTTGCATGGATCATCATGAATGGCGGAGAAGCATTCGCTGCCATGGGCAAAGGTCCTTCAACTGGAACTAAGGTATTCGCTCTTGCTGGAAAGATCAAGAAGGGCGGACTTGTCGAAGTACCTATGGGACTTCCTATCAAGGACGTAATCTTTGGAATCGGCGGAGGAATCAAGAACGATAGAGCTTTCAAGGCTGTTCAGATGGGTGGACCTTCAGGCGGATGCATTCCTGCTGAGCTGATCGACACTCCTGTTACATATGAAGACATCGTTAAGACTGGTGCCATCGTTGGTTCAGGCGGAATGATCGTAATGGATGAAGATACATGCATGGTTGACATGGCAAGATACTTCCTGGATTTCACTAAGAAAGAATCATGCGGAAAGTGCAACTACTGCAGACTTGGAACCATGAGAATGCTGGAGATCCTGGAGAGAATCACTAGAGGTGAAGGTCAGGACGGCGATATTGAAAAGCTTGAAGAACTTGCTGGAAAGATCAAGGACGGTGCAATGTGCGGACTTGGTCAGACAGCTCCAAACCCTGTTCTTACAACGCTGAGATACTTCAGAAATGAGTATGAAGATCATATTTACAACCACAAGTGCACCGCTAGATCATGCAAGGCTCTGATCCACTATGAGATCACCGATGCCTGCAAGGGATGTACACTCTGTGCCAAGAAGTGCCCTGTTGGCGCTATCACAGGCGTAGTCAAGGGCAAACATGTCATTGACCAGACTAAGTGCATCAAGTGCGGCAAGTGCGAAGAAAACTGTAAATTCAGCGCAATTGAAAGATACTAGGGAGGAGGAAATACGATAATGGATAAATTCAGAATGAATATAGACGGCAAGGAAGTATTCGGAATCCCTGGACAGACAATTCTGGAGGTTGCGAGGGAGAATGACATCTTCATTCCAACTCTTTGCTTTGATGAAAGAACGACTATATACGGCGCATGCGGACTCTGCGTTGTAGAGGTAGAGGGAAATCCTAAACTCTGCAAGGCTTGTGCAACTGCAATCGCTCCTGGTATGGTTGTAATGACAAATACCGACAGAGTTATCGAGTCCAGAAAGACCAACCTTGAACTGCTGATCTCCAACCATAACGGAGACTGCAAGGCACCATGCCATAATGCATGTCCTGCAGGTACAGACTGCCAGGGTTATGTAGGACTCGTTGCCAACGGAGAATTCGAGAAGGCCAATGAGCTTATCAAGGATAAGATTCCTCTGCCTTCATGCATAGGCAGGGTATGTCCTCATCCTTGCGAAGATGACTGCAGGAGAGGCCTCATCGATGAGCCAATCAGCATTGCATCTATCAAAAGATTTGCCGGAGACTATGATCTTGCAGCAGACGAACAGTACATTCCTGAAGTCGGCGAAGAGACAGGCAAGTCAGTTGCCATCATTGGCGGCGGCCCGATGGGATTATCAGCAGCATATTTCCTGCGTCAGCTGGGTCACAGCGTAACGATTTTCGACGCAATGCCTAAGCTGGGCGGCATGCTGAGATACGGCATCCCTGAATACAGACTTCCGAAGGAAGTTCTTGACAGTGAAATCGACGTAATTGCTGCTATGGGAGTAGAAATGATCCCAAACACTAAGATCGGCGAAGACCTGTCATTCGAAACAGTAAGAAATGATTTTGATGCTGTTCTGCTTGGAATCGGCGCTTGGGTTTCAACTGGCGTTGGCTGTCCTGGTGAGGATGCTGAAGGCGTTATCGGAGGCATCGATTTCCTGCGCAAGGTCGTAAGAAACGAACACATCGACTTCGGAAAGAAAGTTGCCATCGTCGGCGGCGGAAATACGGCTATGGATGCCTGCAGAACCGCTGTAAGACTTGGTGCTGACGAAGTTTATAACATTTACAGAAGAACTAAAGACGAGATGCCGGCTGATGCCATTGAGATCGAAGAGGCAGAGGAAGAAGGAGTTATCTTCAAGAATCTGACTAACCCTCTTGAGATCATCAAGGACGAAAACGGACATGTTAAGCAGGTACACCTGCAGGTAATGGAGCTCGGCGAGCCTGATGCTTCAGGAAGAAGAAGACCTGTACCTGTTGAAGGCAAGACAGAGACTATTGACGTTGATACAATGATCCTGGCAATAGGACAGGCAGTTGATGCTGCTCCTTTCGATGTTGACAAGACTAGAAAGAATGCGATCAGCTACGATCCGGAAACATTCATGACAAGCATCCCTGGCGTATTTGCCGGCGGAGACTGCGGCAATGACAAGATTTCCATCGCTGTTGAAGCTATTGCTGATGCCAACAAGGCATCCATTGTCATAGATTCATACTTAAACGGCGAAGACGTAAAATACGAGAAGCCATACTTTGTAGTAAGAGACGATGTAACTGAAAAGACTTTCGAAGACAGAGAAAAACTCTGCAGAGAAAAGGCTGATCAGCTTACTGCAGCACAGAGAAAAGACAACTTCTCAGAAGTCGTTTATGACGGACTTACTGAGGAACAGGCAATTGCTGAAAGTTCAAGATGTCTTGAATGCGGATGCCATGACTATTTCGAGTGCAAACTCATCGACTTTGCTAACGAGTACGATGTTCATCCAGAGAGATTTGCTGGCGAGAAGAGCCTGATCGACTTTGAAGACGATCATCCTTTCATCGTAAGAGATCCTAACAAGTGCATACTCTGCGGTCTCTGCGTAAGAGTCTGTGACGAGGTAATGGGCGTTGGAGCTCTTGGTCTTGTTCACAGAGGATTCGACACTGTAGTTAAACCTACACTTGAGAAATCACTCTGCGAGTCAGGATGCGAATCCTGCGGACAGTGCGTAAGCGTTTGTCCAACCGGAGCACTTCAGGAGAGACTTACTATTCAGAAGGAAGTACCTCTTGATACAGATATTACAGAAACTACATGCTCATTCTGCTCTGTAGGATGCACACTTGATCTTGAATCATACGGCGACATGCTTGTAAAGGCTAATCCATCTAAGGAAGGCACTGTAAATGCAGGACTCTGCTGTGCTAAGGGCAAATGGGGCTTTGATGCTTCACTGCTTGAGGGCAAGATGGTAGATCCAATGATCAGAGACGGAAACGAGCTGGTTATGACAGATTACCATGAAGCTATCGTAATGGCAGCCAAGAAACTGGAAGCCGTTAAGGTTAGACATGGAATCGAATCAATTGCAGTTGCGATCTCCGACAGATATACTAACGAAGAAGCATATGCAATGAAGAAATTTGCTCAGACTATCGGAGCAAAGACATTCTGCTTCAATAAGAAACATAATGCAATGGCAGACGTTCTAGGACTTGGCGTTGATGCTTCACCTAACACTATTGACGAACTTCTTTCAACAGAAGTTATCATCGTGCCTGGATTCATGAAGAATCGGAGCGCGGTCATCTGGAACAAGATCAAACAGGCAGCAGAGAAGGGCGCTAAGGTCGTCGTAATCAATACGCCTGAGACTAATACCAGATTCGATTTCGCAGCTAAAGTCATCGACACAGACAACAGCACAGCTTTCCTGAAGGGAATGGCCAAGGCACTCATCGAAACGGGCAAGACAAGCAATGTCAAAGGTTTCGAGGAGTTCAGCAAGTCAGTTGCGGATGCAAAGGTATGCGACGAGATCAAAGCCGTTGCTGAGATGTACGCAAAGGCAAAGAAAGCCATGTTCGTATATCAGCAGAATGTTTTATCAGAAGAAGCTGCTGAACTGATCGGCGAGATCGCTCTTCTGTCAGGACATATCGGCAAGCCAAGAGATGGAATACTCATGGTAAGACCTAAGAACAATTCTCAGGGTCTGTCAGACATGGGAATACATGCAGGAGCCGAGGCAATGGAAGGCGTTAAGGGACTGATCATCTTTGGTGAAGATCCTGCCGATGCAGATCTTTCAGGACTTGAATTCCTGATGGTTTCAGACATCTATATGACTGAGACTGCCAAGAAGGCAGATGTATTCATTCCGGGAACAGGCTTTGCAAGCACTGACGGAACATACACCAACACCGAGAGAAGACTCCAGCCTGTAACTCAGGCAATTGATGAAGAAGTAGATCTCAGCAATTGGGAAATCGCTGCAGAACTTGCCAACGTATTTGAGGACGAGTTCGGATTCATCGATGAGGAAGACATTTCTGATGAGATGGACGATGTTCTGCCGCTTTATAAGTATGCAGAGCTTGGAGAAATCCTTGGAGGAGTACTGGAGCCGTTCGAACCTGAATTCAAGGCAGCAGCAGATGCCAAGATGGTAGATGAACTCAAGTGCACAGATGCTCTGATGAACATGATGTCAGAAAGAATTCCGGCACCAGCACCATTCACAGAGTAATAAACAATAAAAAACTTTATGTAAACAAAATTTTATGTTAAACAGTTTTACCAGAAGGCCTTTTGACCTTCTGGTTTTTAAATATTATTGTTATATGCAGGTTGCATTCATCCGCATCATTGTATTTTTATGCCATTAGTTGTATCATTGAAGTCAGTTGATTAGAAAGGGGCGTAGGAAAATGAAAAGAATCAGACTGGTCTTGGTAATGCTTGCAGCAGCAATGGTCATTACTACGGCAGGAGCATATGCCTGCACAGGTGTTTATGTAGGAAAGAAAGTTAGTACCGATGGTACGACGATAATCGCCAGAAGTGAAGATCAAGGCGAAAGCGGCTACAATAAACTGTTCAAGGTGATGCCAAGAATTACTAAGGCAGGCAGATATATGGTAGATACAGGCGAAGATCAGAATGGTTTCCGCGTCCCGCTGCCTGAGACCACATATAAGTATACTTATGTTCCAGACAGTACTGCTTCTACAGCAGGTATGTTTCCTGCCTGCTGTACCAATGAATACGGTGTAGCGGTGATGGGAACAGTCAGTGCTGGACACAACAGTACCTATGACCTTTTTGATCCATATGTCGATACAGGAACGGGTCTAAGAGAAGCAATTGAGCCAGCTTTGATCGACTGCCAGTGTAAAACTGCAAGAGAGGCAGTAGTGGTATTCGGTAAATTGCTGAAGAAATACGGCTCTGAGGAAGGCAGCATTTTGATGTTTGCTGACAAAAAAGAGGCCTGGATCTTTGAAGTGTACGGCGGCCACCAGTACTGTGCCATGAGAATGCCTGAGGACAAGGTTGCGGCTTTCGGCAATCAGTTCATGATCGGAGGCATCGACTACAGCCATAGTGATGACTATTATATGTCGCCGGGCCTTATTAATGTGCTCAACAGCTGTCAGCCGGTGATGAAGGATGGCATGATAAACATTGCCATGACCATATCCAATGACTATGACCGGTCGGATTATTCCAACATGAGGACATGGATGGGACATAAGATCCTGGCAGCTTCAACAGCTGGGGACTATGACAGCAAGACATATTATCCGCTGTTCTATAAACCTGACAGCAAGGTTTCTGTTTTGGATGTAATGGATATTTACAGAAACCGTTTTCAGGGTACAAAATACGATATGTCAAAAAGCAAAAACGCCGCACTTAGGGCAATTGGGGCCAATACCCAATCTGACATACACATCGTTCAGGTATTCAGCGACATGCCTAAGGACTGCTGCGATGTGATGTGGCTTTGTCTGGGAAATGCGGAGCATTCAGTTTTTGTGCCTTATTTCAGCGGCATAACGTCTACTTATAAGGCTTATCATGTCAAGGGGGCACAATATGATTACCGCAGCGCATACTGGTCATTTAAACAGCTTGACGAAGTTGGCGAAGCTGACAACAGGGCGCTGAGCCAGACCGTAAAGGACTATTGGAAGATACAGGAATTAGGCGAAGAGAACACCATTCTCAGTCAGATGCCGCTGATCAAAAAAGCATATACTCACGGAACGTCCAATGGAAGGGCATACGTTACTGCCTTGGGAAAAAAGATGGGCGCCGAACAGTTCGGCAATGCCCACAGCCTATACAGTGCAATCGTCACCAATCAGATCATGAATCAGACGGACAAATCCGAGGATTTTTATCCTGAAACACTGCAGGTAATGGTGAAGCTGAAAGGAGCCGCAAAAATGCTTGGCTACAAGGTTGAAGTCAGCGGAGAGAGCTACACTTTGACAAAAGGGGATGTGTCATACAGTCTGGAAACCGGAGTAGGTACATATACGATCACAAAAGGCATGAATGTTTCTACAGATGTCTTTGGCAAAAAACCATATGCGTCCTCTGACAATGATATATACGTTCCGCTTGAATTTGTGAAATCATTGGAATAACTGAACTATGCAAATTTAATACAAATTACTTTTCTGTAACTCCATAACTTTTATCTGACCATAGCAAATTCATGTTGTCTGGTCTCAACATTAATGATAAAATAATGATGCGATTTTATTCGTTATATGGAAGGAGACCAAAAGATGAGAAAAGCTAAACTTATTGTTTGCGCTGTTATTCTTACAATGGTAGCAACTACTGCGGGCGCTTTCGCCTGCACAGGAGTTTACGTCGGAAAAGACGCAAGCTCAGATGGAACTACGATCGTCGCCAGAAGCGAAGATCAGGGCTCAGGAGCATATAACAAAATGTTTAAGGTACAGCCTAGAGTCACCAAGGCTGGACGTTATTTTGTAGACACAGGCGAGGATCAGAATGGATTTAAGGTTCCGCTTCCTACGACCACCTACAAGTACACTTATGTACCTGATTCATCAGATGCAGGCGACGGCATGTATCCTGCTTCATGCACTAACGAATACGGAGTTACAGTTATCGGTACCGTATCAACAGGTGTAAAAGAAGCATATGAAAAAGCCGACCCAACAGTTGAAACAGGCACAGGCCTCAGAGAGGCAATTCTGCCGGGACTTATCGCATGTCAGGCTACATCTGCAAAAGATGGAGTCAATGATCTTGCTAAGCTTGTAGACGAATATGGATCAGAAGAATGGAATACACTCTTCATCGCTGACCAGAAGGAAGCTTGGATCTTTGAAATCTACGGCGGACACACTTACTGTGCAATGCTGCTTCCTGCAGATCAGGTTTCAGTATTTGGAAACCAGATCATGATTGGAACAGTTGACCAGAACGATACTGCGAATTATGTATTCTCTAAGGATCTGTTCACAACTATCGACAAAGCAGGAGCTGTAAAGGAAGACGGCAAGTATAATCTGGCTAAGTCAATTGACGGTTCAAGAAGCGTATACAGCAACATGAGAACCTGGATGGGTCATAAGATCCTTGCTCCTTCAACTGCTGGAGAATATGTAAATGACAATTTCTATCCTCTTTGCTATAAACCAGATTCCAAGGTTTCCGTACTTGACGTAATGGACATCTACAGAAACAGATATGAGGGAACTCCATACGATATGTCTAAGCCAGGCAATGAAGGCAACCGCTGCATCGGCGTTACCAGACAGTCAGACGTTCATATCGTACAGATCTACAGCAACCTTCCTAAGGACACTGCAGACCTTGAATGGCTTTGCATGGGCAACGCTGAAGGAAGCGTATTCATTCCATTCTTCAGCGGCATCACTGCAACAAACAAGGCTTATCACGTTGACGGAAGTGCATACAATGCATCAAGCGCATACTGGACATTCAAGAAGAACACTGCTCTGGAAATGACAGACAGGGCATTCCTTGAACAGGGCGTAAGAGATTACTGGAAGATTCAGGAGAAGCTGCAGTACAGCCAGATCCAGTCTGAATTGGCAAAGGTTCAGGCAGCTTACAAGAATGGCAGAACTGAAGGCAGAAGCTATGTTACAGCTCTTGGCAACAAGATGGCTGCAGCACAGTTGAGCAATGCAAATGCTCTTTACAATGATCTGTTCTACACATTTACTGCAAACCTCAATGACAGAGCTAACAATTTAAGAAAAACTACTTTTGTTGGAAACACTAAGATGACTCCAGCTGCTAAGCTTATGGGTTACAAGGTTTCATCATCAACAAAGACTGTTGACAAACAGAAGGTAAAGACTTATACACTTACTAAAGGCGACAAGAAAGTCGTTTTCTCAATGGGTACAGGTGTTTACAGCGTAACTGAAGGTACTGCAGCTGCAGTTGAGGGAACTTTCACAAATCTCCCTTATGTAAGTGGCGGCTACGTTTACGTACCAGTTGACTTCATCAACAGCTTATAAAAAAGGTTTACCCCAGCCATATTGATAATATGACTGAAAATGGATTTTAATTATTAGGATGACGAATTAGGGATCGCAAAAGGAGCGCAGTGATGCGCTCCTTTAAATTACCATTTATTATTGTTTTGATGCAGCAATGAGTTCCGCAGCGCTGCGTCTGGTATTGTCAGTTACGCTGACGCCGCCTAGCAGCCTGGCAATTTCATCTATTTTGCCGTTCTGGTCCAGCTTCTCAACAAAGGTAAAGGTGCTGGTATCGTCGGATTCCTTGAAGATCCGGTAATTGGAATCTCCAGCCGCTGCAATCTGAGGCAGGTGAGTGATGCAGATGATCTGATGGGTCTTGGAAATCTCCCTCAGTTTTTTTGCCACTACGCTGGCGGTCACACCGCTGATTCCTGCGTCGATCTCATCAAAGATCATCGTAGGTATCCTGTCTCCCTCGCTGGTAATGTTCTTGATGGCCAGCATGATCCTGGAAATTTCGCCGCCTGAGGCAATTTTGGCCAGCGGCTTTAGCGGCTCGCCTTTATTGGTAGTAATCATCATCTCTACATTGTCGCTTCCAGTTGGCCCGATCTGTTCGTTTGGTTTGAATTCAATGGCCAGCTGAGCCGAATCAAAGTTGAGATCGTGCAGTTCGCGGATGATCTTCTGTTCAAGAGAAGCCGCACTGAGTTTTCTTGCTTCGGTGAGCAGGGCGGCTTGTGCAATGACTGCCTTCTTAGCTTCAGCGGTCTCAGCGGTAAGCTTAGTTCTGATATCATCAAAGTTTTCTATTTCGTCAAGCTCTGCGGCTATCCTGTCGCGGTAAGATAGGATTTCATCAATCGTCTGACCGTATTTTTTCTTCAGGCCGTCTATCAGATCTAGCCTGGCGATGGCAGCGTTCAGCTCTTCCGGAGAAAAGACTGTCTTTTCCCTTATATCGCGAATCGAAGAACAAAGGTCATCCAGACGGTAGTAAATATCGTCCATTTCATCTGCGATAGAAGAGATTTCTCTAGAATACTGGGTGACGCTTTTCAGAGAATTGATGCAGGTACCGACAGCATTCATTGCGCCGGCTTCTTCATCCTTCATGGCCTCATGGGCGGTTTCAATGGCGTCAAACACGCGCTCGCTGTTCTGCAGCATCAAAACGCGGTCAGTCAGTGCTTCATCTTCGCCGGGAATAAGGTTTGCCTTATCTATTTCATCACGCTCAAAACGGTAGAAATCATGTTTCCGTGCATTTTCAGCTTCTTTGGAAAGCAGGGAATTGAGCTTGGATCTTACCACGTGATACTGCTCATAAGCCTCATCAAAGGCCTTGCGGACAGGTGCGATTTTATCGCGGCTGTAGCGGTCGACCAGTGACAGATGGTTATCAGGGTTCAGCAGTGACTGATTGTCGTACTGACCGTGGATATCGGCCAGCCTTCTGCAGGTTTCGCCTAGTTCAGTCAGAGTGACCAGCTGCCCGTTTAGACGGCAGAGATTCTTGCCGGAAGAAGATACTTCTCTGGTAATTACGATCTCTTCGCCATCAAGTTCTCCTGCAAGCTGCACGACAGCTTTGTCAGCACCATAACGTACAAATGCAGAATCAGCCCTGCTCCCAAGAGCAAGGCTGACAGCTTCTATCACTATTGATTTTCCAGCTCCGGTTTCACCGGTGATAACATTCAGCCCATCCTCAAAATCTATTTCTGTATTGTCGATTATAGCGAAATTGCTGATGCTAATGTGATTTATCATTGCTGTTTGGACCTCATAATAAGCATATTGTTGAAAATCGAAAGTATCTCTTCTACATTTTCTTCTCTGTCAACTATGAGGAGCAGGGTATTGTCCCCGGCTACCGAGCCTACAACATGAGGAAGACCTATGCAGTCGATTGCTTCTCCAGCTGCATTGCCGCAGCCTGACAGAGTCTTGATAACGATCAGGTTCTGTGCCGATGCGAACGATGTGATGGTCTCGCGGAATATCTTGATAAACCTTTCAGAAATCGGTGCGTCTTGACGTGCGCTTACAGCGTACTTGTACTTACCTGTACTTGAAAGAACTTTTATCAGCTGCAATTCCTTTATATCTCTTGAAATAGTTGCCTGTGTAACCTCAAAGCCTTCTTCACGAAGCATTGCTGCGAGTTTATCCTGAGTTTCGATTTCATTATTGGCGATAAGCTCAAGAATTTTGTTTTGTCTTGAATAACGCATTTTGACATCTCCTTAACTAATAATTGAATCCTAATGACATGAATGATTATACCATAACATTCAGAAAATTTAAAGCCTAAAATTGAAAAAACAGCACTGAAAAATACTGAAATTTCACCATTCTATTTCAATGAGAAAAGAAAGGTAATAGTATGTATATTTTCATTTTAGTATACATTCGGCCCACTTTATGCATACCCAGGAAGTAAGGGACCGGTGGACAAACGTGTGTTCTTATGGTATAATACTACGGACAATTAATTAAGTGTTTACGAAGAGGTAAAGAATGCGTATACTAGGAATTGACCCAGGCTATGCCATCATGGGATGGGGTGTGCTGGATTATAAAGGGAATCACTTTTCTGTCGTTGACTATGGTGCGGTGACAACGGATGCAGGTACAGAAATGCCGCTGAGACTTCAGCATCTGTACACTGAGCTTTCTGCAGTTATAGCCCGTTACCAGCCAGAGGAAGCGGCTATAGAGGAACTTTTTTTCAACAACAATGCAAAAACAGTCATACACGTTGGAGAGGCAAGAGGAGTAGCAGTGCTTGCCTGCGTCAACGGAGGCCTGACAGTCAGCGAGTACACGCCGCTTCAGATAAAGCAGGCTCTTGTCGGTTACGGCAGGGCGGACAAGAAACAGATACAGGCAATGGTCAAGGCAATACTTAATCTCAGCGAGGTGCCTAAGCCAGATGATACGGCAGATGCCGTGGCTGCAGCGATCTGTCATGGACACAGTGCCGGAAACAGAGTGGCCAGAAAAATCAATTCAGAATACAGGAGTAAACTATGATCAGATTTTTGATTGGAACATTTCATCCGGGACTGAACGGTTCCGTAGTAATAGAAACCAGATCCGGCATAGGATTCGAAGTGAGCATCCCTGCAAATTCACAGCTGTATAAGACACTTGAGGGAGAAGAAGTCAAGGTTTATACGACTATGATCGTCAGAGAAGATGATATGAGTCTGTATGGCTTTTCAGATAAAGAAAGCCTGGAGCTTTTTGAGAAGCTTATCACGGTCAACGGAGTAGGCGCCAAGGCGGGTATGTCGATAATGAGCACCATGCCGCCTGTTGAGCTTAGACGTGCCATAGCATCAGCAGATGTGAAGGCGATTTCTTCTGCAAACGGAGTGGGAAAGAAAACTGCAGAGCGTATAATTCTTGAACTGAAAGACAAAGTCGGCAGCTTTGATGATCTGGCGGCAGCCTCAGACGCCGGAGGCTTTGACGTATCTGCAGACGCTGTCAGTGAGGCTATTGCGGCTCTTATGTCATTAGGTTACAATAAGAATGAGGCTGTATCAGCTGTCAGCAAGGTCAAGGGCGAAGAACTGACCAGTGAAGAGTATATCAAACAGGCATTAAAAAATTTGTTTTAGGGGATAGATAATGGAAGACGAAAGAATAACTCAGACCAGTGCGGGAGAATTCGAGGAGCGTCAGGAATTGTCGCTGAGACCGCAGCACCTGTCGGATTTTATTGGACAGAGCGTGGTGAAAGACAATCTGGAGATATTTATACAGGCTGCAAAGATGAGAGGCGAGCCTCTGGATCACGTCCTATTTTATGGTCCGCCTGGACTGGGAAAGACGACGCTGGCAGGCATTATTGCCAATGAACTGGGTGTTGACATAAAGATCACATCGGGACCTGCTATTGAGAGGGCTGGTGATTTGGCGGCGATATTGACTAATTTAAATGAAAACGACGTACTTTTTATAGATGAGATACACAGGCTGAACCGTTCGGTTGAAGAAGTACTGTATTCTGCCATGGAAGATTACGCTCTTGATATCATTATCGGCAAAGGCCCTTCAGCGAGGTCCATTAGGCTTGACATTGCCAAGTTTACGCTGATCGGAGCAACTACAAGGGCAGGAAGCCTTTCTGCACCTTTGAGAGACAGATTTGGAGTCATAAGCAAGTTTGAAATGTACAATCAGGATGAACTGGCGCTGATCATCAAGCGCTCTGCTAATCTGATGGGCGTTGACATAGACAATGAGTCACTTATGGAAATGGCAAGGTGTTCCAGAGGAACGCCAAGAGTTGCCAACAGAATGCTGAAAAGGATCAGAGATTTTTCTCAGGTCAAAGGCAGCGGGAAAATCGATATAGATATAACCCGGGAGGCGCTTAAGGCTCTGGGCGTAGATGCTCTGGGACTTGAACGGTTGGACAGAGAGATACTGATGACTATAATTGAACGTTTTGGCGGCGGACCTGTAGGCATAGATACGATTGCGGCATCAATTGGCGAAGAGCGTGTAACGATCGAAGATGCATATGAACCATATCTGATACAGTCCGGACTTCTGTACAGGACTCAGAAGGGAAGGATGGTATCTCAGCTGGGATATCAGCATATGGGTCTGGAGTATCCAGGAGCAAACGGCAATGCTACTGCTGACAGCGATGAGGCAGAAGACGAGGATACAGGTGCTGAAGAACAGCAGAAATTCTTGTAGCTGATGCCTTGACTGAGTGATACATTGGAGAAATACTAAACTTGATTGGAGCAAATATATGAAACTTGATGATTTTGATTACGAACTGCCTAAGGAACTCATTGCGCAGAAACCTTCAGAGCAAAGGGACGAATGCAGGATGATGGTCCTTGACCGGGCAGCTGGAACCATTGAACATAAACATTTCTATGATATAATAGATTACCTTGAGCCTGACGACTGCCTGGTGCTTAATAACTCTAAAGTGCTGCCTGCCAGGCTTTTCGGCGTAAAAGAAGGAACAGGGGCTCATGTTGAATTCCTTCTGATCAAACGCCGTGAGGGCGATGTCTGGGAGACTATGGTGAGGCCTGGCAAAAGGCTGAAACCAGGAGATGTTGTAGACTTTTACCGCGAGGATTGTCCTTTTGATGGGAAGTTCAAGGCGGAGGTGCTTGATTACGGCGAAGACGGAACCAGGATAGTACGTTTTGATTACGATGGAATATTCATGGAGCGTTTGGAGGAACTTGGCAGCATGCCTTTGCCGCCATATATCGAGCGTCCCAGCAACGATGAGGACAAGGATATGTATCAGACTGTCTACTGCAAAGAAGAGGGTTCTGTAGCCGCACCGACAGCAGGACTTCATTTTACGGAGGAACTGCTGAAAAAGGCTGCCGATAAGGGCGTGAAGCTGGCATATGTTACGCTGCACGTTGGTATCGGTACATTCAGACCTGTGAAGTGTGAAAATGTTGAAGACCATCACATGCACTTTGAGGAATATTTTGTTGATGAAGAGACAGCCAAGACAATAAACGATACGATAAAATCAGGGGGCAGAGTGGTTTCTGTAGGAACTACATCTACTAGAACTGTTGAAAGTGCTGCCTATATGGATAACGAAACAGGGCAGTATCTGGTAGCATCAGGCCACGGCAATACGGGCATATTCATCTATCCTGGATACGATTTCAAGATCGTTGATGCGCTGATCACCAATTTCCATCTGCCTAAATCGACGCTGCTGATGCTGATATCGGCGCTTTATGACAGAGAAAAGATACTAGAGGCATATAAGGTGGCCGTTGATGAAAAGTACAGGTTTTTCAGTTACGGTGATGCTATGCTGATAAAATAGGAGACATAAATGAAAGATTTCAAACCATCACTTAACGACGTAGAAGAACTGATGGATAAGCATAAAAAGGAAGAATTTACTGGCAAGAAAGTTGCCATATCACTTCTGAGTATAGTGATCATGCTGCTGTGTCAGGCCGTAGGCTACGGCATGGCTAAGCTTGCATCATATGCATCGCTTCCATTCTGGACCAACAATATATTTTTCGGAGTTTTTTATGCAGCATCTGCGTATATTATGCTGAAATGGCTGGTGGAAACAGGACTTGGTCTGACATTGAAAGACTGCCGTATCGGCCGCAATGCGCCGGGTGTCATCTGGATCATAATGGCTATCGTAATGCCTATTGCCATCACATGGATCATGATAACACAGCCGGGGCATATGGTACATAACGATATTTCCGCTTCAACAAGGCACTATCTCATAACATATGCAATCTTCAACGTTGGACTTGGTTCCGGTATTGTTGAAGAACTTGTTTTGCGAGGCGTGATCATGCGCGCAGTGGAAGCAAAATGGGACAGGGCAACCGCAGTCGTGATTCCGTCTTTTGTCATAGGCTTCCTGGGTTTGTCAGGAATTGGATCATCTGATCCGGTGCTTATCATGCTTACTGTAGGCTGTTCGACTATGGCTTCAATAATGTATTCCCTTATTGCTTTAGACAGCAATTCCGTGTGGAGCAGCTGTATATTTCACGGGTTATGGAACATGGTCATGATAGGCGGAATCGTATCCGTAGGCAGCAGTTCTACTATGAGTTCGATATATACTTATGTCCTTGACCTAAAGCAGGTATATCTGACCGGAGGTGACCAGGGAATCGGCGTGTCTCTGATAGCAATCATTGCTTACTCTGTCATTTCCATTTTCGCCATATATCACATGAAAGTGAATAAAGAAAGGTAAAATACTACATATGAAACATGCAGTAACTTATGAACTAATAAAAAAAGACAAGAAAACCGGCGCGAGAAGAGGTGTAATACACACACCTCACGGTGATATACAGACACCTGTATTCATGCCGGTAGGCACTCAGGCTACAGTTAAAGCCATGCGTCCCGAACAGGTAGAGGAAATGGGTGCAAACATCATCCTTTCCAACACATATCACCTGTATCTGAGACCGGGCCATGAGCTTATACGTGAGGCTGGAGGCCTTCACAAGTTTATGAACTGGAATAAAGCCATTCTTACGGACAGCGGCGGCTATCAGGTTTTTTCTCTGGGAAAGCTGCGAAAAATCACTGAAGAAGGCGTTAAATTTCAAAGCCACATTGACGGCTCCAGGCATATGCTGACACCAGAAAAGGCCATAGAGATCCAGAATGCTCTGGGCTCAGATATTATGATGGCATTTGATGAGTGCGCACCATATCCTGCGGACAGAAGTTACGTTACGGATTCCATGGAGAGAACGACGCGCTGGCTGAAACGCTGCAAGGATGCGCATCACGACTGGGAAAGACAGTCTTTGTTTGGCATCATGCAGGGTGGTATGTATAAAGATCTGAGAAAGCAGCACGCTGAGGAGATCGTTGATCTTGATCTGCCAGGCTATTCAATAGGAGGCCTGTCCGTTGGCGAACCGAAAGAACTGATGCTCGATATTCTTGATGATTGTGTCGACTGGCTGCCAGAAGACAAACCGAGATATCTCATGGGCGTAGGCACGCCGGATTATCTCTTCGAAGGCGTTGAAAGAGGGCTGGATATGTTTGACTGCGTTCTGCCGACAAGGATCGCCAGACACGGTATGGCCATGACAAGCCATGGACGGCTGAATATCAAGAATGCCCAGTTTGAAAAGGACTTTACGCCTCTTGATCATGAATGTGACTGCTACACTTGCAGAAATTACTCCAGAGCTTATCTCAGGCATTTATACAAGGCAGATGAAATGCTTTCGGCAATGCTGCTGTCGAACCATAACCTGTACTTCCTCATCAACATGATGAAGGGTATCAGGACAGCAATCGAAGAAGACAGATTTACAGAATTTAAAAAGGAGTTTTATGACAAATACGGAGAATTTTAATGACTTTGGTATTTGCCGTGACGCAGGAGTCTGCGGCGGATGTACCCATCAGGGAGTGGAATACTGTGAACAGCTGGCGATGAAAGAAGCAGAAGTACGTCAGCTTTTCGAAGAAGGTGAGATAACGCCTGACAGATTCGATTCAATAGAAGGCTGTGCCTTGGAGCACAGGTTCAGATACCGCAATAAAATGGAATATACATTTGGCGATCTGGTAAAAGACGGGCCGATGACACTTGGCATGCACAAGGTGAAGAACTTTCTTTCAATTGTGACCGTTGACGAATGTCAGATTGTCGATGAGGATTTTAACCGCATACTTCGCGGCACTCTCGACTTCTGCACTGAGAGGGGATACAGTCAGTTCCATAAGCGCAAGCATGTCGGACTGATGCGCTATCTCATCGTGCGCAAAGGCATCAGAACAGGTGAACTGCTGGTCAACATAGTTACCTCCGGCGAAGACGGTTTTGATGAAGAAGGTTATCTGGCAGCCATCAAAGCCCTGTCCCTGGACAACGAACTCGTCGGGGTGCTGCGTACCGTGAACCTTGGGGTAGCTGACAAAGTAAGCTGCGACGAACTGCACGTTTTGTTCGGCCGCGACTACTACATGGAGGAAATCATGGGGCTGCGGTTTAAAGTCAGTGCGTTTTCCTTCTTCCAGACTAATGTTGAGGCGGTGGAACGACTGTACAGCGAGGCAATTGCTTTGATAGATGACTTCAGCAGCAAGACCGTATATGATCTTTACTGCGGCACCGGAACCATAAGTCAGGTGCTGGCGCTGAAAGCATCGAAGGTCCTTGGCGTTGAGCTTGTTGCGGATGCTGTGGAGTCAGCAAAGGTCAATGCATCGATAAACGGTCTCGGCAATTGCGATTTCCGCTGCGGAGATGTTTTCGAGGTGCTGGATTCCATAAATGATGTGGATATGCCAGATGTGATCGTCGTTGATCCGCCGAGGGCTGGAATGAGCGAGAAAGCTGTTGACAAGATTGCCTCATACGGTGTCAATGAGATCGTTTATATATCATGTAACCCTAAGTCACTGGTCAAAAACCTGAGACAGTTTGAGACCCTGGGCTATAAAACGTCATATGCCAAGGCATTCGACAATTTTCCAATGACGAGTCATACTGAATGTATCGTCAGCTTATCCAAATCACATGAGTAAGTGAGGTGTTAAAATGAAGACGAAGAAGATTGCCATAGTTTATTATTCTATGAGTGGCAATGCACATTACATTGCAGAAAAACTGGCCGAAACCCTGGAAGGGGAAACAGACATCATAAGGCTGGAACCTGTGATGCCATATGCAGAAAAAGGAGCCATGAAGTTCATAGGCGGCGGCAAGGCGGCTGTGTTTGGAGAGAAACCGGAACTTAAGATGTACAGTTTTGAACCAAAAGAATACGACATGGTAATACTGGGAACGCCGGTATGGGCAGGAACCTTTGCGCCTCCGCTTCGTACCTTCATGCTGCACAATAAGCTCAACAAGATGAATGTTGCGCTGTTTGCGACAAGTGATTCAGGCAATGCAGAAAAATGCTTCGAAAAGCTGGCAAAATACCTGAAGAAAAGCAATATAATGGGAACGCTGAGCATGACAAGCCCGGCCAAGAACAAGACTGGAGATGCGCTGTATGAAATCAGGAAATTTGCATCTGAGTTAAATGAAGCAAGAAAATAGTAAAATAACGATAATAACGGAGGCTTAGTAATGAATGGCAATGTTTGGAACTTGTTGGATCAGGATATGAAGTCAGCAGCAGACAATTATTTTTCTAATATGGATAAATTAGATTTTGACAGTGACGTCAGCGAGATTGGCGGCCTTATTGCAGCAATCTTGGATTCTGTCAGTGATCTGGCTGTCAGAGAAGCAGGAGAAATGCCTAAAGCTTTGCAGGAAGGAGCTTTGCAGCTTGCCTCACTGATTTTCCTAAACGTGCTGAGAAAACAGGAAGAAATCATCAGCGAAGAACAAAAGCAGCTGCTCGCTGGGTTTTGCGACAGTTTCCCAATGCCCTACGGCGAAGGCGAACTGATCAAAGCTGCCGCTGGTGATAATGAGGCTTTCGCCTATATCATGAATTTCTGCGCTGTTGACAAAGAAATGCCGGGACAGTTTTGGAAAGACGTGTTTGGCATGACTTCCAACAGCAAAGACAACGAACCTGATCTTCGCGGAGTGATTAACGGTGCATATGGCATTGCCTGCCGGTTTGCTCACTTGGGTACGGGAGCTGATGAGATCTCAGAGCATGATTGTCGCAGGACTGCAGAGACTGTATTGGCGGAACTGACGGAACAGCTTAAGACATGCTTTGATGACAGTGAGAAGATAGAGATTCCTGATGCGGTGCTGAAGGAATTTGCGGAAAGTACTTCTGCCCAGCATTATGCTGAAATGAGCAGTTTGGCACACATATTCCATACATATACCTGCCGTGATAACCTGCACTTGGATATGGCATATGAGGCCTTTGTTTTCGGCATTCTTGCAGATATGATACAGCAAGGCGGACTGAGAGGCGAGGCTGTCTGCAAGTGCCTTGATTTTACTGAAGAAAAGAGCAGTATCAAACTGTCATCAAAATTATCTGAGTTCTATGGCAGATATTGCAGTGACAAGGATTCACGTGAATATGTCGATGCTCTAACTGATGTTTCGGGTACATCTTCACTGATTCAGATATTCGCATCTATAGAAGAAATGAACGGACTCTATGGGACTGTCGACAGGTTCATGAGAGAGGGCATGGCCTTTCTCCAGTGCTGTGAAAACGAAATCATCGATGAGTTCCCGGATTACAGAAAAACCAATTTTGGGATACATTATATGACTGATGCGGCAAGGATGCTGGACAGTCTGTAGAATGGAGGCTTAAATGAATCGTAATACTATCGCGATCATCTGGGATTTTGATAAGACGCTGATCCCTGGCTACATGCAGGACCCAATATTTGAAAAATATGGTGTCGATGCAGGAAAATTCTGGGAGGAAGTGGATTCACTTGCTGCCAGATATGCTGAGCAGGGAATCATGGTAAATCCTGAGACTATATACCTCAATCACATCATTACCTGCGCACAGCAGGGCATATTCAAAGGTCTGGACAACAAGACACTGAAAGAGCTTGGCGCTAAAATCAAGTTCTACGATGGGATACCTGACATATTCGACAAACTGAAGAAAGTCATTGCCGACAACGATAAGTATGCGAAATTCGGCATCCATGTTGAACATTACATAGTAAGTACAGGACTGACTCAGATGATCAGGGGTTCCATGGTAGACAAATATGTCGACGGCATATGGGGATGCGAATTCATAGAAGAGCCGGTGCAGTCAGATATGGCAGAGCACATTCAATACAGCGACAAGATCATAAGCCAGACTGGATATATAGTCGACAATACATCTAAAACAAGAGCACTTTTTGAGATAAATAAAGGTGCCAACAAATTCGAATACATCAACGTTAACAGCAAAATTGAGGCTAACGACAGAAGGGTGCCGTTCTCTAGCATGATCTACATAGCTGACGGACCAAGTGACGTGCCAGCATTCTCGATCCTCAATCAGCATGGAGGTCACACCTTCGCCATCTATCCAAAGGGAGATCACAAGGCATGGAAGCAGGTCGACGCCTTAAGACGCGACGACAGAATAAATATGTATGCTGAGGCTGACTACAGCGAAGGTACCACAGCCAACATGTGGCTGACGGGTACGGCTATCGCAATTGCAGAGGAAATCTACGCTGCCTGTGATGCGGAAATGAGAGACAAGGTGAAGGACCCGCCCAAACATCTGAATACGGAAGACAAGTGAGCTGCGGGAACGGTTCTAGCCGTATTGCCAACATGAAGTAGCCGATAATATTATTATTGTAAACATATAGAAAGCGGGTGCAAAATGTCATCATTTGACGATTTAAAAGTGCTGTTAAGAGATTTTAATGAAGAACGTGACTGGGATCAGTTTCATTCACCTGATAATCTGGCAAAATCGGTGGCTATTGAGGCAGGTGAGCTGCTGGAGTGCTTCCAGTGGAACAGCGAATATGATTTGAAAGATGTCAGTGACGAAATAGCCGATGTGATGATGTACTGTATCATGCTGGCTGATAAGGTGAACATTGATCTTGAAGCAGAAATGCTCAGAAAATTAGAAGAAAACAAAAGAAAATATCCTGTTGAAAAATGTCGAGGCAAGAGTGATAAATACGACGAACTCTGATATTAAAGCGGGAATAAACAAGAGCTGTTTTCTGCATTGTACTAGCAGAAAACAGCTCTTTTATTGTCGTAGACAACAATGTTCCCGGGGACCCACCCGAAGCTTTAGCTTCGTGGGAGGGTGGGGTTCTTATTGTCGTAGACAACAATGTTCCCGGGGACCCACCCGAAGCTTTAGCTTCGTGGGAGGGTGGGGTTCTTATTACCAATGAATTAATGCTTATTATTTTGTTATGATTTTGCAGATGTCTGAACCTAACTGTACAGGATCATCTACAGTAAGTCCGGAGATCAGAACGGCTTGATCGTAAAGAAGTCTTGCGTAAGTTGCAGTCAGGTCATGGCTTGCGTTCTCCGTTTCATTCTCTGAAGCAAAGGATTCCTGCATTTTTTTCATTACATCGTGGTCTGGATTGATTTCCAGTATGCGTTCAGCCTTGATCTGCTGATCCGTTGGAAGGGCATTGATGACTTTTTCCATTTCCAGTGATATGCCGCCCTTTGTTGACAGGCAGACAGGGGATGACTTAAACCGAGGCGACAGCTTTACATCGGTGACTTTGCTGCCCAATGTCTCTTTGATGAAGTCAAGCAGGGCTTTGTTGTCTGCCTCTGCTTTTTCTATTTCCTTTTGCTCCTCTTCAGTGCCTTCTAGGTTAAGGTCTTCATCAGATACTGATTTGAAAGGTTTTTCCTTGTAGTCGCGCATCATCTGGATGACGAATTCGTCAATGTCGTCTGTCAGATACAGTATCTCATAACCCTTGTCTTTGACAGCTTCTGTCTGCGGAAGCATATCGATTTTCTCAATAGATTCACCGGATGCATAGTATATGTTTTTCTGATCTTCGCCCATCTTAGCAATGTATTCATCAAGCGAAACCATCTTTTTCTCCATTGATGAATAGAAGAGAACCAAATCTGCCAGCTGATCTTTGTTCATGCCGAATTTATCGTAAATGCCAAACTTTAGCTGTTTGCCAAAGTTTTTGAAGAATTTTTCATATCCTTCGCGGTCGTTAGTCATGAAATCAACCAGTTCTTTCTTGATCTTTTTCTCAAGGTTCTTGGCTATATTCTTCAGCTGACGGTCATGCTGCAGCGTCTCTCTGGAGATGTTCAGCGACAGGTCCTGTGAATCTACCAGTCCTTTGACGAAGTTGAAGTAGTCAGGCAGCAGCTCCTTGCACTTGTCCATGATCATAACACCGGACGAATAGAGCTGAAGTCCCATTTCATAATCTTTGGAATAATAGTCATAAGGTGCATGCCCTGGTATGAACAGCAGGGCGGTATAGCTGGAAACACCTTCAACGCTGGTTCTGATGACTCTGGCAGGGTTTTCATAGTCGCCGAATTTGCTCTTGTAGTATTCGTTGTAATCCTCATCCTTGACCTTGCTCTTCTGCCGTTTCCAGATAGGTTCCATGGTGTTCAGAGTTTCCAATTCATTGTATGTCTCCATTTCAGGAGCCTTGTTTTCATCTTCTGAAGCGTCTGATACGTTGCTGTCTTCCTTGGCTCTGCGCTTTTCCACCATCATCTGAATAGGGTATCTGATGTAGTCGGAGTATTTTTTGATCAGTTCGCGGATCGTATATTCTTCTAGGTATTTAGTGTAGTTTTCGCCTTCAGCATCGTTTTTCAGATGAAGCGTAATAATTGTGCCATTTTCATTCTTTTCAGCGGGTTCAACGGTATAGCCGTCAGCACCCTGAGATTCCCATATATAGGCTTCGTCTGAGCCATATGCCCTGGAAAGAACGGTAACCTTGTCAGCAACCATGAAGGATGAGTAGAAGCCAACTCCGAACTGACCGATGATGTCAACGGCAGCTTTTTTCTTAGATTCTGCTGAATCATCTTCCTGTTCCTGTTCCTGTTTGAAAGCCAAGCTTCCGCTCTTGGCAATAGTGCCCAGGTTGCTTTCCAGCTCTTCCTTGGTCATTCCGATTCCATTATCTGTAATAGTGATGGTACGCGCTTCCTTGTCTGCGGCAATGTCGATGTGGAAATCAGACCTTTTGATTCCCGTATCACCTGACTGCAGACTCATATAATAGAGTTTATCAAGCGCATCGCTAGAGTTGCTGATCAGTTCACGCAGAAAAATCTCCTTGTGAGTGTAAATTGAATTGATCATCAGATCAAGCAGCTTCTTGGATTCTGCTTTAAATTGCTTTTTTGCCATAATCTCGCCTCCGTGTATGTTAATTTTCATATTGATTACTTGTTAGCACTCTAAAATAATGAGTGCTAATTAACAATAATAATGTATCACTTCTAGCGAAAAAGTCAAGAGGTTAAATGAATCATTCAGTAACAGATGTGCTTTTGCCGGCATTTTTTATCAGCGTAGCGAATAGGTCGACGCCGTCGATCAGCACAGAGTCATCAAAATCAAAATTGTCGCTGTGCAGGGGGACGCCGCTGCCGGTGCCCAGGAAGAAGAATACTCCTGGAATCTTCTGTTCAAAGAAGGAAAAATCTTCGGCAATCATAACGGGTTTCCGAAGTTCAACAAAGTTTAGATGTGAAAGTCCTGGCTTTATTCTTTCATAAAGTTCAGCACTGTTGTTTACTGCTGGATGGCTTTTTGACACGTCAACAGTGACCTTGACTCCGTAGGATTCATAAATCTCATCGGACAGGGTGCGCATGGCGCTGACAAGCCTTAGCCATGTCGTATCGTAGAAAGTCCTCATAGTGCCGTCAAGGTGAGTGTATGGCGATATGGCGTTTCTGACATTACCGCTGACCATTTTGCCGAATTTCAGTATGCTTCTTTCGCGGACATGCAGCTCTTTATAAGAATAGATATCCGTCACGAAACGGCAGGCTGCCGCCAGGGCGTCTTTGCCTTTTTCAGGTTCGCCGCAGTGTGCGCTGAGCCCTTCGAAATCTATGGATACTGCAGTGGATTTTGCCATCATCGGACCTGGTTTGGTTACGATTTCGCCTTTGGAAAGGTTTGGCCAGAGGTGAAGACCGAATATTGACCTGGCATGATAATGCTCGAACAGGTCGGTATCCATGATTTTAAGGGCTCCACCTATTGTTTCTTCAGCAGGCTGAAAGAGAAGCAGTACGTTAAATGGCAGTCTGCCTCCAGATTTTCTGCAGTCATCAACATAGTGAGCAAAACCAAGCATTATGGCCATGTGGCCGTCATGACCGCAGGCGTGCATGCAGCCAGAATGTCTGGATGCATAATCAGCTCCGCTTTCTTCATTTATTGGCAGTCCATCCATGTCGGCGCGGAATACTACTGTCTGGTCATGTCCAAAGTCAAAGTAAGCCGTGAGTCCGGTTTTAACGATACTTTCTACCTGGCAGTCCATCTGGCTGAGGACGTTTTTCACGTAAGCAGAAGTGTCGTAAACGAGGAATCCCAGCTCTGGGATCTGGTGCAGGTCTCTTCTATATTTTATTATTAAATTAGATAATTCATTACGATCGATCATTTGGGGCCTCATTTCATAAGGATTGCTTTATAAGATTAAATATAAACGAGAAAACAGCCTCAGTCAATCTTTCTTTATTTCTTTAGCGCGATATGTTAAGATAGTCATATGAAAAAGAAAAATGATACGTTTCTGCGCAGACTGCGCAAAGATTTTAAAATGAATCAAAAACTAATGATTGGGGTAGGCGTATTTGTCATCGCTTTCTTTGCTGTTTTGAGCATAATGTATGTCGTCCTTGGCAATTACAGCGGACTTGGAAATGAGCAGACCATGAAAGAAAATACATATTCGAATTCAGGCTTTTACAGGGATAACGGATTTAGGTATTATGAAGATGATGAATATGAGACGCTGCCGGGCATTGATGTGTCAACATTTCAGCACGAGGTTGACTGGGATGCCGTGGCTGACAGCGGAGTAAAATTCGTCATGATACGCGTAGGCTACAGAGGGCTGAAGTCAGGCGAAATAAACATAGATGAACGATTCAAAGAGAACATCAAAGGCGCCAAACGCGCTGGGCTGAAAGTCGGAGTCTATTTCTTTTCTTCAGCAATAACACCTGACGAAGCCATAGAGGAAGCGCGTTTTGTCGTCAATCACATCAGAGGTAAAGGAGTGACTTATCCCGTTGCCTTTGATATGGAGATAACGAGTGCTGATGACAGGAATGCAGGGCTAACCGCTATGGAGAAGACAGAGATAGCTGATGCTTTCCTGAAGGTTATAAAAAGGAATGGTTTTGATCCTATGATCTACGGCAGCAAGACGTGGCTGACTAAAGATGTGGACATGAACTACCTTTCGGATTACTCTGTATGGATGGCTCATTATACAAAGCGTCCGACATATGAATACGAATATCAAATGTGGCAGTATTCAAGTGCCGGAAGCATTGATGGCATCAAAGGAAATGTCGATATGAACATGTTTTTTATTAAAAAATAACAAAAAGAGGTTGAAAAAATTGTTTGTGGAGGTTAAAATCTATGTTTAGAACTATGAGACGAATCGAGAAAAAAACTGATATGGCTAAAGCCGAAGAAATACTGAAGTCGCAGAATTACGGAGTGCTGTCAGTACAGGGTGACGATGGTTATCCTTATGGCGTTCCGGTGAACTACGCTTACCGTGACGGCAAACTGTATCTTCACGGCAGTTCTAAGGAAAGCCATAAGACAGACGCTATACGCAGAAACGACAAGGTGTGTTTCACAGTAATTGCGGAACATGATCTGATCCCTGACAAGATGGACACAATGTACACCAGTGTAATAGTATTCGGAAGAGCCAAGATAATCGAAGCAGGTGAGGAGAAGCAGGAAGATCTGCATATCATGCTGGAAGAACTATCTCCGAAACTTGCTCCAAATTCGGATAAGATCCTGAAAGTCAAGGATGAAAGATTCGTCATGATTGAAATAACAGCTGAAGATATATCCGGCAAAATCGGAAGATAGCTGGCTTCAGTTATAAGAACAGGAGAAATAATTTGAAGATCAAAGACTTATATGCAAACGATAAAACAGTATTCTCATTTGAGGTTTTCCCGCCAAAACGTGATAATCCAATAGAAACGATATTTGAAACGCTGGATGGACTCAAAGATTTGGACCCGGACTTTATCAGTGTTACCTATGGCGCCGGCGCCAGCCTTGCTGACAACTATACATGTGAGATAGCATCGGCGATAAAGGATAAATATGGCATTGAATCGGCTGCACATCTGACATGCGTAAATTCCACGAAAAAAGAGGTCACCGAGGTACTGAAAAGGCTTAACGACAGCGGCATTGACAATATACTAGCCCTAAGAGGAGACATCAATCCTGACATACCGCCAAAGAAAGAATTCGAATATTCCAGCGATCTGATTTCATTTATCAGAGAAAGCGGGTACGATTTCGGCATTTCTGGCGCCTGCTATCCAGAAACACATATTGAGAGCAAAAGTCAGATCGAAGATATCATCAACCTGAAGAAAAAGGTGGATGCAGGTGCTGAGACACTGATATCACAGCTTTTCTTTGACAACAGCCTTTTCTACGATTTTATTGAAAAGGCACGCATCGCGGGGATCAACGTTCCTATTGAAGCTGGAATCATGCCGGTAGTCAATAAGAAGCAGATCGAGAGAATGGTGTCTCTATGCGGTGCCAGTCTGCCTGGCAAATTTACTAAGATGATGGCCAGATATGAAAACAAACCGGAAGCGATGAGGGATGCAGGCATTGCCTATGCCGTCAATCAAATCGTCGACCTTCTGTCCCACGGAGTAGACGGTGTTCATCTCTATACGATGAACAACCCATATATTGCACGCAGGATCAGTGAAAGTGTTAAATCGCTCTTCTGATATTTATGTATGAAAGGAACGAATTTTGAACAGACTATTAGAATTATTCAAGAATAATAAGGAAGGCTTCGTATTTTTTGACGGTGCGTTCGGCACCATGCTTCAGCGTGAAGAACTTGAACTTGGCAGTGTACCTGACCTTGTAAACCTGACTCATCCTGAAGTTGTTGAAAAAATTATGAAGAGTTACACTGATGCAGGATCTGATATTGTCAGTACCTGTACATTCAGTGCAAACAGTTACAAGCTTGCCGGCAGCGGACATACTTCAGAAGAGGTTATCAAAGCATCTGTAAATATTGCCAGGAAAGCTGCTGCAGAGAGCGGCGCAAAGGTAGCCCTTGACATAGGTCCTATAGGCAAACTGCTGGAACCAAATGGAAACCTGAGTTTTGAGGAAGCATATGACATCTTTAAGGAACAGGTAACAGCAGGCCGTGAAGCTGATTTGATACTGATCGAGACGATGACAGATCTCTATGAAACTAAGGCCGCTTTGCTGGCAGCAAAAGAAAATGCTGATCTTCCTGTCATTTGTTCAATGACTTTCGAGGACAACAACAGGACATTTACAGGCACATGCATATCTTCTATGGCGCTTACATTAGACGGATTGGGAGCTGATGCCATAGGCTTTAACTGCTCACTTGGACCGGAAAAATTCAAGCCGATGGTAGAAGAACTGTCGAAATGGACGAACCTGCCGATAATCGTGCAGGCAAATGCAGGCCTTCCGGATCCATCAACCGGTAAATATGCAATAACGCCTGAAGAATATGCGGGCTTTGTAGCTGACATGATACCTTATGGCATTAAATTCATAGGAGGCTGCTGCGGCACATCTCCGGACTTCATCAGAGCGCTGATTAATGCCTTTGAAGGCCGCAAATATGAACCTCAGCATGCAGTGATACCTTCGGCTGTCTGCACGCCTGAAGAAACCGTAGTCATAGACCAGCCTAGGATCATAGGAGAAAGAATCAATCCTACGGGAAAGAAAAAACTGAAAGAGGCGCTTAAGACAGGTGACATGGAGTATGTCCTTAGTCAGGCGGCAGATCAGATAAAAGACGGTGCTGAGATACTCGATGTAAACGCTGGAGTTCCAGGTATCGATGAAAAGGCAGTTATCGTAAAGATCGTCAAGGCCCTGCAGGGCATAACAAGTGCGCCTCTGCAGATAGATTCCAATAATCCAGAGGTAATCGAGGCGGCATTGAGAGTTTACAGCGGAAAGGCTATTGTAAACTCCGTAAACGGCGAGGAGAAATCACTGGCTTCAATTATTCCGATTGTCAAAAAGTATGGCGCCTCTGTCGTAGGCTTGACTCTGGATGACGACGGCATACCAGAAACAGCAGAAAAGCGCATTGAGATAGCCAAGAAGATAACTGAGCGTGCTGCCCAAGCGGGTATTGAAAAGAAAGACGTTTTCATTGACTGTCTGACACTGACAGTATCAGCAGCACAGGAAAACTCCGGAAATACGCTGAAGGCCATCAGGTATGTGAAAGACGTCATGGGCCAGAAGACGGTTCTAGGCGTATCCAACATTTCATTTGGACTTCCTAACAGACCGATGATCAATCACAATTTCCTGCAGATGGCACTTGCCAGCGGACTTGATCTTCCGATCATGAATCCAGGTGCTCCTGAAATGGTACAGGCTGTGGACGTGTACAAGCTCATTATGAATATTGATAAGGGAGCCTCTGCATATATCTCAAAATACAGTGAGGAACTGGTGCCTAAGGCAGCGGCGGCAAAGACGGAGAAAGCCTCAGTGAAATCAGCAGATGAGCTGAGCGAAATAGAAGAAGCTATTTTCACGGGTCTGACAGAAAAATGCTGCAGACTGGTTGAGAAAGAACTTGAAACCAGAGAGCCGGCAGACATAATCAGCAACACGCTGATCCCGGTGCTTGACAAGGCCGGCCAGCAGTTTGAAGCCGGGAAAATATTCATTCCGCAGCTGATGCTCTGTGCAACGACTGCTCAGGCAGGTTTCGAAGTGATAAAAAAGAACATTGAAGCAAGCGGAAACAAAGGAGAAAACAAAGGCAAGATCGTAGTGGCAACTGTCAAGGGCGACATTCACGATATCGGAAAAAATATCGTTAAAGTTATTCTTGACAACTACGGCTACGAGATCATAGATCTTGGCAGGGATGTTGATCCGGAAGCAGTTTTGTATGCTGTGACGGAAAACGACGTTAGACTTGTCGGACTGTCAGCTTTGATGACTACGACGCTTGGCAGCATGAGCGAGACGATCAAAATGATCAGGGATAAAGTGCCTGATTGTCGAGTAATGGTAGGCGGAGCAGTTTTGACAGCGGACTATGCCAAGGAGATCGGTGCCGATTTCTATGTGGCAGATGCCAAGGCTTCAGTTGATGCAGCCAAGAAGATATATGGCTGAAAATCAAGCTAAATGAATGAAAAAATTAAGCACCTTAATAATATCTTAAACATTCTTAAGAATTATTAAGGTGTTTTTTCATATCAGTAATGTATAATTGTATATGAAAAATAGTTAGGAGGATTAGAGATGAAGAAGCTATTGACACTTTTCATCGCTCTGTGCCTTACAGCTGTTATGACAGTGCCGACTTTTGCTGCGACGACATATCAGGTCTCGCTGAATACAATAGACGGCATTGTTGGAGGAAACAGCAGTTATGCTAAGGATGCCGTTGATAAGCTGGCAAGCCAGCAGACGGAATTTAACAGAGCGACTAATAAAATCAGTCAGAACACAATACTGATCAATTCATACCAGTCACAAAAGCTGGCTAATCTTGCCCAGATCGCAAAACTCAAGGAAGCAGAAGATCCAGACCAGGATGCAATAAGTGCGCTTCAGGATGCCAACGACGATTTGGATTCAAAGATCAAGGCTTGTCAAGCCGAAATCAGCAGCAGCAACTCTCAGCGCAATGAGCTGGCATTTCAGATGAATCAGACGGCTATGTCCAACAATATAAGCTTGATTCAGCAGGGGGAAACGGCAAAGGAACAGTATATCAAGTACCTTGACTCACTCAACGCCAAAGACCAGCTGCTTCTAAACATTCAAAAGCAGCAGAAAAAAGTTTCGATTGCTAAACTGAAGTACAAACGTGGGATCATCTCCAAAAGCGCTTTGCAAACGGAAAAAGACGCTTTAGAGGATTTGAATGGTCAAATAAACGACAGTGATGATCAGATTCAATCCGATTATTCGGCACTTATTTCAGCTTTGGGTGTTGCAGATGACAGCACGCTTACAGTCAGCAAGCTGTCCGGTGAGGATAAGTCTGCTTTCATTGCTGCCAGTAATTACAATTACGATGCTGATCTGCAGAGCGTTCTTGCCAATTCCATAGAATTGCGCAAGAGTCAGCTTCAGGTGGCTCATGATCAGTCACTTTATTACAGTGCAACTGATGAAGATTCCAGAACTGCGGCTGCAGATACATATGCACAGTCACAGAAGGAATACAATGCGCTCGTTGTCAAGACGACTAAAGCCTTTGCCAGCCAGTACAAGTCACTGCAGCGTTCAGTTGCATCTATTCAGAAATATGACAGGAAAACTGCAAGAGCAAAGTCAGCCATGACCAAAGCAAAGAAAAAGTATAATTACGGTCTTATATCCAGAAATGAATATTTGACTTCTGTTGATGCATATAATACAGCTATATCAGACGGAAACAAGGCGATAACATCGCTGTTCCCAGAGATACTTAAATATCAGATGACGGTAAAGGGATATTAAACAAGGGGGATAAACCATATGGAAAAGAAAAAGTCTGGAAAGAAGAAAAAAATTATCATATTAGTGATAATTGCAGCGCTTATTGGAGGCGGGGCGTACTGGATCCATCAGAAAAAGGCTGCTGAAGCAGCGGCAAATGTTGAATATCAGTCATACACTCCGCTAGAAAAAACAGATGTCCTGCAGGAAGTAAAGACAAGCGGAAAGATCCAGAGCACTGTATCGAAAAATATTACGGCAGCTGCTGACGGAAAGATAATGAAAGTTTTTGTTGAGGAAGGAGATAGAGTAACAAAAGGTCAGACTTTGGCAATTTTGGACAGTTCAGCTATTGTAAAACAGATAACAACTGCTCAAAAGACCAGAGAAGCAGATCTCAAGAGTGCTAAAACAGCTCGCGATACCGCAAAGAACGACTATGAAACTGCAAAACTGAACTACAGCGTTGGAGATATAGCTAAACAGGATCTGATCAAAGCAAAAAATGCGTACAATGATGCTATCACAGCATACAACGATAAGGTCAGTGATGACAGCTCACTGTCTGCACTCCAGACGCAGCTAGACAACTGCACGATCAAAGCAACAGTCTCAGGCACAATAACAGCGATGAATGCAACGGTTGGAAACAACAGTTCTGGTTCTATGTTCACGATAGAGAACCCAGGCAGCCTGAAAATAGTAGTAACTGTAAACGAATATGATATCAATTCTATTAAACAGGGACAGAGGGCTATTGTCAAAACTGAAATGACATCAGACCAGGAATTCAAGGGAAGAGTGACAAAAGTTGCCGAAGCTGCAATAAAGAGCAGTGACGGTACAACGGCAACAACAGGCAAAGCCCAGTTCCAGGTAGAGATAAAGATTCTGAATCCAACAGAACAGGTAAAAATCGGCGGGAATGCCAGAGCTGACATAGTGCTAAGCGGAAAACGCAACGTGCTTGCAGTCACTTCTGACTGTCTGTCATCGGACAAAGATGGCAACAGCATAGTCTTTACATATAAAAAATCAGGGGATAAGTATATCGCAAAGGCAATCAAAGTTGAGACAGGCGTAAGCAATGACATTTATGTGCAGGTTTCAGGCGATGGTCTGAAAGAAGGCATGAATATCTTGAATAATGCCTCGGCGCTTAAGGATGGCCAGGAAGTAGTATTGGGGACAGAGTAATGACAGATCTTATAAAAATGAATAATATCCACAAGAGTTTCTTCATTGGGACCGACCATGAACTGGAAGTACTTCATGGAATAGATCTGAATGTAAGCGAAGGCGAGTTCATTGCCATAGTAGGGGCTTCAGGTTCAGGCAAGAGTACTCTCATGAATATCATCGGGGCATTGGACAAGCAGACTGAAGGGGAATACATGCTTAATGGCCTAGATGTGGACAAAGCAAGCGAAAATATGCTGGCTGAGATCAGAAATCAGGAAATCGGTTTCGTTTTTCAGAATTTCAATCTCATACCTAGATGCAACGCTCTTAAGAACGTTGAACTTCCAATGCTCTATGCCGGTGTAGACAGAAAAAAAAGAATGGAAAGGGCTACAGAACTGCTAGAATTGGTAGAAATGAATGACAGAAGGGATCATCAGCCAAATGAGCTTTCTGGAGGACAGAAACAGAGGGTAGCTATTGCACGTGCTTTGGCTAACGATCCGTCGATAATCCTAGCAGATGAGCCGACGGGAGCTCTTGATTCCAAGACAGGAAGGCTTGTCATGGATCTGTTTCATAAGATCAATGTAGAAGGCGGGAAAACGATCGTGCTGATCACGCACAGCCCTGAACTAGCTTCTGAAACAGACAGGCAGATAGTGCTGAAGGATGGTGTGATATGCTGATAATAGAGAATTTCATGCTGGCCATAAACAGCTTAAGATCTAATAAGATGCGGGCATTATTGACGATGCTCGGAATAATCATAGGCATTTCATCTGTTATTGCCATAGTGTCGATAGGAAATTCAGTTTCAAAACAGACAGAAGATGAAATGAAAAACTTTGGCATGAACAATCTGTCATGCAGTCTTACCTATAAAGGGACCAATGATGATGGGGAAGTCGATTACGATAATATGGGCTCTCCAACTCAGGATGACATGATCACCATGAGTATCCTGAAGGAGTATCAGAATTCACTCAAGGACGAAGTTAAAGCCATCTCAGTCGAATCGTCAGTTGGTTCAGGTGAAGCAAGAATGGATTCAGGCGTTGCTGATCAGGTGACGGTAAATGTTACGGGAATCAACGATGGGTATTCAGTAATAAACAAAATCAAAGTCATCAAAGGACGCGACATTCAGGCATCTGACGTCTCCAAAGAAACAGATGTTGCTGTCGTTCCGGCTGGCATGGTCGACAAGCTGGTCAAGGATTCTTCCAATCCGATTGGGCAGGAGGTCAGAATAGTATTTGATGATAAGATACTGACGTATACGATCGTCGGTGTTTATGATGACTCGCAGAAAAGCGGCATGATGTTTGGCGGTTATCAGGATAAATCATCACTGTACATACCATTTACGTCTGCACAGAACATAAATGGAGAGCAGGGTGTCAATTACTTCACTGTAATGCCTAAATCAGACGGAGATGCTCAGAAACTGACAGAAGATACAACTGCATATTTTTCAAACATATACAAGAACAATAAGGAATGGGGCGTTGATGTATACAATTCACAGAAGGATGCTTCTGACGTCATGAATTCCATCAACAAAATCAAAATTGCCATTGCCGTAATTGCAGGCATTGCGCTTCTGGTAGGCGGTATTGGCGTCATGAACATCATGCTGGTATCTGTAACTGAAAGGACCAGGGAAATTGGCGTAAGAAAGGCCATAGGAGCCAAGAGAAGCCATATCAAGACACAGTTTATCATCGAGGCAATCATCATTTGCGGAATAGGAGGCATCATCGGCGTGGTGCTCGGGCTATTGCTGAGTACTGCAATAGCCCTGAAGATGAATCTCCCTGTGGCAATATCGATTCCTGTAATAATTATAAGCGTACTCTTCTCAATGGGTATCGGAGTCTTCTTTGGATTCTACCCTGCCAACAAAGCAGCAAAGCTGGATCCTATAGAAGCGTTGAGATACGAATAACCATACAAATCGGCGGCGGAGCTGAAGCACATTGATCCGCCATTAAAAATACCAGTCCGAATCAGGCATTACGCTTGTCAGGACTGGTATTTTGCTGCTTTGATCATCAGTTGTTCTGGTTTTCTTCGTTGATCAGGAATGTGATTATCGTTCCAGTGTATCTTTCTATTTTTTCTTCGTTTTCGGTAATGCTGACAATATGGCATTTCTTGTTCTTGCCATATACATAACTGGCAAATGTAGATGGAACGCTGTCCCTGTACTGCATGTCAGCGCCAGAGTAGGTTGTAAAAGCATCTTTTACTGCATTAGCAAAGTCTGTTGTCTCATCGCTTGCCCATCCGGACTGGCTGGATGTCTTCTTGTATTTCACGTTTGACAGACTGGAAATTGTAGCATATGAATTGTCGATTTCCGTCAGATTGTCTGCCTGCAGACTGTTAGCCACAACAGAGATAGTGTAGCTGCTGTCGCTGTGGTGAACGGATCCTATGCTTGTGATTGAAACAAGGTTACCCTGATCATCTTTATAGTAAACACCATCAAGAAGAGTGTACATGAAGCTGACAAACTTATTTGTACTTGATGAGGTCAGAACCTTATCAGGCAGATCGACTTCCTTATACGTATATTTCAGGTCAGGATAGTCGCTCTGATTGTCCTTCATATAGTTTTCAATATATGTATCAAGTTTGCCGGTAAACTTTTCTGCATCTTCCTGATCAATGACCAGAGTCATTGTAGCTGATTTTGGATATACATTGCCGGATGTACCGCCGCTGAATCCAGCCAGTTCATAGATATAGGAATTGGTTTTCAGCGTAGCCAAAACGTCACTGAGTTCTTTTACAGGATTAGGATAGGAAGATATCTTAGAATCTGGTATCCCTCCAGGAAGACCGCTGATCGTGATTTCGTATGCTTTGGTGAGTGTAGGCTTAGTAAATGAAGCCGAACTCTTGAATGTGTATGAGGATCTGGCGCCGCAGTTGAGTGAGAACATCGGCTTTGCACCATAACTCAGACAGAATACATTGCTGTCATTTGTAAAGTACTTGCTGCTCAAATCCTTTATGCCGGCATAGTCGTGATCGTTTTCACTGACGAATATAACTTTTAGTGTTCCAGTGTTTTCATTGTTTTTCGCAATGTATAGTGCTGTAGACATCGGTGCTATGCAGTTGGCAAACTGGCCTGCATCGTATGGACACAAAATCACTGTAGGCGCATCGTACTGATATTTGGTGCTGGACTTGATCTTCATGATAACATTGCCGGAATCGTCGGTTGTATAGCTGATTCCTTTGGTCTTAGCCCAGTTGCAGAGATAATCTTTTATCTTAGCATTGGTAGTCAGCGTGTTGGCTGAATCCTGAAGGTCAGTGGCATAAGCCGCAGTTTTCTGCTCAATGGTTACGCTTATGTCTTGATCCTGGTTTGACGATCTGTGAGTGATTATATATGCAGCCGCAGCAATAGCAGCAGCTGCAGCTATAATACAGATTATAATAATGATTTTCTTTCGCTTCATTGCATCCCCCTGAAATAATGATAAAATTTTATGAATTTGCAAATAAACATTTATTTTACTTATGAAATACGTTATAATGATACCATATTCGCAGTGAAAAATGTAGTATTTTTTCGCATTTTCACAGAATCTTAACCTTACACAATGGAGGCAGAAATGGAAATTATGGAATCAAAAAACCTGATAATCAGAGAGGCGGTTTTCGAGGATTGTACATATTTTACTGAATGGGAATGTAAGCCTGATGTTACTGAGTTTTTCACGATGAATGATAAGGCAACTTATGAACAATTGGTTACAGAATACGTAAGGTACAATCTCAATCCAATGATAATGCTGTTTACGATAACTCTGAAGCCTGAGGACAAGCCTATTGGCAAGATACTGCTTACAAGGATAGACAGAAAAGAAGATTCCATGGATATTACCAGAATATACATTGGCGATGAGGAATACAGAAATAAAGGCTATGGAGAAGAAGCACTGCGGACCATCCTTGAGTATGCATTCATCAACCTCCACATGGAGAGAGTTACCATCGACCATTTTGAGAAAAACAAGAGAGCAGATTATCTGTATCAGAAAATCGGATTCCAGAATGAAGGACTTATGCGCAATGCTGGCAAGAAAAATGGCAAGTATGTAAATCTTCAGCTGATGTCGATGCTGAGATCAGAATATTACGATAAGATCCACACTAAATAACCGAATAATTTACGGGCCCTGAGGTATGCGGCATTAGTATCGTGTAACAGGGTCCTGTTGATTTTTTGGATGCAAACTATTTTTTTTCTGCTGTGAGGAATCTAGAGCCGGCAATGGATGCCGGCTTTTTTGTGTAGTAAGACAAGAAATTTCATATTGACAATAGTTATGCCGATAGTATAATAAGTAATGAATTAGCACAAAAAACCACAACATCTTGTATTAATGTTAAGGAGATAATAAATGGAAAGTATTGAAAAAATTGTAAAGAGAGACGGAAGGACAGTTGCTTTCGACGTCGATAAAATAACCGATGCCATCTACAAGGCAGCACAGGTATTAGGCGGAAAAGATAAAGAGATGTCGGCATATCTAGCCAGACAGGTTGAACTGTACCTGTTGGAGGTATGTCATAATTCAACACCTTCAGTTGAACAGATACAGGATGCTGTTGAGAAGATACTGATTGAAAACGGTCATGCAAGAACGGCTAAGGAATACATACTGTACAGAGCAGAGAGAACCAGAATCAGAAACATGGACACCAGGCTCATGCACGTATATGAAGATCTTACTTTTAAAGAAGCAAGTGAAAATGACGTCAAGAGAGAGAATGCAAATATCGATGGCAACACTGCCATGGGCACAATGCTGAAATACGGTTCAGAAGGCGCCAAGGAATTCTATAAAATGTATGTAATAGATCCTAAATACGCCAAGGCACACGACAACGGCGACATCCACATTCATGATATGGATTTCTATACGCTGACTATGACTTGCTGCCAAATAGATCTGCTGAAGTTACTTGAGGGCGGATTCTCTACAGGACATGGCCATTTGAGAGAGCCTAATGACATAGAAAGCTATGCGGCATTGGCTTGTATTGCAATTCAGTCAGATCAGAACGACCAGCATGGTGGTCAGTCAGTCCCTAACTTTGATTACAGCATGGCTCCTGGAGTTAAAAAAAGCTATAAAAAGCTTTACTGGATCAACCTTGGCAAGATGCTTGAATTGATGGCAGATGTTGAGAACGGCGTAGACAAGGCAAAAGAGATAGGAACGGCTATAGAGGAAGAATACAAAGTATGCCCATGCATGGCATGGGACAATGATTATCTGGAATATGAGAAGAAAGAACTCAGAAAATACGCTTCCGACGAAGTAATAGATAAGATACAGTCAAAAGCCAGAGAGTTTGCCGATAAAGAGATAATAAGAAAGACATATCAGGCCATGGAGGCTCTTATCCATAACCTTAATACTATGCATTCAAGAGCAGGCGCTCAGGTGCCGTTCAGTTCAATCAACTATGGAACTGATACTTCACCTGAAGGCAGACTAGTGATGAAGAGCATTATGGACGCTACTGAGGCTGGACTGGGCAACGGTGAAACTCCGATTTTCCCGATACAGATATTCAAGGTTAAGGAAGGAGTAAGTTACAACCCTGGTGATCCTAACTACGACCTCTTCAAGCTGGCCTGCAAGACCAGTGCCAAGAGACTGTTCCCGAACTTCTCATTCCTGGATGCTCCATACAATCTGCAGTACTACAAACCAGGACATCCGGAAACGGAATGTGCGTACATGGGCTGCAGGACGAGAGTAATTGGCAATGTATATGATCCATCAAGAGAGATCGTAAATGGAAGAGGAAACCTTTCATTTACATCTGTAAATCTGCCAAGACTTGCGATTAAATCAAAAGGCGACGTTGATATTTTCTTTGACAGCCTTGACCATATGATCGACATCGTTATCGGTCAGCTTAACGAGAGATTCCGCATTCAGTCGCAGAAGAAGGTAAAGAACTTCCCGTTCCTCATGGGACAGGGAATTTGGATGGATTCTGACAAGCTTAAACCAGACGATACAGTAGGTGAAGTACTCAAACACGGCACTCTGACGATGGGATTCATTGGACTTGCCGAATGCCTTAAGGCTTTGATCGGCCAGCATCACGGAGAGTCCGACGAAGCCGAAAAGCTTGGACTTGAGATAGTTGCCTATATGCGAAAGAGAATGGATGAAGAATCAAGGCGCACGGGGCTGAACTGGTCGCTGATCGCGACGCCGGCGGAAGGACTGTCCGGACGTTTCGTCAAGATCGACAGAGAAAAGTATGGCGTGATCCCGGGAGTTACAGACAGAGATTACTATACAAACAGTTTCCACATTCCGGTATACTACAACATCAGCGCTTTCGACAAGATCAAAAAAGAGGCGCCATTCCATGCGCTTACAAACGGTGGACATATTTCATATGTCGAACTGGACGGTGATCCGATGAAAAACCTGGATGCCTTCGAAAAGGTTGTAAGGTGCATGAAGGAAAATGGAGTTGGCTATGGCTCGATCAATCACCCGGTAGACAGAGATCCGGTCTGCGGATTTACCGGCATAATCGACAATGAATGCCCGTCTTGCGGCAGGCATGAAGGCGATGGAAATCCAAACTTTGAAAGAATCAGAAGAATCACCGGCTATCTTGTTGGAACCATGGATAACTGGAATGATGCCAAGACTTCAGAAGAAAAGGACAGAGTAAAGCACGGCATCGGAGAGGGATTTGAAGTACTGTAATGAATGATACACTTAGGCTTGCGGGCATAGTCAGAGAATCAATCGTTGACGGACCGGGCATCCGTTTCGTCGTATTCTGTCAGGGTTGTCCGCATAAATGCCCCGGCTGCCACAATGCTGTCACTCACGATTTTGAAGGCGGGAGTGACTGCAGCACAGAAAAGATACTGGCGGCTGTTGACGAAAATCCTCTGCTGTCTGGCGTGACCTTCAGCGGTGGAGAGCCGGCATGCCAGCCGGAAGGTTTTCTGACGCTGGCAAAGGCAGTAAAAGAGCGTAAACTCAACATTTGGATGTATTCCGGATATACCTTTGAACAACTTATGGAGATGGGAAAGAACAGTGCTGCTCTTAAAAGTCTGCTGGATTATGTAGATGTACTGATAGACGGACGATACGTTGAAGCGGCGCGTGATCTGACCCTGCGTTTTCGTGGCAGCCGCAATCAGAGAGTCATTGATGTTCCGGCCAGTTTAAGGTCCGGAGAGGCTGTAATTGCCTCAGAATATTGATTTTTCAAGACTTTGAAAAAAAGACTTGTAATCAGTTGTGAGTTTATGTTATAATATCGCTTGTTCGATGTGAATAATGCTACATGCTTAACATAACAGAAGGAGGTGCGGTAGATGTCAAGAAAATGTGAAATATGCGGAAAAGGACAGGTTTCCGGAAACAATGTATCCCACTCAAACAGACACACTAGAAGAAAGTGGAATGCAAATATCCAGACAGTAAGAGTTGAAGAAGGCGGCACTGTAAGAAAAGCCAACGTTTGCACTAGGTGCTTAAGATCAGGCAAAGTTAACCGTGCTATCTAATATCTGACTGAAACCGAGAACTCACAGTTTATACTGTGGGTTTTTTGTTGTCTTCAATAATATCTGCCTGTTCATCAGCAATTTGCAGCAATTGTAATCCAAAGCAATGTATAGAAATAAAAGCAGTGCGAATAGTCAAAAAATTATAATATTGCGATTGACCCTGCGTTCAAATGAGAATATAATCATTTCAGAGTTAGAACACTGTGTTCATAATATGAACTGATTGCTTTTTATGAGGAGGGGACGATGAAGAAACCAAGAGCGTTATCCAGCGGATGCACCATAGGGCTTGTTTCGCCGGCAAGCCCGAATTACAGACTCAGCGAAGTCACCAGATGCGCAGAGTATCTGGAAGCAAAAGGCTATAAGGTCGCTTTGGGCAAGAACGTAAACAAATCAAAAGGCATCGTTGCCGGTACAGAGGAAGAGAGAGCTGATGACATAAATGAGATGTTTGCTGATGACGGAATTGATGCAGTTTGTGCGCTGCAGGGCGGTTACGGTTCGGCACAGCTGATAGATCACATAGACTTTGATCTTATTTCTTCTAATCCTAAAGTTTTTACAGGCTTCAGCGACATCACTTCACTTCACCTTGCGTTAGGAAAGCTATCTGGAATCGTTACTTTTCACGGACCGGGCATCGCACGCTTTAACCCTGAAGATCTGACGGAATACACAGAGAGACAGTTCTTTAAAGCAGTTGGAGATAAACGTCCGCTTGGCAGCGTAGAACTGGCTGACAAGAAAAAATGGCTTCAGTGTATCTGCGGTGGAAGATGCAGCGGACTGATAACTGGAGGCAATCTGACGCTGATATGCTCAAGTATAGGTACTAGATATGAAATCGACACTAAAGGAAAACTGCTTCTTTTTGAGGACGTTGACACAGAGCCGTGGATATTTGACCATATGATGTGCCATCTGAGAAATTCCGGCAAACTGTCAGAAGCTGCGGGATTCATAATAGGCGAATGCGAAAACTGTGAACCAAGGAAATGCGATCCGGGGTTCTACAGCGATTACAGCATTGAAGACGTTCTCGATTATTATCTTAAACCTTTGGGGAAACCGGCGCTGTATGGTCTTCCCCTTGGTCATACTAAAGATCTTGCTACAATACCAATGGGCGTCATGGCGGAACTTGACGCAGACGCTAAGACCTTCACGATCACTGAAGGCGGCGTCATCTGAAAGTGAGGAATGAACATGAAAAAGAACAGTATTATTAAGAAGACATTAGTGATCATATTATCTCTGACAACGGTGGCCTGCTTCTCGTCCTGCGGAGGAGGAAGCAGCAGTACTCAGTCTGAAACATTTACAATTGGATCGAGTGCCCAGATCGATACGCTTAATCCGCTGGCTTCTTACGAGCAAACGGGTGCTGAGATTTTTAGTCTGATCTACGATCCGTTAGTAAGACTTGATGAAAATCAAGAAGCATCACCGGGACTTGCAGACAGCTGGGAAGTCAGCGATGACAATCTGACATGGACTTTCCATCTGAACGAGAAGGCCACATGGCATGACGGCGAACCGGTGACAGCCAGTGATGTAAAATATACTTACGACATGATGCTTAAGACTAAATTGGGTTATATGTATGAATCATATCTTGAAGGTATTGACAAGGTTACTGCAAAAGATGACCATACAGTCGTCATTACTACTAAAGAACCAAAGGCCAACATGCTGATGAACACAACGCCGATCCTGCCGGAACACATCTGGAGCAAAATCAGCGAAAAAGATCTTGAAGACTATACAAACGATAAGGCAATCGGAAGCGGGCCATATAAATTTGTGGCACAGTCAGATGACGGGGCCATCAAGCTGGAGCTGAATTCCGACTATTACAGAGACAAAGGCAATGTCAAATATTTCGTTTTCACACAGTATAAGAACACTGATTCGCTGGCACAGGCACTGAAGACCGGAGAAATTGATGCTGCGGTAAATCTGTCAGCTACTCAGTATTCACAGCTGCAAAAGGACAAGAATGTTAAGGTCATTTCTGGTGAAGTCTTAGGTTTCATGCAGGTTGGAATCAACTGTTCCACAGATTCCAAGAGCAAGGGAAACAAACTGCTGCTTGACAAGAACGTAAGGCAGGCAATCGAATATGCTATAGACAAGCAGAACATCATCGACATTGCTTACGGAGGACAGGCTCAGGAGGGAACTACCTTAATCAATCCTTCTAACTATTATCATTATGAGCCTACTGCTGCAGAAAAGAGAAGCTATAACATTGCCAAAGCGAAGGAAGTGCTGGAGGCAGCAGGATATAAAGACACAGATGGTGATGGGATCCGCGAAGACAGCAATGGCAATAAACTGTCATTTAACTTCATCAACATTTCTGACAATACAGATGAAGTAAAAACTGGTCAGCTAATTGCATCAACCTGCAAAGATGCGGGCATTGAAATCACTCAGAAAACTATGGACAGCGGAGCACTGCAGGATAAGATAAATTCTGCAGATTTCGACATGTTTATGTGGGGCTGGGGCGCAGATCTTGATCCTACGACTATCCTGGGGCTGCTTACAACTGATCAGATCGGCGGAAACAACGAGCCGCACTGGTCAAACACGACTTATGACAGTCTTTATGCAAAACAGCAGACAATAATGGATTCTGAGAAGAGAAAAGAAGTCGTATGCGAGGCTCAGAAGCTGGCATACGACAACTGCCCATATATAATCCTGCTTTACGACAACAACATTCAAGGCTTCAGAAGTGACAAATGGCAGGGACTTACGCCTATTCCTAAAGACGGCACATATTTCTTCAATGCCACTATCTGCAATTACCTGAACGTAAAGGCAGTATCATAGAAAGAGAATCAATATGAAAAGCAGCAGTGTCCTTCAAAAAATACTGTACGCACTGATCACGATCATTTTCGTAGTTATTTTCAACTACTTTCTTTTCAGAGTGCTTCCGGGCGATCCTATCTCTATGATAATGAGAAACCCGAAAGCATCCCCTGAAACGATCGCACACATCAGAGCCAGCTATGGCTTGGACAAGCCCTGGTATGTACAGTTTCTGATTTATATGAAAGGTATGTTTACCGGAGATTTCGGTACTTCCTTCGTATACAAAAAGCCTGTTATGGAAGTCATAGGACCGAAACTGATCCCTACGATACTTATGCTTGGAATTGCCGAGATAATTGCCATAATCATAGGAATCTATCTTGGAGTGCTTTCAGCCTGGAAACGCGGGTCTAAACTTGATGTCGGGACACTATGCTTTTCGCTGGTGACATATTCGATGCCTACGTTCTGGCTGGGTATGATCATGGTTGCAGTATTCTGCGTCAATCTGCAGATATTCCCAATTAGAGGCATGACCACAGCAGGCGCTTTCTACGACAGCGGGATGCAGTACGCAGGTGATGTGATACATCATCTCATTCTGCCTGTCATCACCATGAGCATTCTGCTGATAGGAGAATATTCTCTTACGATGAGGAACACTCTTATAGATGTCTTGTCGGAAGATTACATTACAACTGCAAGAGCGAAAGGTTTTAAGGAGCGGTATGTTCTAAAAAAACACGCTATGCCTAATGCAATGCTGCCTATGGTTACGATCATCGCTATCAACCTTGGACTGGTTGTTGCGGGTGCAGTGCAGATCGAGACGATATTTTCCTGGCCGGGAATTGGAAATCTGATGTATGAATCTCTTTCAGCCCGAGATTACCCTGTGCTTCAGGGCATATTCCTTATCGTTACAGTATGCGTCATCCTGGCCAATCTGATCACGGACCTTATCTACGATCATATCGACCCTAGGGTAAGAAACTAGGGGGTGATGGGATGAGCAGAAAGTCTAAGGAAACATGGGAAACCATCAGACATAACACAATGGCAATGACGGGGCTGATAACTCTTGGCATATTCATTATAATTGCCATTTTTGGACCGCTGATCGTGCCTTTCGATACTCAGGATTACGGAACGGCTGCAGATATTCTGCTGCCGCCGGGCAATGGCCACCTGCTTGGTACGGACGACATGGGCAGGGACGTGTTCGCAAATCTTATTGCCGGTGCCAGGATATCTATGATGATTGGTGCTCTGGCTACGCTGATATCCATGGGAATTGGAACCCTGATAGGAATATCATCAGGATTCAAAGGCGGCAAGACTGATCTAGTTCTCATGAGGATAACCGACTTTTTCCTGGTAATACCTTGGCTGCCTCTTATGATGGTGCTGGCGGCAATACTTGGAACGAGCATCTGGAATATTATTTTTGTTATTGGTATAACTGGCTGGGCAGGGACCGCACGTGTGGTAAGGGCGCAGACTCTATCCGTCAAGGAGAGACCTTTTGTTGAAAGAACGATCTCACTTGGCGCCGGCAACTGGCACATCATGATCAGACACATATTGCCGAATGTATTTCCGCTGGTCTTTGCAAACACTGTGCTTACAGCCGCTGTTGCCATAGTGTCCGAGACAACTTTGAGTTTCTTGGGACTGGGAGATGTAAATACGGCAAGCTGGGGCATGATGCTGCATTATGCTTTTGAATGCGGAGCAACGAGCCTGGGAGCTTACTGGTATTATCTGCCGCCTGGAATCTGCGTGATACTTGTTGTGCTTGCATTCACGTTGATTGGTTACGCTTTTGACGAGATCATGAACCCTAAGCTGAAGAAGAGATAGGAGGAAGAAATGAAACTGCTGGAAGTAAATCATTTACAGACATATTTCGACACCTCCCATGGTGTTCTGAAAGCCGTAGACGACGTGAGTTTTGATCTTGAATATGGTGAATCGCTAGGGCTGGTCGGAGAGTCAGGCTGCGGCAAAAGCACGACAGCTCTGTCGATCTGCAAGCTGCTGCCTAAAGAGGGCAGGATAAACGGCGGAGAGATACTCATTGAGGGTCAGGACATGGCTTCGCTAAGCGACGACGAGATAAGAAAACACCGGTGGGCTGACGTTTCAATCATATTTCAGGGTGCCATGAACGCACTGAATCCTGTCATGAACGTCGGCGACCAGATCGGCGAGGCGATGATCCTTCACGAAGGGATAACCAAGGATGAAGCTGACAAAAGAGCCGCTGATTTGCTGGAACTGGTGGAGATACCAAGGGAAAGAATCGCCAACTATCCCCATGAATTCAGCGGCGGCATGAAGCAGAGAGTCATGATAGCCATGGCTCTGGCCTGCAACCCAAAGATCGTCATCGGCGACGAACCGACAACTGCCCTTGACGTTATGGTGCAGGCGCAGATACTGAACCTGCTGGAAAAACTGCGCAGGGAGCTAAACATGGGACTTATCTTAATTACTCATGATCTTTCCATACTCGGCGAAACTTGCGACAAGATAGCAGTAATGTATGCAGGCAGGATCATGGAGATGGGTACTGCTGACGATATTTTCAATCATGCCATGCATCCCTATACCCAGAAACTTATTGAGTGTTTTCCTAATATAGAAAAAGCCAAGATCATTCCAGAAGGCATCAAAGGGGCTCCGCCCAACATGCTGGAAGTACCTGAAGGCTGCGCATTTCATCCGAGATGCGACAAGGCATGCGATGTCTGCATGCACAGCCGGCCGGAGCCACGTGAAATCAGCGCTGCTCACGTTGTGGCCTGTCATCTTGCTGATGCGGAGGTGGACCATGAATAACATCATATCAGACGAAATAGTAGTGCAGGTCACAGACATGAAAGTCTACTTTGATATTGACAAGAGAAAGTTTGCGCGCACCGGCAGAAAGGTAGTGCGGGCTGTTGACGGAGTCAGTTTTGATCTGCGTAAAGGTGAAATACTGTCGCTGGTAGGAGAGTCGGGCAGCGGAAAGACGACAACAGGCAAGGCAATACTTCAGCTTGTGCCGGTGACCTCTGGTGAAGTAAAGTTCAACGGCGCGCCGGTCAGCAAAGAGAAAGCCATGCTGAAGGCCTTCAGACAGAAAGCGCAGATGATATATCAAGATCCTTATCAGTCGCTGAATCCAAGACTCAATATCCTTGACATAATAGCTGAACCTTTGGATGTGAATCACCTTGCCGGAACAGAAAAGGAGAGAATGGGTAAGGTGTGCAGCGCTTTGGAAACAGCAGGACTGACGCCTCCTGAAGATTTTCTCTACCGCTATCCTTATGAGTTGTCTGGAGGGCAGAGGCAGAGAGTAGTCGTAGCTGGCGCCATGATAATGGATCCGGACTTTATTGTAGCAGATGAGCCGGTTTCAATGCTTGACGCTTCCATTAGGACCAGCATACTCAGACTGATGCTGGAAATGAGAGATAAAACCGGCGTGTCATACCTCTTCATTACTCATGACTTATCCCTGGCCTGGCTGATATCAGACAGGATTGCGATAATGTATCTGGGTAAGATCATGGAAATCGGTCCGGCTGAGGAAATAATTAAAAATGGAATACATCCATATACCCGCGCACTGACAAAGATAATGCCAGTACCGGGTGTCAATAAAGACAAGGAAAGGATCGTGCTTGAAGGTGAAACTCCTGATGCCAGCATTGAAATGACCGGATGCAGATTCTGCGGCAGATGTCCGGTGGCAATGGCTGAGTGCAGCGAGAAAGAGCCAGAGTTTAAGATGGCGGGACCAGAACATCTGGTAGCCTGCCACAGATTCAGTGAGGCATAAATGAAAAATAAGATCGACAATTACATTAGAACTTGTCAGGCTGATATGATCAGCGACATTCAGACGCTTATACGCATACCAAGCATAAACGGTGACACGAAAATCTGTGAGGAAGCCCTGGACTGGATCCTGGCTAAGGCTGCCAGGATGGGAATGATCACCCGCAAAGCCTCGACCGGTGATGTAGGCATCATCCAGATCGGCAGCGGTGAAATGACGATGGGCATACTGTCTCATGTCGACGTTGTTGGCATAGGTGACAGCGAGAAATGGACTTTTCCTCCGTTTGAAGGAAAAGTTGCCAAAGGTTTTATCTGGGGCAGAGGTATTGTAGATGACAAGGGACCTGCGATCATGTGTCTTTACGCACTAAAGGCAATCAGGGAACTTAACATACCGCTGAACCAGAGGATATGGCTTATCATTGGGACTTGTGAAGAATCTGAGTGGACTGACATTGAAAACCTCAAGCGGGAATTTGGCTGCCCTGATTACGGATTTTCTCCAGATGGAGATTTCCCGATATTCAACCGCGAAAAGGGCTACTGTGACGTGCTGCTCACGTTCAGAGAACCGTGCATAGACCAGCTGGCAGAGCTAAGCTCTGGCGACAGCGTCAACACGATACCATCAAAGGCAGTCATCGCCATCAAAGGTCATGACAGAGAAGTATTCGACGGTATTGGCTGCCATAGTTCCGTGCCTGCCATTGGCATAAACGCCATATCAAAGATGGCAGTAGAGAAGAGCAGTCTCACTCAGTTCAATTTCATACGCTTTCTCTGCGACTATCTTGCAAAGGACTATAACGGCACTGCTTTAGGAATCGACTCTGAGGAAGCTATGAAGGCGCCACCGGCAGAAAGGACGACCATAGTGCCGACTATTCTGTCGATGTCTGACGGGACCGTTAAGATGAATCTGAATATGAGGCTGTGGTTTGACGTAAACAAGGCGTCCATCGAAAAATGCTTTGATGAGGCAGGCAAAAAATACGGTTTTACGTATGAGATCCATGATTTTCTGAAAGCGATGACAGTAAACGAGAATGAAGAGTTTCTTCGCGTCATGGCTGACGTCTATTCTGAATATGGCTTCGAGCCTGAGTTCAGGCTGGCCGTTGGTTCCTCATATGCCAAATCAATGCCGCACTTCGTAAGCTGGGGTCCTATTTTTGAAACTGATCTAAGCTGCGCGCATATGGAAGACGAGCGGTTGTCTATAGATTCAATGATGGTAGCGACCAAGATGTACGCCACGTACATAGCAAGGATAGCAAGTCCGTTAGGTGAAATACGCAATCAAGGCGAACAGCTTTCAAGTCTGGACAAGGCGCTGAAAATATTCAGCCTGTTTTGCGAACCGCCATTTGAATATGACGTTCCGACGATCTGCACACTGTCGGGGATGAACAGGACGACTGTATACCGTAATCTGCAGTCCCTCGTAAAGGCAGGATTGCTAAAGCGGGACGAGGTGACCAAAGTTTACTCTCTTGGCAGACTGACAGACAAAATAGCCGCAGCCGCAATTTTGAAAAAAAAATAAACAGTCAGAAGAACCCCGCCATCCAACGAAGCTAAGCTTAGGGTGGGTCCCCGGTAACCTTGTTGTCTACGACAATAAAGCCGTCTGCAGACGTATTGTAAAGCGTTTGCAGCGGCTTCTTTTCATTTTCACCATTATATGGTAAAATAACATAATACATGACTAGAATATGGAGGAAAGACAATGCCGCTAAAACGGGAAACAAGCATCGGCACAATAACAGTGTCTAATGTAATATTTGCAGAACTCATCGCTTCAGGGCTGAACAGACCAGAATTCAATGACCTGGTGTGGGCCGCCAGCAGCAGAGGAAGACTGATAGATCTTGATTCCAAGTCGGGAATCAGTGAATTTGCTTCTGGTATCAAAGTTTCAAGTTCATCAGAAGCGGAAGGCATCAGTCTGGAATTCTGCGTGATAGTAAAATTCGGTACAAGCATAAGCTCAGTGACTGATGCTCTGTGCGATTACATATCATCCGCCATCTGCAAGCTCCAGGGACACCGGCCTGTTAAGCTGACAGTAAGGGTAACAGGAGTAAAATCCAGAAACATTGCCCGAAGAGACGTGGAGGTGGTCAGACACTATGGAGCTTTGTGACAGCGTAGGTACTCTAAAAGGAATAGGACCAAAAAAGCAGGAGATACTGGAAAACGCCGGAATATGCACGCTGGAAGACCTGCTGTACCTTTTCCCGAGGAAATACGAAGACAGGCGAAATCTGACGGCTCTGAAGGATGTTAAACCTGGCTCAGACTATCTGGTCAGGGGAGTTGTGATACAAAAGCGTGTCAGCGGCAATCCTTACAACCGCAAAGCACCGCTGAATGTTTTGTTCACTGATGAGACAGGCGTCATGGGCGCTGTTTTTTTCGGCGGCAGATTCCTGGCCGGAGCGTTTAAAGAAGGCGAAAGCTATACCTTCTATGGCAGAGTTTCATCAAACATGGATCGTCTGCAGATGATACATCCGGAATTTCATAAAGAGGGAGCTGATGACGATGTGCGCGGCATTGTGCCAATATACCCGCAGATACAGGGCATATCGCAGAATGAGATCCGCAAGCTTCAGATAACGGCATCACCGCTGGCAGCAGAAATTGAGGAATGGCTGCCAGAAAAACTAGTCAGAGAAAACAGGCTGGCGAGTCCAGCCTTCGCCATTGAAAACATTCACTTTCCAAAAGATGGCAAGGCAGTGCTTGCCGGGAAGTTCAGACTCATTTTTGATGAACTGATAACTCTGGAAACAGGGCTTTTCTATATGCGAAACGATCAGCGCAAGGATACCGGCGGGATCACTATTGATACGTCGATGGATCGTGAATTCTTGGGAATACTGCCATTTAAGCTGACCGAAGGCCAGCAGTCCGCTTGGCAGGACATGAAGTCAGATCTCGAAACAGACAAGGTAATGAACAGACTGATTCAGGGCGATGTTGGTTCAGGCAAGACCGCCATGGCAGAACTGGCAATGTACTGCGCAGCAAGAAACGGGTATCAGAGCGTGATGATGGCGCCGACGGAATTGCTGGCGCGCCAGCATTATCTTACGCTGTCCAATGATTTCAGCAAGCTTGGCATCAGTGTCGGTCTCCTCTGCAGCAGCATGAAGCAGGCGGAAAAGAAATCCGTGCTTGATGACCTTAAGTCAGGAAAAATACAGATACTGACCGGTACTCATGCCGTAATACAGCCGGAAGTCGAATACTCGGATCTGGGGCTCGTCATCACTGACGAACAGCACCGTTTTGGAGTCAGGCAAAGGAGCCTGCTCTCTAAGAAAGGCAACAATCCCAACATACTGGTAATGACGGCAACACCTATACCTAGAACGCTGGCAGTTATCATATATGGAGATCTGGACATATCCCAGATCAGGACTATGCCGGCAGGACGCAAGCCTGTAAAAACCGTTAAAGTCCTGCCTGAAGAAAGAAAGAAAATGTACGATTTTGTCCGCAGACAGCTGTCAGAACATCGACAGGCCTATGTGGTAGCGCCTCTGATCGAGGAATCGGACAAGATCGACGCAAAATCTGCCGATGAGCTTTATAAAGAACTGAAGAGCGATTTCAAAGGCTACAAGGTTGCCATGATCCATGGTGCCATGAAGCAAGATGATAAGGATGAGATAATGGCTGCCTTTGCTGCCGGAGATATTGATGTTCTCGTTTCTACAGTAGTAATTGAAGTAGGAATCAACGTTGCCAATGCCACAGTCATGGTGATAGAAAACTGCGAGCGCTTTGGTCTGGCCCAGCTTCACCAGTTGAGAGGACGTGTAGGCAGGGGTTCGGAGCAATCCTACTGTTTCCTTGTCAGCGAGACTGACTCAGAGGTTGCCGAGGCAAGGTGCCAGATCATGTGTCAGACTACCGACGGATTCGAGATAGCCGAACAGGATCTTGAACTCAGAGGTCCGGGAGAGATCTTCGGCACAAGGCAGCACGGCCTGCCAGAACTTCATATCAGCGATCTGGTTCGTCATTCCGACGTGCTTGAAAAGGCAAAAGATGCTGCTAAATCCGTGATAGATACGGATCCAGCCCTGACACTGCCGGAAAACAGAGAACTTAAACGCAGAGTTGAAAAGATGTTTGGCGAAGACGTTAAACTGGAATTATAGAAATAAAGTTAGGAGATAATGAAATGAGGATAATTACAGGAGAATACAGGGGGCGAAAGCTGGAAACGCCGATAGGCTATGATGTCAGACCGACGTCAGACAAGGTTAAGGAAGCCGTCTTCAACGTTTTGATGAATGAAACCTACGGCAGAATCTGCGTCGATCTTTTCGCAGGGACCGGAAGTCTGGGACTGGAAGCTTTATCAAGGGGTGCTGCCAGGTGCTACTTTTGCGACAACTCCAGAGACAGCATCAAAATCATCAAAGAGAATATCCGCCGCTGCGGAGCTGAGGACAAGTCGGTGGTAAAGGCCGGCGATTATGCCAAGGCTCTGGGAGCTATCAAAGAGCAGGCAGACATTTTTTTTATCGATCCGCCATACAAGGCAGGGCTGTACGAAAAGTGCATCGGACTCATAGATTCTCTTGATTTATTGTCGAAGGAAGGTATAATATTAGCAGAACACGATGCCAGAGACGAAGTGCCAGACCGCGCTGGAGACCTGGTAAAAGTCAGAGAGAAGAAATACGGCAAGACGATGATAAGTTTCTATCGTCACTCTGACTGGTCGGCTGAGGAGGAAATATGATACGAAAGGCACTATACACCGGATCCTTTGACCCCATGACAAACGGACATCTGGATATTATAACCAGGGCTTCAAGGATGTTTGACGAATTAGTCGTCGGAGTTATAGTCAACCCAAATAAGAATCCGCTTTTCACGACGGAGGAGCGGGTGAAAATGATTGAAGAAGTTACTGCAGATCTGCCGAATGTCACTGTTGATTACTTTCAGGGGCTCCTTGCAGACTACGTCAACAAGAATGGATTCAGCGCAGTGATAAGGGGACTGAGAGCCACATCTGACTTTGAATACGAGATACAGATGGCTCAGATGAACGCATGTCTGTTTAAGCAGGGCATAGAATCTGTGTTCCTGATGACAAGTCCCAGATATTCATTTATCAGTTCAAGCATGATCAAAGAAGTCGTGTCCCTGAACGGATGTGTTGACGGGCTTGTGCCGCAGATCATACAAGACGAAATAAAAGCCAAGTTTGCCGATAAATAGGAGGATATGAAATGACAGTACTTGAATTATTGGAAGAAATCGAAGATATAGTTGATACAGCCCCAGGCATGCCGCTTACTGGAAAGATCATGATCGATTCCAACGAGCTGCTGGAAATCGTAAGAGAGATAAGACTCAGCCTTCCAGACGACATTCAGCAGGCAAAATGGGTAAAAGATGAAAAGGAACGTATCCTGACAGAAGCGAAGACAGAATATGAAAAGGTCCTTGTAGAAGCAAGGAAGCAGGCTGACTACATGGTAGAGAACGATGAGATCACCAAGAGAGCCCGCAAGATGGCCGATAACATACAGAAAAATGCGGATGACTATTCCAAGGTCATGAAAATGCGCACGTATGATTATGTTGATAAGCTGCTGTTTGACATGCAGGGAAAGATGGATGACATGAACATGAAGTACTTTGGCGAGATGTACACAACGCTGGAGCAGTACTTTGATCAGGTAGGCCGTCTGCTGCAGGACAACAGAGAGGAACTTAAGACCCTCGCCTACAAGACTCAGTCTGGTGAAGACGAGCCGCTTCCTCCGGCAGCTGAGGAAGAGTAACAATGAAATATATCGGTATAATAGCTGAATACAATCCCTTTCATGAGGGACACAGATATCTGATCGATAATGCAATGCAGGCAGCCGGTGCGGATGCCTGCGTTTCTGTAATGAGCGGAGATTTCACCCAGCGCGGGCTGCCTGCCATGACGGATAAATGGGAGAGGGCGAGCCAGGCAGTTAAAAATGGCGTGAATCTGGTACTGGAACTGCCGACTGTCTGCGTACTCAGCAGCGCTGAATACTTTGCCAGCGGCGGCGTTGACGTACTGGAAGGGCTGGGGGTAGTGGATCAGCTGGCTTTCGGCAGTGAAAGCGGAGACATCGAAGCCCTTACGGGCTGTGCCGATTTGCTAAAGTCTTGTGAGTCAGCCATCAACGGCGAAACTTCTAGGCTGTGCAGAGCTGGTGTTCCATACCCGAAAGCACGTCAGCAGGCCGTTTCTGCCTTATGCCCGGGTCTAGATGTTTCACTTGTCAGCGAGCCAAACAATATTTTGGCCATTGAATACCTGAAAAGGCTGAAAACAATGGAAGCCATCACTGTCAAACGCAGTGGAGAAGGCCACTTTCAGACTGCAACAGCGCTGCGTCATGAGTTTGCAGCCCGTGAACCAGAGAGGGCCATGGCGCTTGAAAAAAGATATTTTGATCTTCTGCGAGCCAGGTTTGCCACGGCGGAAGCAGCAGAACTAGAAGAATGTTTCTCCTCAGGCGAAGGTCTGGGGACAAAACTGAAAAACGAATTCAGATATGCCAAGTCGCTGAATGAACTGATCGACATGGTAAAATCTAAAGCCTACACCAGAACCAGGATCACCAGACTGCTGGCACAGGCAATGCTGGGGATCACCGGCGAGACAGTGAAATCATCGGAGGTATACGCCAGAGTGCTGGCCTTTGACAAGGCTGGAGCTGGGATATTAAGGGCATCAGCCGATTCAGATCTGCGTACAGTTAAGCTTATTACTAACATCAACAAGACATCAGAACTGAGTTCAGGTGAACGCAATACATTGGATAAGGATATAGAAGCATCTGACATCTACAACATCATAACTGGCCAGGATCTGTATGAAAGATCCGACTATGTCATGATGCCGTACCGTATATGATCACAAAAGGCAGCAAATGCTGAAAAATAACGGCAGAAAACCAACGTATTTGGCCGTGCAGAGTGATAAAAATATAACAGTTGCTTTTTAACTATCCATAGTGTAGAATCAAAGAACGTCACACGAAATTTTCTGAAAAACGGAGGAAACCACTATGAAAGTATTTGTAATCAATTGCGGCAGTTCTTCATTAAAATACCAGATCATTGAAATGGATAACGAAGAAGTTCTCTGCAAAGGTCTAGTAGAGAGAATAGGCACAGAGGGATCAGTGATATCACATGAAAAGATAGGCCAGCCTAAGATCAAGGAACAGATCACTATGAAGGATCATAAAGATGCGATCCAGGTAGTTCTTCAGCATGTTCAAGACAAGGAATACGGTGTTGTTGCTGACATGAGCGAGATAGGCGCGGTAGGACACCGTGTAGTACATGCTGGCGAGAAATATGCAGAGTCAGTGCTTATTGATGACGATGTAATCGCAGCACTTGAAGAGTGCATCGATCTTGCACCGCTGCACAATCCGCCTAACATACACGGTATTGAAGCCTGCAGAGAGCTGATGCCAAATGTACCTATGGTAGCCGTATTCGATACAGCTTTCCATCAGACAATGGAGCCGGAGCATTATCTTTATGCTCTTCCTTATGAATATTATGAGAAGTATGGAGTCAGAAAATACGGATTCCACGGAACATCTCATAAATATGTAGCCAAGAAGGCTTCAGAAATGCTGAATGTCAACGTGAACGACCTGAAACTCATCACTTGCCATCTGGGCAATGGAGCGTCAGTTACTGCAATCAAGCACGGCAGAAGCATCGATACATCAATGGGATTCACGCCGATTCAGGGACTTGTTATGGGAACCAGATGCGGAGACATAGACCCGACAATACTGTCATATATTCAGCACAAGGAAAACCTGACAGAAGAACAGGTGCTGGAAGTCATGAATAAGAAATCAGGAGTACTGGGTATCTCTGGTATCTCAAGCGATTTCAGAGACCTGGAGGAAGCCGCAATAAACGGCAATGCAAGAGCTCGTCTGGCTTTGGAAATATTCGCACACAAAGTTAGATTTTACATCGGCGCATACATGGCTGAGATGAATGGCGTAGATGCTATTGTTTTCACGGCAGGGCTGGGAGAAAACAGTAATGTCATGAGAAGATACATCTGCAGCGAAATGGGAAACCTGGGAATAAAGCTTGATCTTAACAAGAATGATTCCCTTGGACGCAACATGGATGCAGATGGCGTTGTGATATCTACTGAGGATTCTAAGGTAAAGATAATTGCCATTCCGACCAATGAGGAACTGGTAATTGCACGTGATACCAATGAAATCACGAAAAAATACGCTAAGCTGATAAAAAAATATTGACACGCTCCAAACCACAGTGTATACTTATGAAGTTGATGAAAATTATGATCTTTATATAACTATGAGCACAAGGAGGTGTGGAGATGGCAGTTCCAAAGAGGAGAACATCTAAAGCAAAGAGAGACAGCAGAAGAGCACCTAACATGAAGAAGTCATTACCTGGTATTTCAATCTGTCCGCAGTGTCATGAACCTAAACTGCCGCATAGAGTATGCCCTAATTGCAATTACTATGACGGTAAAGAAGTTGTTTCAGAGACAGCAGAAGCTTAATATAAGATGTAAGGTCAGAGACCTGTCGATGCGACAGGTCTTTTTTCATGTTATTATGTGGAAGCTGGAGATGTGAAACTCATGTTGTTATTGAAATAGTAAAGGAAAAATGGTAAAATATAATGATAATTGAAACCCAGCCGAGCTGAAGCTCCTGGCTTCAGTTGCAGGCTTTCGCGATGCCTGCAATGAGGGAGCTCACTGCGAGCTGCGCTCGGCCTAAAATAAATTTCAAGGAGGAAAATATGAATCATTCAGACGCTAAACTCAAAGTAGGTATTTTGGGAGGAACTGGCATGGTTGGTCAGAGATTTATTTCTCTGCTGGAAAACCATCCCTGGTTTGAAGTAGTTACTATCGCAGCAAGTGAGAGAAGCGCCGGCAAAACATATAAAGAAGCAGTCGGCAGCCGTTGGAAGATGACCACGCCTATGCCTGAATCTGTAAAGGATATTATCGTACAGGATGTAGCTGATGTTGAAGCTGTTGCTAAAACAGTTGATTTCGTATTCAGCGCAGTTGATATGACTAAAGATGAAATCAAAGCCATAGAGGAACAGTATGCAAAAACTGAAACCCCGGTGGTATCAAATAACAGTGCTCACAGATGGACACCTGATGTGCCAATGGTGATCCCTGAGATCAACATTGATCATTTTGACGTAATAGAGGCACAGAAGAAAAGGCTTGGTACAAAGAATGGCTTTATTGCTGTAAAACCGAACTGCTCAATACAGGGCTACGTTCCGGCTTTTGCCGCATGGGCTGAATTCGAGCCTTATGAGGCTGTGATCACGACGTATCAGGCTATTTCTGGAGCCGGCAAGACATTTGCAGACTGGCCGGAGATGGTTGAGAACATCATACCATATATCGGCGGAGAAGAAGAGAAGAGTGAACAGGAACCTCTTAAAATCTTCGGACATATTGAAAACGGGGAGATCGTAAAGGCTTCAGAACCCAAGATCACTTGTCAGTGTATCAGAGTGCCTGTCCTTGACGGACATACCGCTGCAGTATTCGTAAGGTTCAGAAAGAATCCTACTAAAGAACAGCTCATTGAGAAGCTGAGAAACTATAAGGGATTTCCGCAGGAGGCATGTCTGCCAAGTGCGCCAAATCCATTCATTCAGTACTTAGAAGATGACAACAGGCCTCAGGTCAAGCTGGATGTTGATTTTGAAAGAGGCTTCGGCGTGTCCATCGGCAGGATCAGACCAGATTCCATCTATGATTACAAGTTCATAGGCCTTGCTCACAACACCGTTAGGGGTGCGGCAGGCGGTGCAGTACTCTGTGCTGAATCACTTGTTGCCAAAGGCTATATAGCCGCAAAGTAAGGGGGAACTGTTTTGAGTTATTTTCAGGCAATATTGCTGGGTCTAGTGCAGGGCCTCACGGAATTCCTGCCAGTCAGCAGCTCAGGGCATCTGGCGCTGCTGCAGTATTTCTTTAAAGTCGACGCCAGCGATGTGCTGCTGTTTACCGTAATGCTGCACCTAGGTACGCTTATATCTGTGTGCGTAATGTATAGCAAAGACATTTGGGAACTGATCAAAGAACTTATTCTTCTGATCCGCGACCTGTTCACTGGCAAAGGCGTACACATGGAGGAACGGCCGGTGCGCAAACTGGGCATCATGATAATCGTTGCTACCATACCAGCTGCTTTTGCAGGACTGCTTTTCAATGATTTCTTTGAGAAGCTATATCTGTCGCTGCCGGCTATAGGTGCTGGACTTCTGATAACCGGATTTATGATGTATTTCTCAGAAAAGATGAGCAATGCATATAAAGATATTCATAAGATGAATTTCAGAAATGCCATCTTCATTGGCATTCTGCAGGCGATAGCTATCTGCCCAGGTATTTCCAGGTCTGGTTCTACGCTGGTCGGAGGACTTACGACTGGTCTGAAAAGAGATTTTGCTGTAAAGTTTGCATTCCTGATATCAATACCAGTAATATTAGGTTCAGTTATTATGGAAATGCCAGACGCTATTCAAGCTGGAACTGCAGGAAATCTGGCAGGACCTATTATTGTTGGAGTTGCAGTTGCAGCGATTTCCGGTATCTTTGCAATCAAGGCAATGATCAAGGTAGTAACAGGCAAAAAGTTAAGTTATTTTTCATATTATGTTTGGGTTCTTGGCGGAATAGTTCTTGTATATGGACTGTTCTTTGCTTAGCATCCTGATTTAAGTAAGAGGGAAGGACACAGAAAGTGGCACAGGCCAGTAATAAATCCGGCACCAAGTCCGGAAAAGGCAAAAAAAAGGCAGAACCGAAATCTGTAGAAGAAATCAAGCAGATGCAGGAAAAGCGCAAGTCTGACAAGAGAGTTATCGATGAGATATGGGGAGTCATCCTCATTGCTGTCGGGATATTTCTCTTTGTTGCGGTGCAGTTCAATGCAGCAGGCGAGTTCGGGACCGTACTGGGCAGCATTCTCAGAGGAGTTTTCGGGCTGATAGGACTGGTATTCCCGTGGTATCTTATAATATTTGGCATACTTATGCTGGCGGACAAGATGATACACATATCGGGAAAATCATTCGTTCTGGCGATGCTGATACTTTTGATGATGTGTCTGCTGAATTCAGTCAGATATATTGATCCTGACAATCTGGTCTATAAATTCAAAGATTTTTATAATGCAGGCGTCGATCTCAGCGGCGGAGGCATTTTTGGCATGTCGCTAGGCACTCTTATGGTCAAGACCATAGGTGTATCCGGCCTTTATATTCTGGCAATCGTCGTAATAATTGTCTGTCTGATGCTTGTAATCAATACTCCTATTTCCCGTGGTATTGAGAACATGCACAACAAGATGGAAGAACGCCGTCTGATGAAAAATATTCCGCCAGAACCGCCAGTTGCGGCAGCATCTCAGACCACAGGCACTTCTTCAGTTTCACCAGCAATGAAGCAGCCAGAACCGCAGTCAGCCGCACCTAAGCAGCTGGCGATGCCATCAATAGGACAGACAGCAGAGAAAAAACCGGCCGTCAGTGTCTGGAAAGGCACACCGGACGAGAGTACACATAAATCTGGCATAGCTGAAATTGACGGTCCTCATGACATCAAGATCGTAAACCCATACGATTCTGTCAGTAAAACTGCAGTACATAAAGAATCAGACCCTTTCGTGGATGTATATTCTAAAGAAAGCAATCCAAATTCCAATGTTTTAAAATATATGACAGATGAGGATCCGTTTGCTTCCAATAATACAGCCTCGTATCATCATGGCAAGTCATATGGACTGGAAGGCTCTTCTGCTTCTGGTTCTGAGTCTGGCTACGGCCTGGACGGAACAGCTGCAGCAGCAGAAAAGGGACTTGGCCTGGATGGTGGAAAAGCCTCTGCAGCAGCAGGCGCTGCCGCTGGAGCAGCCGCCGCGGCAACGGTCAAAAAAATGACAGGAAAAGAAGCAGAAAATGCAGCTCTTTCTGCAGAAGACTTCAATAACGTAAAACACAAGGGCAGATATAAAAAACCGCCAATTGATTTGCTAAATATGCCAAAAAACAGTGATGATCCTCACGCTTCAGTTGATCTTAAACGAAGTGCCGAAAAGCTGGAAGAGACGCTGAAAAATTTCAACGTTGATGCCCGCGTTGTTCAGGTAACACAGGGACCAGCGGTTACAAGATATGAGATACAGCCTAATGTAGGCGTTAAGGTAAACAGCATAGTCAGACTGGCAGACGATATAGCGCTTAATCTCGAAGCAAAAAGCATTAGAATAGAAGCACCCATACCAGGCAAAGCTGCCGTTGGCATCGAAGTTGAAAACGATAAAATCAAGATGGTTACACTGCGTGAAATCATTGATTCCAGGGAATTCAAAGCTGCCAAGTCCAAGATAACATTTGCTGTCGGTAAAGATATTGCCGGCAACGCAATCGTTTCTGACCTTAAAGGCATGCCGCATCTGCTGATTGCAGGTTCTACCGGTTCCGGCAAGAGCGTATGCATAAACAGCATAATCACAAGCATACTTTACAAGGCTGACCCTGACGAGGTCAAATTGGTACTGATAGATCCTAAGGTCGTAGAACTTGGTAATTACAACGGTATACCGCATCTGCTGATACCAGTGGTCACCGAGCCGACAAAGGCTGCAGCTGCGCTTAACTGGGCAGTTGCCGAAATGACTGACCGATACAGAAAGTTTGCCGATGCTTCTGTAAGAGATCTGGAAAGCTACAATGACAAAATGCGCTCGGACGGCGATAAGGAAGGTGTCCTGCCGCAGATAGTAATCATAATAGACGAGTTGGCTGATTTGATGATGGCAGCGCCTTCACAGGTTGAGGAATCTATCTGCAGGCTGGCTCAGATGGCCAGAGCTGCAGGCATGCATCTGATCGTAGCGACTCAGAGGCCGTCTGTAGACATCATTACAGGTGTCATCAAGGCAAATATCCCTTCACGTATTGCCTTTGCTGTATCATCACAGTTCGACTCAAGAACTATTCTTGATATGTCAGGCGCAGAAAAGCTGGTTGGAAAGGGCGATATGCTGTTCAATCCGCTGGGAATGGGCAAGCCGATTAGGGTACAGGGTACATTTATTTCTGACAAAGAAGTTCATGACGTCATAGAATTCGTCAAGTCACAAGTACCTGACGCCGAATATTCGGATGATGTAATGAATACGATAGATAAGGGCAAGACAGCTTCTGCAGCTGACGACGGAGATGAACTCATGCCGGAAGCAGTTGAATGCGTAGTCAAGGCCGGACAGGCTTCCGTTTCAATGCTGCAGCGCCGTTTCCGTATAGGATACAACAGAGCTGCCAGAATAGTAGACGAAATGGAAGAACGAGGAATAATAGGCCCTCAGGATGGAAGCAGGCCGAGACAGGTGCTTCTGACCGAGGAAGAACTTGAAAAGATGAAAGAAGAGGTAGACAGTTAATTGAACAAAGTATATATTGACACTCTAGGGTGTCCAAAGAATTTCAACGACAGTGAAACGGCGAAGGGCATACTGGAAAGTCATAATTTCGTTATTGTTAACCAGCCTGACGATGCAGATTTTATAATTGTTAATACCTGTGGTTTTATCAACGATGCCAAAAAAGAATCCATCGGCAGGATATTCGAAATGGCCGACTATAAAGAAGGTGCAGAGGCACGCAAACTAATCGTTTCAGGGTGCCTTTCGGAAAGATACGCAGATGACCTGTATGCTGAGATGCCAGAGGTCGATGCCTTCATTGGCGTCAACGAATACGATGATCTTCCACAGATCCTCACAGAACTTGAGAATTCCAGCGAACGCAGGATCGAACGCCATGGATGTGATCTGGATGTACTGGAAAAAAAGGTCAGGAAATACGACAGCAATCCATATTCTGCTACATTGAAGATCGCGGAAGGATGCAACAACCACTGTGCTTACTGTGTGATACCTTCGATCAGAGGAAAATATAGAAGCAAAAGGGAAGAGGACATCATTGCCGAGGCAGCAGAACTGGCTGCACGCGGGTGCAGAGAACTGATACTCATTGCCCAGGACGTAACTTATTACGGAATGGATATCTACGGAGAATTGAAACTGCCTGAACTTCTGAAAAAGCTCTGCAAGGTTGACGGCATCAGATGGATCAGGCTTATGTACTGCTATGAGGATAGAATAACGGATGAACTCATAGAGGTCATGGCTGACGAAGAAAAGATATGCAATTACATTGACATACCAATACAGCATGCCAGTGACCGTATACTGAAATCTATGAATCGCCGTTCTACAGCAGAATCGATAGATACGACACTTCGTAAGCTGAGGGCTGCCATTCCTGACATTCACATCAGGACGACGCTTATTGTCGGTTTCCCCGGCGAAACTGACGAAGATTATGAAACGCTGGTGAGATTCGTAGAGAAAGAAAAGTTTGCCAGACTTGGCGTATTCGCTTATTCACAGGAAGAAAACACTCCTGCAGGTGAGATGGAAAATCAGATCGATGAAAGCATCAAACAGGAAAGGCTGGATGGCATCATGAGACGCCAGCTGGATATATCGCTGGAATACAACAAGGCGGCAATAGGAACTTTAGCCGAAGTTATTGTCGATTCAACGGATGAAGATGGAAGCTGCATCGGACGCACGCGCTTTGATGCTCCTGAGATAGATGATTCGGTAATATTCAAACCGAAGAAAGCACATATTCCTGGCGATATAGTAAACGTCAGGATCACCGATGCCTTTGATTATGATTTGATTGGGGAGGAGATTTAACATGAATTTACCTAACAAGCTGACGATGGCCAGAGTCGTTGCCGTACCTTTCTTTATTGCGGCATATATGACAGGCTACTACATTATCGCTTTCGTTTTATTTATTGCAGCATCGTTTACCGACATGCTTGATGGGAAAATAGCCAGAAAGCGTAATCTGATAACCAATTTTGGCAAGATCATGGATCCGCTGGCAGATAAGGTGCTGGTTTATTCAGCGTTCTGCCTAATGGTTGGAGACGGCACTATCCCAGGATGGATGCTGATCGTCATTTTGGCCAGAGAGTTTGCCATTGCTGGTATGAGAACCGTTGCTGCATCAGAAGGAAACGTTATTGCGGCAGGCATGAGCGGAAAGATAAAGACCGTTCTGCAGATGATCGCTGTCCCGCTGCTTCTGCTTGTTCCGGCAATTCCAGAAGGACAGTTCCACACAATCATCTGGTGGCTGGCACAGATATTCCTGTGGGCATCGCTTATCATGACGGTTTACTCAGGAATTGAATATATTGCAAAAAACAAGAGCGTTTTTGCCCAGTAATTATAAACAAAGATCTGGAGGATTATAATGAAAACAGCTGTAATCAGCGTAGGTACAGAACTTTTATTCGGACAGATCACGGACACCAATACGGTATTTCTATCCCAGCAATTAAATTTGCTGGGTTTTGACGTTATGTACCACTATACCGTCGGTGACAACAGCAGCAGACTGGCAGACATTATGGAACTGGCATTTAAGGACTGCGATCTCGTGATCACGACAGGCGGGCTTGGACCTACGGAAGACGATTTGACCAAAGAAACAGCGACGGCAGTCATGCATGACACCCTCGTCAGACATGAACCAAGCATGAAAGCCTTGTTCGATATTGCAGAACGCAGGCACAGACCAATGACGGAAAACAACTATAAGCAGGCCATGATGCCGACACGCGCCCACGTCTTCGACAACGATGCAGGCTCAGCACCTGGATTTGCTTTGTCAGAAAACGGCAAAACTATCATCTGCATGCCTGGGCCGCCAAGGGAAATGACACGCATGTGGCAGCGCCGTGTTCGTCCGTATCTGGAGTCAAAGCAGGACGCGTCAATTTACTACAGAACGCTGCGGCTCTTTGGCATTGGTGAATCGTCGCTGGAGACCGAACTGCTGGACATCATCGACGCCCAGACAGACCCGACCATTGCAACTTATGCCAAAGAAGGCGAATGCACGCTGCGTATCGCATCCAAACGCAGGAACAAAAAAGAGGCTGAAGATGCGGTGAACCAGATGATCGAAACCGTAAAGGCAAGAGTAGGCGAGTTTATTTTCAGCTGCGACGATGAGGATTTTGCTCAGGCCGTTGGCAATAAGCTTATAGAACGGAATATTTCCATTTCCTGCTGCGAATCATGCACAGGTGGAATGTTTGCCCAGAGTTTGACAGGAGTTGCTGGAATTTCCAGCGTATTCGACAGAGGGCTTGTCACGTATACTTGGAAGGCTAAAGAGGAAGAATTGGGAGTTGATCCTGAAACTCTGCGGAAATACAGTGCGGAAAGCAGCGAAGTAGCTCTGGAAATGGTCAGAGGACTTAAGAAAGTTACTGGCAGCAGAGTCTGCATTTCTGTTACTGGTTTGGCCGGACCTGGCGGCGGAACTCCTGAAAAGCCGGTAGGTACCGTATATATAGGATGTATTTTTGATGACCGTGAGGTCGTGAAAGAGTATCATAACAGGGATGTGAACAGAAACTGGAACCGTCGCTACGACGTGCTCTGCATGCTGGACATCATCAATAAGATGATTGGATAGAGAACACTTAATATTGACATTATCTGTTAAATAGTATATATTGTGGTTACCAGATATTTACACGTAAAAGTCCTTGACCATACCTGATTTTTAGGGTAATATATAAATAAGAACAAATGTTCGTAATGGAGGTAAAATATGAGCAACAGCAAGAATAATGTGGATGAGAGGGAAAAGGCTCTTGAAGCCGCAATGTCTCAGATTCAGAAGCAGTTCGGACAGGGCGCGATCATGAAGTTAGGCGATGACAATGCCCATATGAATATAGATACTATTTCAACAGGCTCCATAAGCCTTGACCTGGCAACGGGTGTTGGCGGCGTGCCTAAGGGAAGGGTGATCGAGGTTTTCGGACCTGAGTCTTCAGGCAAGACTACTCTGACACTTCACATAGTCGCCGAAGCACAGAAAGCAGGCGGCAAGGCGGCATTCATCGATGCGGAACATGCATTAGATCCTGTTTATGCCAAGAATCTTGGCGTTCAGGTAGATGACCTTCTAGTTTCACAGCCGGACACTGGCGAGCAGGCTCTTGAGATCTGCGATATGCTTGCAAGGAGCGGTGCTCTTGATGTCATTGTCATAGACTCCGTTGCCGCACTGGTGCCAAAGGCAGAAATACAGGGCGAGATGGGCGATGCACATGTGGGACTTCAGGCAAGACTGATGTCACAGGCATTGCGTAAGCTGACCGGAACTGTAAACAAGTCCAACACATGTGTAATCTTCATCAACCAGCTGCGTGAGAAGGTTGGCATAATGTTTGGAAATCCTGAAGTCACCACTGGCGGACGTGCTCTTAAATTCTATTCTTCTATGCGTTTTGATGTAAGAAGAATAGAAACCATTAAGTCTGGAGATCAGATGATAGGCAACAGGACAAGAGTTAAGGTAGTTAAGAATAAGGTAGCTCCGCCTTTCAAACAGGCAGAGTTTGATATCATGTACGGAAAAGGCATTTCAATGTCAGGCGATGTGCTTGACTGTGCTGCAGATGCCAAGATAGTTGAAAAGGCCGGTTCCTGGTACAGCTATAAAGGCGAGAGAATCGGACAGGGCCGAGAGAATGTAAAGTCTTATCTGGAAAGCAATCCGGAAGTCCTGGAAGAAATCAAGCAGAAACTGTTGGATTCGCTTAAACCTGAGCCTGCTGAAGAAGAAACTAAAGACGACAGCAAGAAGAAATCCAAGAACGTACCTGATATTGATGAGATACAGGCAATTGAGACCGATGACGACGGAGTTGTAATCGAATAGCCGAAGAAATCATTTGACAAGCCTCTTCAGATATGATATATTAACTAAGTTAGACCGCTCGGTAAGGGTTTTAAAGTGCAGAAAATGCGCTACCTGATAAGGCGAGACTGGATAAGAGGAGGTAAACAAATTAATGTACGCAGTAATTGAAACAGGCGGAAAACAGTACAGAGTTCAGGAAGGTGACGTTCTTACAGTTGAAAAACTCAACGTTGAAGCTGGAGATCAGATCGAATTCGACAAGGTACTCGTTTTAAGCAATGATGACGACATGAAAGTCGGCACTCCATATATCGAGGGTGCAAAGGTAGCTGCTGAAGTAGTTGAGAATGGAAAGGGCAAGAAGGTAATCATCTTCAAGTACAAGTCCAAGAAAGACTACAGAAAGAAGCAGGGACACAGACAGCCTTATACTATGGTAAAGATTGCTTCATTAGACGGATCCAAGAAGAGTCCTGCTAAGGAAGTAAAAGAAGAAGCAGTAGAAGTTGCTGCTGAAAAACCAGTTGCAGAAGCTGCAGCTGACAAGAAAGTTTCAGCATCAATGAAGAAGGATGATTTAATTGCTTATGCAAAAGAACACGGAATTGAAGTAGATGAGAAGGCAACTAAGGCTGTCATCATTGAAACAATCGAGAATGCATCAAAGTAATTTTGCCTATATTTAGATAAAGCAGGGAGGTGTCTGTACATGGCAAGTAAAAAGGGAGTAGGAAGCTCTAAGAACGGTCGTGAGTCCGAATCCAAACGTTTAGGCGTTAAGAAAGGCGACGGTCAGTATGTCAGCGCTGGTAACATTCTGGTTAGACAGAGAGGTACTAAGTTCCATCCTGGCAATAATGTAGGAATCGGCGGAGATGATACGTTGTTTGCTAAGATAGATGGAAACGTTAAATTCGAAAGAAAAGACAAGACCAGAAAACAGGTCAGCGTTTACTCAAAAGAAGCTTAATTAACGAAGCCCCTGATCACAGGGGCTTTTTTTAACATGTAAGGAGGTTCTAACATGTTTGTAGACAGAGCCAGGATCATTATAAAATCTGGCAAAGGCGGGAACGGAAGCGTTTCATTCAGAAGGGAACCATTCGTGCCTGAAGGCGGTCCTGACGGAGGCGACGGCGGCAAGGGCGGCGACGTCGTATTTCTGGCAGACAGAAATCTGAGAACCCTTATGGATTTCAAATACAAGAGAAAATACGAAGCCGAAAATGGTCAGGACGGAATGAAGAAAAAGATGTTCGGCAAAGACGGCGAAGACATTGTAATAAAGGTACCTATGGGTACTGTAATAATCGACGAAGAGACCGGATTCGTAATGAAGGATCTGGTAGAAGACGGCGAGAAATTTATTGCTGCCAAAGGCGGCAAAGGCGGAAAAGGAAACGTCAACTTCAAGAATTCAGTCAGACAGGCGCCTAACTTTGCCGAATCAGGCGGTTTTGCAAAAGAAAGGGCAGTAATACTGGAGCTGAAAATGATAGCGGACGTAGGACTTGTAGGATTCCCTAACGTAGGAAAATCCAGCCTGCTGGCTGTTGCAACTACAGCTCAGCCGAAGATTGACAACTATCATTTCACAACGATTGCACCTAATCTTGGCGTAGTTCAGCTCTATGACACAAGTTTTGTAATGGCAGATATCGCAGGCATCATTGAGGGTGCTCACGAAGGACTGGGACTTGGATTGAAATTTCTCAAGCATATTGAGAGAACCAAGGTACTCATCCATGTAGTAGATGTGTCTGGCAGTGAAGGAAGAGATCCTAAGGATGACTTTGACAAGATCATGACGGAACTCAGGCTTTACAGCGACAAGGTGGTTTCCAAACCTATGATCGTTGCTGCCAACAAGATCGATCTTATTTCTGAAGATGATCCAATATATCTGGAATTCAAGGAATATGTTGAAGCCAAAGGCTATAGAGTTTTCCCTATCTCGGCGCCAATCAACTACGGAGTACACGAACTCCTGGCAGCTGCTCTTGAAGAGCTTCAGAAAGCAGCTCTCAATACTGAAGAAGATGAAGAACTGGAATACTATGATTTTGAAAACAATGACAAGGATCCAGACTTCAAGAAGATATATGCGTCAAAAGATGGAGATGTCTATGTTCTTTCGGGACAGCAGCTCCAAAAGATATTTGATTCCACGAACTTCAACGATTTCGGTTCACTCAGATATCTTTATAAGTATATTGAAAAGAAAGGTGCCATCGACGAACTTATCAAGATGGGACTGACTGAAGGCGATACTATCAGGATCTTCGACTTTGAATTCGAATATTACGACGAATATTAAACCAGGCCGTTTGGAAGGGTGATCGTATTGAAGAGAAGAATCACAAAAGAAGAATGTGAAAAACTATATAAGGAGTATGATACTCCGCCCCATGTTATCAGGCATTGCCAGGCTGTCAGCAGCACAGCACTGCGGATCGCTGAGGAACTCAACAAAAAAGGCTATGATCTTGATACTGATCTGATCAAAGGTGCCGGTTTAGCTCACGATGTGGCACGGCTGGCCGATGATCATGCTGCTGAAGGTGCCAAGATTTTAAGAGGCCTTGGTTTTGATGACGAAGCAGACATCGTTGGCGTACATATGACCTACGACTTCAATCCCTTTGAAGAACTGAATGAAACAGACATGGTTTGCCTTGCCGACAGACTGGTCAAAGAGGATGAATATGTGGGACTGGATGAGCGCATCGAATATTTGATCCACAAGCGCAACAGACCTGAGGGTTTTGAAGATAAGATCATGGATAAGAAGGCCGAGACCCGTGCATTTATGGATAAGATCGAAGCTGTTATCGGGAAGAGTATAGACAGCTTGTTCAAGAAAGGTTAGAAAATGGACCTAAGCACTAAACTTGACAAACTACTTAAAAGAGTGGAAAAGCCGGCGAGATATATCGGCGGTGAAACAAATATAATCGTAAAGGAACCTGACGACGTGCGACTCAGGTTCGCTTTTGCATTCCCTGATATGTATGAAATAGGCATGTCATATATGGGGCTGCAGATACTGTACAGCATAATAAACAAGGACAGTGAACTTTCCTGCGAGAGAGTTTTCGCACCGGCACCGGACATGGAAGCCCTTATGAGGGAAGAAAATCTGCCTCTGTTTACCCTTGAAAACAAAACCCCGGTCCGCGACATGGACGTACTGGGATTTACGCTGCAATATGAGATGTCATACACCAATATTCTGAACATGCTTGAGCTTGCTGGGATACCGATGCTGGCCAGCGAAAGGACGGAGGATGATCCTCTTGTTGCTGCCGGCGGACCATGCGCATTTAACCCTGAACCGCTGGCCGATTTCATAGACGTATTTTTTGTTGGCGACGGCGAAGAGATACTGCCGGTGTTCCTGAAGAAATATGCAGCGGCAAAGGAAACTGGAATCACTAAGGCCGAATTCCTAAAATCAGTTGCAGGAGATGACGGCATTTATGTGCCATCGCTGTATGAACCTTTATATAACGAAGATGGAACCGTCAGAGAGTACCGCAGAAACTGCAGCGAGGCACCTGAAAAGATAAGACGCAGCATTCTGGAAGATCTGGAACATGCAGAGTTCCCAACTGACAACATCGTTCCGCTTATTGAAACAGTTCACGATAGAGCAGTTGTGGAGACATTCAGAGGATGTACCAGAGGATGCAGGTTCTGCCAGGCTGGTATGATATACAGACCTGTCAGAGAGAGGTCCAAGGATACAGTTATCAGACTGGCATTGGATCAGCTGGCAGCAACGGGACACGAGGAGCTTTCGCTTCTGTCTCTCTCTACCAGCGACTATTCTGATTTTGAAAATCTGGCAACTGAACTCATGAAATCCTGCGAGCAGCAGAACGTATCTCTGTCATTGCCTTCACTTAGGCTGGATACATTTTCTTTCAAAGTACTGCAGGAGATACAGAAATACAAGAAATCTGGACTGACATTTGCCCCTGAAGCAGGCACTCAACGCCTAAGAGACGTGATCAACAAGGGCATCACTGAGAAAGACATTTACGATGCTGTGGAGCAGGCCATCGAACTTGGCTGGAAGCATATAAAACTGTACTTTATGATAGGACTTCCTACGGAGACATACGAGGATCTTGACGGCATTGCTGAAATCGCCAGGAATATAGTAGAGATAAATAAGAAATCAGGCGTTCCAGGCAGATTCAACGTTACAGTCAGCGTTTCCAATTTTGTTCCTAAGCCGCATACTCCATTTCAGTGGGCTGCTCAGGACAGAACAGAAGAGTTTACCAAAAAACATGTCTATCTGTTTGAAAAGCTGAAGATGAAAGGCGTGACTTTCAACTACCACGATGATATCGTCAGCACAATGGAGGCAGTATTTGCCAGAGGCGACCGCCGCTGTTCACAGCTGCTGCTGAAGGCTCACGAAGCGGGCTGCAGCTTTGATGGATGGACTGAATACTTTGATACAGAAAAATGGCAGAAAGCCATTTCTGAATCCGGCATAGATACTGATTTTTATGCATGCAGAGAAAGGCAGTTTGACGAAGTGCTTCCTTGGGATGTGATCGACTCGTCTGTGACTAAAGATTTCCTTATTTCTGAAGCGGAGAAGGCTTCCAGAGCTGAAACCACTGCTGACTGCAGATTCGGCTGCGCCGGCTGCGGAATCAACAGTCGCGTAAAGTGCGAGATGGGAGGTATCTATGAATAGATATGTCGTAGAATTTTCCAAAGACGGGTATATTCGCTACACGTCGCATCTCGACCTGCTCAGGCTTTTCAAGCGTGCTTTCAAGAAAACAGGCGTTGAGCCTGATTATTCACATGGATTCAATCCTCATCCGAAGATGAGTTTTACACAGCCTCTTTCTTTAGGCTATTCATCAAAATGCGAAAGCATAGAGTTTGACACTGCAGGGGATTTCACAACAGAAGAGATAGTACGGAAACTGTCTTCAGTCATGCCGAAAGGGCTGACTATCACAGGCTGCTTCACTAGAGACATAAAAGCAAAACCGCTGGCGGCAGAAGTTGAGGCCGCGGTTTATGCCGTTCATTTCAGCACGACTCCTTACGAGGACAAATTCGTAAAGCTGACAAGTGACTATCTTGCCCAGCCTCAGATCATAGCTGCCAAGAGACAGAAGAAGACCAAAAAAATGGCGGATGTCGACATAAAGGCAAAGATCCGCGGTATCGAGGCGCTGAACGATCACGGCATGCTCGTGCTCAGAATGACACTGGACTGCGGAAGCACATCAAACCTCAGCCCTGAACAGGTGATCAGCAGCTATATTTCATTCTGCGGCCTGGATGTAAAGCGCTGGGACGTTGACGTTACCAGGGAAAAGATGATATTCATTAACAAATAGACTTGACTTTCCATATCTGTACATGTAAAATTATGTCAGATATATGAAAGGAGTCAAACCATGGAACAACTAAATAAAGCCATCCTGTATTTACGGGAACACGAAAAAATATTTAAGACTGCTGTAATTATGATCATAATAATTGCAGCAGTATTTTTTTATTCGCAATCAGGTAAAAAAGAATCAATTTCCGTACAATTGGATAACAGCAGTTCGGAAACTTCAGAGGAGGCCGCGGCAGGTCAGGAGGGCGGGAACGGCTCAGAAGCATCTCAGCCAGCGGAACTGTATATCGACATAAGCGGTGAAGTAAGAAAACCTGGCGTTTACAAGGTAGCCTCGGGTACCAGACTTTTTGAAGTCATTGAGAAAGCCGGTGGGCTTACAGAAGATGCAGATATTAACAGCTTCAATCAGGCTGAAGCCATCAGTGACGGTCAGAAGGTCATTATACCTTCAAAAGGCGAATCTGACGGGTCATCAGCTTCTGTTTCATCCGCATCGCCGTCAGCTGGTTCTGGCAGCGGCTCTGCTTCAGCGGGCCTGGTCAATATAAATACGGCAGACAGCACAGGACTTCAGGAACTGCCTGGCGTTGGACCGGCAACTGCAGAAAAGATCATAAAATACAGAGAGGAAAACGGACGTTTTACAAGCAAAGAAGACCTGATGAATGTTAGCGGAATTGGTGAGAAGACTTATGCAAAGATGGAGAAAAGCATCACGCTATGACGGGATTACAGGCAGCCAGACCAGAATGTTCAGCCAAAAGTAACAAAATTGGTACACAATGTTAAAATATTGGTACACACAAAACAAAAAAATTACTGTAAAATAACATTAAGAATAAAATATGAACGTTATTAGAATAAATGGAGGTTAGTAATGGCTATGATCAGAGTTGGAATTGCAGGTGCGAATAAATCATTTGCTGAAGAGATCAAAAGGGCAGTTGCCGCTGAAGATGATATGAATGTGAGCTTTACATCAGATAACGGTGACGAGGCATATGATATGATCATGATGGGGAAAACAGATATCCTTATAGTGAATTACGTCCTAAAGGGCATGGATGGCATAGACCTGACAGAAAAAATCATGGGTGGAGAGATCGATAATAAGCCACGCATAATATTTCTTTCGCCGTCAGGCGTAGAGGCGGTAGCAAAGCTAGCTTTAGATGCAGGTGCAAAAGGATTTTACATGACTCCGGTTTCATCAGACAAGATCATCAGCAAGATTAGAAATATAGCAGAGAAAGAATCATATTACAGGATTCAGACAGAGAATTATGGGTATGTCAGAGATGTGGACCTGGAGATTGAAATAATTAAGACGCTTCATGATGAAGGCATACCTTCGCATCTGCTGGGATACAGTTATCTGAAGGCCATAATTTCCATGATGGTTTGCAACAAGAAGACTGATTTTCAGTTCATCAATGATCTTTACCCTGAAATAGCAAAACAGTACGGCACAACGCCATACAGGATAGAAAGGGCGATAAGAAATGCAATAGCTAAAGCATGGTCTGACAAATACCTTGAAACGAAGCCTACAGCTACGGTTTTTATTCACGAAATCGTGGAAAAACTAAGGCTTGAAAGATATATATTCTAGTGATATTATTATATTTGGTCTTGGGGTCAGCACCTGCCGCTGCTCAGGGACAAGCCATGGAGCCTTCTCAAGAAGGAAGTCACGGCAGCATAAGGGGAGTGAGAAAATATGATTACAGAAGAAAAAATCTTAAGAATAAATGAGCTGGCAAGAAAATCCAAGTCAGAGATAGGTCTGACGATCGAAGAACTGGAAGAGCAGAAGATACTTCGCATTGAATATATTGAAGCGTTTAAAGAAAATCTGAGATCTCAGCTGGATAATATAGAAATTGCCGATTAATTGTGTTTAAAATGATAAGATTCATGGTATATTACCATAGAATCAATTTTATACAAAGGAGCAAATGATAAATGAGACAGGTTTATTTGGATTATTCCGCTACTACACCAGTCAAAGAAGAAGTTTTAAAGGAAATGATTCCTTACTATACAGAGAAGTTCGGCAACCCTTCAAGCCTTTATACAATAGGACTTGAGGCGAAGGATGCAGTTGACAAGGCAAGAGCCCAGGTCGCTCATCTGATCGGCGCCGACCCCAAGGAAGTCTACTTCACAGCCGGAGGCAGTGAATCAGACAACTGGGTACTCCTCAGCGTGGCTAATGCTCTTAAAGAAAAGGGCAATCACATCATAACATCAAGGATCGAGCATCATGCTATACTGCATACTTGTCAGGCACTTGAGAAGCTGGGATTTGACATCACTTACCTTGATGTTGAAAAAGACGGAACTGTAAATCCGGAAGCACTGGAAGCAGCAATCACCGACAAGACTATCCTGGTCAGCGTAATGTTTGTCAACAACGAGATCGGTACGATCGAGCCTATCAAGGAGTTGGCTGCAGTTGCCAAGAAACATAATATCCTTTTCCATACAGATGCCGTTCAGGCTCTTGGAAATGTTAAGATCGATGTAAAGGATCTGGGCGTAGACTTCATGTCAATGTCCTCACATAAAATATATGGACCTAAGGGAGAAGGCGCACTCTACATAAGAAAGGGCGTTAGGATCCCTAGTCTTATCAACGGCGGAGCTCAGGAAATGGGTAAGAGAGCAGGCACAGAAAACCTGCCGGGAATCGTTGGTTTTGGTAAAGCAGCTGAGTTGGCTGAAACTAATATAGATAATCATATCAGCCATTGCCGTGAACTTAGAAACTATCTGATTGAAAGAGTAACTAAGGAGATCCCTGATGTATTTGTAAACGGTCCTTTGGATCAGGAGCGCAGACATCCGGGAAATGCAAACATTACTTTTGAATACATTGAAGGAGAATCTATATTGCTTCTTCTTGATTCATTCGGCATTGCCGTTTCCACAGGATCGGCATGCTCATCCAAGTCGCTGGAGCCATCACATGTACTGGCTTCAATAGGTGTTCCAGATGAGAAGATACATGGAACCATACGTTTCACTGTTGGAGACTTCACAACGAAGGACGACATTGATTACGTTATTGACTGTCTGAAGAAAGTAGTAGAAAGATTGAGAGAGATATCCTCAGTAAACAGTAAGAAAGGCTGGTAATAGAAATGGGATTATATAATGATACAGTAATGGACCACTTCATGAATCCAAGAAACGTTGGCGAAATAGAAGATGCTGACGGAACAGGCGTTTACGGAAGCCCGGTATGCGGCGACATGATGCAGGTTCAGATAAAAGTTAAAGATGACATCATAACCGATGCAAAGTTCAAGACTTTTGGATGCGGAAGTGCAATCGCTTCATCAAGCATGGCAACTACAATGATCATCGGCAAGCCAGTTGAAGAAGCTCTGGAGATCAGCAACAAGCAGATCATCAATGAGCTGGGCGGACTTCCGGCTGTAAAGGTGCATTGTTCAGTGCTTGCTGACCATGCCATCAAATCAGCGATCTACGATTATGCCCAGAAGAACGGCAAGACCTATAAAGGGCTTGAGGGATTTGATCCAGACGCTGATGATGACGACAACGAAGAGGAAAAATAATGAAAGATTTGTCCGATAATAGAATAGTTATCGGCTTAAGTGGCGGGGTGGACAGCACTACCGCCGCTTTGCTGTTAAAGGAAGCCGGCATGGAAGTGACCGGCTATTATTTTGATGTTCTTGGAAATAACGTCAAGGGAGTGGAAAACGCAGCCAGAGCGGCGGAAGAAATCGGCATAGATTTTATTCATGAAGACGTATCACAGGAGTTCAGGGACATAGTCATACGAAATTTCTGCGATGAATATATGAACGGCAGGACGCCAAATCCATGCGTACTCTGCAACCCGAACATCAAATTCAAAAAAATGATTGAAACGGCAGACCGCATTGGGGCGAAGTACATTTCAACGGGACATTACGGCCGAATTGCTAAAGACGAAATCAATGACCTTTACTTCGTGCGCATGGGCGCAAGCTATAAAAAAGACCAGTCGTATATGCTCTACAGACTGGGACAGGATATCCTTTCCAGGATACGTTTTCCTATTGGAGGAATAGAGGACAAGGACAATACGCGCAGCATTGCCAGAAAACATCATATGTTCAATGCTGATGCTTCAGACAGTCAGGAAATATGTTTTGTAAGCAGCGAATCAGGAGGATATGTAAAGTATATCGAAAATCTTGGTTTCCGCGCTGAAAAGGGCAATTTTGTGGACAGAAACGGCAAAGTACTCGGCAAGCACAGCGGGCTCATTAATTACACCATCGGACAGCGTAAGGGACTTGGCATAACCTTCGGAAGGCCGGCTTTTGTTACAGCTATAGATCCTCAGAGCAACACTGTTACCCTTGGCAGAAACGATGAACTCTTTGAAAGAGAAATATTTTCAAAAGACAATTTCTTTGCTGCGACATCAGGGTCAGAAATACCGGAGATCTATGGGAAAAATCCGCGTGTAATGGCTAAGATAAGATATGCAGCCAAGCCTTCTCCGGCAACTGTAAGCCAGACAGAAGACGGCAGGTTGCTGACTTTGTTCGATGAACCTCAGAGGGCCGCTACCCCGGGGCAGTCGGTAGTGTTTTATATAGACGATATGGTCATTGGCGGCGGTTTCATAGATTATAAATAATAAGGATGATATGGAAAATTTTACACCTGAAAAGATCAAAACAGAATATGAGAGGTGGAGAACCAATCTGCCGAAGGGCAGTCAGCTGATGGGTGAACTCTGCGATATGGAGTCTGATCCAGACGAGGTGGCTGATGCTTTCTACAGAAGCCTGGAATTTGGCACTTCTGGTCTTAGAGGAATAATTGGGCCTGGCACAAACAGGATGAATGAGTTCGTGATTGCCAGAGCTACAGGAGGTCTGGCAGCGTATCTTAAAGAGATATACACAGATCCTTCAGTTATTATTGCCTATGACAGCCGGAAGAATTCTGATGCTTTCGCGGTTAAGGCTGCCAGAATACTTTCCGGCGCAGGCATAAGAGTGAAATTGTTCCAGCAGATTGCACCGGTTTCGATGCTGTCATATGCGATCACACATCTGTCTGCTTCACTTGGCGTGATGATCACGGCTAGTCATAATCCAAAGATATTCAATGGATATAAGGTGTACAACGAAAACGGATATCAGATCGTGGGAAGTGAAGCTAAGGCAATCTACAGAGAAATCGTCAAACTTGATTATTTTGACAGTTTTTCCGAAAATGAAGAAAACATTGAGAAAGTGGACGATAAACTGATCAGCGGGTTCACGGAAAAGATCGCTTCAATGGCGGATCCTTCAATGAAACCTTTTCTTAATGACCTTTCCGTGGTCTACACGCCGCTCAATGGTACAGGATACAGATATGTAAGCCGTGTATTCGATCTGATCGGTTTCCAGCACTATGTCACAGTGCCGAATCAGAAGAACCCTGATCCTGAATTCACGACATGCAATGTGCCTAATCCGGAGAAGATCACCGCTTTTGCTGAGGCTTTCAAGCTGGCAGATGAAATAGGTGCGGATATTGCGTTGGCAACAGACCCGGACAGCGACAGAGTCGGAGTGGCCGTAAGCCATCTGGGCATGAAAGTGCTGCTGACTGGCAATCAGCTGGGTGTGCTCTTCCTGGATTATTTATGTCAGACAAGAACTGTCAGAGACGGACAGATCGTGATAAAGAGCATTGTTACGACGCCGCTTACAGACAGAATAGCAGAGAAATACGGCCTTCGCGTAGTCAATACGCTCACAGGCTTCAAATATATTGGAGAGGCTATTACAGCCATGGAAAAAGAGAACAGACTTGAGGATTACTTCTTCGGCTATGAAGAGAGCAATGGCTATCTTATAGATCCTTTCATACGTGACAAGGATGGAGTCAGCGCAGTGATGCTGACGGTAGAAATGGCTGCCTACTATAAGTTCCGCGGTATGACGCTGATGGACAGGCTTTACGAGTTATATTCTGAATATGGTACCTGCATGGACAAGACAAAGAACTATTTCTTTGAAGGGCCGTCTGGCGGCATTGTGATGTCAGCCATTATGCAGTACTTTAGAGACGATGTTAACGATAAGATCGACAAGAGCAGAATCTCGAGGAAAACTGACTACCTTGATGCTCCAGACGGTCTGCCGCCTGAGAACGCCATCAGATTCGATATGGAAAATGGCACTGTACTGATCATCAGACCATCGGGTACAGAAGCTAAAATAAAGACTTATCTCTTTGAAACCGGACCATCTTCGGCGCTAGAGAAAGAAATTGCACGGATTATTGGACAATTCAAGGCTGATATAGTATAATTAATGACATTGTGAGCAAAAAACAACAGGAGGATATATATATGGAAAAACTGGGTTTAAATGAGATCAGGCAGCTGTTCCGCGATTTTTATATAAGCAAGGGACATTATGCCGGAAAAAGCGCATCGCTTATCCCGAAAAATGATAAATCACTGCTGATAATAAACTCCGGAATGGCACCTCTGAAGCCATATTTCGCCGGATTGGAGACACCTCCGTCAAAAAGAATGACAACATGCCAGAAGTGCATTAGAACAGGTGATATTGATAACGTTGGCAAGACAGACAGACACGGCACTTTCTTTGAAATGCTGGGCAATTTCTCTTTTGGTGACTATTTCAAAAAAGAGTCACTGACATGGGGCTGGGAATTCATCACTGAATGGCTGAAGATGCCTGAAGACAAGATCTGGGCAACTATATACGAAGACGATGAAGAAGCATATGAGATATGGAAGGGACTTGGCGTTCCTGATGAGAGAATTGTAAGGCTTGGCAAAGACGACAACTTCTGGGAAATCGGCCTTGGACCTTGCGGACCTGACTCAGAGATATTCTTTGACAGAGGACCAGAATACGGATGCGGCAAACCTGACTGCAAGCCAGGCTGCGACTGCGACAGATATATTGAATTCTGGAACCACGTATTTACTCAGTTTTCCAAGGAAGAAGACGGCAGCTACAGCAAGCTGGCACATCCAAACATCGATACCGGAATGGGACTAGAGAGAATGGCCTGCCTAATGCAGGGCGTTACCTCGATTTTTGACGTTGACACGATCAGACATATACTTGACGGCGTAGTAGAAAAGTCAGGCGTAGCCTACCAGGACGGACAGGCTGAGACGGATGTTTCCATCAGAATAATCACAGACCATCTGAGATCCATGGTCTTCATGATCGCAGACGGCATTATTCCTTCCAACGAAGGCAGGGGATATGTACTCAGAAGACTGATAAGAAGAGCTTCCAGACATGGCAAGATTCTCGGCATCAGCGGCAGCTTCCTTGCAGAATTAGCTGACAAAGTAATTGAAGTTTCAGGTGAAGCTTATCCTGAACTGATTGAAAAGAGCAGCTACATCAAAAAGATCATCACAGTTGAAGAATCAAAGTTTGCAACAACGATCGATCAGGGCTCATCCATCATCAGCGATTACATTGAAGAAATGAAGAAGGAAGGCCTTACAGAGCTCAGCGGCGAAAAGGCTTTCAAATTATATGATACTTATGGTTTCCCTCTGGAGCTGACAGAAGAAATTCTGGCCGAAGCCGGATGTACGGCAGACGTTGACGGATTTGCAGAAAACATGCAGAAGCAGAAGGAAATGGCAAGGGCAGGACGCAAATCAGTCGATGATGAAGGCTGGAAGGATGCAGAGACTGCAGTCGACGTACCAGCAACTATATTCACCGGATACGATACGCTGGAGAGCGAAGGCAAGGTGCTTGCCATTTATAAAGAAGGAGAAGAGGCTGAGTTTGCGTCAGCAGGTGAAAACCTCATAATATACCTCGATAAAACGCCTTTCTATGCTGAAGGCGGCGGACAGGTTTCCGACAACGGAATTATGTCAACTGATAACTGCAGCATCGAAGTCGGCTCAGTTGAAAAGTCACGTGGCATTTATGCGCACAAGTGCACGATCAAAGAGGGCAGCCTCAATGTCGGCGATACGGTAAAGTGCAGCGTCAACGCCATCAAACGCAATCAGACTGCAAGAAATCACACTGCTACACATCTTCTGCAGAAAGCTCTCAGGGAAGTCCTGGGCAATCACGTTGAGCAGGCGGGTTCATATGTAAATGAGAACATGCTGAGATTCGACTTTACTCATTTTGAAGCAGCTTCCAAGGAACAGCTGGCAGAAGTTGAGAAGATCGTTAACGATAAGATATGTGAATTTATTCCTGTAAATACCGTAGTCACTTCAATGAAGGAAGCACAGACTATGGGTGCTATGGCTCTGTTTGGAGAAAAATACGGCAATGAAGTCAGAGTCGTCTGCGCAGGCGACTGGAGCAAAGAGCTCTGCGGCGGAACACACGTATCTAATATCGGACAGATCGGAGCTCTGAAAATCGTCAGCGAATCCGGAATCGCTTCTGGTGTCCGCAGGATCGAAGCTGTTACTGGTTTAGGTGTTCTAAGAAGCGCTGAAAAGGCAGAATCTTCACTAGCTGAAGTGGCAGATATAGTTAAATCAAGCTCAAGTGCTGTTGTTGCAAGGACTTCAGCTATGGCTGAAGAGTTGAAGAGCGTCAAGAAAGAACTTGACGACTTTAAGAAGGCTGCCATGGGTTCAGAAGTCGATGATATGGTTGCATCAGCAAAGACGATATCTGGAGTAACTCTTGTTACAAGAGAATTCCAGGATTACAATATCGACGACCTGAGAAGTCTTTCAGATCAGATCAAGGCGGCTCATAAGGGAATAGTCATGGTATTTGCAGCAGTCAACGGACCTAAAGTGACATTCCTCGTTTCCATAACTGACGATCTGGTTGAAAAGGGAATGAATGCAGGAAAGATGATAAAGCAGATCGCAGCTGCAGCCGGCGGCGGCGGAGGCGGCAAAGCAGATATGGCACAGGCAGGAGCCAAAGATGCATCAAAAATTTCTGACGCATTTAAGGTTGCAGAAGACCTGATATCATAGTATAATTAAGTAAATAGAAAGGGAGGCCAACAGAATGGAGAGAAAGACGATAATGTTCGACGCAGTTAAGACACAGCAGAAGACTACGAAGGAAGTTCTTGATGCCGTGTACGCCGCTTTAGAAGAAAGAGGCTACAATGGTATCGATCAGATGGTGGGTTATATACTCTCAGGCGACCCTTCGTATATTACAAGTCATAATAATGCAAGAACGATGATAAGCAGAATTGACAGAGATGATCTCGTAGAAGAAATACTGAGGTCCTATCTCGGCAAATAATGCCAGACAGAACGGCGGGTATTTTACCTGCCGTTTTTTTCGGTTAATTGGAGGAAATATGAGAAAAATCGCCCTCGACGTAGGAGATAAAACAGTAGGCATCGCACTTAGCGATGAGCTTGGAATCACAGCTCAGGGACTGACCACGCTGGAGAGAGTCGGAATAAGGAAGGATACCGGCAAGATTCTTGATCTTGTTAAGGAGTACGGCTGTGACACAATAGTCATTGGCTTGCCGCTCAGCATGTCAGGAACAGACAGCCCGCAGACAGAGAAGGTAAGAGAATTCCGCACGATGATAGAGAACAAAATGCGCAGCACGGGCATGAAGGACATCGAGGTCGTATGGCAGGATGAAAGACTGACTACAGTAATGGCAGAACGAGTGCTGATAGATGCCGATGTAAGCAGAAAAAAAAGAAAAGATGTCATCGACAAGCAGGCTGCGGTATTGATCATGCAGAGCTATCTTGACAGTCAAAGCAAGTAACGAACATTATTATCCAATATGTCAATTATAGTTCGGGAATACGGCGGTTTTTAGCATTTTTCAGAGCAAAAACCTCGATAAAACGGGTATTTTTCTGAACAAATGTTGAAGGCCAAAAGTATATATGGTAGTATTTCTGTATATGCTTTTGTATTTTTTTTGGAGGTAATATATAATGAAAAAAGTTGGAGTAATCATGGGAAGTGACAGTGATCTTCCTATCGTAGAAAAAGCAATCATAACTCTTCAGGAGTTTAAAGTACCATATGAAGTCCACGTTTATTCAGCTCACCGTACGCCTGAGCAGGTAAGAGACTTCACGGCCAATGCACGTGCAAATGGTTTTGGCGTTATCATCGCTGCTGCCGGCAAAGCTGCACATCTGGCAGGCGCCATTGCGGCATCAACCACACTGCCTGTGATAGGAATTCCTATCAAGTCATCCACACTTGATGGTCTGGATGCACTTCTGTCAACAGTGCAGATGCCTGGAGGAATCCCTGTTGCTACTGTTGCAATCGATGGTTCACAGAACGCCGCTCTGCTGGCAATTGAGATGCTTGCTATTGAGGACGAGAACCTGGCTAAGGCACTTGAAGACAATAGAAAGGCATCAGCAGAAAAGGTGCTCATGAAGAACAAGAAAATAGAGGAAACATATCATGAGTAGTCTGAGGGAAGAATGCGGCGTTTTCGGCGTTTTCAGTCCTGAGACAAAAGATGTGGCCACCACGACATATTACGGCTTGTTTGCACTGCAGCACAGAGGTCAGGAAAGCTGCGGCATAGTGGTCAACGACGATGGCATTTTCAACTTCTATAAAGACAAGGGACTTGTTAACGACGTATTTACGCCGTCGGTCATAGATGAACTTGGTGAAGGCAGTATGGCTGTCGGCCATGTGCGTTACGGAACTACCGGCAGTACAGACAGGGCTAATGCCCAGCCTATCGTCGTCAATCACCACAAGGGCAGGATGGCTTTGGCACACAATGGAAACCTCGTCAATTCGTCTGAACTCAGAAGAGCCATTGAACTTGAGGGCTCGATTTTCCACACGACCAGCGATACAGAAGTGATATCATACATGATCACCAAGGAACGCATTGCAACAGATTCCATTGAAGCCGCTGTTAACAAAGCCATGGATAAACTTCACGGGGCTTATTCACTGGTCATCATGTCACCGTCAAAGATCATCGCCGTAAGGGATGAATTTGGTTTCAGGCCTCTCTGTTATGGTCAGCAGGAAGACGGCACTTACATCATTGCCTCAGAAAGCTGCGCACTTGATGCAGTCAGCGCTAAATTCATCAGAGACGTTGAGCCGGGAGAAATCGTAGTATTTGATAAAAGCGGAGTGCGTTCAATTACGGATCACTGCAATAAAAAGCCGCATAAAATATGCATTTTCGAGTATCTGTACTTTGCCCGTCCAGATTCCGTAATCGAGGGCAAGAGTGTCCATGAGGCCAGGCTGAAGGCAGGAGCCTGTCTGGCCATGGAACATCCGGTACAGGCTGATGTAGTTGTAGGCGTTCCTGATTCAGGACTTGATGCTGCTCTGGGATATTCCAGGCAGTCGGGAATCCCTTACGGCATAGGCTTTATCAAGAATAAATATATCGGCAGGACCTTTATTGCACCGGGCCAAAAGGCCAGGGAAGACAAGGTAAGGATCAAGCTCAACGTCTTAGCTGAGACAGTCAGAGGAAAGAGAGTCGTCCTCGTTGATGATTCCATAGTGCGCGGTACTACCAGCGCCCGTATCGTAAAACTTCTGCGGGATGCAGGAGCAAAAGAGGTACACGTAAGGTCTTCAGCACCGCCGTTTACAGATCCATGCTATTATGGCACCGACGTCGATTCTAAAGAAAACCTTATTGCAAATAAACATACAATACCTGAGATCGCTGAAATCATAGGGGCTGACAGTCTTGGCTACCTTGACATCAACCATCTGAACATGCTGATTGGAACACCTATGGGAGTAGGCTTCTGCAACGGCTGCTTCAGCGGCGAATATGCTACGGAAGTTCCTAAGGATTACGGCAAGAGCAGGTTTGAGAAAAAAATCAGTGAAAAAGCAGATTAACAAGAGTAGATAATTACAGGAGAGGAAAAATGGAAAAAAGCTTTAGCGAAAGTTACAAAGAGGCAGGCGTTGATATCACTGCCGGTTACAAGGCAGTAGAGCTCATGAAGGAGCATGTTGCCAGGACAATGGTCTTCGGAAATACCTCAGATGTCGGCGGATTCGGCGGACTTTTCGAACTTGACCTGAAAGACATCAAGGAGCCGGTTCTAGTTAGCGGAACTGACGGCGTAGGCACCAAATTGAGGATCGCATTCCTTATGGACAAACACGATACTGTAGGCATCGACTGCGTTGCCATGTGTGTGAATGACATCATCTGCGTTGGCGCAAGGCCGCTGTTCTTCCTTGACTATATAGCAGTTGGCAAGAACTATCCGGAAAAGGTAGCACAGATCGTTAAAGGTGTTGCTGACGGCTGTGTTCAGTCAGAATCAGCCCTCATAGGCGGCGAAACAGCCGAAATGCCGGGCTTTTATCCAGAAGATGAATATGATCTTGCCGGCTTCTCTGTCGGCGTCGTAGACAAGTCAAAAGTCCTCGACAAGAATTCGATCAAGGAAGGCGACGTCCTCATTGGACTTCCTTCTTCAGGCGTTCACTCAAACGGTTTTTCCCTTGTTAGAAAGGTACTGGATGTTGAGAATTCAGACATCAAAACGCCTCTGGCGGAACTAGGCGGCAAGTCGATCGGCGAAACGCTGCTGACTCCGACGAAGATATATGTTAAGCCGATGCTTAACCTCTTCAGCAAAGTTACGGTAAAATCTGTTGCACACATCACTGGCGGCGGTTTCTATGAGAACATTCCAAGAAGCCTGCCTGACGGATTTGGCGTTAAGATTAGAAGAGAAAACGTAAAGGTGCTGCCAATATTCGATTTGATTGCAAAGAGAGGCGGCATACCTGAAAGAGACATGTTCAACACCTTTAACATGGGAGTTGGCATGACAGCGATCGTTGCACCTGAGGATGCAGACCGCGCTTTGGCAGCTCTGAAGGAAGCAGGCGAAGATGCCTACGTTCTTGGCAGCGTCGTAAGATCCGAAGAGAGAGTGGAAATATGCTGAAAGCCAGAATAGCCGTCATGGTCTCAGGCGGAGGCACGAATCTGCAGGCTTTGATCGATGCAGAAAAAAGCGGCATCATCAAAAGCGGAGAAATTGTGCTAGTAGCATCTGACAATCCGGATGCATACGCGCTGAAGCGTGCTGAGACAAACGGCATCAAAACAATTTTGATGAGTGATGAAGCCGGACTTCTTGACGTCCTTAGGGGTGAAAAAATCGACCTCATCGTTCTTGCGGGCTTTATGAAGATACTGAGCCCGGAATTTATTAATGCGTACAGAGACAGGATGATTAATATTCATCCGTCGCTGATCCCTTCTTTCTGCGGCAAAGGCTGCTACGGGATCCACGTACATGAGAAAGCCCTCGCCTATGGCGTCAAAGTTACAGGTGCCACGGTGCACTTTGTAAATGAAATACCTGACGGCGGACGCATAATAGACCAGAAGCCGGTATTTATTCAGGAAGGGGATACTCCTGAGATACTTCAGAGAAGGGTAATGGAACAGGCGGAATGGATCATTCTGCCGAAAGCCGTGGAGAAGATCTGCGGTGAGATCGTTGGAAAGGGGAACAAACAATAATGAACATTTATGCAATTGATTCTATGAAAGACAGAATCGCTGGAAACTCTTACGTTGGCAGGGGAATCGTTATTGGCAGAAGCAAAGACGGCAGCAAAGCCGTAATCGCCTATTTTATCATGGGAAGATCTGAAAACAGCAGAAACAGAGTATTCGTTCCTGCCGGCGAGGATCTTATGATAAGGCCTTTTGATGAGTCAAAGGTAGAAGATCCGTCATTGATCATCTATTATCCAGTAAGAAAATTTGGCAGCGACATCATCGTGACCAACGGAGACCAGACTGACACTGTCTACAACTTCGTCAAAGAAGGAAAATCCTTCGAAGATGCACTGATGAACAGAGAATTCGAACCAGACGGTCCGAATTGGACTCCAAGGATCAGCGGCATGATAAAAATGGAGAGCAACGGCTTCTCATACAAATTGAGTATTTTAAAAAGTGCCAATGAGGAAGGCAGCTCATGCAGCCGCTATTTCTTCAATTATGAAGGAATACCAGGTTTGGGACACTTCATCCATACCTATGTCCAGGACGGCAATCCGATCCCGACTTTCCAGGGAGAACCGGAAAGAGTTGCCATACCAGAGAAAATCGACGATTTCACCAATGAGATCTGGAACAATCTGGATGAGAACAACAAGATCTCTCTATATGTAAGATATATTGATATTAAAACTGGCAAGTCTGAGAACAGACTTATCAACAAGAATAAATAAGGAGATTACTAAAATATGAATGAATTCGAACTGAAGTACGGCTGCAATCCTAATCAGAAACCAGCCAGGATCTTTATGGCCGACGGCAGTGAACTTCCGGTTGAGATATTAAACGGAAGGCCTGGTTACATCAACTTCCTAGATGCGCTGAACAGCTGGCAGCTAGTCAGCGAGCTGGACAAGTCGCTGGAAATGGCGGCAGCGGCTTCATTCAAGCACGTAAGCCCAACGTCGGCGGCAGTCTGCGTTCCTATGAGCGACAAGCTGAAAAAAGCGTGCTTTGTTGACGACATCGAAGGTTTAGACGAGTCAGAATGTGCAACTGCTTATGCCAGAGCAAGAGGAACAGACAGGATGTCATCCTTCGGCGACTGGGTAGCGCTCAGCCGCACATGTGACAAAACCACAGCAACGATACTGAAAAGAGAGGTGTCCGACGGCATCATCGCTCCTGACTTTACAGAAGAGGCGATAGAGATACTGAAGACCAAAAAGAAGGGTGCCTACAACATCATCAAAATCGACCCGTCCTACGTTCCGGCACAGATCGAACGCAAACAGGTCTTTGGCGTGACTTTTGAACAGGGGCGCAATGACTATTTTGTCAGAAAAGAAGATCTGACAAAGGTCGTGACCAAGAACACTGAACTTACCGATGAAGCAAGACGTGATCTTGTCGTAGCGCTGATCACCCTGAAATATACCCAGTCAAACTCCGTTGCCTTTGCCAAAGAAGGACAGGCTATCGGCGTTGGCGCTGGACAGCAGTCAAGGATCCACTGCACGAGGCTGGCAGGCAATAAAGCTGACTTCTGGCATCTGCGCCAGTCAGACAGAGTCCTCGACCTTCCGTTCAAAGATGAGATCGGCAGAGCTGTCAGAGATAACACCATTGATGTTTACCTTGGCGACGAGTACGATGACGTGCTGAAAGACGGCGTATGGCAGACTTTGTTCACGGAGAAGCCGGAACCATTCACTGCTGCGGAAAAGCGTGCCTATCTTGACGGCATCAGCGGAGTTGCATTAGGCAGTGACGCATTTTTCCCGTTTGGAGATAATATTGAGAGAGCTAAGAAAAGCGGCGTTTCATATATTGCGGAGCCAGGTGGTTCTGTCAGAGACGACGATGTAATAAATACTTGTGATAAATACGGAATAGTCACTGTCTTTACTGGCATGAGACTGTTCCACCACTAATTGGAGGTCATTGATATGAAAGTAATGGTAGTCGGAGGCGGCGGAAGAGAGCACGCAATCATCAAAAGCATAAAAAAGAATCCTGACGTAGAGAAAATCTACGCACTGCCAGGCAACGGCGGCATCGCCAGGGACGCTGAATGCTTTGATATAGGCGCAAAAGATCTGGATGCCATTACAGCCTTCGCAAAAGAGAAAAATGTAGACTTTGCAGTCGTTGCGCCAGACGATCCGCTGGTGCTTGGACTGGTTGACATGCTGAAAGCTGAGGGTATTCCGTGTTTCGGGCCTTCAAAGGCTGCCGCAATAATCGAAGGCAGCAAGGCTTTCTCCAAGGAACTTATGAAGAAATATCACATTCCAACAGCACAATACGAGATCTTTACAGACATGGATGAAGCTCTTGCATATGTTGAAAAATGTGCTATTCCAGTCGTTGTAAAAGCTGATGGACTTGCTCTTGGCAAGGGAGTTATAATTGCTGAGACCAGGGATCAGGCTAAGGATGCGGTTACTTCTATGATGAAGGATAAGGTCTTTGGCGACAGCGGAAGCAGAGTCGTAATTGAAGAATTCCTTACTGGACCGGAAGTTTCAGTACTGTCATTTACTGACGGCAAAACACTGATACCAATGGTATCATCTATGGACCATAAACGTGCACACGATGGAGATGAGGGACTTAACACAGGAGGCATGGGAACTATCGCTCCGAATCCTTACTACACCGATGCAATCGCTGAAAGATGCATGAAGGAAATATTCATGCCGACAGTAGAAGCCATGAACAAAGAGGGCAGAAGCTTCTCAGGCTGCCTGTATTTCGGACTCATGCTCACAGCTGACGGACCGAAGGTAATTGAATATAACTGCAGGTTTGGCGATCCGGAGACTCAGGTAGTGCTGCCTCTGCTGGAAAGCGACCTGCTGGATATCATGATCCACGTTTCCAAAGGCACATTGAGCGACGCAGACGTAAGATTTTCCAAAGGTTCCGCTTGCTGTGTAGTCATGGCATCAGAAGGATATCCTGTCAAGTATGAAAAAGGCTTTGAAATATCTATTCCGGACGAAGTCAGCGATGTGTATGTTGCAGGAGCAAAGATTTCTGCAGACGGCAAGCTGCTTACTAACGGAGGCAGAGTGCTTGGTGTCACGGAAAAAGGAGCCAGCCTGAAAGAAGCAATAGAAAAGGCATACGAGTCAGTGAAAAAGATAAGTTTCAGCAACGCGTTTTACAGAAATGATATAGGTCAGAGAGCTCTAAAAGCATTGGAGGAGAAATAATGGTATTTAGAATTTATGTCGAAAAAAAGAATGAATTTGCCCATGAGGCTGCATCACTGAAAAATGAGATCATCAAGCTTCTGCAGATCAAAGGTCTGGCAGATCTGCGCATAATCAACCGATATGACGTGGAAAATCTTGACAGAGAACTCTTTGACAGAGCTGTAGAAACGGTTTTTTCAGAGCCTCAGGTCGACATCGCCTCAGAAACTGTTGACTTTGCCGCTGCTGATAAAGTATTCGCTGTTGAATATCTTCCTGGACAGTTCGACCAGAGAGCTAACTCTGCTGCAGAGTGCATTCAGCTGATATCAAAAGGCGACAGGCCTGCCGTAAGAACTGCCAAGGTTTATATGATGAGCGGCAGTCTTAGCGATGCTGATGTAGATGCAATAAAAAAATACGTCATCAATCCTGTTGAAGCAAGAGAAGCTTCACTTGATGAATTCAAAACCTTAAAAGTGGAGTATGAGATCCCTGAGACGGTTGAAGTGGTTAAAGGCTTCAACGACATGGATGAGCCGGCGCTGGAAAAGTTCATTGACGACCGCGGTCTGGCTATGGACATTGCAGACCTTCAGTTCTGTCAGGAGTACTTCCGCGGCGAACACAGAAATCCAACGATCACAGAAATCAAGGTAATAGACACTTACTGGTCAGATCACTGCAGACATACGACTTTTAATACGATCATCGACGATATCAAATTCGAAGATCCGGATATAGAAGAAGCTTATGAGCAGTATATGAAAGTCCGTACAGATCTTGACAGAAAAAAGCCTGTCACTCTTATGGATATGGGTACATTGGCAGCTAAGTATCTTAAGTCAAAGGGTCTTTTAGATAAGCTTGACGAGTCTGAAGAGATCAATGCCTGTACTGTTAAAATAGACGTTACCATGGACGGTAAACCTGAAAAATGGCTGCTTCTCTTCAAGAATGAAACGCACAACCACCCAACGGAAATTGAACCTTTCGGAGGAGCTGCTACCTGCATTGGCGGAGCCATAAGAGATCCGCTATCAGGGAGAAGTTACGTTTATTCAGCCATGCGTGTCACAGGTGCGGCAGACCCGCTGAAGCCTGTTTCAGAAACACTGGAAGGCAAACTGCCTCAGAAAAAGATCGTTACTACCGCTGCCAACGGCTACAGTTCCTACGGCAATCAGATCGGTCTGGCCACAGGTCAGGTAGATGAAGTATACGCTGACGGTTACGTAGCAAAGAGAATGGAAGTTGGCGCTGTCATTGGTGCAGTTCCAGCTGAGAACGTCCGCAGGGAGACACCTGTAGACGGCGATATAGTGATCCTTCTTGGCGGCAAAACTGGCAGAGACGGCTGCGGAGGTGCTACAGGCTCATCCAAGTCACATACGTTGGAATCTCTGGAATCCTGCGGTGCTGAAGTACAGAAGGGCAATGCTCCTGAAGAAAGAAAGCTTCAGAGGCTGTTCAGAAATCCTCAGGCAGCAAAACTTATTAAGAGATGCAATGACTTTGGCGCAGGCGGCGTATCAGTAGCTATTGGAGAGCTGGCTGACGGACTGGAAGTCAACCTCAACAAAGTTCCAAAGAAGTACGATGGTCTTGACGGTACTGAACTGGCAATTTCTGAGTCACAGGAAAGAATGGCGGTTGTGGTTTCAGCTGATGATGCAGGGCTTTTCTGCACACTGGCTCAGGCAGAAAACCTGGAGGCTTCCATAGTTGCTGTAGTAAAAGAAGAACCAGTTCTGAAGGAGTACTGGAACGGCAAACCAATCGTAAACATTTCTCGTGCATTCCTGGATACGAATGGAGCTGAAAAACATATAAGTGTTGAAATTCCAAAGCACAAGAGCTTTGATAGAAAAGCCGGAAAGAGCTTTAAGGAACAGTATAAGGAACTTGCCGCAGATCTTAACGTTTGCTCCAAGCGCGGCCTTTCGGAGAGATTCGATTCAACGATAGGTGCCGGAACGGTTTTGATGCCTTTCGGCGGCAAATACCAGCGCACACCTAATCAGGCGATGGTAAACCTCATCTCATCAGAAACAAAGCACACAAATGACTGTTCTGTAATGTCATGGGGTTTCAACCCGGCGATCTCAACGGCCAGCCCGTTCCACGGAGCTTATTTGGCTGTTGTTGAGTCGGTTTCCAAGCTCATTGCTACAGGCGCATCTTTCGAGGATGTATATCTTTCATTCCAGGAATACTTTGAAAAGCCTGGCAAAGAAGGGAAGAGATGGGGCAAGCCGGCAGCGGCTGTACTAGGCGCATTCAAGGCACAGAAGGATCTGGGCGTTGCAGCAATCGGCGGAAAGGACTCAATGAGCGGTACATTTGAGCATATCGACGTGCCGCCGACGCTGATATCCTTTGCAGTCACTACAGACGACGCCAGAAATATAATCACGCCTGAATTCAAAGATGCTGACCATAAAATAATTATGTTAACTCCTGAGTATGATACAGAAGGAATCCCAGAAAGTGAATCACTGAAGGAACTTTACCAGGAAGTTACACAGCTTATCAGAGGAGGAGTAGTCAAGAGTGCTTACACGCCGACTTACGGTGGAGTTGCTGAGGCAATCCTGAAGATGTCAATGGGCAACGGCATTGGATTCAGATATGAAGACCTGACGGATCTTGACCTTATCTTCGGCTACAGCTATGGTTCATTTATCCTTGAACTGGCAGCAGCTGCCGATGTAGAAGGGGACAACGTTACTGTACTCGGTCATACGACTGCTGACGGTACTATCAGTCACTTGAAGTCAAAGCTGGAGCTTTCAGAGCTTTACGGCATTTATGAAGACAAGCTGGAGCCTGTATATTCATGTAATATAGAAGCTAAGCCGGAGAAATTGGAGACATTTACATTCAATGCTGAGTCGCGTCCTAAAGCTTCTGTTTCAGTCGCTGCACCAAAGGTACTGATTCCAGTATTCCCGGGAACCAACTGTGAATATGATTCAGCAAGGGCATTCAGAGACGCAGGCGCTGATCCTGAGATTTTCGTAATAAACAATCTGACTTCTGCTCACGTTGCTAAGTCAGTAAAAGAGTTTGCAGCAAAGATCAGAAAATCTCAGATGATCTTCATACCAGGCGGATTCTCCGGAGGCGATGAACCTGATGGTTCAGGCAAATTTATAACTGCATTCTTCAGAAATCCTGAAATAAAAGATGCAGTAACAGATCTGCTTGACAACCGCGAAGGACTGATGCTGGGTATCTGCAATGGTTTCCAGGCACTGATAAAACTTGGATTGGTTCCTTATGGCAAAATCATCGATACTGATGAAAACTGCCCGACACTTACATTCAATGAAATCGGACGCCATCAGTCAAAGATCGTCAGAGTAAGAGTTGCATCAGACAAGTCACCATGGATGACCAACGTCAAGACCGGCGAGATTTATTCTGTTCCAATTTCACATGGCGAAGGCAGATTCATTGCCTCTGAAGAACTGATCAAAGAACTTGCATCCAAAGGCCAGATACTGACTCAGTATGTTGATTTGGAAGGCAATGTTACTTCAGACATACAGTTCAATCCTAACGGATCATACTATGCAATAGAAGGAATTACCTCGCCTGATGGAAGGGTAGTCGGCAAGATGGGACATGCTGAAAGAATCGGCAAGAATCTTTACAGGAACGTTCCTGGAGAATACGACATGCAGATGTTCAAATCTGCTGTAGAATATTTTAAATAGAGGTGAAAGACAACGGATAACAACGATTTACTGATTCCGCAGCCTAAACTGAAAAAAGGTGGAATGATCGCGCTGGTCACGCTTAACAACGTGGTGGCGCCTCTTTCCACTGATATGTATCTGCCAGCCCTGCCGGGCATGGCAGATTATTTTCATACGACTGCTAAAATTATGAACTATACAATGGTAGGATTCTTCCTGTTTTTTGCTATCGGCATGCTGATTTTCGGGCCGGTTTCTGACAAACTTGGAAGAAAAAGAGTGCTTGTATCAGGAGTGGCATTTTACGCAGCAGCCTCGCTGGCCTGCGCATTGTCGACATCGGTAGGATTCCTGATCATAGCCAGAATAATGCAGGCCCTTGGCGGCGGCTGCATGGTCTCAGTTTCCACTGCGCTGGTTAAAGACCAGTTTTCGGGTAGTTCCCAGGGCTCAGTTCTGGCAGCTACTCAGGTCTTCGGCGTCCTGGCTCCAGTGCTGGCACCGCTTATAGGTGCACAAATACTGCGCTTTTTCATTTGGCGTGTTACATTTATTGTACTCGCAGTAATTGCGGTTATTGTACTTATCATGTGCCTGCTGATGAAAGAAACACTGCCGCCAGAAAATCGTCTGCAGGGCAGGGTAGGAGAATCCTTCCTCAGATTGGGCGTAGTAATGAAAAACAGCACTTTTACGGTCTTTCTCATTGCAGTTTCTCTTACACAGCTGCCAATGATGGCATATATAACGACGAGTTCCTATATCTATGTTGAAGGTTTCGGCCTGTCAACGACAGTATACAGCCTGTTTTTTGCAGCAAACTCTCTGATTTCTGTTGCTGGTCCAATACTTTACGTTGCCTTAAGAGGAAAAAGGTCACAGATACTTACAGGCATCATTTTCCTGATCACTTTCATCTGCGGAATCTTGGTGCTCTTTGCAGGCGGCAGATCACCATGGGCGTTTTTCTTCTGCTTTGCACCGTCTATGATGTGCGCGGCTGGCAGCAGACCTTTTTCTACGACTATATTATTAAATCTGCAGAACAAGGATGCCGGCTCAGCCTCTGCTCTTATTAACTTCACTAATAGTCTGTGCGGAACCATAGGCATGGCTCTGATTACAGCTGTTTGGAGCAATTATATCATAGGGGTAGGGCAGCTGCTTATCATAACATCGGTCATTGGAACAGTCATGTGCGTCGTGCTTTTCAAAACCAAAGGCAAGAACGTACTGGATAAACGCTACTGATTGGCAGAATTATGTTATGTAATAAAAAATAGCCGCTTAATACGGCTATTTTTTATGCTTTGTTCTTGGCTGTTGACAGTGAGCAGATGTTCCTGACCGTATCGATCATGTCCTCATTTAGCACTCGTTTGACATCAAATTTCAGCAGGAAAAACTCTAAGTCAAGTATTGCTCCGGCACCTACCATGAAAATTACCGTACCGGCGCCAATTTTGGCTCCTAGCAGGAATCCAGCAACAAGTACCGTTCCTTCAAGCAGTATGCGTACCTGACCAACTGTCAGTTTTTTCATTCTTCTGGCTAGAGCAACCATCAGAGCATCTCTTGGGCCTTCACCAAATCCTGCATCCATGTAAAAGAAGCATCCAAAATCCTGTATCGCTATTCCAAGCAGCATGACTAGAATTCCAATAAATGTATTGTCAATTACTGGAAGTATGTGGAAGTAATTCATTATTTCCACATAGGAGCCGATGAGAAGGGCATCACCCAGTGTTGCAAAGCCGATTTTTTCTTTCAGTAGAAAATCTGCTAATATTATTACGATTCCAATAATATTGGTCCACATGCCGTAATTGATCCCGGTAATATTCTGAAATCCAACTGCAAGTGCGATCCAGGGTGCCAGACCGCAGTTAGCCTGGACAGTGAGATACATACCGATTGAACAGATGAATAGGCCAATGTTAAGCTCTATAAATTTTCTAATGTATTCAGTACCGTTAATTTTAGGTGAGTAAGATTTCCGGGCGGGGAATCTTTCCACATAATTTTTTTCCAGATTCAAGTTTTCTCCAATCCAATATCAATAACTATTTGCTGACAGAAATCATTCTAACATAACAGAGGAGTTGATGTCCATAATTGCCTTAGGATTATTTGGTCATGAGCAAAAAACATCATGAAAATACCTTGGAGAGGGTGAACTAAAAAAATATATAACTATTCCTAAAATCATAATTTTGGGAATAGTTATATACCCCCGGGGGCCCTTTGGCTGGTTTGAAGCAACTCCAGCTATGACTGCCGCTATAACCTTGGTTTGTGAGTTGATGACTTTCATTAAGAATTTATATCTGCCTATCTTTATGATTATCATTGATCACGCTGGCTGACTGCTTCTGATGCTCGTTGCTATTATTAGACAATAGCTCCTGTCTATATTTATCACTGCTATCTTGGGTCTTATATATCAAAACCAGACTGCAAAATCAAAAAACTCCCTGATCCAGTCACTGCAAGCGAATCAGGGATTATTAGCAGAAAGTCTCAAAAAAACGAGGCTCTATTTTGCGTTTTAAGCGATTTTTATTAGCATTGCCATATTCCCGTACCTATGGGAAATGTGCTGTTTTTTCTTATTTGGGGCAAATGCGAGCTTTTAGCAAAATCGGCTGCAAAAGCATACCAAAATAGTAAAATGATATGACTATTCGTATACTGGTACAAGTATCGTCTGGCCAGCCTGAAGTTCGTCAGCGGATATGCCATTGATATCACAGATGTCATAAACGGCTTTACGAACATCCATGCCTGCAGGAATATTGGCTGAAGCTATATCCCAGACTGTGTCACCGGCAACGACCTTGACCGGCTCATACTGGTTGAAAGATTCACTGCTGGCGTTATTGCGTCCTATTACTGTAGTAACAGACATAAACAGAACCAGTATTACCATTACCATAAATATTGTAAATCTGAATTTAGATCTTATCCTGTATTTCTTCATGAACTTCACCCTCTTTAAACATTTGTTCGTTTTCTATATAATAGCAGAATATATGTTCTTTGTCAAGAAGAGAGTGAACATTTGTTCGAATTATTTTAATTTATTGCATTTTTCAGCCAGTACGAGTAGATCATTGATTCGTCCGTTTATTTTGCCCGGCTTATATCCGGCATTTATTACATGTTCACATTTTGATATTGTTTCAGCAGCCAGTTTGAATGCCATATCAGATATTTCAGCGAATGGCTCTTCTGTGATAACTTGAGCTGCCAGCAGTCTGGCCAGCTGATAGTCTATATCATTGGTATATAAGATTCCAGCAGCAAAAGGAACTTTTTCCTTTTGCAGTCTTCTGTAGATAGGTATTCCTGTACCTCCTGATGAAATGACAAATACCTTCGGCTCCCCTTCTGGCTTCGGCAATTCAATACTTCCGAAAACGGGATCGAAAAAGCCATTGTCAATTTCATATAATCCTTTGATCAGACCTTCATCAAATATCTTTTCAGGAGTGCCATAGTCATAAATTTGTTTGCCTTTTACGCATATGATCTTGTCAGAAACTTTCTGAGCTAGATCTATTTCATGAAGAGACATGATTACAGTGATTCCTTTTTCTTTAGCCATTACGCTTAGAATATTAAGCAGTTCCAGCTTATGCCTGATGTCGAGGAATGACGTGGGTTCGTCTAATACAATGATGTCAGGCTCCTGACAGATCGCTCTTGCAAGCAGTACTCTCTGTCTCTGACCGTCACTAATTGCATCAAAATCTCTGTTTCCAAGTTCTTCAGCATTTACGGACCGAAGAGCGGCGTCTACTTTTTCCTCATCATCGGAACTTAACAGACCAAGTCGGCCGGTATATGGATATCTGCCAGTTGCGACTATATCATGACAAGTCAGCAAATCTGGTCTGATCCTGTCAGTAAGCACAACAGCCATTTTTGAAGCCAATGCTTTACCTGAAAAACTGCATAAATCACTGCCATCCAAGATGACAGCACCATCGATTAGCTGCAGCTGCCTGGAAATGCTCTTTAAAATAGTTGATTTTCCAGCGCCGTTTGGCCCAATTAATGTAACGATTTCTCCTTTTTCTATGCTGACGCAAATATCTTTAATGATTGCTTTTCCGTTGTAACCAACAGCCAGGTTTCTTGTTTCAATATATTTATCAGCCATTTCAGTTTCTCCTGTGTTTTCTAAGCATCATATAAATTACAACTGGCGCTCCAAATATAGATGTTACAGTACTGATGCTAAGCTCAACAGGTGCAAAAGCCGTTCTGGCGATAAGATCACAGATCATGCAGAATACTCCGCCTCCTAAAAAAGTTGCTGGAATTACCACTAATGGCTTTGAAGTCTTGAGACTTCCTTTGATTAGGAAAGGTACTGCAATTCCAACAAAAGATATCGGACCGGCAAACGCTGTAACGCAGGCAGAAAAAATGCTGGACAAAAGGATAAGAGCGACTCTGAATACTTTGATATTAACGCCCATGCTCTGGGCATAAGCTTCGCCCAACTGGTATGCGCCAATTGGCTTTGACAGAATAAGAGTAAGCACTAGAGTTATTCCTATTACTATTGCTGCAACCTGCACATTGCTCCAATTCATTCCAGAGAAACTGCCCTGAGACCAGCCATGAAGATTGGCAATGTCTGAATCACTTGCAAATGTAATGATAAAATCTGTGATGGCGGAACATATATAACCTATCATTATTCCAGCGACAAGAAGCGCTGCCATGTTTTTTATGCGTTTTGCAACCAGAAGTATAAACCCTGTCGATATCATAGAGCCAACGAAAGCTGCCAGTATCATAGTATATGATGATACAACAGACATTCTCTGAAGGTAATATATCATTACCAGCGCTACAGTCATCTTTGCTCCTGATGATATTCCCAGGACATAAGGACCTGCAATAGGGTTCTCAAAAAAAGTCTGAAGCAGAAATCCTGCCAGTGATAGTCCTCCGCCTAGTATTGCGGCCATTAATATTCTCGGCAGACGTATTTTCCATATAATATCTACTTCTTTATCGGAACCGGCTCCAGTAAAAATAATGCTGAATATCCTTGATACGGGGATATTAACATTACCGGTATTGATGTTCAGAATTACTGTAGCAATAAAACCTGCTGCCAATACTGCAAATACAGCAAAATAGCGGTTTTTTCTTCGTATGTTTTCTGCATGGAAACTATGGGCAGAATATTTATTCAGCTGTTCACCTTTTGTGCCTGTTTTCATTTATTACTCCAGTTTTGTTAAAAATTCAAGGTTTTTCGGATTAGTTGACGTAAATATTTTATGGAAATCCAATACCATATTTCCTACAACATCAGTTCTTTGATACATTGAACTCCCGGTAGCATAACAATTTCCGCTTTTTACTGCTTTGAACTTTTTAAAAAGAGGATCCTTGTTTTCTAAATCTGAAATACTGCTGACAGTGCCGTCAATACTTCCGTTGTAGATAATATAATCTGCATCTGAAGCCTTGTCATAGAAGGTTTCCATAGTCATTGGGATCGAAGTTTTGCCGTCGCTGTCGGTAAGATCTTTGAACACATATCTTCCGCCGGCCATTTCTATCATTGCAGGAATATAATCATTGCTGCTTCTGACTACAACCTTACCGTCTGAAGTGACATAGAAAAATGCGACTGTTTTTTCAGTGTTTTTATAATCCTTAAGTTGGCTGATCAGCTTTTCCTGATTATTGAAAAAAGATACTGCATTCTTTTCCTTATCTGCCAGTACACCATATAATTTGATCCATTCAGTCCTCCCAAGTGGATTAGATTCATAGCTTGACCTGTCAACAAGTACTGGAATATCAAGGTCTTCAATCATTTCCTTGACTTCTGGCGTATGATAGATCATTGTTGATTCTATCGCCAGATGACAGTTTTTATCAAGAAGCATTTCATAGTCTGGCTGACTGTATTTACCGGCGTATACGATCTTGCCCGCGTTCATTGCTTTAACTGCAGCTTGAACAGTCCATTCTGACGATCTGAGTGATGTCATAGTAACTGACTGCATTGCATCCATAGATGAGAAAAGAGCCATGGATGATGTTGCTGCCAGATAAATATTCTTAACGGGTTTTTTAATTATTACTATGTCACCGTCTAATTTCTTTGGCACTTGCTTGTTTTTTGGTACCACAAGATATTTCGCATCATTATGAACATCAATCAGCGCATAGCCGCCATTATAGTAGTAAACATCAAAGCCTTTGGCATAATCCAGCTTCATTGCTGATTCATATTTAAGTCCATTGATTTCTGGTGCTCCCTTTGTTTCCGCTGTTTTCTCTGCAGAAGAACCTCCTGTACAGCCAGTTAATGCCAGGCTTGAAATTATTAAGACTAAAACTAATACCAGCACTAATAATTTATTCTTTTTCATTTTCTGCCCTTTCCGGTGTTACTAAAAATAATATTATATACATTTTCCCATTCGCAAACAGCTTTTGGATCTTTTTCATCGGCAGATCTGTCTATAATTACTGGGACATTCAACGTAGTAAAATGTTCTTCTATAGATTCAAGATCCTTTATATCAGTATTTGCAGCAGCCTTTTCTTTGCTGCTAGCTTTTGTATTAATTATTAAGCCTTTTGGGCTTGTCCAATGATAAGCATCGCTGACTTCTAAACTGAAATTGTTATTAACACAATTATATTTATTCTCGTCACTGCTGAATAGCGTTGTAAGTATTGAGGTATCAGTCATCGTAGGCATAACGTCTGATGATAGTATGGCTAAATCAGTATGTTTCTTGATCATATCTCTGTAGTTTATTTCAGTATCGGTAGAAAAAACTGATACTGATGAACTTAACCCAGATCTTTTCAAGATATCAGCAGCACTGTCTGACGAAACGAATGCAGAAGATACTGGTGAATATATAATAATATATTCCTTATCCAGACCAGCAGGTAATTCAGTGCCTTCAGGCACAACGAGATAGTCAATTACATTATTGTGGTACAGACTGTCTGTGATTTCTGTTTGTGATCTGGCTATAGGTTTGCCTTCTTCATCATATTCAACATCAGAGCCATCTGTGGTTGGCGTATCAGCAGTTGTTTTATAAGCACTGTCTGAGATTTTTATCTGTATCATTTTAATTCCTTTTTCATAGTTGAATATTCTAAGGAACTTGGAATATTTAATTTTAACTGCTGATTTGTATTTGAGGCCTGTCAATTCGGGCGCTTTGTTTGTCAGCTTATTTGAAGACGGCTTTTTTGAAGCTGTTGTTTTTCCGGTTTTAGATGCGGACGTATCCATGGAAATAAATATCGTATAATCGATCCAATGTGCTGAAGACATTGCTGTGGTACGTCCTATGATTGTATTGTTGCTGTTAAGCTTTACTGGTATTACAAATGTTGATAATGCACTGCCGCTATTAGCATATGTTCTGCCGCTTGCTTTCAGTGAATCATAACTGCTGCTGCTGAACACTATAGTTGCATAAGCTTTTCCGCCTGTAACAGTGATCTTATCACATCTGATATATGCCAGTCTTCCAGATCCACCCGACCAGCTGAATGCATTTGGCGTATATACACCATCCTTCAGATCGACGGAATTGTCTGCAGCCGTGGTTGAGCCGCTGGCATCTGCTTTTGATTTTGATACATGGTCGCTTTTATTGTCGTTTTTAAACTCGCTTTGCGTTCCGCTGGTTTTGCTGGTATTATTAGCTTTGTCTGGAGTGATTGCAGCATTTCTGCTGCTTTTTACAGCTCCGGAACTGTATAATATTATAGTGTGCTGATACCATTTGTTTAGACGTTTTGAGTGTGCGGATATTGTCAGCTTGGTATCGAGTTTTGGTATCTTAAGCGTATATGAATAATATCCCTTTGTTGACTTAAATTTTGATAAGGAAGACTTGCTGGCTTTGCCGGCTTCCTCAATAGTCCCCATATATAAATAGTCATACCCCTGCCCTGTCAGCGTAATGGTTGCTTCCATGCCGCTTTTATCTATTGTAAGAAGACTGAGCTTCCTGCCCTGATCATCTTCCTGTATGTAGAACATACGGTCGTCAGTGGCTGTTATCACCTTGTATACTCCGGCTTTTAACTTTTGAGTTTTAGTAATGTCTACATCTGCGCCATTGCTTTTGCTATCGTCATTATCGCTGTCATCGGTGATTATCTCTGACGACGATGTTGCAGCTATTGTCAGATCATAATCTACATCGTGAGGGGCTGACATGGCAGTTGTAGTGGCAGTAATATGTGTTGCTTTATTTACTGCCGCAGGAATGACAAAAGTAGATGTCTTTTTATCAGAATCTATCTTCGCTTTGTAGATGTATCCCCCAGTTTTCATCTGAGTGTAATAAGGGCTAGAGAAGACTATAGTAGCAAATGCCTTGCTGTTGCTTACCTGCAGCTTGCTGCAGCTTATTTTGACCTTGCCAGTTCCGCCTGTGAAGGAAAAACTGTCAGGTTTATATAGTCCATCAGCAATAGTGACGGCATTGTCTGTAGCTGGCTCACTGCTGCTTACTTCTGGTTCATCTAGCTTCACCGACAAAGTATAATCTATGTCATGAGGCTCTGACATGGCAACAGTTGTGCCTGTGATCAGGTTTTCTTCATTCAGTTTTACAGGCAGAATAAAGACGGACGTACCTGAAGGACTATCTGTTTCTGGCTTATAAGTTATACCGTTAGCTGTTATTTTAGTATAGCTTCCGCTGCTGAATGATATTTTAGCGTATGTTTTTCCTGCGGTCACTATTACTTTTTTACATGTGATCGTAACTTTGCCTGTACCTCCAGAATATGAAAAATCATCCGGCAGATAGTATCCGTCAGACAATGTTGTATCATATGTTGTATCATATGTGGCAGCCATAGATAGATGATTTGTATTATTACCTATAATTAAAACGCTTGCTGCCGGCATCAGCATGACTGATGCCGACAGGATAAGTGCAATAATGATTTTTGACCAATTATTTTTCAATTTTTTATTTCCCCTGTAACATGGTACTTACTATTTCACTTTAATGCTTTTGATTTTGCTCCATGACGAATACAAAGTTTGTTCTCCCGAAGTGGATAGAGTACGTATTCTAAAGTAGTATTTACTCCCTGATTTCAGATTCTTAATAGTCTTGAATGTTGCATTAGCAGTCGTTTTAACTGTTTTAGCATTTTTCATGCTGCTTTTAATTGAATACTGAATCTGATATCCGGAAACATCTGCAGTCTGCTTTTTCCAAGTGATCTTGATTGAGTTTTTCCCTGCAGTTAACGATGAAATCGATGTTGCTGCTGGTTTTGCTGAATAAGAAAAAGTTATCGTATGGTCATACCATACCTGTTTCTGATCTGAATGGGATGCATTGTATGCTTCATGACTGTCAGAATGTCCAGCTATCTTGATAGGTTTATTCAGTTCTGAAACCGGCACTGTGTATGTGTAATAATTATCAGCGCTGAGTGTATATTTGCACCACTCAGTTTTTGCTGCTGCCGCTGCTTCTTCGCTTGATCCCATGAATACATAATCATATCCTGTTCCGTTCAGTCTGAATGTAGCAGTCATTTTACCGTCTTTAACAGTAAGCGTACATTTGTTTTTATCATCACTTGCGATATAGAACATATATCTGTCTGTATCAACGCCAATAGTATATGTGCCGTCGGCAGGAACATAAGTTGAAGATGCAGTACTTTCACGATTCGCTGCAGTGTTTGCAGCTGCATCCATATTAACGGATCCGGCTGCATAAACAGTTCCAAAGGCAGGTATCATCATTGCTACTGCAAGTATTACGGCAGCCATTTTGCTTAAATGTTTTTTCATTTTCATTACCATCCTTTTATTTGATACTGCAGAAAGTCTGCTGATCACTCAGCAGACTTTCTGGTGATAAGATTTTACAGAGCAGAAGTGACCTTAGTCTTGCTCCATGCTGAATAGTATTTGGTTCCGTTTGAAGTCTTATATGATCTTGCCTGGAAGTAATACTTCCCGCCTGATTTAAGATTCTTGATCATCTTTGATACTGATGATGCTGATTTCAGTGTTACTGTTTTCGCAGATTTGAACTTGCTGTTTGATGAATAACGAATCTGATATCCGCTCATTCCTGCTTTCTTGGCTAATGTTACTTTAACACCTGCGGCTCCGCTCTTTACGGATTTGATGTATGTTGCATTAACGGTTACAACTTTTGCAATAGCTTCTTTTGCATGCTCAACATAGAGCTGCTGGATGTCAGCTATTTGGCCGAGACCTTCTATCTGGCATTTTACGCTAAAACCTGCTGTTGTGAACTGGCTCTTCCATGAATCTGAATCATCACCAGCCATATCGTTATTGGCGTGATCGCCTGCAACAACCATCAGAGGACGTAAAATGACATTTTTATAGCCTGCTGCCTTAACTTTCTTTATTACTGACTCACATGAAGTATCAGCTGGTTTCCCCTCAACTGTACCTATGAAGCAGTTTGCATAGCCTAATTTTGCAACTACTTCCTGCATCTGATCATAAAGTACCTGAGCCTGATGAGAAGTTCCGTGTCCCATGAATACAAAGGCTGTATCTTTGGAAGCTGCTGCAGAAGTGGCATCTTTAAAACCAGCTTCTTTGATAGATGTCTCGTAGATGTCTTTAGCTACTCTTTCCTTATCGGCTTCTGTTGAACAGAGTGGCTCACTGATGATGATCTGCTGGAATTTAGCTTTATACTTCATTACTTCCTCAGTAAGCTCGTCGTATTCAGCGCCATGCATCAGCTGTGTAGGCTGTACTACAAGTATTCTTACACCATTTGCTACAGCGCGGTCTAATGCCTGATCCATATTATCGATCAATTCACTGTCTCTTGCCTGAATATGGTTTATTATGATCTGTGAGGTGAATCCCCTTCTTACTGAATAGTCTTTATAGGCAGTTTTCAGTGCTTTCTCAACACCGCCAATAGTTGCAATACGGCTGCTGTTGAAACTTGTTCCAAAGCTTGCAACAAGCAGTTCTTTCTTGCCTATGTTATTTTCATTGAGAGCATCATCTAATGAGGCATCTCCAGTATTCAGACCGAAATATTCCCAGCCGCCTTTTTCTTCGGCATTATCTTTGTAATATCCAAAATCTGGAACAGCTTTCTGCTGTTCTGCAGTTAAAGCATCCCAGCTGGCTTTTGCCTGTTTGCACAGTCTGTCTGTATATGCTGTGCGTTCCTGATAATAAATAGCATCCGTAAGCTGTGCAACGACATTTGGAGTATTCATTACAGTAATATAATGCTGTTCTGACATATTGTACCATCCGTCTACGGCAGTGCCGTCTTCTTTGGTGAATTTCTGATACAAAGAAATTGGAAGTTTCTTGCCTAATTGCTCTATGGCAATCGAAAACTTGAAAGTACTTACATACTTTCCGTCAGACTGCTGAGTAACAGTAGCAGTTACAGCTGCCTTGTTCTTTTGAGCGTCTGTCTTAGTCTGATCTGTTAATGCCAATTTCTGATACTGCCTTGTCATTGCTTTAGAAACAAGAGTTACATCAACAGTTGCATCTGATTTTACAGTTACAGTTGTACCTGTCACTGGTGTGAACATGCCCAGGTCGCTGATTACATCTGCAGATTCAGCCGTGGCTGTATCCGTTCCTGAAGTTGGATGTCTCGTAGTATCCGCGGCAAATACCGGGACGCTCATGGTTAAGATCACCGCTACGGACAGCAAAGCAGTGAGCATTTTTTTCAGTTTCATACTCATGATAAATATCCTTTCCAATAGTAAATGCAATCAAATATTTCAGAAATCATCTATCGAATCGTTTATCTGCTTAACAATATATGATGGCAGCAATATGCCAAAAACAAAAACACCTCCTTCCTTTCGAAAGCAGGTGTAACAGCCATTACGCAGTAATGGCATTCTTACATATGGTCAGAAACGCTTTCTCCAGAAGCTGTTCTTCAAATACCTTCATCAGCAGGTTTCCTGACTTACAGATCAACACTTTTACGCTCCTTCTCAAATAAGCCGATGTTTTAACATGTGCTCATTCAATGGAATGCTGCATAAAAACTCCCTGAATACAGTGACCGGATCGCTCAGGATTCTAACCTGATTCCCTTTTACCTGAATAGCTTTTGCTGTTCAGCACTGACTAGATTGAATTTATTTAATTAATTTACAAGTAAATTATACTCGTTAGTTTTGACTAAGTCAATAGAAGCGGAGCGTAAGAATTATTGATCATCTTCCGCTTCGTCGTAGAATTTGTCTACGTAGGCAACCAGCGCTTTTCTTCTGATAACGCATATTACGAACAGAACGACGGCAATTGCAGCCACAACGATCATACCTTTATACTCCCCTTTCATGTACATGGCACCTATCAGAAGGCTGCCCGACATGCCGAAGAGCCTGCCTACCATGGAAGTCACGAGAAACTGCTTGAACTTCATCTCAGAAATTCCTGCCGCATAGCTAACGATATCCTTTGGCAGTCCTGGAATCAGATAAAGCAGAAATACTATCAGATAAGCTTTCCTGCTGTTGAGACGTTCAATATAGTAACGCATTTTTTCATCGCCAAAGAACAGATGTACTGCATCCTTGCCGAGAAACTTTGCCAGGTAAAATGATATCGTAGTGCCAATAATGGCACCAATCACAGAATAAAGCAGCCCAGGCAGGAAGCCAAACAAATATCCGGCGGCAAACTGGAAAGCCTGTCCCGGTATAACGCTGATGACGATCTGCAGGACCTGAAATCCTATGTAGACAAGGATGCTCTGGGTTTCATATTTCTTGAGGAACGTCACGCCGCCCTGTATGCTTTTAAAGTTAGAGAGCATATCACGCTGAAATATGATTATATAAGCTGGTATGCCGATCACAATGATGATCAGGACTGCAAATTTCAGTATTGTAAGCAGCTTTTTCAGCCTTTTGCTTCTGATGTTTTTCTCTTCTTCCGGATCATTTGATCTGGTTTTGGTTTTCATAAATTCAATAATCCCTTTTCGTATAATCTGTTAACCGACTTGAGAACACCAAATTTTGAGTGTTCGTAAGTAAGTCCACCCTGAAAATATACATTATATGGTTCACGGATCGGAGCGTCTGCACTGAGTTCGATCGATGAGCCCTGAACGAAGGCACCGGCAGCCATGACGACTTCTGATTCGTAGCCTGGCATTGCCCATGGTACAGGTGTCACATAGGAATCGATTGGCGCCGCGGCCTGGATCCCTTCGCAGAAAGCAACGACGGCATCAGCCGAACCGAGGCAGACTGCCTGTATTATATCGCTTCTCTTGTCCCTTGGCTCCGGAAAGACCTTGTACCCAAGGCTTTTGTAGACGGCTCCGCAGAGCATGGCACCTTTAACTGCGCCGTTGACCACCTTAGGAGCCATGAAAATGCCCTGGAGTATGGCACGTGTCTGACCAAAAGTGAGTCCGCATTCGCCGCCGATGCCAGGACACGTCATTCTGTATGAAATCTTTTCTATCAAATCAGCCCTACCGCAGACGTAACCGCCAGACAGCGCCAGACCTCCGCCTGGATTTTTGATCAGTGAGCCAGCCATGACGTCAACGCCGACTTCCGTAGGTTCTTTAATGTCAAGAAATTCTCCGTAGCAGTTGTCTGTCATGCAGACGATGTCAGGATTCAGCTGATGCACGTATTCCGCCCATTTTTCGATTTGGTCTACTGTAATAGATTTACGTGAACTATAGCCAGTTGCGCGCTGTACGCAGACCATTTTGGTCTTTGGACCGATGGCTTTTTTCAGAGCTGGGAAGTCGATACTTCCATCATCTCTGAGTTCCACCTGCTTATAGGTAACGCCCAGTTCCTTGAGGGAACCTTTGCCTTCTCCTCTGATGCCGATGACTTCCTCCAGAGTGTCGTAAGGTCCGCCAGTGCAGTATATAAGCTCGTCGCCAGGCCTAAGGATGCCCATCAGCGTGATTGCCAGAGCATGGGTCCCGTTAACGATCTGCGTTCTGACCAGGGCTGCTTCAGCTCCGAAAATATCCGCATAAACTTTTTCGACGACGGATCTGCCGGCATCATCGTAGCCATAGCCTGTATTCCAGGCGAAATGAGTATCAGATACACGGTTTTTCTGGAAGGCTGCAAGCACCTTGTACTGGTTGTAAGCCATGATATCGTCAAGTTCGGCGAAGGAATCAGCCAGCTTTTTTTCGCAGGCGTCGGTTATTGCAAGGACCTTTCTGTAGATCCCCAGTTTGTTGGTTAGTAATTGTTCAGTGTTGTTCATTTTCTGTATCCTTTTTATTATTTATTTTGATTTCGGTCAGTATGATAGCCGAAAAAATCAGTGCACATCCAATGTATTCTCTGACTGACAGCAGTTCATGATAGTAGATCATGCCAGAAAACAGAGAAAACAGCGATTCGCTGCTTAACAGTATTGTTGCTCTGGACGACTCGACGTATTTCTGCCCGATCATCTGCAGCGTGTAGCCGATGGCACAGATGCCAAGGCCTGCATACAGAATCGGTGCCAATTCATTGATCACGTCCTGCATCGTCGTAGTCTCAAAGATAATGGCGAATATCGCACAGATGCCTCCGGTAAACAGGAACTGCAGCATTGTGAATTTTACAGGTTCCGCCTTCACCGAAAAGTATTCCATCAGGTAAACATATATAGTACAGCTCACGGCTGCAATAAGCATAAGTCCGTCACCAAAGTTCAGGCTTGTCATACCGCCGGTCAGACTCAGCAGATAGAAGCCGATGACTGCCATTACGGCGGCGACCCAGACTCTGTGACTGATCTTGCGCTTAAGGAACAAAACTCCTGCGATAGGCGTCAGTATAACGTAAAGGCTGGTGATAAATCCGGCTTTGCCAACTGTCGTATAAGGCAAGCCGATCTGCTGGGAAGCGACCATGAAGACCAGGTCGACTGCACAGATGAAGCAGCCGATGACCAGCGGCTTTCCGCTGAGACGTTCGGCTTTCTGCTCCGGCGTACTTCTCTTTTCAATTATGAGCATCAAAGGCACCAGCGCCGCGGCTCCCAGCAGGAACCTCAGCGCGCTGAAGGCAAATGGTCCAAGTGAATCCATGCCAGCCTTCTGCGCCACCAATCCGCTGCCATATACAGCAGCAGCCAGTATGAGTATCGCTGCCCCTTTCAGCTCTATTTTTCTGTCCGTTCCTTCTCCCATTCCATATCCTTTACTAGATTTCTCTTAACGTTGCTGTTCTGTTTCGCATATAGCTGTGTTGTGGTGACCTGCTCGTGATCAAGCAGTGCGGCCACATCGTATATAGAGTTTCCTCTGCCAATAAGGCTTGTCGCCGCCGTAGCCCTCAGCTTGTGTGGGCTGTAACCGGCTTTGCGCGATGTATTCAGCGCTATTGACGTATATTTCTTGACAAGCTCCCTAAGCTGTCTTTCTGTCATTCTGCGGCCTTGCAGCGACAGAAAAAGTGCATCTCTGTCAGCTGGCAGTATATTGGCATCTTCTGCCCTTTCATTGTTTATGTAGTCGTCAAGTACCATTGATACAGACTGATTCAGCGGCATGATAGATTCCTTGCCGCGCTTTCGGTATATCTTGAATTCACCGCGGCTGAAGTTGAATGATGACAGATTCAGCTGCTGGAGTTCAGAAAGCCTGAGACCGTAAGTCAGAAAAAGTATCAGTATGGCTTTGTCACGTTTCTTTGTCTTTTCCCAGTAAGAATACTCGTGTTTGGTCAGTCCCGTTCCATCAGAAACGGCGTCCAGCATGATCATCACCTCATCGTCCTGCAAGGCTTTGATTTCGTGTTCGCCGGCCTTTTGGACTCGTATCGGGTCGAAACCTTCAGTGATGTTTTTCGGCATCAGGCCGTCACGATACAGCTCCTTGAAAAAGACCGACAGCGACGACTTCTTGCGTGCCAATGTTTTGTTGCTGTTCTCGTAGTAGTAAGTCTCGCCGTTGAGCTCGACCTTGTATTTGCGGCAGTAGTCAAGGAAATAGTTGATGTCTGTTGCCTTTACCGCCTGAAGTTCTTCGAGTGTTATGTCCTTCGTTTCGGCTGCGCTGGTCAGGTCAGTTTCAGCGATCAGGTAGCTGAAGAAGAATCGTATGTCGTGCAGGTATGCCTGTCTTGTCATCGGCAGCACGTTGCCGCGCAGATAAATGAAGAATCCCTTCAGATATCTGGGCAGTTCAGCCTCGATTTCCTCACATTCCTGATAGATCTCATTTTCTTTTTTGACGATATTGTCAGGTCTGTCGCTTTTATTGTGCGTCTTTATTTCTTTTCCATCCATTTGAAAATATCCTCCTGACAGCTCCTGTCGTCGGCGTAGTCTGAAATGCAGAACCATTTCATATCCTTGTAGCGCCTAAACCACGTCATCTGCCTTTTGGCAAAGTGTCTGGTGTTTTTCTTGATGAGTTCAACCGTTTCTGCAAGCGAACATTCGTTCTGAAGATAAGCGATGACTTCTTTATATCCTATGCCCTTCATAGAAATGTCGTATTCCGTCAGACCCATGTCCATGAGTCCCTTTACTTCGTCTACAAGGCCGGCTTCAATCAGTTTGTCGACTCTCTGGTTGATCCTGTCGTAGAGCTCTGCTCTGTCCCTCGTAAGTCCGATCAAAACAGCTGCGTAATCTTTCGTCGGTTTCAGGTCTCGGGCAAAATCTTTGACTCTGTCCCCTTCTTCCGCCGCTTCCAGTGCTCTTACTACCTTTTTCACGTTGTGAGGGTGTATGCGTGAGGCCGCTTCAGGATCGATAGCCATCAGCTTCTTGTATATGTGTTCGGAACCGTACTTGTCGTATTCCTTGTAAATTGCTTCTCTGGTTCCTTCGTGATCGGGTTCTGCAGCAAAGTCCATATCATAGAGCAGCGAGTTGAGGTAAAGTCCAGTACCGCCGCAAATGACTGGCGTCTTGCCACTGCTGAATATCTCTTCAATGGCAGCCTTGGCCAGTTTCTGATACCTGGCTGCAGAAAACGGCATGGCCGGATCGATCTGATCGACCAGATAGTGCTTCACCTTGGCCTGCTCTTCAGGCGTAGGCTTGGCGCTGCCGATATTCATGTACTTATAAAGCTGCATGGAATCACATGATACGATCTCACCGCCGGCATGCAGTGCGATCTCAATGGCATATTCAGTTTTTCCAACGGCTGTCGGGCCGCATACTGCAATTATCTTGCGTTCCATATCTATACTCTCTTGAAAAGTTTTTCTATCTCATACTCCGACAGTTTAACAAAAGTCGGCCTGCCGTGCGGGCAGGAGAAAGGATTGCGGCAGGCAGACAGCTCTTTGATCAAAGCTTCGCATTCCGCAGTGCTCAGGTGGTCGTGGGCTTTGACGGCGCTTTTGCAGGATTTAGTTATCAGTTTGCTGATAACGATTGTATTGTTTAGCTTAGTGTTTTCGTCAACACTGTTGGCAAAGGTCTTGGCAAAGTCTTCTGCCTCGCTAAGGTCCATAAATGTTGGAATCTCACGGATGATATATGTATTGCCGCCAAAAGGCTCAATAACGAAGCCCATGTCGCCCAGAGAATCCGTCCAGGAATACTCATTGTCCGCCAGTTCCAGTGGCACGTCAAATGTTATTGGCGTCAGGATCGGCTGGCTCAGTTTGTTTTCTGACAGATAAGCTCCAACCAGTTTTTCATAGAATATGCGTTCATGGGCAGCATGCTGATCGATCAGATAGAAATTGCCGCTGTCGACAGCAGTGATATATGTGCCGAATATTGAGCCAGTCACATTGAGTCCGCTGAAATCAAAAGGCGCATGTGAAGCGGCATCGATGCTGATCTCTGGTTTTACCTGATCTGAAAGTCTGGATGCTTCTTCCTGCCTCTTGGTTGACAATAACTGTTTTATATTAACTTCTTTTGACTTTTCTTTTTCAACCTGCCTTTGCTCTGGTATCGGCGCTGAATATTGGTCTTGCTTAGGTGAATTGTCATGATCATCAGCAGTCTCAGCGGTTTTATAATCGTTTATAGCAATAGTTTCCTGATTTTCTAGCTTTCTGTCAGGGATATCCTTCATCCTAAAGATGTCAGTTACTTCAGTCACCGCCTGCTTAGTACCCAATGCCGTTTTTACTGCTTCAGAAATAGCGTTCCTGATCAGACTCTCGTCATCAAAGCGCACTTCCCTTTTATTTGGATGTATGTTCACGTCCAGACGTGAAGGGTCAGTAGTAAGAAATAGGAAGGCAATTGGATATCTTCCATCGAACAGCCGTTCGCTGTATCCGTCCATCAGACCTCTTTCCATTACTTTGCTGTCTATGTCTCTGCCGTTGACAAAAAAAATCTGGTTCTTTCTCGTCGGTCTTGTCAGAGACGGCTTGGAAATATAGCCTTCAATCTTCAGGCCAGGCTCCTCGTGAGTCACAGATACCAGACTGGCAAACTCTCTCTGCTTATAAACTGCCAGGATAGCCTGCAGTCTGTCTCCTTTGCCAGTAGTTGAAAACACTGTTTCTCCGTTGTTTATCAGACTGAATCTGATATCAGGAAAAGCTAGTGCTATCTGGCTCATGAAATTGATGATTTTTCCGCTTTCAGTTGAATCTGCTTTGAGAAATTTTTCTCTGGCAGGTGTATTGAAAAACAGATCCGATACGATCATAGTCGTTCCGTCTGGACAGCCGGTGCCCATTTCTGAGACAACCTCGCCGCCATGCAATATCAGTTCCGTGCCAATAGCAGAAGTGGTATCCTTAGTTACAAGCTGCAATCTGGATACTGCTGCTATGGATGCCAGAGCTTCGCCTCTGAATCCAAGGGTCTCTATGCTCATCAAATCTGCTGCATCTGAGATCTTGGAAGTCGCATGGCGCAGGAAAGCAGTCTTGACCTGATCTTTTGGTATGCCGCAGCCATTATCAGTCACGCGCATGTATGATTTGCCGCCCTTCTTTATTTCAACAATAATTGAAGAGGCTCCTGCATCTATTGAGTTTTCAACGAGTTCTTTGATCACCGATATCGGTCCTTCAACTACCTCGCCTGCCGCGATCTTATCTGCGACGTTTTTTTCCAGTACCTTAATCATTTATTTTATCTTTCAATTCCTCCAGAATGTGTATGGCCTGCGACGGTGTAACGTTCATCAGGTCCAGATTTTTCAGCATGTCTATGACAGGATTTGCCTCTGGCATGAAGAATGAAATCTGCTGTTCTTCTTGTTTGTCTTCTTTTACAGATGCCGCCGGAGAACTGTTTAGTTCGTTCAGCCTGCTGCTGCCGCTTTCCAGCTGTCTAAGTTTTTCTTCGGCGTCGTTCAGTAACTTAGTTGGAATTCCTGCAATCTTTGCTACATGGATACCATAGCTTCTGCTGGCAGAGCCGGGAATGATCTTATGCAGGAACACGATGTTGCCGTTGTCATCAGATACCTCTACGTTAAGGTTCTTAACGCCTGCCACTTCATCTTCCAGAACAGTCAGCTCGTGATAATGAGTTGCAAACAGTGTACGTATATGATATTTATCGTTGCACAGATAGTTAACTGCCGCCCATGCTATTGAAAGTCCATCATAGGTGCTTGTACCGCGGCCAATTTCATCCAATATGATGAGACTCCGCTCTTTGGCGCAGTTCAGAATGTAAGCCAGCTCGTTCATCTCCACAAAGAAAGTCGACTGACCCTGAGCCAGATTGTCCGATGCGCCGATCCTTGTGAATATCCTGTCTACAACGCCTATGCGGGCGTATTCACATGGAACAAAGCATCCAGCCTGCGCCATCAGCACGATAAGGGCCGTCTGCCTCATGTATGTAGATTTGCCGGACATATTTGGTCCTGTAATGATCAGCATGCTGGAATCGCTGCCGTTAACGTACGTATCATTAGAGACGAACATGCCTTCACCAGTCATCTGCTCAATGACCGGGTGTCTGCCCTTCTCTATTTCCAGTTCCAGACTTTCGTCAATGACTGGTTTGACATAGCCAAGCCTTGTGCTTACAGCAGCATATGAACAGAGAACATCAAGTCTGGCAATCGCCGATGACGTTTCCTGTATTTCAGCTATGTAGTCCTGTATCTTGAGCCTCAAGTCCGTGAAGAGTTCGTATTCCATCTGGTTGATCTTTGTCTCAGCATTGAGTACCAGATTTTCCATTTCCTTGAGTTCAGGAGTTATGTATCTCTCGTTGTTGACGAGAGTCTGTTTTCTGATGTAATCCTCCGGCACCATGTCTATGTTTGACTTTGTTACATCAATATAATAGCCGAAGACTTTGTTGAAGCCTACCTTGAGGTTTTTGATGCCTGTCCGTTCTCTTTCTTTGCTTTCCAAGCTGGCGATCCACTGTTTGCCGTCTTTGATGGAATACTTAAGGTTGTCAAGCTCTTCAGAATAGCCTTCTTTGATCAGTCCGCCGTCTTTTGTCGTAAAGGGAGGATCCTCATTGACCGCCTTGTCGATGAGATCGAAAACCTCCGTCAGCGGATGAGTTTCACCATCAAGCGACTTAAGCAGTGAAGTTTCTGCGTATGCCAGATTCTCCTTCACTTCCGGAAGAAGTCCTATGGAATTCCTCAGTGCGATCATGTCCTTGCCGTTGGCGTTTCCCGAAGCTATCCTGCCTGTCAGACGCTCAAAATCGTAGACATGTCTCAGCGCTTCGGTAAGATTGTTAAGTATGACTGGCTGATCCGTCAATTCTTCCACCGCGTCTAGACGCTCCTGTATCTCTGCGGCGTTGTTGAGAGGCTCTCTGAGCCACTGTTTTAGCTTTCTGGAGCCCATTGCGGTCTTTGTCTTATCCAGGACCCCAAGAAGTGATCCTGCCGTTTTTTTATCATATAAAGTCTCTGTGATCTCAAGGTTGCGCAGTGTTGCCTTGTCCAGAGACATGTGTTTTCCTATTTCATAATACTGACACCTGGTCAGTTGTTTCAGACTCTGTTTCTGAGTTTCTAGAAGGTATGACAAAAGAGCACCCAGCGAAAGGATACAGTGGTCTCTGCCTGAAAGGCCTATGCCTGTCAGTGAGATAGTGCTGAATTGTCCTTTGATTATGTCTTCGGATGCTTTAGTCTGGTAGAAACCTTCTTCCAGCATGTGTATGTAGCCGCCTGTTGCGGCTTTTATGTCCTCTTCGCCATATTTTTCTGATAAAAATGGGCTTATGAGTATTTCTTTTGGATTTATCTTGACAAGTTCATTGAGAATGTCTTCATATTGCCTTGAATTGCCCGTTTCTTCAGTCGTAAACAGCTCTCCTGTTGAAATGTCGCAGTATGAAAGTGAGATACCGTCTTTATCCATATAGACAGATGCAAGATAGTTGTTTTCATTTTCGTGGAGCATCGTCTGTGAAGTTACGGTGCCAGGGGTCACGATCTGTATGACTTCCCTCTTTACCAGACCTTTTGCCAGAGCAGGATCTTCCATCTGTTCACAAACGGCTACTTTATATCCTTTCTCCACAAGTCTGGCAATGTATGTATCTGCGGAATGAAAAGGAACTCCACACATGGGAGCCCTTTCCTCTTGTCCGCAGTTTTTACCCGTGAGCGTGAGCTCAAGCTCACGCGCCGCGAGTTTAGCATCGTCGTAAAACATCTCATAGAAATCACCAAGTCTGAAGAACAGGATGCAGTCACTATGCTGCTCCTTAATATCCATATACTGCTCCATCATCGGCGAAAGCTTCATAAATGTCATTACTCCTTTTCTATCGGCATATTACCTGACTATTTGCCAAGCTTTTTATTGTATGCATCGAGACCAAGCCTGATCAGCTCAGTTCCTCTCTTCATGTCATGTTTGTTTAAAACATAAGCGATTCTCATTTCGTCTTTGCCAAGACCTGGTGTTGCATAGAATCCTGCAGCAGGTGCAAACATTACTGTTTCGCCGTTGTCTTCGAATTCAGTCAGCAGGAATACCAGGAAATCTTCTACATCGTCTACCGGCAGCTTTGCTGTCAGATAGAATGCTCCGCCTGGCTTCTGGCAAACTACTCCAGGGATCTTAGTCAGTTCTTCATAAACTACGTCTCTTCTTCCGCAGTATTCAGCCTTGACTTCATCATAATATGATGCAGGCATTCTGAACAGTGCAGCTGAACCAACCTGGTCTACTGTTGAAACGCAGAGTCTGCCCTGAGCAATCTTCAGCATTCCGCTCATGAAATCTTTATTCTTGCAGATAGCGAATCCGATTCTTGCTCCGCAAGCTGAATATCTCTTGGATACAGAATCGATGATGATGATCCTGTCAGCATAGTCAGGAAGCATTCCAAAGGAAGCCATCTTTCTGCCGTCATAAACAAACTCTCTGTAAACTTCATCAGCGATTATCCACAGATCATGTTCTTTAGCGATCTCGCAGATAAGATTCATCTCTTCAAGAGTAAGAACAGTACCTGTAGGGTTGCCTGGGTTCAGGCAGCAGATTGCTCTCGTCTTAGGAGTGATGCAAGCTTCGATCTGTGCTCTGTTGGCATAGTGATATCCTTCTTCAGCCTTAGTGGTGATAGGTACTACTTTGCCGCCAGCAGCAGTTGCAAATGTGTGATAGTTTGTGTAGAACGGTTCAGGAATGAGCACTTCTTCTCCTTCATTGAGGATGGTAAGGAATGTCATGTTCAGTGCCTCTGAACCTCCAGTAGTTACCATGATGTCTTCAATGCTGTAATCCATGCCGTAGTTTTTGAAATAATCGCATACGGCTTCACGCAAATCGTTGATTCCGCCTGATTCTGCATATGCGATGACTTTCTTGTCATAGGCTCTGATTGCATCCATGAAGCATGCTGGTGTTTCAACGTCTGGCTGACCGATATTCAGGTGATAAACCTTTTTTCCTTCAGCTTCTGCCTTGAATCCCATTGGATTGAATCTTCTGATCGGTGAGAATTGCATCGATTCAACTTTACTTGATAATTTCATCTCTCTAGGTCTCCTTTTCTCAACTATACTAACTCTCCATGAGAGTCATTGACAACACTCTGTATACAAGATTCATTATAACGCAAATCTTCAGATTTGGAAAGATATAAAAGATATTCAATATTGCCTTTTGCTCCTTTAACAGGTGAAAATGTCAGCCCGTTAGGATATAACCCATTGTCAGCAGCATATGAAATGACGTTGCGTATGACTTCTTCATGTACCTTTACATCTCTGACGATACCCTTCTTGCCAACCTGTTCCCTTCCTGCTTCAAACTGTGGTTTTACCAGGCAGACAAGGCTTCCTGTATCTTTCAGCACTTTTACTGCCACCGGGAAGATGAGTTTCAGCGAAATGAACGAAACGTCAATGCTGATAAAATCTATTGGATCGCTTATGAGATCTGTGTTCAGATATCTTACGTTGCATTTTTCCATATTGACAACGCGGCTGTCGTTGCGTAGTTTCCAGTCAAGCTGGCCGTAGCCAACATCAATGGCATAGACCTTTACCGCACCATTCTGCAGCATGCAGTCGGTAAAGCCTCCGGTAGACGCCCCGATGTCCATGCAGACGCAGTCGTTCAGCTTCAGGTCAAAACTTTCCATGGATTTCTCAAGCTTGAGTCCTCCCCTGCTTACGTATGGACAGTGATCTTCTTTGACGAATATCTCCGCCTCGGTGTTGACCATGTTCCCAGCCTTATCGCTTTTCTGACCGTCTACAAAGACCACGCCGGCCATAATGGCTGCTTTTGCGCGTTCTCTTGACTGATATATTCCTTTTTCAACTAATAGAACGTCAAGCCTTTCCTTCAAGCTTTTCACTTATCCTTTCTGCTACAGATACGGGATCAAGTCCGTATCTTTCATACAATGCTCCTGTATCGCCGTGTTCAATAAACTGATCAGGCCATCCAAGGATCAGCATATCCGATGATCCAATGATTTCAACCAGATTCTCACCGAACCCGCCGGCAATCACGTTGTCTTCCAAGGTCACGATCAGTTTGCCGTCATTTGACAGCATTTCATCCGATATAGGCTTTACTTCAGCTATATCGACAACGCCGACATCATGGCCGTTCTGTCTCAAAATTTCTGCAGCGGCAACGGCAGTTTCAGTCATATTTCCGACTGCAAGTATGTCGGCATCCCTGCCTTCGGAAATCCTGATATTGCCTCCGTCATACTTGCTGTTTACTGATGCGTCAAATTCGCATTTTCCCCGCGGATATCTGATTGCAACAGGTCCATTGAGTGTGAATGCATACTCCAGCATGGCTTCAAGCTGATTTCCGTCTTTAGGTGTCAGAACAGTCATGCCAGGCATAAGCGACAGGTATGACAGGTCAAAAATACCATGATGGGTCTCTCCGTCAGCGCCTACTATACCAGCACGATCGACAGCAAAGACTACCGGCAGTTGCTGTAGGCATACATCTTCCAGAATCTGATCAAAGGCTCTCTGCAGAAAAGAAGAGTAGATAGCCACCAGTGGTTTCATGCCTCCCTTAGCCATTCCCGCGGCAAATGTCACAGCATGGGCTTCTTCAATGCCTACGTCAAAGAACCGCTGAGGAAATCTATCAGCGAATTCGCCAAGGCCAGTAGCGTCACACATTGCTGCGGATACAGCCGTGATTTCCGGGTTTCTGACAGCCAGTCTCACTGCAGTCTTGCCAAGTATGTCTGAGTATGTAATACCGCCTGTTTTCAGCGGTTTTCCAGTTTCTGGGTCAAATGGTCCGATACCATGGAATTTGTTGGGATCGATTTCCGCATTTCTGTATCCTTTGCCTTTCTTGGTTATCACGTGGATCAGCACAGGCCCTTCGATTTTTTCTGAAAGACTGATGATCTCTGTCAGTGCTTTGATGTTGTGTCCGTCAACAGGACCCAGGTATGTGAACCCCAGTTCTTCAAATATCACTCCTTCAGAAAAGATCGCGTACTTGATTCGTTCCTTCGCCTCGCTGATATTGCCTGCGATCTCTCCGCCTATTACTGGAATCTTGTTCAGTCGGTCCTTCACTGTCTTCTTGGCATTGAGATAGCCGTCCGACATGCGCAGCTTGGAAAGATGCTGTGACAGTCCGCCTATGTTCTTTGATATGGACATGCCATTGTCGTTTAGGATGACCGTAACGCTGGACTTTGAAGCACCCAGATTATTGAGTCCTTCGAAAGCCAGGCCTCCTGTCAGTGCGCCGTCGCCAATGACAGCTACTACATGGTAGTCGTCACCTTTGATGTCTCTGGCAGCTGCCAAACCCGCGGCAACAGAGATCGATGTGCTTGAATGTCCCGTATCGAAGCAATCATGCATGCTTTCCTTCGTCTTAGGGAATCCGCTCATTCCGTCCAGCTGACGCAGAGTATCAAAATCTCCAGCCCGTCCAGTAAGGATTTTGTGAACGTATGACTGATGGCCAACGTCCCACACTATCTTGTCTCGCGGGCTGTCGTATACTTTATGAATCGCGATTGTGAGTTCGACTACGCCGAGATTAGAAGCCAGATGGCCGCCAGTCTTTGATACCTTTTCCAGCAGGAAGTCCCTGATGGAATATGACAGCAGATCGAGTTCATCGTCACTCATGGTTTTTAGTTCTTCGGGAAAATTGTACTGTTCTAATTTCTTCATCTTAATTATGAGCACCTCTTGGCAAGTTTCTGTACGAGATCACGGAAAAATTCCGCATTATCATAGTAAGGGGCAATGGCCTCACATGCCTTTTCTGTTAGCTCTTCTAACCTCTTTTCTGATGCCTCAAGGCCGTTGATCGACACGTAAGTCACCTTTTCGTGCTCTGCGTCTTCGCCAGTCTGCTTTCCCAGCTCTTCTACACTGCCTTTGACATCGAGGATGTCATCAGCAATTTGGTAAGCCAAGCCCAGATTCTCTGCGTATTCAGTCATGCGGGTCATCATTTCATCGTCTGCACCGCCAAGGAACAGTCCCGCACGGACTGAAGCTATGATAAGTGCGCCTGTTTTATTTAAATGAATGTACTCCAGCATCTCGTTGGAGCATTTTTTGTGTTCGGATTCAATGTCGGACACCTGTCCTGCCACCATGCCGCGAACGCCGGCACCTTTGGCAATGGCATAGGAAGCCTTGACTCTTTTGATCAGACTGTCCTGGTTGTCAAAATAAAGCAGCATGTCTCTGTTCATGATCTCAAAGGCTGTTGTCAGCAGTCCGTCTCCTGCCAGCGTAGCGATGCCAGGGCCGAATACCTTGTGATTGGTAGGAAGTCCCCTTCTCAGATCATCATCATCCATGGCAGGCAGATCGTCGTGTATCAGCGAATACGTCTGAATGTATTCCATGGCGCAAGCATATGGAAGTGCATGATTGGCCTTGCCGCCTGCGAACTCACATGAAGCCAGCAAAAGCACTGATCTCAGCCTTTTGCCGCCTGCGGTCAGGCTGTATTTCATTGATTCATAAAGTGAACTGCTCTTGGTGTCAATGCTTGGAATGAAATCGAGCAGGTGCTCGTTAACCAAGTTCTTGTAATCATCGTAATTCTCTTTCATCATAAGTCCTCACCTCCGTATGTCCTGATCGACTGTTTGGCATTTTCTATGATGTCGTTGCATACTTTATAATACTTCATGCCTTCTTCGTAGCATTTTATTGCTTCTTCCAGTGAAGTGTCCTGAGCCTTGATTTTTTCAGACATTGTCTTTAGCCCATTCAGGGCTTCTTCAAAATTGTCCTTATTGATTTCTTCCATGATTCTTCTCCGTAATTACGCACCTGGCGCTGCCGTCACTCATTATTAGTGAATAGCTGCCATCAATATCTACATTGTCAACGCTTGCAAGCGCTTTGCCTGTTTCATCTGTTATTATAGAATAGCCTTTGGTCATGATCTTTTGGGGATCGTTAGCCTCCAGACTGAGTCTGCTTCTTTCTATTTCATTCTCAAGTGATGTGATCCTTGCCGTTATCTGGCTGTCTAGTTCGCTCTTCAGATTTCCTGTGAAGAGGCTGAGATACATAAGCTTGTTTGTAAGCTGTACTGTCAGGTTCTCCCTGAATTCATCAAGCCTGTCCATGAGCTGAGCTGTATCCGGAACTGCCATCTGTGCGGCTGCTGTAGGCGTTTCCGCTCTGACGTCGGCGACCATGTCGGCTATAGTATAGTCGATCTCATGACCCACCGCCGATATGATCGGTATCCTTGAAGCATATATCGCTCTTGCCACTGCTTCTTCATTGAAAGCCCACAGATCTGATGCGGAACCTCCGCCGCGTCCTACTATGAGCAGATCTATGTCATCAAATTTGTCATTTATCATGTCAATAGTCTTGGCAATATCTGCTGCTGCGCCGTCACCCTGCACAAGCACAGGAAAGAGTATGACATCGGTCATGTTGTTGCGGCTTCTGAGTATCTTAAGTATGTCCCTGACCGCTGCACCCGTATCTGAGGTGACGATACCGATTTTCTTAGGAAATTCAGGCAGCGGTTTTTTATGTGCCTTGTCGAACAGTCCTTCCTTATTAAGTTTCTGCTTGAGCTTCTCAAAGGCTGCCGCCAGATCTCCAGCACCAGATATTTCAATATCCTTCACGTATAGTGAATATGTACCGTTCTTCTTGAAAACGCTGACAAATCCGGTGATAGTAACTTCCATGCCGTCTTCCAGCTGGTAGCTGAGTTCTCTTACGTAATCTCTTGGCAGAAAGCAGTTGATCCTGCTTTCACTGTCAGCCAGCGTAAAATAAACATGGCCGGTTGAATGGTATTTTACTCCTGAAGTTTCGCCTGCAACCACGACAGAACCTAGAAGTGGATCTGTGCTGATTATTCGCGAAATGTATTCATTTAGCTGTGTTACTGAAACCGGCCTCAGCGCCATATCATCTTACCTCCAAGGTATGCTGTTCCTGCAGCATTGTCTGTTGATAGTGCCGGATCGCCGAAACATATTTTTATGTTTTTCAGCGGCTTGGCATCATTAATGTAATTTCTTATGTAATCGCTGGACGAAACGCCGCCAGCAAAGAGAAACTTGTCAATATCGTATTCTTCAGCAGTCTGCCTAACTGTCTTGACGATCGTTTCCCCTATTCTGTCAAATAGTGCTTTGATCAGTAGATCCCGAGGCATGTCGTCGAGAGAACGCAGCGCGCTGGTTTCAATGCCGGACAGATTGAAATAGCCTTTGATCACTTTGATTGGCGGGAGAACGTCCTTAGGCGCTGGTTCCCTGCAGGCAATGGCGATGCTGTCCATCTCAGCGCCGGCCGGAAAATCCATGCCCGATGCTACGCCGAGCCTGTCGATGAGCTGTCCGAAGGCAATATCTTTGGTACCGCCAATGATGCTGATGCTGCCATGGTCAACCAGAAGAGCCTCTGTTGTGCCGCCTGAGAAATGAAAGGAAATGAACCTCTCTGCTTTAGCCATAGGCGAATTGTGGCGTACTGCTTCAATGTGGCCTTCCTGGTGGGAGAACTTATAGCATGGTACGTTTATAGCAGCTGCAATCATTTCCGCAGCCGAAACACCGGCATTAAAGACCGGCATGTATGATCCCTCAACGGGCCTTGGCCTTGAAGAAACTGCCACACAGCATGGAACCGAAGTGCCTATTTGCTGAAATAGCTCAGTTATGAGGTCTGGCAGATTATTCACATGCTGAAAAAGAGCGACGGATTGTCTAAGCCCCCTTTCGCCCTTTTTTACATCAAGATATTTCTGCAGATTACAGACAATGCAGCCATCACTATCAACAGCCGCGACAGATGTCTTGTAGTTGCTCGTATCTATACCTAAAGCGACTGATCCAGCCATTTATTGCCTGTCCTTTTCCTTGATTATGTTACCCAGTATCGCATTTACGTATGACGGAGAATCTTCTGTTCCGTAACGTTTAGCCAATTCTACCGCTTCATTGACGGAAACGGCATCCGGGATATCTGGAATATAGAGGATCTCACATATAGCAAGCCTCAATACGGCCAGATCTGTTTTCGGTATCCTCTCAATAGTCCAGTTGCGGCTGTGGCTGCTGATAAGACTGTCAATCTCCGTTCTCTTATTGCATACCAGTGAAAACAATGTTTCACAGTAGTCTTTCTGTGTCTTCAGGCTGATATCCTGGAAACATTCACCCATCCAGTCTATATTGAAGTTATTGCATATATCCATTTGATAGAACTTCTGCATCATAAACTCTCTGGCTTCTTTTCTGGTCATTTTAGTTATTCCTCTCCGGGGCGCAAACGCCCTGCACATGTATGTTTACATCTTTGATTTCATTACCCGTCAGTACGCTGATTTCTCTGATCACGACTTCCTGTACTTCCCAGGCAAGCTGCGGGATCTGCGTCAGATAGTCTACAAAGATATAGACATCGACAACGAGTCCATCGTCTGCTCTGGTAATTTTGATGCCGCGGCTGCTGAAACTCTGAACCAGATGATTCACACCTTCTATCCGGGAAACCGCGCTTGCAGTGCTGACGATGACAAGATCATCTGATATCTGCAATGTTCCTATATCTGCGCCTGTTGCTGGAGCCATTTTCGTTTCCCCCTCATCTAGTATGGATATGCACCCCGCTGTCACTTCGTTTAGGCGGGGCATGTTCCCCGCCGTCACTTATTGGTGCGGGGAACATCTGGCTTCAATATTAAGGCCGAGCGGAGCTCGCAGAGAGCTCGCTCATTGCAGGCGTAGCGAAGGCCTGCAAGTGAAGCCAGGAGCTTCAGCTCGGCCAGGTTTCAGTATGAAATCATAACCTAAACTGAAACCTGGGCATGTTCCCCGCCGTCATTCGTTGGTGCGGGGAACATCTGGCTTCAATTTAAGGCCGAGCGGAGCTCGCAGAGAGCTCGCTCATTGCAGGCGTAGCGAAGGCCTGCAAGTGAAGCCAGGAGCTTCAGCTCGGCCAGGTTTCAGTATGAGATCATAACCTAAACTGAAACCTGGGCATGTTCCCCGCCGTCATTCGTTGGTGCGGGGAACATCTGGCTTCAATTATAACATTTTATTATTATGTTTTCAATCATCATCGGCTTCATCAGCCTTATCGTTGTTTTCATCATCTTCTGGCGGCTCAATGTGTATCTTTACCTTTTCGATACGGCGTTCTTTGACTGAAATAATTGTAAATATCAGATTCTTATAGGCGATCTCTCGCTTTTCATTGCCTTCCTCAGGTATTTCACCAAGCATATCAATTATCAGACCGCCGATGGTTTCACTGTTTTCAGATTCCAGGTCGACACCCAATTCTTCATTGATATCGTCCAAAGCTACGTTTCCATCAACATAATAATTGTTATCGTCAATCTTCTTTATTACATGCTCTTCCTGATCGTATTCATCGTCTATATCACCTACGATTTCCTCAACGATATCTTCCATAGTGACTATACCGCTGAATCCTCCATACTCGTCAATGAGCACAGCAATATGCTGCTTTTCTCTCTGAAGTTCGAAAAACAGTCCATCAATGTTCTTTGTATCAGGTACAAAATATGGTTTCCTCAGTATCGAACGTATGTCAACCTTGTCAAATCCTGCTTCTTTTGCCTTGATCAGGTAGTCCTTGATATGTAATATGCCTATAATATTGTCTTGGTCATCTTCGCACACTGGAATCCTGGAATATCTCAGTTCCATGAGCTGATCCATATATTCTTCAGGCGGATCGCTTATGTCAATAAGGAAAACATCCGTTCTCGGTGTCATTATCTCATAGGCCAGCTCGTCGTCAAAGGCAAAGATGCTGTTGATCATGTTCTTGCCTTCTTCTTTGATTTCGCCGCTTTCCTGCCCTACTTCCAGCATTTCCATAACCTGATCTTCTGAGAAGCCTTCCTCGTCGACCTTGGTGCTCTGTCTGAACATCAGCAGGAATATGTCTGCAATCACATTAAGGATCAGCACCAGCGGCGTCAGAATTATGACCATGAACTTCTGTATACCGCTGAATGACAAGGCAAATTTCATGCTGTGATGCTGCGCCAGTTTTCTAGGAAACAGTTCTCCCAGAGCGGCAGCCACCGCAAAATAAACTGCCAGACAGATAAAGTCGTTGTATGGTAACTGTGTTGTAAAGTAAATGCCTGATATCAGAAATACGTAATTCAGTATTCTGTTTGAATATCTGTATTTGAAAGGCTGATCCAGCAGTTTATAAAGCCTTTCGGCAGATTTGTTTTTATGTTCAGATGCAAGGGTCTTAACCTTGCTTCTGCTTACTGTATTAAGTGCTGTGTCGCAGGTTACAACTATACCATTCAGCATTATCAAAACTGCAATCAATAAGATACACAACGGTATGTTACTGGGGTCTGACAACATCAAAAATCACTCTCCTTGTTATTATAATATGTTCTATTTTTCTTTACGCAGTATATAATCTTTCTTTACAATACCATCCATCTTGATTTTCAGCATCTGCTGAGGATGCGGTGCCGAATCTAATGGACGCCCTGTCAGAGCGTCGTACATCTCGCTGAGAGTCTGAGTAAAGTAGCATGTCTCTGGTCCGAAAATCTCGATTTCATCGCCTACAGACATCTTGTTTCTCTGTTCAACGAGAGCATATCCGCTTTCTTCATCATAATCTTTTACAACGCCGATGAAAGAATAATCACGAGTGTAAGCACTCGTCAGATAGTTCTGATCAGTGTTGTCTGGCTTATGGAAGTAGAATCCCGTAGTAAACTCTCTGTGGCTGGCCTTCTTCAATTCAGTCATCCATTCAGGATCGAACCTGTAGTTTTCAGGATCAGCGTAATATGCATCGATGGCCATCCTGTAAGCGTGTACAACTGTAGCCACATAAAAAACGCTTTTCATTCTGCCTTCTATCTTAGCCGATGATATCCCCGCTTCTGCAAGATCCGGTATATGTTCGATCAGGCACAGGTCTCTAGAATTCAGAATATATGTTCCCCTGTCGTCTTCTTCCACCGGATAATATTCTCCAGGCCTCTTTTCCTCCACCAAAGAGTATTTCCAGCGGCACGGGTGAGCGCACATTCCGCGGTTGGCATCTCTTTCGATCATAAAATTGCTCAGCAGGCATCTTCCCGAATAAGAAATGCACATGGCACCATGAACAAAAGACTCAAGTTCAACGTCTGCCGGTATCTCTTGTCTTATCGTTCTGATCTCCTCCAGAGTCAGTTCTCTGGCCAGTACCAGGCGTTTTATACCCATTCGGCTCCAGTATCTGCCTGTCTGATAGTTGGTCATATTAGCCTGAGTGCTGAGATGTAGTTCCGCATCAGGGATAACTTCCCTGATGATGTCCATGACTCCCGGATCAGAAACCAGGAAAGCATCAATGCCAAGATCTTTGATATCTCCGATATATGCCCGTAAAGGTTCAATATCCTCATTGTGCGCAAAGATATTGACAGTCAGATAGCATCTGGCATTATGGCTGTGGGCAAATTCAATACCCTCTTTCATCTCTTCGATTGACAGGTTTCCTGCTCCTGCCCTCAGGCTGAAAAGCTGTCCGCCAAAATAGACAGCATCAGCCCCGTATGTTATGGCTGTTTTCAGTTTCTCAAGGTCACCGGCCGGAGCCAGCAGTTCCATTTTTTTCATCAGTCTCCTCTGAATATTGAAATAGCAACGCCGTCTCCTACGCTTAACAGCGAAGTCGAAAGATATTCAGCGCTGAAAATATATTCCACATATTCTCTCATTTTCTTTATATTTGTCTTATGTTTTCCCGACGGATCATACTCGTCTGACACCGTCGACCCGCGCTGCAGTACGTTGTCCGAAACTATCAAAGCTCCTTCTGCGCATACATCAAGGGCAGCGTCAAGAAAGCGTCTGTAGTGGCTTTTTGCGGCGTCAATAAACACCATATCGAAGCCAGTGATGCCTTCATCCCTTAGTTTTTCCGTCTGCTCCTGCCCATCGCCAAACAGGACACGAACTCTGTCTTCTAAGCCTAATGAGGCAATGTTGCCTCTTGCTATTTGGGTCAGCGTTTCGTCCCGCTCAATAGTATATACCCTGACATCTGGCAGTTTAGCAGCAAAGTAGCTGGAAGAATAGCCGATAGCCGTTCCTATTTCCAGTATCTTAGCTGGCTTCTTCAGTTCCAGCAGACTTCCTAGCAGCATTTCCGTATCCTTAAGGATGATCGGCACATGCTGGGATTCACCAGATTCCCTTAGCTGGCGAAGTTCTTCATTAAGTGGGCGGTAATATCCATCAATATATTCAGTTATCTGGTCGTTAGTAATATTCATCTGCTCTCCAAGTCCTCTGACAGTCCGTTAACGCGGACATTAGTCATTAGTACCACTGATTCTCGCTGACTGCCTTCTGATGCTCGGCATAGGTCTTGGAATAGATGACCTTGCCGTCTTTTGTTGCAAAGAAATAGTAATAGTCACTATGTTCGTAATTTGCGCATGCCTTCATCGTTGCAGCAGACGGATTGGAAACTGGTCCAATCGGAAGTCCGGTATTCAGATAAGTGTTATATCCTGATTTTACCTTTAAATCAGTTAATGAAACATTGACGGTCTTCTTGCCTAGTGCGTAGAGTACCGTAATGTCACTCTGCATATTCATGCCCTTATTTAGTCTGTTGATGAATACGCCGGCGATCTTTGGTTTGTCTTTATCAAAGAGCGACTCGTTTTCTACGACTGAAGCAAAGGTCACAAATTCAAAAGGCGTCATGTTCATAGAACTGATTTCAGACTTCAGCGGCGTCAGCTGACTGTTTGTCACATCGAGTATCTGTTCCGTTACACTTTCAATTGAAGGATCCTTGCCGGTCACGTAATATGTTTCCGGATACAGGAACCCCTCAAGCGGGCATTTCAGCCCATTCTTAAGAATGTCATCAGACAAGAACCAGTATTTGCTCATCAGCTGGTTCAGGTATTCCTTATTGCTCCATTTGCTTATTATTGTTGATTTTTTGATGTTCAGCGCCTTACTGATAGATTCTGCTGCGGCATCATAAGTTGAACCTTCAATGATAGTGAACTTGGTCTTCACGATATACTTGAAAGTACCGTTTTCTATAATGTTCAGCATCTGCGGCAGAGACATCGTCTTATTCAGAAGATAGGTGTTTGCCTGCAGATTGGATGGCGCAGCCAGCCTGACATATAGCTTGGCACATGCTGCATTTCTGATCAGTCCTGCCTTGTCAAGGGCGCTAATGATGTCATAGGCACCGCTTCCGCTGGCGATATCAACAGTAATTGTCTTATCATCAGTGGAAGATACAGCTGTCAGCTCATGCTTATAAAAGCCGAAAAGTCCTGCTGCAATAACTGCTATTAGGATCAGTATGATCACAAGCAGCTTAGTCTTGCTTTTACTCTTATTCATCGTAACTCCGGCATATTGCCTAATATTCACAAAGGGGACGCATAACACGTCCCTTTTGATCTTACTGAATTAAGTTATTACTTGGACCTGCCAAGATACTCTCCTGATCTTGTATCGATCTGGATTTTTTCTCCGGTTTCGATAAAGATAGGAACCTGGATCACCGTTCCAGTTTCTACAGTAGCAGCCTTGGTTACGTTAGTAGCAGTATCGCCCTTAACACCTGGCTCAGTATCTACAACGGTAAGGTCTACGAAGTTCGGTGCGTCAACCTGGAAAGGTGCGCCCTTGAAGAACTTGATAGTAGCTTCATCGTTTTCTCTTAGATACTTGATTGCCTCTTCTACCTGGTCGTAACTGATAGGAATCTGCTCATATGTCTCTGTATCCATGAAGTAATAAAGGTCTCCATCATTATACAGATACTGCATCTGTTTAGTCTCAATCATTGCGTTCTCAAACTTGTCGTTAGGGTTGAACGCATCTTCTCTGATGGCGCCAGTAAGTATGTTCTTATACTTAGTCCTTACAAATGCTGCTCCCTTGCCTGGTTTTACATGCTGGAAGTCTATAACTACATTTGGCTCGCCATTCAGTTCGAAAGTAATACCTTTTCTGAAATCACCTGCACTAATCATTTTTCTGTTCTCGCTTTCTTATAAATAAAATCATAATTTAACTTACTCATATGTTGACTATATTATATCAACTTTGCATTGGATTGCCAATACCCATTACTTCACCCAGTATCTGATAAACATCGTTCATCATCAGTGAAAATCTCATCTGGGCCTGCATATACTGTGCAGCCATCGGGTCACGCATGATGATCTGATAGAGTTCCTGGATCTGAGCTGTAAGCTCAGCACTGTCCGCTTCTCCCATCATCTGCTTTGCCTGCATGGCAAACTGCTTTCCCTGAAAATCCTTGATCATCTGTGAGAGTTCCTCGTTCTGATCTATGATTTTCTGAAGCTGATCATACTGTTTGAACTCTTCTGATTCTTTGATTGCCTCAGCGAGTCCGTGGGCCTGGTCGTATACGTTCATTTCGTCCTCCTTCTCGTGGTAATTAATAGTTTTGCGAAATTCTTTCCGCTCTGCTATACATCAAGGAAAATCGGCAGAATGATAGGACTTCTCTTAGTCTTCCTGAATATATATCTGCGAAGTTCCTCTCTGAGGTTGTTTTTGATCGTGTTCCAGTCGCGGTTTCTGCCGTCGAGGCTGTCAAGCAGTGACTGCAGTGCGACTTCCTTGGCTTCATTGATAATGTCTTCGTTTTCTCTGACATAAACAAAACCTCTGGAAACTATTTCTGGTCCTGAAACGATAATGCCGTCCTGCCTGTTGATGGCGGCCACGACGATAATCAGTCCGGATTCTGACAGGAGCTTCCTGTCCTTCAGAACGATGTTTCCAACATCGCCGATGCCTAATCCGTCGACAAGTATGTCTTCAGCGCTGACGATATTCTTGAATTTTACTGCCTTATGCTTGTCTACGGAAAGCTGATCTCCGTTAGCCAGAATAAAGATATTCTCTGGCTTTTCTCCAAGCTGTTCGGCGAGCTGTGCATGTCTGACAAGATGTCTGTATTCACCATGTACCGGCATAAAGAACTTAGGCTTAATGATTGAATGTATCAGTTTCAGTTCTTCCTGGCATGCATGGCCAGATACGTGTATGTCTGCAATGTCATTGTAAATTACATTGACTTCTTTTTCATAAAGTTTATTTACTACGTTTGAGACGGTCTTTTCATTGCCAGGTACTGGCGTCGATGAAAGGATGACCGTGTCGCCCTTCTTTAGTTTTACGTTTCGGTGCTCATTGTTGGCCATCCTGGTAAGAGCTGACATTGGTTCGCCCTGGCTGCCCGTAGTAACTATCAGCAGTTCCTTGTCTGGAATATTCTTAGTCTTGTTGAGCTCAACATATGTGCCTGCCGGTATCTTCAGATACCCGAGGTCTGTTGCCAGAGCCACGACGTTTTCCATTGATCTTCCTGAAACCGCAACTTTTCTGCCATACTTGGCGGCAAGTTCAACGATTTTCTGTACTCTGTGTACGTTGGATGAGAAAGTAGCAATGATTATTCTTCCATCTACTTCCCTGAATATCCCGTCAAGAGTCTGCCCTACTACCTTTTCAGAAGGCGTAAAACCCGGTCTCAGCACGTTGGTGCTGTCGCAGAGCATTATGTCTACGCCGCGTCTGCCGACTTCAGCGTATTTCGCAAGGTCGATCGGTTCGCCGTCTATTGGCGTATAGTCGATCTTAAAGTCTCCTGTATGGAACAAAGTCGCCGCTGGGGTTTGAATGTACAGGCAAATGGCATCAGCAATAGAATGTGTAGTTCTGATAGTTTCAATCTTGAAATCACCAAGAGTGATCTTATCTCCTGCTTTGATCGTATGCAGATCTCCATGTATGCCGTGTTCTTTCAGCTTGTTTTCAATGAGCCCAAGGGTAAGTCTGGTTCCATAGATTGGAACGTTTATCTTCTTAAGAAGATAAGGCACGCCTCCGATATGGTCCTCATGTCCGTGAGTTATGACCATGCCAACTACTTTGCTGGCGTTGCTCACAACATAACTGAAATCAGGTATTACCACATCGATCCCGTACATTTCATCTTCTGGGAACGACATTCCGCAGTCGATGAGCAGTATCTGGTCCTTATATTCAAGGATTGTGAAGTTCTTTCCTATTTCGTTAAGTCCTCCAATTGGAATGACCTTCAGGTTGTCAGCTCTCTTTGGTACCGGTTTTACAGCAGGTATCTTTTTAGCTGACTGTTTCTGTTTGTTGTTGAAGTGCTTCTTTGGTTCCAGCTGAAGATCAGGTGTCTTCAGCGGTGCCACTGCCTTTTTTGATTTGTTCCCCTGCTTCGCCGGTCTTGACGGCTTGTCAGTATTTCTTGCAGTGTGTCTGACTTCGTTCTGTTTCACTGCAGCAGCCTTGGACTGGTTCTTTACCGCATTGGCGGTATGGCCCGATGGCTTTGATGTGTAATCTCTCATAAATCTCCTCTATTTTACAACTATATTTACAAGTTTATCAGGGATCGCGATTACCTTTACTACATTTTTGCCTTCAGTCAGAGCCTTAACACTATCATCTGCCATAACGGCTTTTTCCAACTCTTCTTTGCCTAGACCACTGTCCATATTCAGTTTATCCTTAAGTTTACCATTGATCTGTATAACTATTTCAACTGTGTCCTTAACCAGTGCATCTTCATCATAGCCTGGCCAGCTCACTTCAGTAAGTGATTCTGAATGGCCAAGTCCTTCCCACATTTCTTCGCATATGTGCGGCGTGAATGGTGAGAGCACTGTAACTACGGTGTCTATGGCCTTCTTCATGAAAGCCTGATTCGCGTCCTTTGTTTCCTTGTATTTGTACAATTCATTGACAAGCTCCATTATTGAACTTATCGCGGTGTTGAAACTGAACCTTCCGCCTACGTCTTCTGTGACTTTTTTGATCGTGCTGTTGAGTACGAAGTTCAGGCTCTTGTCAGCTTCTGTTTTGATTTCATAATTATCGTCAGCCCCGCCCGTATAGCTGGTGCTGAAATCATAGACAAGTCTGTATACCCTGTTGAGGAATCTGTAGCTGCCTTCAACACCGGTATCTGACCAGTCAAGTTCTCTTTCCGGAGGTGCTGCAAACAGTATAAACAGTCTGGCAGTATCTGCTCCGTATTTTTCCATGATCTCCTCCGGGCTTACAACATTGCCTATGGATTTGCTCATTTTCTTGCCGTCCTTATTTACCATGCCCTGTGTAAGCAGGTTCTGGAACGGTTCTTCGTCTTTTACGAGGCCCAGATCATAGAGGGCCATCTGGAAGAATCTCGCATACATAAGATGGAGTATTGCATGTTCAACTCCTCCAATGTACTGATCGACATTCATCCAGTAATCGACTTTCTTTTTGTCGAATACTTCTTTATCATTTTTAGAATCACAATATCTCAGGAAGTACCATGAAGAATCAAGGAATGTATCCATGGTATCCATTTCTCTCCTGGCCTTCTTTCCGCAGCGAGGACAGCTGCATTCAGCGAAAGTCTTGGAAGTGGTAAGAGGTGATTCACCCTTACCTGTAAATTCTACGTCTGTAGGCAGCATTACTGGAAGATTTTCTTCCTTTTCAGGTACCCATCCGCAGTCATCGCAGTAAATCATCGGGATCGGAGTTCCCCAGTATCTCTGTCTGGAGATCAGCCAGTCACGAAGCTTGTAGTTGATAGTTTTCTTGCCTATGCCTTCATTGTCCAACCATTCGATCATTGCGCCAATGGCTTCCCTGTTGTTCATGCCATCAAATTTTCCTGAATTGATCATAGTGCCTTCTGCTGCAAAAGCTGCAGTCAGATTGTTAACATCGATTTCCGGATCATCTGAATCTACTACAGGGATAATGTCCAGATCAAACTTCTTGGCAAAGTCAAAGTCTCTCTGGTCGTGAGCAGGTACTGCCATGATAGCGCCTGTTCCATATCCCATGAGTACATAATCTGAAATGAAAATCGGAACGACCTTATTATTGACAGGATTTACTGCATATCTGCCGATAAAAACGCCGGTCTTTTCGTTAGTTGTTGAAGTCCTCTCAATATCATTCATGTGCTGGACTTTGTCCAGATACTCCATTACCGGCTTTTCATATTCTGTTCCTTTTACCAGATCAAGAACATATGGGTGCTCTGGAGCCATTACCATGTATGTTACGCCAAACAGCGTATCTGCACGTGTGGTGAATACCTTCATTACTTTATCGGTATCCTGTATCTTGAAATCTATTTCTGCACCGACAGACTTGCCGATCCAGTTCTTCTGCATGATCTTTACTTTGTTAGGCCATCCTGGAAGTGTATCAAGGTTGTCGAGCAGTCTTTCTGCGTAATCAGTAATCTTGAAATACCACTGTGAAAGGTTCTTTTTGCCTACTGGCGTCTTGCATCTTTCGCAGCAGCCTTCAACTACCTGCTCATTTGCAAGCACCGTCTGGCAGCTAGGACACCAGTTTACCTGACTTTCTTTCTTATATGCCAGTCCCTGATTGAAGAACTGGATAAAGATCCACTGCATCCATCTATAATAGTCAGGACTGCATGTCTGGACTTCTCTGTCCCAATCATATGAAAGTCCCAGCTGCTTCAGCTGATTTTCCATTTCGTGGATGTTATCCCATGTCCATTTGTCAGGTGCAACACCGTGCTTGATGGCAGCGTTTTCCGCCGGCAGTCCGAAAGAATCGAATCCCATTGGATGAAGAACATTAAAACCTTCCATTTTCTTGGATCTGGCTACTACGTCACCGATTGAATAGTTTCTTACATGTCCCATGTGGAGTTTGCCTGATGGATAAGGGAACATCTCAAGTACGTAGTATTTCTTCTTGCTGTCGTCCTCAACAGTCTTGAAGCACTGATCCTTTTCCCATCTGTCCTGCCATTTTTTCTCAATTACCTTATAGTTGTATTTCTCTTCCATTTGATTACTACTCCTCTATATCCAGAAAGCTGCAGTCGCCCCACACCTTTTCTATATTATACTTGTCTCTCATTTCCTTAGTGAATACATTTACGACCACGTCTCCGAAATCCATGAGCACCCAGCCTGAGTTCTGTTTTCCTTCGATGCTCTTGGCTAATACGTCATGCTGTGCATAGATATCTTCAACATCATCAACAAGTGCGTTGACCTGTCTTTCAGAACTTCCTGTGGCAATTACCAGGTAATCTGCGAAAGATGATTTTTCGGCAATGTCGATAACAATTACGTCGATGGCTTTTTTGCTATCTAGTGTTTTTGCAGCAAGTAATGCTAATTCTTTGTTTTCCATCTATAAATCTCCTCTGGTTTCTTTTTCCTTTTCAAAATACTCTTTTGCCTGCAGAGTGTCTTCATCCAGATACTTGCCCTGGCTTCTGACATAATCAATAGTCCTTGAAAGAGACATAAGGCAGGCATCATCAAGATCGATCTCCGCCTCTTTCCGCAGGTCGTCAACTCCTGGATAATCCCTGCTTGGCTCGATTGCATCGGCTATGTAGATTATCTTTTCCAGTTTTGACATTCCTTTGCGTCCCGTGGTGTGATAACTCACCGCGTTAATTATGTCTTCATCGCTTATGCCGTAGTCACGCTTCATAATGATGGCCGCTATCTTGCTGTGAACGAGATTAGCATTATCATAGTATTTTTTGTCCAGTCCAAGATGAGTGACATAATAGTTCAATACGTCAACTGGCACTCCCCTGAACATGTCATGGAACAGTGCCGCAACTTCAGCTTTTTCAACATTTTCTCCATATTTTTCTGCCAAGTGCATTGCAGTCTGCCTGACTCCTTCAGTATGCACTCTCCTCTTTTCCGAGAAGTTCTTTTCAATGTAGCTATTTATAGAGTCCGTGTTCATAGATATACCTTTCAATGCAGTCAGGCACAAGCCCTGTTATGCTCCCGCCTGACTTTATAATATTCTTTATTTCTGTAGAGGAGATGTCGACCCTGTCATTGGTCATCAGTCTGACTTCAGTTCCATAGCGGTCACCATAGTAATCCACTCTGTCCAAAGTTTCCTCTTCTTTATAGCCTGGTCTGCTGCCAACGATGAACTGAAATTCACGAAGCAGCCGTTTTCCTTTATACCAGGTTTCCATGGAAAGCAGAGAATCCGTTCCTATTATAAAAAACAGTTTCACATCATCCCCATAGGAATTTTTCAGCAATGTAAGCGTGTCATAGGTATACGATACCCTTTCGCTTTCAGCTTCAATCACGGAAACCGAAAAGCCTGGGTTTTCTGAAGCGACCAGCCGCAGCATTTCAACACGCTGCTCTTCATTAGTGACCTTCTTGCCGAGTTTGAACGGCGATATTCTCGCCGGCATCAAAATCATTTCTGACAGATCATATTCATCTTTTGCCGCCCTGGCTATCGACAGGTGTCCGTTGTGAAACGGATCAAAAGTCCCGCCGAGTATTCCGATTTCTCTCATTGTCTTATTCCTGCGTCTTAGCTATGCTGATTCCAAGTTCCTCAAGCTGCTGTTCATCAACAAGGTTAGGTGCGTCGCTGACCATGCACTGAGCGCTGGCATTCTTAGGAAATGCCATTACTTCTCTGATGCTCTGTTCGCCAGCAAGCAGCATTACAAGTCTGTCAAGCCCGTAAGCCAGTCCTCCGTGCGGAGGTGTCCCATACTTGAATGCCTCCAGCAGGAAGCCGAACTTTCTCTGGCTCTCCTCATCTGAAATGCCTAATATCTTGAACATCTTAGCCTGCAGTTCTCTGTCATGTATTCTTATGCTTCCGCCGCCTGCTTCAACGCCGTTGAGAACGATGTCGTAAGCATCAGCTTTGACCTTTAACGGGTCTGTATCGAGCATTGGAATGTCTTCATCTTTTGGATGAGTGAACGGATGGTGCATAGCCTTCAGTCCGCCTGTTTCCTCGTCTTCTTCAAACATTGGGAAGTCTACGACCCAGAGCAGATTGAACTGTTTGTCGTCTAATAGTCCCAAGATGCCGGCAATGTGCCTTCTCAGGAATCCAAGAGTATCCAGTACGATCTTCTGCTTGTCAGCTGCTATCAGTATCAGGTCGTTGACGCCGGCTCCAAATACGTCGGCGATCTTTCTCAGCTGATCCTGATCAAAGAACTTGCTGACGGAGGATTTGATCTCATCCTGCTCTACTCTGATCCACACGATGCCCTTAGCACCGAAATGCTTTGCTCTTTCTGTTAGCTTGTCGATATCCTTGCGGCTGAATTTATCAGAAGCATTGTCTATGCAGATTCCTCTGATGTCTCCGCCATTAGCAATGGCATCAGCAAAAACCTTGAATTCAGTTCCTGCAACTGCCTCTTTAACTGATTTAAGCTCAAAGCCAAACCTGGTGTCTGGCTTATCGGATCCATATCTTTCCATTGCCTCGTCATAAGGTATCCTCGGCAGTGGTATCTCAATGTCGATGTCCATGACTTCTTTGAAAAGTCTCTTCAGATACCCTTCCTGAATAGCAATGACATCGTCTACGTCAACAAATGACATTTCCATATCTATCTGCGTAAATTCAGGCTGTCTGTCTGCTCTCAGATCCTCATCACGGAAGCATTTGGCGATCTGGATATATCTGTCTGTGCCGCCTACCATCAGTAGCTGCTTGAACAGCTGTGGTGACTGAGGCAGAGCATAGAACTGTCCCTGGCTCACCCTGCTTGGAACCAAATAGTCTCTGGCACCTTCAGGAGTTGATCTTACTAGCATCGGAGTTTCCACTTCGGTGAAGTTCTGCTCATCGAAGTAATCTCTCGTAACTTTGACGATCTTATGTCTGAAGGTAAGATTTCTCTGCATCTTCTGCTTTCTGAGGTCCAGATATCTATACTTCAGTCTAAGATTTTCATCTACGTTATCGTCATCTTTGATATAAATAGGAGGAGTTTCCGCCGCTGAATAAAGGACCAGATCACTGGCCAGCACTTCTATTTCTCCAGTAGGGATGTTAGGGTTCTTGGAAGATCTCTCTCTTACAGTACCCTTGACGCCGACTACATATTCACCTCTTAGACTCTCCGCCAGCTCAAAAATTTCCTTTGGAATAGTATCATCAAAGGTGATCTGCACGATTCCAGTCTTATCTCTCAAGTCCACAAAGATCAGGCCGCCCAGACTTCTCTGCTTAGAAACCCAGCCGTTGAGCACTACTTCACTGCCAACGTCTGATGCCCTCAATGTTCCGCACATTGATGTTCTCTTAAATAATTCTGCCATAATAAAACGTTCTCCTATTTTTCTGATAAAACTTTGATCAGGTCCTCTACCTTGACCTGTTTCTGATCTGACGTAGCCATTTCTTTCACGGATACGACACCTTCAGCCAGTTCATTGTCGCCAATGACGATGGTGTACTTTGCATTCAGTCTGTCTGCATACTTGAACTGTCCCTTGATGTTTCTCTGCAGCGTATCCATCTCAGCTTTGACGCCAGCCAGCCTCAGCTGTCTGATCAGCTTGAGTCCGAAGGCTGTTGCCGCATCGCCCATTACGGCAATGAAAGCGTCAACTGGTTCCGGCTCCGGTATCTCGTAGCCGCACGCGTCCATAAGCATAAGAAGCCTTTCAATTCCAAGACCAAAGCCTACGCCCGGCGTTGATGGTCCGCCAACCTCTTCGATCAGGTTGTCGTATCTGCCGCCTCCGCATACAGTACCCTGAGCGCCGATCTTGGTAGTTACAAATTCAAATGCTGTCTTTGTATAGTAATCCAGTCCTCTTACGATTCTTGGATCGATAACGTATTCAATCCCCATTGCGTCAAGATCCTTCTGCACGTCTTCAAAAGCTTTTTTGCAGTCGTCGCAGAGGAAGTCTATCATCATTGGAGCGTCCTTTACGATCTCCTGGCATATCTCTGACTTGCAGTCTATGATCCTCATCGGGTTAGTCTCATACCTGCTCTTGCATGTGTCGCAGAGTTCATCATATCTTGGCTTCAGATATTCGCGCAGAGCTTCTCTGTGTTTCTTCCTGCAATTCGGACAGCCAACGCTGTTTATCCTCAGCTCAATGTCAGTAATGCCCATTTCCTTTAGGAAATCGTGTCCTAAGCAGATAACGTCTGCATCTGCCAGCATACTTGATGTTCCGAAGATCTCAATACCAAACTGGTGGAATTCTCTAAGACGGCCCGACTGCGGCTTCTCATATCTGTAGCAAGGCGTAACGTAATATAACTTCGTCGGCTGAACTTCTGCATACTGCTTGTGTTCAACGAAGGCTCTTACTGCAGGAGAAGTACCTTCCGGCTTCAGCGTTATGCTTCTGTTGCCGTGATCGTTGAAAGTGTACATTTCCTTCTGTACTATATCCGTGGTGTCTCCCACTCCTCTTGTGAAAAGCTCAGTGTGCTCGAAAACCGGTGTCCTGATTTCTTTGAAACCAAATCTGTCACATATCTCTGCAAATTTCTTTTCGACGTAGTGCCATTTATAGACCTGCGACGGCATGATGTCTTTGGTGCCCTTAGGTGCATTGGTTAGCATAGCCATATGTTTTTACCTCCTAAATAAACCTTTCTCTTTTCTATCAAGCATCTCGTCAATACGACCGATGTATTCCTGGTAATTAGTCACGTTCGGCACCCTTTCAAGCCTGTCCTCCTCAGGATAATAGACCTTGGTCATGCCTCCCGCACCAAGGGCGACGATTGTCTGATGGTCGTCCATGATCCGTATATTATAGATGCATTCTTTACCTTTTCTGCAGTATCCCGTGTTTTCATAGGCACCTGCCATGTGCTTCTGCCTGTAGAGATAATATGGGATGTAATCTGCTGCTGCAAGCTTGCTGCCTGCTATATCAAGCATTTCCGAAACGGCTGCTGCCTGTTTGTAGTGGAAATCGCTGTCGATATCTTTTAATTTTGATGCCCGTTTCACAGCCAGTGAATGGACAGTAATATTGTCCGGACTGAGTCCGATAACTTTATTTAACGTATCTGCAAAGTCTTCAGGCGTTTCATCCGGCAGCCCTGCGATTATATCAGCGTTGATGCTGTCAAATCCCATAGCTTCAGCTATTTCAAATGCCTTTACAATGTCTCCCGGCGTATGCTTCCTGCCGATGAGTTCCATGGTACGTTCTTTCATAGACTGAGGATTGATGCTTATTCTTCCAACCCCCGCATCTTTCAATGCCCTTAGTTTCTCTTCGCTGATTGTATCCGGCCTTCCGGCTTCAACGGTGAACTCTCTTACCTTAGACATATCAAAACTCCGGCGTATCGCCTCCGTCATTTCGGTTAGCTGGCCGGCGTTCAAAGTCGTAGGTGTTCCCCCTCCGATGTATATTGTTTCCGGACTAATGCCCGTTTCTTTCATTCTTCTGCCGCAGTATTCGATTTCTTTATGAAGTGCGGTCATGTACCGGGCAATCTCACTTTCTCCAACCTGATTGGAAGCAAACGAACAGTAAACGCACCTTGTTGGGCAGAACGGTATACCGATGTAAATGCCTGCGGTATCAGCTTTAGGGCGTCCTGCAGTCTGTCTCTGGTATTCCAGAATATCCATTATGAGATGTGACTTTTCAGCATTGAGATAATAATGATTTTCCAGCCGCTTAAGCGTTTCATCTTTGCTGCCGGTCTCATCAAAGATCTCGCCGCAGAGTTTCACCGGACGCACACCTGTAAGAATGCCCCATTCCGGATTTAGTCCTGTGATTTCTGATAGTTTGTCATATATCTGCTGTTTGATCAAATCCTTATCCTGATAATTCTCAGAATTGAAGGTGATGTCGGCCTGGTTCATGTCTTCATCCGCCATGATTTCATACTCCTCAGGACGGAGAAAAACCTTGATAAGTTCATCGAGCAGATATTTTTTTTCAAAGTTCGGTATTCTGATTCTATACAAAAGGATTGTTCTCCTTTTCATAACCTATAGTCGTTTCACCCATATGACCTGTCAGCACTACCGTATCGTCAGGCAGCGTGAAGAGACGTTCTTTGATAGAGGTGATGATTGCGTTGAAATCTCCGCCGTAAAAATCCGTACGGCCGATGGAAGCACGAAACAGCGTATCGCCGCTGAAAACAAAACCGTCGGTGATGATGCACATCCCGCCCTTTGTATGGCCTGGCGTATGAACAAATGTAAGTTCCGTACTGCCAACAGTCAGCTTGTCGTTGTCATTGACGTAGATGTCTGCATCTACTGTGACCTTGCGTCCAGCCAGCTCCAAAGAGGAATTGAGCTCCCAGTCGCTGAGCATTTCTTTTTCATCTATATATGCTACCACCTTGGCAGACGGATAAACTTCTTTAAACTTATCAACACCGCCAATATGGTCGCAATGTCCATGTGTGAGTATAATGTACTGGATATCAACGCCCTCTTCGTCAGCTTTTGCTTTCAGAGCGGCGCTGTAATCACCGGGATCAACTATGAATCCCTTCTTAGTTTCATCAAAAGCCAGATATGTATTTGCCTGTATCATTCCTGTAGGATATCTGTAAACCTGCACGTTGTTCTCCATTCAATATATATAGTGTTAACTGATTTTTCAGCAGTATCTAAACTGCAGTAATACTTATGACTTGGCTCTGTAAACATTGAAAACGCCTTGGACATTTCTCAAAGTACGTAAAACCTTCTGCATCTGCTGTGTACTTGAAATTGACAGCGTAAGTGTTATGTTAACCGAACCGTCCTTTGCTTCTTTAGCGTTGACGCCTGAAATATGCACGTCCATATCCTCACAGACCTTGGAAATGTCTGAAAACAGACCTTTCCTGTCGTTGCTCAAAATGACTATATCTGCATTATATGACTTGCCAACTTTCAGGTCTTCCCATTCTACTTCAATAAATCTCGCTTTTTCTGATTCAGGCAGCGAGGTTACATTGGAGCAGTCAGCCCTATGGACCGTGATTCCTCTGCCTTTAGTGATGAATCCTACGATTTCATCACCTGGAACCGGGTTGCAGCATCTGGCAACTCTAATCATAAGATTATCAGCGCCTTTTACGATTATGCCAGGATTCTCTCTCTTCTTTCTGTCCTGCTGCTGTTTGTCTTTAGAGCTGCTGACAGCTGCAGTGATTTCAAGTTCGTCCTTCTTTTTCTGTTCTGTCTGCTTATCGTCGTTATAATAACTGAACAGATAGTTGGCATATTTGCTTAGTACGGCCCCGCCCTTGCTTATCTGAGTATAAACTTCGTCCATGGTGGCTATATTCATATCCTTCATGGCTTTGTTCAGATAGTTGGCTTTGCCTACTACCTGCGGGTCATATCCCTTTTTCTTTATGAATTTATCCAGAGCGTCTTTGCCCCTGGCAACGTCGTCTGGTTTGCTTTCTTTTTTAAGCCACTGCCTGATCTTGGTCCTTGCAGTGGAGCTTTTTGCTATCTTCAGCCAGTCCTGACTTGGACCGCTTGAATTTGCCGACGTAACGATTTCTACGATATCGCCGTTATTAAGTGTATGGTCTATGGTGACCATCTTGCCGTTGACCTTTGCTCCAACACATTTGCAGCCTACAGCTGTATGTATTTTAAAAGCGAAGTCAAGTGGCGTTGATCCTGCAGGAAGATCTATTACCTCACCTTTAGGAGTAAAAACAAAAACCTGACTGGAAAACAGATCCATCTTCAGGGTTTCCATAAATTCCTTAGGGTCATTCATCTCCTGCTGCCATTCAAGGGTCTGCCTTAGCCATGCAAGTTTCATGTCTTCATTGTTCTGCTTGCCTGACTGGTCCCCTTCTTTGTATTTCCAGTGTGCCGCAATACCATATTCAGCGACTCTATGCATTTCATAAGTTCTTATCTGTATTTCAAATGGTTCGCCATTGTCTCCCAGTACCGTCGTATGAAGTGACTGATACATGTTTGGTTTAGGCATGGCAATATAGTCCTTGAATCTGCCAGGTATTGGCTTCCACATAGTGTGGACCTGTCCGAGTACGGCATAGCAGTCTCTGACATTCTCAACAATGACTCTGACTGCAGTCAGGTCAAATATTTCGTCGATCTGCTTCTGCTGAAGGACCATTTTCTTGTAGACGCTGTATAAATGTTTGGACCTGCCCATAATATCATAGTGAAGGTTCATCTGATCCAATGCTTCTCTTATCTCGTCTATTACTTTATTTATGAACTGCTCCCGCTGTTCTTTCTTTTCGCTGACTTCAATCAGCAGTGTTTCATATTCTTTTGGATGCAGATACTTGAGAGCTATGTCTTCCAGCTCGAATTTGACTGCGTAGATACCCAGTCTGCTTGCAAGCGGTGCATAAATATCCAAGGTCTCCCTGGATTTCTCAATCTGCTTTTCAGGTGACTGGTATTCAAGTGTGCGCATATTGTGCAGCCTGTCTGCCAGTTTGATTATCAGAACTCTGATGTCCTTGGACATAGCCAGAAACATCTTTCTGAGATTTTCAGCCTGAGCTTCTTCTTTAGTATCAAACTTGATAGCACCAAGTTTAGTAACACCGTCAACCAGAAGAGCAATTTCCTCGCCGAAATCGGCGGTTAGCTGCTCTCTGGTGTATTCAGTGTCTTCAACGACGTCATGCAAAAGCCCGCCAACCAGGGTGGCGTCATCCATGCCGAGACCGGCAAGGATGATCGCAACCGCTATTGGATGGATAAGGTATGGCTCTCCGCTTTTTCTAAGCTGCCCGCTATGCAGCTCTTTGGCTTTGTCATATGCCTTACCGATCAGGTCAGCGCTGTAATTCTTATTGATATTAAGTATTTCTTCTAAAAATCTGGCTCTTGTTTCCATGTGGTCGTTTAGCTCCTGTTTCTCAGGTATACCGTTTATTTATTTTTTCTTTTTCTTTCCGCCTGACTTTTTCTTGCCCTGTCCGGATTTTGATTTCTTGCTGCCTCCCGCATTAGCATTTGATGCTTTCTGTGCGTTAAGGTCATTGTGCTTAGGTTCTTCTGCTACAGTCTCATCAGCTTCAGCAGCTGCTTCGCCAGCAGCGATCTGCTTAGGTTCAGCCTTCTTCTTAGCTGTCTTAGTCTGCTGTGCCGTCAGATACTTGGACTTGTCGTCCTCGTTTCTAGCGAACTGATACAGCAGCGGACTGCATAAGCAAATTGAAGAATATGTACCAGTGATGATACCTACCATCAAAGGCAGTACAAATTCTCTGATAGAACTTGATACCATGATATACAGAGGGACCATACTGACCAATGTAGTCAGTGAAGTCATGATCGATCTGTTCAGTGTCTGGTTGATTGAAAGATCCAAGATATTTATCAGAGGTTCTTTCCTTATCAGATGCCTGTTCTCTCTTATTCGGTCGAATATTACGATGGTATCGTTAATCGAATATCCGACTACAGTGAGTACGGCAGCGATAAGCGGATTGTTTACTGTGATTCTGAAGATCGCGTAGAACGACAGTACTACCAGTACGTCGTGGAGTATGCCTGCAATTGACGATACTCCGTATTTCCACGACTTGAATCTGAATATTATATATATCAGCATACCAAGTGCGGCTATGAGGACGGCTTTAACTGCGTTGTTCCTCAATTCCTTTCCGATCGTAGGACCGAAAGTTTCTGATGCAAGAATGTCATCACTAGTTGTGCCATATTTAGCCCCAATTGTGTCGATGACCTTGGCCCTTGCGTCTGCATTGAGGAATTTGGTTGTTTTGATTATGATTTGATCTTTATTATTTCCGGCAAGTACTATGGAAGGGTTAAGATCATACTTTGAAATGGTCTTTTGTACTTCGGTTACGCTAACGGTCTTGCCCATATCAAGCTGTATCATTGTACCGCCGGTGAAATCGATTCCGTAATTGAATCCTCTGATTCCAGCCGTTGCAATACCAGCGATAATAACGACAGCACTTATTGTATAGAATATCTTTCTTGATTCTATGAACTTGAACTGTTTCTTAACAAATAATTTAGGAGTACCGTCTTCATGGACACCAAAGTACTTGTTCTTAGCAAGCTTCTCGCTGTTTGCAGCAAGTCCAACGAATATCTGAGTGATCACTACAGCAGTGAAGATACTTACGATGATACTTATCATCAATGTAAGAGCAAATCCTCTGACTGTCGTTGATCCTACTTCGTAAAGAACTACAGTAGCGATCAACGTTGTGATCTGCGAGTCAAGTACAGTCACTAGTGCATGCTTGAATCCCTGATCGACCGCTACACGTATCGACTTGCCGGCACATATCTCATCCTTGATCCTTGCGAATATGATTACGTTTGCATCTACTGCCATACCAATACCAACGATGATGCCGGCAATGCCTGGCAGCGAAAGTACGGCGCCAAGTCCCGCCATTGACCAAAGTACGATAAGTACATAGAGCAGCAGTGCGATGTCTGCAAATAGACCAAGTATACTGTACATGAAGATCATGAGTGCGAATATCAGCAGCAGGCCGATGAAACCTGCGACGACGCTCTTATTCAGTGCATTGACACCTATAGTTGCTGTCTGTACTGAAGAAGTTACTTCGTGAAGTGAAACTGGAAGTGCGCCTCCTCTGATCAGTGCTGCAGTTGTTGATGCCTCTTCTTTGCTGAATCCGCCATTGCTGGTGATCTCGCAGTCAGTGCTGTCAATAGTCTGTGCAACTGTTGGAGCGGTTACCATATCATCATCAAGCATGATAACGATGGAATTGTTTGAAGCTCCGCTGATAGTTGACGTAACCTGTCCTGATGATGCCTTAGTTGTTGCATCTGCGAACTTCTTAGCACCATTTGCGGTGAATGTAAGATTGATCTTATATCCGCCGTTCTCACTGTCTGTGTCGATAGTTGCAGTCTTGACATCTTTTCCTGTCAGGACTTCAGTACCATCTGCCAGTTCGAACTTCAGTTTTGCGGTCTGTCCGATCTTATCGATGGCTTCCTGGGCGTCTTTAACGCCTGGCATCTCAATTCTCAGACGATTGGTTCCTTCTAGAGAAACCGTGGCTTCTGAAATACCCATCTGGTTAACACGATTGTTCATGACTTCACGTGTCTGTTCCATTAACTGTTTCAGCTCGGCACCTGATTTGTTAGTGTCGGCTTCCATGACGACGTAAACGCCGCCGTTGATGTCCAGTCCGAATTTCATTGCATCCTTGATTGATGATAATGAACCGATGCCAAATATGGTTACATACCATCCAAACAAGACTACGATGATTACAAGACTGGCTAAAGCTTTTCTTAGATTAGAATTCATTTGTCCTCTCATCCTCTCAATAGTCACATATTTGCCTATAATTCCGGCATTTTAGTTTACTCTTTATTTTACTACTTTTTCCAAAGTGTATCAAGGAAAAAGTAGGATAAAATGTATACAAATAGAAAAAAACCCCTTATTCAGGGGTTTCATATTTTATAATTATTCAGTTTTCTCTTCAGCAACTTCAGGTTCTTCTGCCTTTTCCTCGACCTTTTCCTCAGGCTTATCTTCTTTGATTTCCTTCTCGGTCTTCTTCAGTCTCTTAGGCATGCCCTTTTTAGGTTCATCTTCTTCAACTTCTTCCTTAACGGCGCTCTTCTTAGGAGCTGCCTTGGCGTTGACTACTGATGAAACAGACCATCTCATTACCTCGAATTTAACCTTGTCTGCACCAACCTGTATGATAAGAGTATCATCTTTAGTCTTAACGATCTTGCCGCAGATGCCGCCGATGGTTACTATCTCGTCTCCTACCTGAAGGCTGTTTCTCATATCGTTCACAGTCTTTTCTTTTTTCTTCTGTGGTCTGATCAACAGGAAATACATTGCGAAAATGAATATTACCAGAATCAGTACCTGCATCATTACATTGCTACTCATATCTTCCTCCTGGACAAATTATATTTAATTTATTTACTAACTCATTGGTGCCGGCGATGGGGGTCGAACCCATACGGTGTTGCCACCACAGGATTTTGAATCCTGCACGTCTGCCAATTCCATCACGCCGGCGTAATGAAACATAAAAAAATGGTGCGGCTGACTGGACTCGAACCAGCACGGTTGCCCACACGCCCCTCAAGCGTGCGCGTCTGCCATTCCGCCACAGCCGCACAGTATCAAAACACCATTTTCTTATTCCTAATCAGAACCTGACGCGCTATCTGAATACGTATCGCTTTCATTGTCCGCGGTACGGGCTTTCTGCCATTTCCATGATCCGCATCCTCTGTATATGTCAAAGTACGTAGGAACCGTTTCACTTTCGAACTTGTCGACAGTGATAAACGAATACGTCTTATAGCACAGACAGTAATAAGGAAGTTCATCTGTCAGAATCGTCTTAAGTTGTTCGTAGGCTTTCTTCTCGGCTCCGACAGAAATCGATGTCTCTAACGTGTCTGCCAATTTTTCAGCCCGAGAATTATTATAACTCAAATAGTTGTTCTTAGCAAGCAATTTTCTCAAATCAAACTTTTTATCGAACTGATATCCGCCAATACAGAGATCAAAATCCCCATTTTTCAACGCTGATACGTAACTGCTATAAGATAATTTTTTTATTATTATCTGAAATCCTTCTTCTTCCAAGGCGTCTGATACGCTCTGGGCGGTATCGACCCTGCTGCTGTCATCTGAATTCACGATCAGCGTAAGCTTAAGTTTATCACCTGTATTTGTATCTTCCAAAACGCCGTCTCCATTAGAATCGTAAAATCCTGCCTTCTCCAGACGTTTTATGGCATCACTCTGATTGATAGGATATGCGTCTCCCTTGTTCTCAGTTCCCAGAAAACCAGGAAAATAAATAGAATCAGCCGAAACTCCCTTTCCGCCGTAATTGTCCCTAATGATCTGATCAGTATCTAATGATTCAGCTATTGCCACGCGTACGGTATTTTCAGCAAGAAACTTGTTCTTGAAGTTGAAACCAAGATATTCCATTCTGTTGGAACTTATTTCCGTATCCTTCAGGTTCTTGTCTTCTGCATCAGCGTCAGCACCGCTGGCTCTGCTGACATAGGCGGTTATATAATCCATGGTCATCAGACCAGTTACTTTAGACTTCATTGGAACGACTCTAAATACCACACTGTTTGCTGCCTTATTCCCGTAATATCTGGAATTAGGAATCAGTTTAAGATATCTGGTGCTGTCATATGAGCTGTATTTGTACTGGCCGCTGCCAGTATCCATGGCAGCGCTGTCTGCAGAATATGAACTGCTGCTTACTATCGGGAAAACCAGATTGTCAAGTGCAGCGTCAGACGGGTCTGCAAACTTAATAGTAAGGCTGTAGGTGCCAGTCACATCGGCAGAGTCAATTTTGTTCGCATATTCATAATATGGTGATGAACTGCCTATTGAATTGATTTCGTGTATTGTGTACCTGACATCTTCAGCAGTAAGGTGGCTTCCGTCACTGAATCTGGCATTGCTGCGCAGTACTATGCTGACACTGCCTTCTGATGCATTAGTATCATATGACTTAACAAGGTCTTTAACAAGACCCATGTTTGCGTTTACTTTGAAAAGACTGCTGTAAACCAGCTGCGAAATATAATATACGTCGCTGTCCTGCGAAGACAGCGGATTTAGTGAATTTACCGGATCCATGGCAAAATAAACAGTACTCATGTCAACGTAGCTGACATCTGTTGCGCTTTCCGTTACCGGCGCCGCTTTTCCCTTTACAATAAGCGTAGTTGCCAGCACACCGGCAGCAATTATCACCACAATAATGATCGGCACGATGTGTTCGTGCAGAAAATCGAAAGCATCTATGAATTTTTCACTTGTTTTCCTGCCATTTTGCATATTTCTCTAAAAGCCCGCAGATCTCAATAAAGAGTTCTTCCTTTCCCCTTGAATTATCTATCAGTTCCTTAGAACGCTGTTTCTTTTCATCCTGACTCATCTGATTGGCTATGCGCTCTTCCACCTGTTCACGAGTAGCGCCGTCACGTGCCATTACCCTCTTGATCCTGACTTCATCGTCTGCCGTGACCAGCCATACCATATCAGTAAGCCTGTCTGCACCCGTTTCATACAGAAGCGGTGCATCGACGAATATTATATCATATGTGCCTGCATCCCGCAAATCAGAAACTTGTTTTTTTATCTTATCAAAAACAACACTTGTCGTTATTTCCTCCAGCAGTTTCTTTTTTTCAGCGTTACCGAAAACTATGGAGGCCAGCTTTTTTCTGTCCAAACTGCCATCGGCAAGGATCACTCCGCTGCCAAACCTCTTCTCTATTTCCTGAAGTACCGGGCTGCCCTTTGCTGTAAGACCGCGAGCCATTTCATCAGCGTCTATCACCGGATAACCCTGCATTTTAAGGAATCCGGAAACGGTTGATTTCCCTGCTCCAATTCCTCCTGTAAGTCCAATCACTAACATAGATTTTGCATCATCCTTCTTTGTTTACTCTATTTCAAGTCGTACCAGCTGTCCGCCGTATTCAGATCGCACTCAAGTTTCACGCTGAGATCCATAGCTTCTTCCATGTTTCTCACCAGAAGTTCACTGACTGCATCTATTTCATCGCGGCTGGTCAGAATGATAAGTTCGTCATGTATCTGCAGCACCAGTCTGGACTTGTAATTTTTCTCCTTAAGTTCATGATAAACCCTTATCATGGCGATCTTGATCACATCGGCAGCGCTTCCCTGTATCGGGCTGTTCATTGCCAGCCTTTCACCCAGCTGTCTTACCATGTAATTTGACGAATTGATCTCGTTGATATATCTCTTGCGTCCCAGTATGGTCCTAGTATAGCCATTAGCTTTGCAGCCGGCAACCTGACCGTCCATAAACGTCTTTACAGCCTGATGTTTTTCAAAGTATTCAGCTATGTAACTCTCTGCCTGTTTTCTGGAAATGTGCAGTTCCTCTGCAAGTCCGAATCCGCTCATGCCATAGATGACGCCGAAATTCACGGCCTTGGCCCTGCTTCTGTCAAGCGGTGTGACTTTGTCGTAATCCAGTTCAAACACTCTTGCAGCCGTTGCTCTGTGAATGTCGTCACCGCGTTCAAATGAAGCAATCAGATTCTCATCCCCTGACATATGTGCCAATATCCTAAGTTCTATCTGACTATAGTCGGCGCCTACCAGCGTGCAGCCTTCATCAGCAACAAAAGCCTTACGCAGCTGTCTGCCCAGCGGATACCTTACAGGAATGTTCTGCAGATTAGGCTCAGTACAGCTGATCCTGCCAGTCGCCGCCACAGTCTGCTGGAAATGTGCCCTGATTTTGCCGTCCTGACTGATCAGCGGCTTAAGTCCCTCGACGTAAGTGCTGTTCAGCTTGGAAAGCGTACGATATGAAAGGATAAGTTCGATTATTGGACTCTTATCCTTCAGTTTCTCCAGTACTTCAGCACTGGTGCTGTAACCTCTTTTAGTCTTTTTACCAGATGGAAGGCCCATTTTTTCGAAAAGCACTTCGCCCAGCTGCTGAGTGGAATTGATATTGAATTCAGTGCCGGACATCTCGTATATAGACTGTTCAGTCTTGCTTATTTCTTCCTTGAGCACAACGCCCAGCGATTCCAGTGTGTCCTTGTTTACGCTGAAACCATCGCATTCCATTGAAGCCAAAACTTCAATAAGAGGAAATTCAACGTTATAGCAGACCTTCTCCAGCTCACCATCCTCGATTTCCTTCTTCTGCATCTTTCTGACCCTGTTTGCTGCCACACACCAGTCAAAGCCATAGTCGGAGTATTTCTGCTCATTGTTTCCCAGCAGATCCATCTGTCCAGTTTCTTCGCCAAACTCTTTCTCGCTTTTTATCTCAATGTGAAGTTTTTCCAATGCCAGCGTCTTCAGACTGTAGTCCGATTTATTTGAATCCAGTACATACTGGGCTATCTCCGTGTCGAATGCCGTTGAAAAATCAGTAAGGCCATATCTCATCAGGCTATAGCAGTCCCTGATCAGACCATGTCCGCAGATGCTGAACTCTTTCTCATTCATCAAAGCTGTGAACGCTCGCACCTGTTCTTCGTCATCAAAGCTGACATAGAGATACTGTTCGCCGCATAGCAGTGCTGCGCCAGTGACAATAGGCATGCTGACATGATTTCCATCGCTGAACACTTTGATAGTGACATCTGCTCCGTCGCTGAAATTGTCAACATCAGCAACAGAACCGGTCTTTCTGACGTACTCGATTTTATCTTCTTCGGTGTCCGTCTGGCTGTCCGCTGCGGCAATATCACCGATATGCAGTTTCTTAAGAAAGCTGTTGAACTCAAGTTTGACGTAGATGTCGACCAGCGTCTTATAATCAGGCTCTTCAGCCTCCATTTCGTCTATAGTGAATTCTATTGGCACGAATCTGTTTATCTCCGCCAGCCTTCTGCTCATTGCCGCAAGCTGAGCGTTTTCCTCAACCTTTGCTCTGAGCTTGGCATTGGCGATCTGATCTGTGTTTGCCAGCAGGTTGGCTACAGAGCCAAACTGTTCCAGCAGTTTGATACCCGTCTTCTCTCCTACTCCTGGGATGCCTGGCAGATTGTCGGAGGAATCGCCCATCAGCCCCTTAAGATCGATGAACTGCTCCGGCGTCAAACTGTATCTTTCGATCATTTTTTCTCTGTCATAGAGATCGAAATCCGTTATGCCCTTACGGGTGATCAGCACCTTAGTCACGTCTGTCGCCAGCTGCAGAGCGTCTTTGTCACCAGTGATTATCAAAGGCTCCAGCCCCTCTTCTTCTGCAACACGTGCAACGGTTCCAATTATATCGTCGGCCTCAAAACCGTCTATTTCAAGATTTTTTATCTTCATGGCGTTCAGGATATCCTTCATCAGAGGCATCTCCATCGCCAGTTCCGGCGGCATGGCTTTCCTGCCTGCCTTATATCCGTCATATTCCTCGTGTCTGAAGGTCGGCGCCTTTCTGTCCCAGGCTACAGCCATGTATTCAGGCGAATAGTCGCTTTCTATTTTATTCAGCATGTTTATAAAGCCGTAGATTCCCTGAGTGTATATGCCCTCTTTAGTGATCATCGGCCGCTGCATTGCGTAATAAGCCCTATTGATAAGGCTGTTTCCATCTATGATTACGATTCTTTTTCCCATTTTGAATTCCTCTTTCTTTTTACTACCCTCAAGTATAATTCATGGTGGGATTTTTTACAAGAACAGAAAAGCCGCCGTCAGGTTTTTCACCATGGCGGCGGCTGATATTTATCACATTGTCAGAAGCATGTCTCCTGGCTTGATCCAGTTCTTCTTTCTCATGAATTCGGAAACCAGAAGGCTTATTGCAGCCGGCAGGATGAAGTGCATCAGCAGTATCTCTATGGCAACTGTCGGAGTAGACATAGTCTGCGACATCGTCTGCCATGCCATGATCTGACCTACAAGACCTGATGTTCCCATGCCTGAACCAGTCGGATTGCTTTCCATGCCGAGAACTGCGCTGGCAATTGGTCCAAGAACTGCACTCGACACGATAGCGGGTATCCATATCTGCGGATGTCTCACGATATTCGGTACCTGTATCATTGATGTTCCAATACCCTGAGCAATTAGGCCGCCGAACCCGTTTTCACGGTAGCTCGCTACAGCGAATCCAACCATGTTGCAGCAGCAGCCAATTGTTGCCGCTCCAGCAGCCAATCCCGTGATGCCCATGGATATGCCGATGGCGGCGGAGCTTATCGGCAGAGTCAGAATCATTCCCATAAGTACTGAAATTGCAATGCCTCCAATTATTGGATGCAGCGAAACATTGATGTTTACTAGTTCTCCCAGCCAATACATGAAAGCAGAGATCGGAGGGCCTACGATCAGTCCCGTAATTGCGCCTGAAATTATGGAAACTGCCGGTGTAACGATGATATCCACCTTTGTCTTGCCGGAAACAAGAGTTCCCAGTTCGATTGCCACCATTGCTGCAACAAATGCTCCCAGAGGTTCTCCTGGACGGCCTGCGGTAAATTCCGTCATAGTCAGCACTGCTGGAAATGCACCTATCATGCCTGCTGTCGCGGCTGAAATAGTCACCAGCGGGCTTGACTTGAACTTGGCTGCAACGCCAACGCCGATGCCTGCGCCGGTGATCGTCTTAGCGAAACTTGCTATGGCGACAATATATGCCCCTGCCTGTCCTCCGATCAATACGCCAATCTGGCCTATGATCGTTCCGATTATCAGAGTCGCAAACAGGCCAAGCGCCATTCCGCTCAGACCGTCTATAAAAATATGCGACATAACTTTTTTAAATTTTGACATGTGTCTTCTCCTTTTGCCTTAATAAAACAATAAACCAAAAGTTAGTATAACATATGTCAAGACACATGACAAGAACGAATATATGACAGTAATGATTTTCTACAGAAAAAAGCCGCCATAATGGCGGCGTATGATTTTACTTATTACTTAATTAAAGACTTTGCATTCTTCAATCCGTATGCCGGTTCTGCAGAAAGTGCGGCATTTTCAATAGCCTTAGATATCTGCTCCGTAGCTATTACTGCTGCAGCATCGAAGTTTACTTCGACTTCGCCTGTTGCCATAACGAAGATCGTATCTCCGTCAGCCGTTGAATGCACTGGTTTTATTGCCCTGGCATAACCGTCGTGGGCGATGGATGCCAGCTTGGTGCACTGAGCCTTCGTCAGCCTGGCATTGGTTATAATGCAGCTGATCGTGGTGTTTCCAGAGAAAACGCTGAACTGGCGGTCTACATCTTCTTTGATCACATCTGACGTTGAAGCAAGGGAATTACCGTCTTCGGACAAAAGTCCAGCGATCTGTCTCCCCTGTCCGTCAAACACGTCTCCCAAAGCATTCAGTGCAGTGACAGCACCGATTTTCAGTGCTCCGGCTTCTGCTGCCGATGCGCCCTGTCCGCTCTTCATCATGCGCTCAGGTCCTCTGTATTTTCCGACTGTCGCCCCTGTTCCAGCTCCGTGGTTTCCAAGAGAAAATATTCCTGAGAACGCGGCTTCGCAGGCTTTGATGCCCATGTCGCGGTCCGGTCTGATGTCGGCTCTGCCAACGTGAAGATCAAAAAGTGAAGCTCCGCAGACGATCGGCACTACGCCGCATCCTACATCAAAGCCCACGTTTTTGTCTTCAAGAAAGTCCATGACGCCGCATGACGCCTCTAGGCCATAAGCGCTGCCTCCGGAGAGAACTACTGCATTTATCTGCTGCACCATGTTCTCCGGCTTCAGCAGATCAGTTTCTCTGGTTGCAGGCCCGCCGCCTCTGACATCAACACCAGCTGCAGCACCCTTCTCGCAGATTATGACTGTAACGCCTGTTGCAGCTTCTTTGTTCTCTGCTGTACCTAAACGAAAACCTTCGATTTCAGATATGTCTATTGCTTTCAAAAAATCACCTTCTCTTTTGCTTATGAGATTGCCTGGGCGGCAACTATTAGAGCTATTATGACGCCGACGACGCCTTCTCCTCCCAAAACGCCGGAAGCAATGATCTGTCCGGTGGCTTCTTTTTCTTCCATGCCCGGCTTTACCTTGTCAACGATGAATCTAAGGGCACCGCCAATGAAGGCAGTTGCAGACAGATAGAATGGCAGGTAAATGCCAAGTCCCAAAGTCATGACCGGGAAGTTGAGGCAGTACAGAACGGCAGCCACGATCAGGCCGATCCAGAATGACAGCGGATTGGATATTCCTCCAACCATAGCTGCTACTGCGTGGGACTGTGCGGCAGCAAAGGTGCCGTCACTGAAAGATCCAGCTCCGTAAGCTTTGATCAGGAATGAGAATACGAATACGGATACTACTGCGCCGATTATGCCGCCTATAGCCTCGGCTATCCACTGTGCTTTAGGGTCAGTGTGCATGATATACCCAGCCTTGAAGTCGTTCATGCAGTCGCCTACGAGTCCGCAGGCAACAGCCACGATTGCAGCAACGTAGAAGGCTTCTGTTCCGTCAATTGAAGTCACGGCTTTTGCTGCCAGCAGGAAGATGATGCCGAATATTTCCATCGGGTTTATTCCTGATTGTCCAACACACTGAGATGACATAGATGTTGCCAGCCATACGCCAATAATGGTTATTAAAGAAGCGACAACGCCCATGTGGCAGACTGTTGCAAACAATGCTGCAATTCCTGCCAGTGCAAAAGGTGCCCATCTCATGCCGATAATGGAGTCTCCTATCATGTCCTTGCTGAACATTGCACCAAAGATGTCTTTAGCCTTAGGTATGATGCCTTTTATGAGTATGCCGACGCCGGTGCCGACCATCATGCCAATGCCTAACGACTGCTTGACATTAGTCGCAGTTGCAGCATCAAAAAAGCCAAAGTGCTGGCCACCGATGAGTATGCCGAAGTCGCCGATCAAGGCTCCGAGGAACCATACGCCTATGAAAACAGGTCCGACTATGTATCCTATAGCCACAAGCATCGGTGAAATATAAAAACCGCCATATGAACCGAACTTAAGCATTTTCTGGCTGAACCAGACCGAAGGGATGGCGGTGAACCAATCGCGCAGTACAGCGAAGATTCCTGCAAGCCCCATGGATACGAAAAGAAGAATAGATTTCTTGCCGCCCTTGTCTCCAACTATCAGCGTGTCAGCTGCAGCCTGACCCATGGCGTATGGCAGATTTTCCTTTTCGATAAAATACTTTCTGATCAGTGAAGTAAAAATCAGACCAAGTACGGTGCCGCCAAGAGCAATGACCATAAGAGTGAGGGTTGAAACCTGTGCTTTAGGATTCAGTATGTAGATACCAGGAATCGTAAAGGCTAGACCGCCCGCTACCATTGCGCCTGCCGACATGGCAGTGTGAGTTACGTTTATTTCATTTAGAGTTGTGTTGCCTAAAGCTTTCAGGCAAACCATAGAAAATAGAGCCACGAACATAATTGGCCATGGCAGTGAGCTTAGCTTCAGCGCAATGAACATGGAACTGCATGTGATGATCACAGATCCAATTGTGCCGATAACCATGCCCCTCAGGGTTAGTTGTCTGTCTTTCATTTTTTGTCTCCTTGTAAGTTGAATTATATAAACGGTCCTGCGCTGACCCTATTGTCAGCTGTAGGCCGGTCTATAACTAGGCGTGCCAGAAGGTTTTCCTTCTATTCCGGCTGCTTGCTAAGCGCCGCAAGGTACGCGCATCCTGTAAGGACGGCTCCTCCCACAATGTTGCCCAATGTGACAGGAAGAAGATTATTAAGAAGGAATGCGGACCAGGTCAGTCCTGCCGTACCTCCTTCCGCCGCAAATATCCCGGCGGGTATGTAATACATGTTGGCAATGCTGTGCTCAAATCCTGAAGTCACGAACAGCCATATCGGGAAAAATATGCAAAGCACCTTTCCTATTGTAGAGTCGGCGGCTGTCGCCATCCAAACTGCTATGCATACCAGAAAGTTGCACATAATTCCAAGGATAAAGGCCCTGCCGAAGGTAAGGCTGCATTTGGACAGTGCAATCTTAATTGTAGTCGCTGCCAGCGCGCCATCTCCTGCTCCAAACTGGCCGCTTTTATACGCCAGCCAGGCTACTAAAACAGAACCCGCAAAATTAGCTAGATAAACGATGATCCAGTTACGGAGCATCGCCGACACTCTTATTCTGCCTTTAATGACAGAAGTGATCATGAGACAGTTTCCTGTAAAAAGTTCCCCGCCTGCAAGTACAACCATGATCAGACCTCCGGTAAATATCACTCCGGAGAATGCTTTCCCTATACCGAATGTATCAGGATTGCCAAGCAGATTAAACGTTGCCATGTTGGCAGCGCATCCAGCAAGCGCGATGAAAGATCCTGCAAGCAGACCGAGAATGACAAGCCTCTTGAAACTGCCGGCAGCCTTAGCTGCTCCTGCGTTAATAGTCGCCTGCAGTGTTTCCTCTGGTTTCAAGTGATTCATTTAACGTCCCTTCTAATTCTAGTAATTCTCGCTTATTCTTAGGCCAATCGTCAAGCCCAAAAAAAGACCCGGGGCACCGTCAGGAGTTAATTGATCCCTATCCAAAAGATAGGTGGGAAATCTGCCAGTTCCTTCAGTCTTCCTCTCGAGGAGGCCTGACATCTTGACGCCGGACCCGAAGTCCCGTAAGTAAAGTGTAGGTTCAATTAAAAGTCCTTAACGAATGTTCCAGGCTAGCTATATTATACTACATAAACTGTAGGATTTCTACTGAATATAGCAAAATCAGAAAATGCTTTTTATAGTGTCGACCATTTGTATGTCTTCAGCTGTAAGAGTGAGTTCTGTCTCCATTTTCTCTCCTGACGGTGTAGTCAGTGTAATGGAAACTACAGACCCCCTCTGAAGTCCTCTGCTGTTAGCTTTATTGACAAATGCCATAAAATCCGGATGGCTCATTTTGAACCTTCCCCACATTGGCTTAAGCTGGCCGAGCTTCATAGGATTGAATCCCATATTTACATCCCCTTTTAAATTAGTCTTCGTCGTCCGCCCAAATATCAACTGCACAGTTGGTCTGTACTTTCTGAACGTCGTCGTTATCCTCAAGAGCATCGATCATCTTTCTCAGCTTCTTGATATCGTGATCTTCCGGAGTTGATTCCATTGAAGGGACATACTGAATGTCTGAATCAACGAATTCATAGCCTGCATCCTTAAGTGACTGATATACATCAGTATATGCACCAGGATCAGTCTGGATCTCAAAACTGTCCTCATTGGTGATCATATCCTCTGCACCAGCTTCAAGTGCTGCTTCCATCAGAGCATCTTCATCGATCTCATCTGTCTTTTCGATTTCGATAACACCTTTTCTTGAGAACATGTATGAAACGCATCCTGGAGTTCCAAGATTTCCGCCGTGTTTGTCGAAGAGTGATCTTACAGCTGAAGTAGTTCTGTTGGTATTGTCTGTCAGACAATCAACGATAACTGCTACGCCACCTGCACCGTAACCTTCAAATGACAGTTCTTCGTATGATACTCCGCCGAGTTCTCCAGTTCCCTTCTTTATTGCTCTTGTGATATTATCGTTAGGCATGCTTATGCCTTTTGCTTTTTCTATTGCCACCCTAAGTGAGGCATTGTACTCAGGATCTCCTCCGTCTTTAGCTGCAACCGTAATAGCTTTTGCATATTTCGTGAACAATGCAGCTCTTTTTGAATCCTGTGCCGCTTTTCTGCCGGCAATTGTACCGTGTCTTCCCATGGAGACACCTCCCATCTCTTTCTAATAATTTTAACTGAAATATTATATCATACTATTTCTTCTGTTTCAATCATATTTTTATGAGCAGTTGCCATAAGCAGTTTTATTCTGTTAAGCTGGTTAACGTCACTGGCGCCTGGATCGTAGTCTATCGCTACAATATTTGCTTTAGGGTTCATCTTGCGCAGCTGTTTCAGCATGCCTTTTCCGGTCACGTGATTCGGCAGACATGCAAAAGGCTGCAGACAGACGATATTGTTTACGCCGTGGTTGATCAGTTCAACCATCTCTCCAGTAAGTAACCATCCTTCCCCGCACTGATTGCCGATAGAAAGTATCTTGGATGCGCCCTCAGCAGTTTCTTCTATATAGCTTGGCTCTTCGAAGTGCTCGCTTTCACGTAATGCAGCACGCATTGGTTTTCTGAAGAGTTCAACGCCCTTCATGACCAGTTCATTAGACTTCATCGTCTTGTATGTGCCTGACAGATGTTCAAAGTTGAACCTCTTTGTGTACATGCCATAGAGGAAGAAGTCCAGCAGATCCAGCACGACGGCTTCTCCGCCTTCAGATTCGATGATGTCCACCAGATTGTTGTTGGCGTTAGGATGATATTTTACCAGTATCTCTCCCACGACTCCAACCTTCGGCTTTATCTCTCCCGTCCGCTCAACGTGATCAAAATCTTCAACTATGCCCTTCAGGTTTGCTTCATAGTCTTTTTTGTTGAAGGTTATGACATTCTTGACGATCTTGTCGTTCCATTTGTTCAGTATCGCTTCGCAGGCACCCTTCTCTTTTTCATAAGGTCTGGTTGCATAGAGCACCCTCATTATCAGATCGCCGTAGACTACAGCTACTCCCATCCTCATGATCATCTGAGGAGTCAGCTTGAAGCCAGGGTTCTTTTCCAGTCCTACAGCGTTTACAGATATCACCGGGATCTGTTCCATATCCATTTCCTTGAGTGCTTTTCTCAGCAATGCAATATAGTTGCTGGCTCTGCAGCCTCCGCCTGTCTGAGACATGAATACTGCAGTCTTGTTAAGGTCATACTTTCCAGACTGAAGAGCTGAAAGTATCTGCCCTAGTGTTACTATCGTAGGATAGCAGGCATCGTTGTTTATGTATTTCAGGCCTACTTCCGTAGAGTTTTTAGTAACTGGCGGCAGCAGCTCACAGTTGTATCCGCAGGCGCTTAACGCCGGTTCCAAATACCTGAAGTGTATTGGAGACATCTGCGGTATGAGGATAGTATAGTCCTCTCTCATCTTTTTCGTAAACGGCTCTCTTTCAAAAGGAGCCGCGTATGTCTTTACTGTAACATTGTTCTTTTCGCGTTCTTCAATTGCTGCCTTTAGCGAACGTATTCTGATCTTGGATGATCCAAGATTGGATACTTCGTCTATCTTAAGCACAGTGTAAAGTTTGTTGTGATTCTGGCAGATTTCTTCAACCTGATCAGTTGTCACGGCGTCAAGTCCGCAGCCGAAGGAATTCAGCTGAACTATCTCAACGTCATCACATGTGCCGGCGAACTCTGCAGCTTTATACAGTCTGGAATGGTAAGCCCACTGGTCAAGAACTCTTATAGGTCTTTCCATCTTTACCATGTGCTGAACTGAATCCTCTGTCAGAATTACAAAGTCAAAACCATTTATCATCTTGTCGATGCCATGGTTGATTTCCGGATCAAGATGATATGGCCTGCCTGCGAGAACGATGCATTTTTTGTCATGCTGTCTTGCATATTTCAGAGCATACTCGCCCTGCTTCATGATATCATTCTTGAATCTAGTCTGTTCTCTGCGAGCTCTTGTTACGGCTCTTACGATCTCATCCCTTGATATATGGTATTCTACCATCAGCATAGCCATCTGGTCGATAAGTCTCATGTCGTTGTCATACGGCAGGAACGGGTGGAAGAATTTCACGCCGTTTTCTGCAAAAACATCATCCATATTGTTGGCGATGACTTCAGGATATGTAGCTACTACCGGGCAATTGTAATGGTTAGGTGCCGTAGGATCCTCGTTGCGTTCGTGATTGAGGCAAGGATAGAAAATCCACTTTTCGCCATGTTCCACCAGCCACTTGATGTGTCCGTGCACCAGTTTCGCCGGATAGCATGCCGTATCTGAAGATATGGTATCCATACCCGACTGGTAGATTGACTTTGTCGATGGTGGAGATAGAACAACCTTGAACCTGAGCTCCGTAAAGAATGTAAACCAGAACGGATAGTTTTCATACATGTTCAGTACCCTTGGTATACCGATGCTGCCTCTCTCTGCGTTGAAATCAGAAAGCGGCTTGTAGCCAAAGAGCCTTTTGAATTTATAGTCATAGAGATTAGGCAGTTCATTTTCGTGACGTTCGCCGCCGGCTCCCTTTTCGCATCTGTTTCCGGTTATAAATTTGCTGCCGTCCTGGAACTTGTTGATCGTCAGTATACACTGGTTCTCACATCCGTGGCATCTGCCGCTGGCGTGTTCAACATTGAAGTCATCAAGTTCTTCTCTGGAGAGTATGGATGAATCCGTTCCCTCCATATAATTTTCTTTGGCAATCAGCGCTGAGCCATAGGCTCCCATAAGCCCTGCAATATCAGGTCTTACAACGTTTCTGCCAATGATTTTCTCAATGCTTCTCAGCACGGCATCGTTCATGAAAGTTCCGCCCTGAACGACAATCTTCTTGCCAGCCTCATCAGGGTTTCTGAGTTTGATTACCTTGTATAAGGCATTCTTTATTACTGAATAAGAGAGTCCGGCAGAAATGTCTCCAACCGTTGCTCCCTCTTTCTGTGCCTGTTTTACCTTGGAGTTCATGAATACCGTGCACCTTGTGCCTAAGTCCACTGGATTAGGAGCAAACAAAGCTTCCTCGGCAAATGATTCAGTGTCGAGGTTTACAGATTTAGCATATGTCTCAAGGAATGAACCGCATCCTGCAGAGCAAGCTTCATTGAGCATGATGTTGTATAAAGCGTTGTCCTTTATTCTCATGCACTTCATATCCTGTCCGCCGATGTCCAGAATGAAATCGACGCCAGGCAGGAATTCTTCAGCTGCCTTATAGTGAGCCACTGTCTCTATCTCTCCAAGATCTGCCTTGAAAGCTGCTTTGATCAAACCTTCGCCGTATCCTGTAGTTACAGTGTTGGCGATAAACGCGTTTTGCGGTAGTTTGGAGTACAGTTCCTTCAGCATTGCCTTGGTCGCTTCAACTGGATTTCCCTCATTGCTTCTGTAGAAGGAGTAGAGAAGATTCTTGTCGTCATCGATCAGTGTGGCCTTAGTCGTCGTTGAGCCAGCGTCTATGCCCAGGAAAGTCTTGCCCTTGGCCTTTCTAATGTCTTTGCGTTTTATTCTGTCAGCGCTGTGTCTGTTGACGAACTCATTGTACTCTTCTCTGTTTCTGAAGAGCGGATCGATGTATTTAGCCTCGGCAAGAGCCTCAGGGTTGGCGGTCCTTACTCTCTTCATTATCGTATCAAAAGCCACAGGTCGTCTGGTATCTGCCAGCATTGCTGCACCGATGGCAACAAAGAATTTTGCGTCTTCAGGGAAGATGACGTCTTCGTCTGCAAGGTTCAGCGTTTCAATAAAGCGCTGTCTCAGTTCTGACAAAAAAGACAAAGGTCCGCCAAGAAATGCAACCTTTCCCTTGATCGTATGACCGCAGGCCAATCCGCTTATCGTCTGATTCACAACCGCCTGGAAAATTGAAGCCGCCAGGTCAGGCACTGCAGCGCCATCGTTGATCAGCGGCTGTATGTCTGTTTTTGCAAAAACTCCGCAGCGTGCAGCTATTGGATATATGATCTTATGATGCTTTGCCGCTTCGTTGAGGCCTGCAGCATCAGTGTTCAGAAGTACTGCCATCTGGTCTATGAAAGCACCTGTACCACCTGCACATGTTCCGTTCATTCTCTGTTCAACTGTTGCACCGTAGAATGTGATTTTTGCATCCTCACCGCCCAGTTCGATTGCTACTTCTGTCTGCGGTATCAGCATCTCTACTGCTTTGCTGCATGATATTACTTCCTGTTCGAAGTGTATCTCCAGCAGCTTGGCCAGCGAAAGTCCGCCGGAACCGGTAATAATGGCTTTGATGCCTATGTTCCCGAACTTTGCGTATAGATCTTCCATGAGTTCGGTTACCTTATCAAATACATTTGACATGTGGCGCTCATATCTTGAGTATACGACCGTGCCTTTGTCGTCTAAAAGAACTAGTTTTACAGTCGTTGAGCCAATGTCTATTCCTAAATTCATAATCTGTATCCCCCTACATTTGTCTGTAGTATTTAATACCACATACAAACGCTATTTTAACACTTAATCAAGGCAAATCATAGATTTTTTATTTCCTTGTTGTATAGATATCTTAACATAAGAAGCGAATAGATAGTCCCTGCAATCTCCGCCAGCGGGAAGGACGCCCATGAAGCGGTTATCCCGTAGAGATGGTAAAGCACGTATGCTATAGGCAAAATGCAGATGAGCTGTCTTATCAATGAGCCTAACAGACTGTACATGCCGTGGCCAGTGCCCTGAAACAGCGTCGAAGTCATGATTCCAAATGAAGCCGGTATAAAGCAGATGCTTATTATACGAAGAGCCGGAACCCCCATCTCCATCATTTCAGCGTCAGCGCTGAAGAGCTTCAGCAGGTACTGCGGAAACAGCTGGAAGATCACGAGTCCGATTCCCATGATCACAAGCGCCGTCAGGAACCCTTTCTTGTATGTCTCCATCAGTCTTGCCTTATTCTTGGCTCCGAAGTTATAGCCCATGATAGGCATAGCTCCCTGATTCAGTCCGAATACCGGCATGAATACGAAGGACTGGAGTTTAAAGTATGCTCCCAGAACTGCTACTGCCGTGATCGAGCTGGATAAAATTGCATTGTAGCCAAAGAGCATTACTGAACCAATTGACTGCATGAAGATTGAAGGAAGTCCAACGCCATAAATATCACTGACGACCTTCCAGTCCATCTTAAAGCCGCGGATCTTGACTGTCACGTCGTGTTCTTTTCTCAGCACGATTATTATTGCCAAAGTCATGGAAACACACTGTCCAATTACTGTTGCAATAGCAGCTCCGGCAATGCCAAGCTCAGGAGCTCCGATCAGACCGAATATCAGTATCGGGTCAAGTACAATGTTTGTGACTGCGCCGCTTAGGCTTATGATCATCGGTGACATCATGTTGCCTGTCGCCTGCAGCACCTTCTCCAGCTGGATGTCGATCATGCTGAATATGCAGAAACAAAGCACTATCCTCAGGTAGATCAGACCGCCGCTGTAGATGACGGGATCATCTGTGTAGGCCGCCATAAAAGGCTTGGCCAGAAATAGCCCGACCAGAAGGAATATCACGTAGTTCAACACGCCTATCCTCACGCTGGTGCTGGCTGCCTGATTCGCTTCAGCAAAGCGCTTGGCGCCAAGCCGTCTGGCGATCAGGGAATTCACACCCACACCGCTGCCTACTGCCAATGAGATCATCAGCATCTGAAGAGGCATTACGATGGATACAGCCGTCAGAGCCTCTTTGCTGACCATGGCAACGAAAATGCTGTCCACGATATTGTATAGTGCGTTTATCGTCATTGACAGTATCGCCGGCCAGGCCATTGAAGCCAGCAGTTTGTTTATAGGTACGGTCCCCATTTTGTTTGCTTCGCCGTCCATCTTTATTTCACTCTTTAACTTTTCTTTTTCCATTTCTATTTTCTTCTCAATTTCTTTATCCAAATCTAACCTCTGTTCTTTTTTCAACGTTTGAGTAATATAGTAACATATTGCCTTATACAATGCAATGAAAAAACCAGCTGCTTTTTCAGGAGCCGGTTTTATATGGTCCACTTATTATAAAGTTATGGGCAAGTCTGTAAGCCGGGTTCTGTATTAGACAATCATCTATCTGTGGCGTTACATTACTGCACGCTCATGCGGCCCACCTTCCGGGCGGTGACGGGCAGCCACCTTTTGCGCCCGATTCGGCCTTGCTCCGGATGGGGTTTACACGGCCGCCTTGTCTCCAAGACGCCGGTGAGCTCTTGCCTCACCATTTCAACCTTACCACGGCATTACCCGTTTCGGCGGTATGTTTCTGTTGCACTTTCCCTATAGTTGCCTACGCCGGACGTTATCCGGCATCCCTGCCCTGCGGAGCCCGGACTTTCCTCATGCATCACTGCACGCGACTGTCTGGCTTACCCATAACCATGTTATTTTAACATAATGTAAATCAAATATCTACACTTATTTTTCTGGCTTTACCTTATCTCCAACAATGGAGATGATCTCATCCCTGCACTTTTTCATTGATTTGATAAGCGTCTTGCTCTTTATCGCCTTGTATCCTGCTTCGGTACACGGCACCATCTGATATGCAAGCCCGGTATCCGGGTTCTTCTTCAGAATCAGGCACGGTATGTATGATGCTTTGGCAACACTGACCTTGCCGCTGCTGTCTTTGCTGATCGTCAATGATACTATGATGGAATCTCTCGTCGCCGCCTGCTTCATCCTGTAAAGGAAGTTGCCTGCTGCATAGAAAACAGGCACTTCACGTCCATCGTCAGCATCAATCACATCGTAGTCCTGAACCGTATGTGAATGGGAACAGATGATGTAATCCGCTCCGGCGTTGGCTATCTCACCCGCAAAGGTCTCCTGCCTGTAGCCGTGAGAAGTTGTGTACTCTTTTCCGCAGTGATAGTATACGATGACAAAGTCAGCTCCGGCAGCTTTCATGTCGCTGACGTCTTTTCTTACCTTCTCCTCAGAATAAGCATTGAGGTACTTGTCCTGTTCGCTGAGATCCAGGTCCATGATGCTGTCATTGTAGTAAGTTGCATAGGATGCAATGCCGATCTTGATGCCATTCTTCTCCAGCATCAGATACTTTGTATTTTCATTTCCGCTGAAAAGCCCTGTGTGCGGAAGTCCTGCTTCGTCCTGTGCCTTCAGCGTTTCCATGATTCCGGCTGTACCGGTATCGCAGTTGTGGTTGTTGGCGTTGACCAGCGCATCAAAGCCGGCACCTTTGATCGCCGAAAGGAATTCCGTTGGCGCGTTAAGATATGGTACGCCGTACTGCCTTGACAGTTCAGATGACATTACCGCCGAGGTTGATACGCATGTCTCAAGATTGGCGACCGCAAAGTCTGCCGAGCTTAGAGTTTTCCTTACATAATCGAACTCATGGCTGAAGTCACATGTTTTGCCGTCAGTATATGCCCTCTGCTGTTCGCCTTTGCACATGATGTCGCCGGCCAGCATTAGGCTTACTTGCTGTTCTGCAGCAGGTTCTGTCTGAGTTTCTGCTGCCGTGGCCGAAGAGTCGCTGCCCTGAGGCGTTCCGCTGTCTGCAAATATGGTGTATGGCATGACTGTGATCGTCAGTGCCAGTAACAATGCAATGATTTTGCTCGCTGATTTTCTCATAACTGCCTTCCTGAATTGAATGGATTAGAATCCGCCTGTGATTCCACGATTTCTATCTCCTGATCTTCACGGCCGCAAATCGTTCTCAACTTTGCCGCCATGTTTTCAGTAAATATCTTCTCTGTACCGTAATGGCCTGCGTCAAGAACGCAGAGGCCTGATTCCAGTGCCAGCTGAGCCTCGTGATGCTTAAGGTCCCCGGTGATGTAAAGATCGCATCCTTCCCGCAAAGCGTCAGCGATGAATTCGCCGCCTGCGCCTGAGCACCAGCCAACAGTGTTGACCAGAGATGTCAGCTTTCCAACTGTCCTGAAGTATTTTTCATCAATATCAAAGGCGTCTGCCGCCAAATGGCACATTTCAATAAATGTCGTTTCAAAGGCTGTATCGCCTCTTCTGCAGAAACCGTTGTCGTTTTCAAATGGTCTGACATCCTTCAATTTCAGGAGTTCCCCAATGTAGTCGTTGTTTCCGCCGACGGTCTTGTCAAAGGTGGTGTGGCATGAATAGACCGATATTCCATTGGATAACAGCTCAAAAATGCTGTTTCCGATAAATTCGTTATAGTAAACATGTTTCAACGGTTCAAAGATCAGCGGATGATGGGTTATGATTATATCTGCGCCTTCCGCCTCTGCTTCATCGATGACTTCAGATGTCACCTCCAATGCAACCAGAGCTCTTTCATAGTCCAAAACACCGGTATCTATCTGAAATCCGCAGTTATCCCATGGCTCTGCCAGCGCAGAAGGACATATTTCTTCAATGATCTGCAGTAATTTTGCTTTTTTCATTTAGTTACCTCCATTGCAGTTATCAGTTTTCTCAGCTGCACGATGCGTTCAATGGTGAATTCCGCTTCTTTTTCCGCATCTCTGCTGTTGTTTCTGATGTTACCAAGTATCTTTTCTTCAAGCGCTAGTTTCTTTTCCAGATATTCTGCGGTAAGCGGGTTTCTGAATTCTGCCAGCGTATCCGGGAAGTCGTCACATGCACTGTATTCTCTGACTTCGCCTTGATTCACAGGGTCTGGCTCCACAGTCAGTATCTCCCAGATGAACCTGCCTTCCCTGACCAGACTTTCCCTGGTAACCATAAATCCCAGTGCTCTGAGACGATTCCGCAGCCTGCCGATGTTGTTTCTCGGCTGAAGGATAAATCTCTTATAGCTCCTGCTCTTTGTCAGATCATCTTCTATAATGTCACCGATCAGAAGTCCGCCCATTCCGGCGATGACTATATCGTCAACTTCTCCCTGACCGATAACCTTCAGCCCGTCTCCCAGACGCAGGTCAAACTTTTCATCCGGATGTTCTATGCCGCAGTCGGCCAATGCTTTATCCAGCGATCCTCTGCTGACGTCTGTCATGATCACGTGAGGACATTTTCCCGTTTCCCAAAGGTAAATTGGCAAAAAACCATGGTCGGTACCAATATCAGCCATGGTTTCTCCCTCTATTATCTCATCAGCGATGAGTTTAAGTCTTTCACTAAGCCTGACCATCTGAACTACTCCAGATAATCCTTAAGTTTCTTGCTTCTGCTAGGGTGTCTGAGTTTTCTCAGAGCCTTTGCCTCTATCTGTCTGATTCTTTCCCTGGTAACTCCGAATTCCTTGCCGACTTCTTCCAAAGTTCTGGATCTGCCGTCTTCCAGGCCAAATCTCAGTTTAAGCACTTTCTGCTCCCTCTCTGTCAGTGTGTCCAGCACTTCCTCCAGCTGCTCTTTCAGCATTGAGAAAGCCGCAGCTTCTGCTGGAGCCGGCACATCGTCGTCTGGAATGAAATCGCCAAGATGGCTGTCTTCCTCTTCGCCTATTGGAGTTTCCAAGGATACCGGTTCCTGCGCGATCTTCTGGATCTCTCTGACCTTGTCAACGGTTATGCCCATCTCCTTAGCTATTTCTTCAGGCGTCGGTTCTCTCCCGTAAGTCTGAAGCAGCTGTCTGGAGACCCTGATCAGCTTGTTGATGGTCTCTACCATGTGTACAGGTATTCTTATTGTCCTCGCCTGGTCGGCGATGGAACGGGTGATTGCCTGTCTGATCCACCATGTTGCATATGTAGAGAACTTATATCCTTTTCTATAGTCGAATTTGTCTACAGCTTTGATAAGTCCCAGATTTCCTTCCTGTATAAGGTCTAGGAACAGCATTCCTCTGCCTACGTATCTCTTGGCAATGCTGACTACCAGCCTAAGATTAGCTTCACATAGTTTTTTCTTGGCTTCCTCGTCTCCTTGTTCCATTCTCTTAGCCAGTTCGATTTCCTCGTCTGCGCTGAGCAGAGGCACTTTGCCTATCTCTTTCAGATACATTCTGACCGGATCGTCAACGGCGATTCCCTTAGGCAGCGTTGCTTCGATATCGATTTCTCCGGATTCAGTCATGATGATGCCGTCATCTTCTTCATCGATGTTTTCATCTTCATCTGCGTCGATGTACGGAGCAAACTCTTCTGGCTCGGTTTCACTTGTGATCTCAACATCCTTGGACATAAGCGTATCGTAGATGTCATCCATCAGTGTCTTGTCCAGATCGAAACTGTCAAGATAATCAGCCATATCAGAATATGTAAGCACGTTTTTCTTCGTCTTAGCCTTCTTTAACAGCTGAGAAACCAGTTCGTTTTTGATCTCTTCGTTGGTCATATTGGCCAGCGCATCATTCGGGTTGACTGATTCCTGTTTGATTTCTTTCTCACTCATATTTATTCTCCTACCTGCTGTTCTTTAGTTCCTGCTGAACCTTCAGCAATTTATCTGTAAACTCTGCTATCTTTTCCTGATCCTCTTCCTCGTCCGCCATGGACAGTAAACTGATCAGCTGCTGTTCTTCTTTTTTCAAACGGTCTTCATTCCACGTCCTGACGCAGTCCAGAAACACCTGTTCCACGTTAGCTCCAATAACCACGCTGTCGCATATGTCCTGCAGTATCTGAGCATCATCGTCAGGGATGCTGTCCATCACCTTTACGATATCCAGCGTACCGTCTTCAGACTGCTCATCTCTCATGGTTTCAAATACACGCTGAGCGAAACCGCTTTCCCATGTAATGGCTGACGCTGCAACTTTGTCAATGTAATTCTCATCTGTCAGCATAAGCTTGATGAGGATACGTTCAAGGGGTGTAGCGTTCACCTCGACTTTGTTTTCTGCCTGTTCAGCCTGCCTTCGTTCCCGAGGCTTTGCCGCAGATTCTGCGCCGCGCAGTTCAAGCCTGATGGCTCCTTCGGCAACGCCAATGTCCTTGGCAACTTTAGCTATATATACTTCCTGCTCCACCGGGCTCATGGCTCCGATGATCTCAGCGGCCTTCTTCAGGTATCCGATCCTGCCTTCATTTGATTCAAGATCAAAACCTATTTTTGCCGCCTCAAGTTTATAGTCTCCGTAAGGAAGCGCTCCGTCGATAAGCTTAAGGAACGCTTTCTTTCCATTCTTTTTTACGTACTCGTCAGGGTCTTTGCCGTCATTTACATGCAGCACGCGAACCCTGCAGTCAGCTGCTTTCAGTATCTCTATGCCGCGAAGTGCCGCCGCTCTGCCTGCGCTGTCTGCATCATAAGACAGCACAACACTGCTGGTATATCTTTTTATCAGCCTTGCCTGATTCTCTGTCAGGGCCGTTCCTAAGGACGCTGCCACGTTCTCAACTCCGCTCTGAAATAACGATATAGTATCCATATACCCCTCAACGAGTATTATGAATCCGTCTTTTCCAACGGTCTGTCTGGAAATATTCAGACCGTAAAGGTTATTCTTCTTCTGGAATATCCTGCTTTCTGGTGAATTCAGGTACTTCGGATTGTCATCCGGCGCAATGGCTCTGCCTCCAAAACCTATCACTTTTCCTCTGGTATTGATTATCGGAAACATGACCCGGTTTCTGAATTTATCATAGCACTTGCCCTTGCTTTCTGAAATAAGACCAAGTTCCAGAAGCGTCTTCTTATCGACACCTTTGGCAGTCATATACTTATAGAGGCTGTCCCATTCTTCGTCAGCATAACCAATGCCGAATTTCTTTAGTATTGCCGGACTAATTCCTCTGTTTTTCATATATGAATAGCCTTTATTGGCCTTTTCCGTAAAGCACTTGTAGAAAAACTGGGCTGCCATTTTGTTGACGTTGTAGCCTTCTTCGTTTTTTTCTGAAGTGCCGCCCCTCTTCTCTATGGTGATGCCGTATTCACCGGCCAGCTTGTCTACCGCCTCTGTAAAATCAAGGTTGTAGAATCGCTGCACGAATTCAATGACATCTCCTGTGGCGCCGCATCCAAAACACGTGAATATCTGTTTCTGATCCGACACAACAAAAGAAGGTGTTTTCTCGCTGTGAAAAGGACAAACACCTTTATAATTGCTGCCAGCGCGTTTTAGCGGAACACATCGCCCTATCACGTCAACTATGTTGATCTGGCTTTTCAGTTCTTCAATTGTAGAATTGGAAACACCCATGCGCTATACCCCGTTTTTTGTCCTATAGTAATATATTCTGCGCATAAGAAGGATTTCCTTTTTTTTGGCCTTCAAAAATTAATTGGAAATATATGGCATAAAATTAGATTATAATCTATGCTTAAATGATCAGCCTCTGGTTACCGGCACGAACAATTCTGTGTAAAGGTTCATAGCGTATCTGTCAGTCATACCTGCAATGTGATCTTTGACGGCTACATTGACGCCTTCAGTTTCCACTACCATCTGACAGTCTTCTGGAAGCTTTTCTGGATGCTGGATAAAGTAGTTGTACAGAGTTTCAATTACTACTTCAACTTTTGCCAGATCCTCCTCCTTCTTGACGCTGGAGCTTTTATACACGTTTTCAAACATGAAGTTCCTTAGCTCATTGAGCATGGCAGCATGTTCATCGTCCATTGTGATGATGTCTCTGCCGTCGCTGTTGGCAACGACGTTGGAAATCATGGAATTTATCCTGTCACGGTGCTCCAGTCCAAAGAGTTCTATTGGCCCTTTAGGCAGGTCGTTTAATGTAATGACTCCGCTTCTGATGGCGTCATCGATATCATGATTGATATAGGCGATCCTGTCACTGATCTTTACTATCTTTCCTTCCATAGTGGAAGCTGGCAGCTTGCCCGTATGATTAAGGATTCCGTCCCTGACTTCCCAGGTAAGGTTCATTCCTTTTCTTCTGTTTGTTGACTCTAGAATATCCACCACTCTCAGACTCTGTTCGTTGTGGTGGAATCCGCCTGGATGGATCTCGTTGAGTATTGCCTCTCCATTATGTCCAAATGGCGTATGGCCAAGGTCATGTCCTAAGGCAATTGCCTCCGTAAGATCTTCATTCATATTCAGCGTCCTGGCTATAGTCCTTGCAACCTGAGTGACTTCAAGCGTATGAGTAAGTCTGGTCCTGTAATGGTCGCCTTCCGGTGCCAGAAAGACCTGAGTCTTATGCATCAGTCTTCTGAATGCCTTTGAGTGAATGATGCGGTCACGGTCGCGCTGAAAATCCGTGCGAAATTCACATGGTTCCTCATATACGGCCCTTCCTTTTGATTCAGTCGCCTTCGCCGCCAGAGGCGAAAGCTGTTTTTCTCTTTCTTCAATATCTTCGCGTAGCAACATATCAGATACCAGTATGGCCGAAGCCTCCGTCCCCTCTCATAGTTTCGTCAATTGCTTCAGCAATCTCAAGTTCTGCCCTCTCATATTTGCTGATGATTACCTGAGCGATCCTGTCACCGCTGTTTATCGTATATTCTTCACTGCTCCAGTTTATCAGCGGCACCAGCCATTCACCGCGGTAGTCTGAGTCTACAGTTCCCACACCGTTGACCAGACCGATGCCATGTTTTACGGAAAGCCCGCTTCTAGCCCTGACCTGGGCTTCATAACCCTGCGGAAGTTCAACAAAAAGTCCCGTTGGGACCAGTTTTCTGTCGCCAGGCTTCATCACCAGGGGTTCGTCTAAAAACGCCTCCAGATCAAAACCTGCGGAGCCAGCCGTTGCGTACTGCGGCAGTCGGCCGCTTTTGCTGATCATCTTTATTTTCATTTTAGTCCCTCACGATTTTTTTAATATCTACTCTGTCACGTGTCACAATGACTGCCGAATACTGATTTATATCAGTGATAAGGCCGATCATCCTGCTGATGTCGTCCATAGTGACTCCGTCGTAACCGCTGATAATCTCTTCCTGTGTGAACGTCCTGCCTGCAAGAGTCACATTCTTGCCGTTTTTGAACATTCTGGTGGCGATATTCTCCTGGTTGAAGATGTAGTTGGACTTCAACTGCTCTCTGGAAGATTCCAATTCGTCAGCCGTTACCCCTGCATCAGCCAGCAGCCTGATCTCTTCTTTGATGCCCTCGGCGGCAGCTTTGATCTTGTCGTGGCTGACTCCTGCATAAATGTTGAAATAGCCATCGCTGCTGAAGGCGCCGTGGGATGAATATACTGAATAAGCCAAACCTTTTTCCTCTCTGATGTTTTGGAAAAGCCGCGAACTCATGCTTCCTCCCATGATGTTGCAAAGCGTTGAAAATGCATAATAGTCCTCGTCGTAAAGGTCAACGGCACGAACCGCCATGCAGATGTGGGCCTGTTCGATTTTCCTGGTGATCGACTTAAAAGACGGTTCATAGGCAGTTTCCTCGTGTTTTTTTGTTTCTTTAGATGGCGTCAGACTTGTCAGCTTGTCATCAAAATAGCCAAGGATGTCGTCTTCGTCGAAATTTCCGGCGATGGAAATAACAATGCTGTCTCTTGTGTATTCTCTGGAGATGTGATCTGCCATTACGTTATGGGTGATCTTGTTCAGCGTTGAAGGCGTGCCCAATATGGAATTGCCCAGAGGTTTGCCCTTGAAAACCATGGAAGTGATCGTGTCGTGTGCCAGATCATCAGGCGTGTCCATTGTCATTTTGATTTCTTCACAAACGACCTGCCGCTCCTTATCCAAATCTTCTTTAGTCAGCAGTGAATCTGTCAGCATGTCAACTATTACGTCAGCCGCTTTCCTGTAGCTGGTACTCAATGTCTTTACATAATAGCAGGTTGCCTCCTTGCCAGTAAAGGCATTGATCTGACCGCCGATATTGTCCACTTCTTCGGCAATCTGTCTTGCTGTCCTTGTACCTGTTCCCTTGAACATCATATGCTCAATAAAATGGGAGATTCCTGCGTGGGCCGGCTCCTCGTCTACTGCGCCTGCTTTGACCCAGACGCCAATAGCCACCGACTGAACATATGGTATCTCCTCTAATACTACCCTGATTCCAGAATCTAATTTTACTGTCTTAATCATAAGCTATTCCTTTCTGCCCTTAACCAGTATTATTACTAGCACTGCTGCAATTGCAAGCAGTGCGATATTTTCTGCAGTGTTGCCAAGTTTTTCTCCAATGGCGCTTGTAAGGAACAATACGCCGCCAAAACACAGCAGTATGGCCAGAACTATGCCAATGCTGGCCTTTCTTGCCACAGACCGCTTCTGTTCCTCATTTATTGGCTCTCTTTCAGGCTCTGTTGCTTTCTGAGTTTTTCTTTTGAAGTTTCTGCTGTCCTTGTTTAATTTTTTATTTCTGCTTACCATTTTTTCTCCTGTCTTCATTATCATAAATTGGCAAGGAAGAAATCCCTGATGCGTCCGATCAGCATATCCTTGACTTTGGAGTGTTTATATCCCATCTCGTAGCCGTGACCGCCATTCGACGTGATCTTGATCTTTGTCACATTTTTGTACGCATTGGCGCATTCCAAACTAGTTTCCGGCAGGACCACATGGTCCAGGGTGTTATAGATCACAAGGACCGGTTTGTCCCCAAACTTATACCCGTAATCGCATGGATCGTAACTTTCTATTTCCTTAAAAAAATCACTTGTCAGTACTATGCCCTGATGCGTAACGCTGCCATTCTTCTCAGCCTCGGCCTTCATCTGGTTCCATCCGCCGACCATATAATACTGAAGAGCGTTGTCGTTTCCCGCAGGCGCAACAAGCGCCATGGCCTTGTAATCAAATCCGCCAGAACTTTCATTACCCATCTTCATAGCCACACGGCCGCCCCAGCTTCTGCCATACAGGCCGATCCTATCAGTGTCAACATTATAGTTGGCTGCCATGTATCTGATGCACTTGACAACATCGCTGATCATGGTGTCCGTTGTGTACTGATTTGTCTGGCTGCTGCCTGTCTTACTGACATAGTGGCTGAAATCCATGCGGATGGTAGCAATACCGTGAGTGGCCAGATCCTCTGCAAGATAATTTCCGCCAGCGCTGTCCATGGTCCCTCGGAATCCGTGACTCAGCGTCACCAGAGGATAACTTACGTCTTTATAATCATCTGGGATTATTATCTGAGCCTTGGTGAATGTTCCGTCATCGTTAGCCAGCATAACGGTTTTCGTCACCGTGTTGTATTCTGCTGTACCAGTCTTCATGTACCACCACGATCCGCCAAATATGACGGCGATGACCAGAAGAGCTGCTAGTATTTTCTTATTCATGACAGATATTATACAACAAAAGGGCCTGCGGGTAAACACCCGCCGGCCCATATTGTGCTAAGTAAAAGTAATGCTAGTTAGACTGCGAACCAGGCTTTCCGCCTCCACTGAAGCCGCCTGAACCGCCTGGGCCTCCTCCGCCCATTTGGCCGCCTCCCATGCCGGTGCTGCCGATGGTTGTCACAAGAGATGACATTTTACAGCTTTCGCTGTCGCTGCCAAGTTTAAGTGTATAAGTCGTGCCTTTAGCCATCTTTGGTGTACTTATCAGTACGCTGGCGAACTTGACTGTTGATTTTACTGACGCGATCTTATTGCCGTCTGAATCAGTCAGCGTTACCGTCGTGCCTGACGAATAGCTTGATCCGTTGTACAGAAGCGAAGCCTGCGTTGAATTATCTCCAAAGTTCTGTGCCATGCCAGACGATCCTATTGCTATGAAAGTGCCTCCGGTGATTTTGGAGCTTCCCTGGTAATCTATAGGACCGTTTCCGTCGTTTTCAGGTCCCTGTACTATAGTCGTACCGCCTGATACATATAGGTCGCCGTTGGAGTCTACTCCGTCTCCCTGTGCAGAAATGTTGAGCTTGCCTCCAGTGATCTTGATATATACTCCGTCCTGTGCAGAATCCATCATGCCCTGTGAGGACGATGTTCCGTTAGTCGCATTGAGTCCGTCGTCGCTGGAAGTTATTGTCGTCGTACCGCCGGCTACCAGAAGCTGTGCTGCCTGAACACCTTCGTTGCTGCTCGTTATCTTAAGAGTGCCTGCAGTGATCTGGAATACATTGGAAGCCTGCACGCCCTGACTTGAAACACCTGTGATCGTGACTTTGCCGCCGTTGATCGATACATAGCCTTTGCCGTCTTTCGTATTGCTGGATTTGATTCCGTCGTGCTTTGCATTGACTGTGATCGTACCTTTCAGTATACCGACGCTGTCAGTGCCTTTGATGCCGTTCTTCACGGCAGTTACTTTGATAGTGCCTCCGCAGATCTTAAGGTCGTCTTTGGAAACGATGCCGTTCTGATAATTGCCATTGACGACCAGCGAGCCGCTGCCGTTTATCGTCAGGTCGCACTTGCTGAATATCGCTGCCCAAGGCTGATTTGCGCTGGTATAAGTTGAAGCGTAAGACGATGAATCAGATATCGTGTTAGTCGTACCGTCTGCCAATGTCAGGAATACCTTATCTGCTGATTTAACGTAGATTGCCGGGCCATCGCTGCTAGTCACCGTTACGCCGTTCAGAACGATCTGTACTTTCGCTGTATCTGCAGCGTCGACAATGATCTGTCCATCTTTCAGCGTACCTGTGAATATGTAAGTGCCCTCTTTTGTTATAGTATATGATTCGTCAGACAGCGTCACTTTAGTAGCCGACGACTCGTCATAGGAAGCATCCTGGTCACGTGAACTGTAGTCTACAGTCACCAGCCCTTTTACCGTGGTATCAGATGCATCGGATGAGGAAGACGTCGTCTTGCTGCTTGCCGAAGATGTCGAAGAGGAAGTTGAACTTCCGCAGGCCGCAAAACTGAAAGTCATCACCATGACTGCCAGTATCACAACCAGTATTTTCTTTATTTTGTTCATAGATTTCACCTCTGGATTCTTTCTTAAATTGTCTCTCTGTTTTCAGGGACAAGTCCGCATATGATTTTCAGATTGCCGTTCCTGCATCTCAGGTCATCGATGAACTTTTTCTCATCGTTTGCGTCTTTCAGCCTGATAATGTAAGTCAGTTCGAACAGGCTGCCCATGTCCGTAGTCTTGACTCTAGTCAGTTTCCAGCTTTCTGTATAGTTCTGAAAAATATCATCAAATATTCCTGTATAATCAAGATTCTCAGGTATAGTAACTCTAAGCTGTTTTTCATCTGCCTTAGAATTGCCGCCAAAACCCGTGACGTTCAGTATCACTGTCATGACTGCCATGCATAAGATGAATATCAGTGCTAGTCCCAGATAACCCATTCCCGTTGCTATACCTACAGCCATGGCGAAGAATATGCCGCCAATGTCCTTGGCCGTTCCAGGATAAGATCTAAACCTGACTAGATTGAATGCACCCATGACGGCAACGCCGGTACCGATATTGCCGTTTACCAGCATTATCACCATCTGTACGATGGCTGGCATTAGTGCCAGTGTTATTACGAAGTTCTTGTTGTATCTGTCGTTTTTGTACATATACACCAGTGCGCAGAGAATGCCCAGCACCAGTGATGCGCCTGTACAAATAAGAAATTGAGTTCCTGTAAATGCTCCTGTTGTCAATATACTGCTAAGCACAGTTAATACCTCCTGTGTTTTCCTGGATCAAGTTTTTTGCCAGATCCTCCTTATAGATCGTTCCGTATTTTGAATATGATTTCGGATAAATTCTGAGGGAATTAAGCGCGTCGCTGAGCCATATCGGCATTCCGCCGCATGTTTTTATCTCCATGATATACTGATTGTCGGCCACTTTCAGGCTGCCGAAATCGCCTTTGGAAAGATCAAGCTGCTCTGCCCTCCATCTGATGTTGCTGTCAAAGGTGATCCTTAGATTTGGATCGTCGATTCCCTTCATAGCTATCCTGTCATAAGAAAGATAGACCATTGGGCACAGATCGTACCTTGTCATAAACCAACCTATTTCATTAGCTATCTGAGGTGAAACGTCAGAGCTTTCCGGAAGAGCCTTGCGATTCACACAAAAGTTCAGAGCATCTTTATACGGAAGGGATATCCTTCTCTTATATACGATGCCGTCATACTTTTTCTTGATCTCCAGGAAGACCCTGTCCGATTCTTCTGGAGTTCCATAGCTTCTCAGTCTAAGTTTTTCCTTATAAACTGGCTTCTCCAGAGACTCTCTGATGAGGTCGAAGCTGGGGGTGTCGAAATAGATGTTGCAGATTTTATATTTTTTATAATTATCGTACTCCAGTCTAGTATAGACCAGCGCGATCAGATTTCTGTATTCCTCCTCATTGAGGATGTATTTTTCTTCATAACGTTTAAAGTTGCTTTGATATGTTCCCATTTTTCTCGCTCCTTTCTGTTTACACGTTTATTATATCGGTACTTTGGGTAGTTATAATGATTTGTATTTGTTACTAATGTAGTTGAATTGTGTAAAATCTGTGTAAAATCTTCACGAAAAAACTGCAGCCCTAATGGCTGCAGCAGTATGTGTCTATTGAAATTCTTTAAGTATCAGGTCTATAGATATTCTGGCGTTCTCCTCATAAGCCGCTTTTGGCTGATGTCTCGACCTTTCTTCACTCCAGTACCGGTCGGTAAATGCGGAAAAAATCTGTTCACGGTCCATCCCCTGATCACGGCATCCAAGGATAAAATTTTTCTCGTCCTCAGCAAAGCGCACATACATGTCGAAGAAATCATTGGTGAAATACTCTGGCAGTATGCCGTAATGAGGCACGATAAGGCGCTTGGCGCCGTAAGCCTTGCATTTTCTTGCCGACTCAATGGTATCGCGGTAGCTTTTAAGATACTGGACATGCATGAAATCCGGCGACCTGACAATGCCCGTGCTCTCCGAAAGGAACATGATCTTATCCGGTTCCAGAACATAGGTCAGGGAGCAGTCTGTGTGCCCCTTCGTCTCCAGTACAACAAAGCGCTGGCCGCCGCCAATATTTATGGCGTCGCCTTCGCGCACGACTCTGTCGACTCTGAGCCCTTTTACAAGTACCGGCTCAGATGACCCCGGCGCAAAGTTATCTCTGGCCGCCTCACCCAGCCGTTTCATAGTCTTTCTGGCACCCTCGCTGGCAAAGACCTGTCTTGTCTTTTCAGAAGCAGCTACTTCCATATCCGGCCATTCTTTCAGCAGATAAGGCAGCGCTCCGATATGGTCGTAATGAGAATGAGATGCCAGAAGAATGTCGACCTTTTCTCTGTCCTTTGCCGCAAGTTCCTTTTTGATATTTCTGATCAGCTGTTCGTGGCAGTAAGCCATGCCGCAGTCGTACTGCACGGTCTTGTTTTCGCCGAAAATGAGGAATGTCTCTCCTCCACCGCCTGCCGTTACCCTCGCCATGTTGTCAGGAAGCCCGAACCTCTTGTTACCGGGAAATTCCCTGATGAATTCATTATTTTTTCTTACATATTCTTCATTGTTCATTCTTTATTTTCCTGTTCTCCTTCACTGTCACCACGAAATTTGCCGTTGTAAGCGCCATGACGAAAAATCCTATATACCCCATGAAAGGATACAGATATGCAACTATCATCTTGAATCCTGAAAGACCGGCAGCAAAACCGATGACGGCTCCGGCCACCATGATCCACTTCTTGGCCCTGTTCTCCGGCAGCTTGGCAGAAAAGCCGTAATACAGGCTTGATGCCGCTGAATAAATTGCGGCAAATGTCACTGCAGCAAATAGGAAACCGGTAATGTCCGAAATACGAAATGCGTATCCCAGCATTGGCAGGTCCAGTCTGTCAGTGTAGGCCATATCCTTCTGAAGTACCATGATCAGGATCAGTGTTAGCATCATCAGCAGGAAACCTCCCAGTCCCGCACCAATGATTCCGTTCTTCATGTCTTTTGATTTGACTGATGCCTCGGCTATGACTGGGATCGTCCCCAGTATGTTATATGAAACGAATATGAACGCCGCAAGAAACCAGTTAGGCGCCATTGAAGCAGGCTCATAGCCAGACGTTGCACCGCTTTCATTTATATTGGCAAACAGAGCCAGCACGCAGCAGAGTATATCAATGGCAAAAAGTATGGGAATGATTAGCCGAAACACCCTCTCAAGTCTGCTGAAGTTGCCGAATACCGTTATCATTACCAGTACAACGATGATGATTCCACCTACGGCTCTAGGCAGGCTAAATACCTGATTTAGCAGCGATCCTCCGGCAGCTGACATGGAAATAATAATAGTGTACAGCAGAAGTGCCACGATCCAGCCCACGATCTCTGAAAGCAAATGGCTGTCACCGGGTACGATGATCCTGCCCAAGTCCCAAGTGCCTTTTTTTCTTGCTATATAGCTGACCATCATTCCAAACAGTATGAACAGCACGCCAGACAGCGTTATGCCAATATAGGCCTTGTCGCCAAAGAGCCCGAAAAACTGCCATCCTTCCCTGCCTGAAGCAAATCCGGCACCCATGATGGCACCGACGTACATGACTGCTACGGATACGAAACTCAGCTGCTTTACTGACTTCTTATCTGACGCTGCACTTTCTATTTTATTGTTTACTCCGCTGATTTCGCTCAACAATACGTTCCTCCCGTCAATCTGTCCGCGAATTATCCTGCCCCGGATCCAAGGCATTTCTGCTGCGCCTGTAATCCGATATCTCTCCATGGGTAAAAAACACAAGTCCCACCCAGATTATTGCAAAAGCAGAAAACTGCACCGCGTCGAAGTCTTCCTTCAAGATGAATATGCCAAGAATAAGAGACAGCGACGGCGATAAGTATGAAAGCATGCCGATGGTGATCAGCGGCATTTTATTAGCTGCAAAAGAGAAAAGCCCCAGTGGTGCCGCCGTGCATACTCCTGCCAGAGCCAGCAGTGCGATCTTGTATCCGGCAGCGTTGCCGAAAGCGCCATTGCCGTTTATCTCCATGTATATTGCACCTATCACGCAAAGCGGCATCAGCAGTATCGTCTCATAGAGCATAGACTGCAGCGGATCCAGAAAAACGCTTTTTTTTATGGCTGCATAAATTGCAAACGAGACGGCAAGTCCGATGGCTATCAAAGGCGCCTGCCTGTATCCGATTATCATTACGGCAATGCCTGCGCATGCAAAAAGAAAGGCCGTGACCTTCCATTTATTTGCCTTTTCCTTATACAGCACGACTCCGAAGAGGCATACGATAAGCGGCTCCAGATAGTAGCCCATAGCTGTCTGTATGACATAATTCGCATTTACCGCCCAGATGTATAGACTCCAGTTGAACATGATGACTATGCCCGCCGCAAAATAAGTCAAAAAAGCCTTCCTCCCTGCAAACATCGGTCCGAAGACCTTAGGTGTTTTCATGCGGAAAGCCGTAACAATGTAGCAGAACAGTGCCATCAGCACAACTCTGTACATGATTATGACAAAAGAGTCGATCGGCCTCAGTGACTGCCAGTAAATCGGGAGCATGCCCCAGATCAGTTCGCAGCAAAGGATGCCGGTCAGCCCTTTTTTGTAGTCTGTCTTATTGTTCACTTTCTTCCTCTTCCCCGTCTGCCATGTCGGCATAGGTCATCATGAACTCGTCCAGTTCATATTCCAGCGCATCACTGAAGTCGAACCTGTGCTCGCTCTTGTCTAGCTGTTCCGCTCTGGCAGCAGCAATGGCATCCCTGACAGTCATATATTCGACTTCGCCTGAATCTCCATCTACGCACTCAACACTGGCATCCGCAGAATACCACAGTCTGAAACGGTTGAGTTCGTCAGAAAGTCTGACGATACCATCTTCATCGCCCTGACGTACCGATTCAGATATTCCAATCAGTACCCTTTTTATGTTGTCCATCAATGTGTACAGATCCACCGCGTCATCGGGGAGATGATCAGTCGTATCATAGAAATAGCTTTCGCAGAGTTCAGCAAAGGTCTTCATGTCCACGTCACCAATGAGTTCGTACATGACTCCACTGTCAATGTCTCCGTCATACTCGACCAGTTCAGCAAAGTTCTCAAAGTACTGGAAATCCTCACCGCTTTCAATATCAAGCATTTCAAATAAAGCGTCTTTATCCATTATTATTCTCCTCTGTTATATATCTAGATTCTTGAATCTGATGTTGAGCTGCTCCTCATCTTCTCCAAGTATTCTTCTTATCATTTTGACAAAATTCTCAGACAGGTCGCTGGCAAAGAAAACGTTCTGTCTGCTTCCTGCGTCTGCCTCTCCGGTGATGTCGTATGCATCAAAGCCTCCGGCAAGCATATCGCGCTGGCGAAGCTCGATTTCCACGGCAGTAGCGACCTCCTTTGACGAGCTGATGACTTTGATCCCCGGATACAGCCTTTCAAGGTTGCCGCTGATCAGCGGATAGTGCGTGCAGGCTAGCACCAGAGTGTTTATGTCGTTGTCCCTGATGAAATCGTCAAGGTAATATTTGATCGTCAGATCCATGATCTCGTTGTCGATGATGCCCTCTTCTATAAGCGGCACGAAAGCCGGACAGGCCTTGGAGAACAGTTTAAGTTCAGGCCTGAGCTCACGTATCTTCTTTTCATATGCACCTGATTTTACAGTGGCGCTCGTGGCGATGATTCCTATCCTGTCATCCTCGGTACACACCTTAGAAACTACCTTGGATGTCGGCGAAATGGTGCCGATCACCGGTATGTCCGGATGGAGTGCCCTAAGATCTTCAAGGCATGTAGCGCTTACCGTATTGCAGGCTATGGCTATCATCTTTACGTTGTTTTTTGCCAGGAAATCAGTGATCTGACGTGCAAAAGTCTTTATTGTTTCAGGTGATTTGGAACCATATGGCGTACGCGCCGTATCTCCAAAAAAAATGATCTTTTCATCGGGCATCATTTTCATGACGTGCGGTATGCTGGTAATGCCCCCGACTCCGGAATCAAAAAAGCCAATAGGCCTGTTATCCATTGTAATTCCTTTCAAATGTGTGCTATACTATTCATCAGAAATCATTATACTACAAGGGAGATACAAATGGGAACAAGAAAATTAAAAACACGTGATGAAATAGAAAGCACGTACAAATGGAATATAGAAGCAATGTACAAGGACGCCGAGGCCTGGAACAGTGATATAGATGAAATAATGGCTAAAACGGAGGCCTTTTCCGGCAGACAGGGACATGTGGCAGACAGCGCCTTAAGTCTTGCCGATGCACTGAAAGAAAAGGCCGCCATCTGGCAGAAGCTGGAGCGTGCCTATGTCTATGCTCGCATGAAGCTGGACGAAAACAACGGTGATCCTACTCAGCAGGCAATGCATGACAAGGTAAACATGGTCATCGCCAAGGTATCCGCCGCCATGAGCTTTATGACACCGGAAATGGTGGAAGCTGGCGAAGATACCCTCAGGAAATATTTGAAGGAAGAGCCTGCCCTCTCTGTTTACCGCTTCATGATCGAAGATCTGATCCGTGAACAGCAGCATGTCCTCTCCAGCGCAGAAGAAAAAATACTGGCTCAGGTAAGTGAAGTCACTGATGCCTCTGGCACGATCTTCACAATGCTGAATAACGCCGACCTTAAATTCGGTACTATCACCGACACGAACGGTGATACAGTAGAGGTCACTCATGGCAACTATATAAGCTTCATGCAGTCACATGACCGCGAAGTGAGGAAGGCAGCCTACACAACTGTCTATGAATCATATAAAGGCCTCATAAATACCATTGCCACGGCCTATAGCTACAACGTAAAGACAGATGTAGTCGGTGCAAGGATCAGAAAATACGATTCCTCAAGGGCTTCTGCCCTTTCCGGCGGCAACATCCCGGAATCGGTTTACGATAACCTGGTTTCTGTAGTAAACGAAAACCTGCCTGCCCTTCATAAGTACATCGCCTTAAGGAAAAAGCTTCTCGGCGTTGACGAGCTGAAAATGTACGATGTATATGTTCCTGTAGTCGAGCTTCCTAAGCGCGAAGTGACATTCAAAGAAGCTGTATCCATCATGAACGAGGGCCTTGCTCCAATGGGTCAGGCTTATCTGGATCAGGTCAATAAAGGCATTTCCCAGGGATGGATCGACGTCATGGAAAATGAAGGCAAGACCAGCGGAGCCTACAGTTTTGGTTCATATGACAGTTACCCGTACATACTGATGAACTTTGACAGCACCCTGCAGGACGTCTTCACTCTCGTCCACGAAATGGGACATTCAATGAACTCATATTACACCAGAAGGTATGAACCATTTGCTTATGGAGATCATTCTATATTCACCGCAGAAGTAGCTTCAACTGTCAACGAGTCTCTGCTTATGAAATACCTGCTGAACAAGGAAACAGACAAGGACATGAGACGGTATCTGCTCAATATGTATCTGGAAGAATTCCGTACGACTCTCTTCCGTCAGACAATGTTTGCAGAATTTGAAGCCACGGCTCACAAATACGTTGAAGATGGCGGCAGCCTTACGGCTGACTGGCTCTGCAGCGAATACGACAAGCTTAATACCCGTTACTTTGGTGAAGCTCTTGCCCCTGACGATTACATCAGATACGAATGGGCTCGTATCCCGCATTTTTACAGAGCTTTCTATGTATATCAGTATGCTACCGGATATTCGGCAGCGACGGCTATTTCCAAGAAGATACTGGAAGAAGGCGCTCCAGCCAGAGATGCATACCTTGATTTTCTGAAACGCGGCAGCAGCGACTACCCTGTTGAACTCCTGAAGATCGCTGGCGTAGACATGAGCAGCAAAGAACCTATTGAGATGGCCATGACTACTTTCTCAGCCCTGGTCGACGAATTTGAAAAGAGTTTTGAATAAGCTATGGAAAAGAAGATATTTATATACTCCAACGAGAGTTCCACTTCTAAGAAAACAGAAAAGAAACTGCGTGACAAGCTGGACAATTCAGGCTTCACCATACTAACTAAGTATGATGACAGTGCTGACCTTCTCGTCTGTATTGGCGGTGACGGCACCTTTCTGGAGACAATACACCGCTTTGATTTTCCGCAGATGCCGATCATCGGTATCAATACCGGTCATCTTGGCTTCTTTCAGGAGATCATGCCTACTCAGTTAGACGACTTCATATTCAATTACACACAGGGCCGCTATGCACTGCAGCCTCTGTCAACAGTTAAGATCAGAGTGAAGACTGGCGGCGTCTACCACGAACATACAGGACTCAATGAAGTCCTTATCCGCGGCAATGCTTCCTACTCCATCCACCTGAACATCTCCATCGGAGGTAGCTTCATTGAGAGATTCAGCGGAGACGGCCTTCTGATTGCAACACCTGCCGGAAGTACTGCCTACAACTATTCTTTAGGCGGCAGTATCGTTGACCCAAGGCTCAATGTGCTTCAGGTAACACCTATTGCACCAATGAACACCACAGCCTACAGATCATTTACTTCCAGCATCATGCTTCCTTCCGACCTGCGTCTCGGCGTGGTCCCTGACATGGATGAAAGCAGCACGATCTGCATCGTCTACGACGGCTATGCAGTAGAATACAAGAAAATCGACGAAATGGAAGTCACCTACTCCGACGTGTCCGTCAACCTGATGCGATTCGAGTCCTACGACTTCTGGACCAAAGTTAAGACCAAGTTTTTATAGAATCAAGAGGTAATATGGCAGATTTCAGATACACAGTAACTAAAGAAGACAATGGTATTCCAGTAAAGACGCTTCTGAGGCAGAAGTTCAACTTCTCCTCCAGACTCCGGACCAAACTGAAGTATCAGGACCTGGTCTATCTCAACGGTGAAAAAACCGCAGGATGGATCGTCCCCGAAGAAGGCGACGAGCTCTCCGTCAGGCTGCCTGACGAAAAAAGCGAATTTCCTATGGAAAACATTCCGATCACTCCAGTATATGAAGACGACGACCTTCTGATAATCAACAAGCAGCCAGGCATAATCGTACACCCGACCAAAGGGCATCCTGCCCATACAATCGCCAACGGCCTCATGAAGTATATGGCCGATACGAACCAGACATTCAAGATCAGATTCGTCAACAGGCTGGATATGGACACCTCAGGACTTTTGATCGTAGCAAAAAATTCCAACGCCCAGGACAATCTGTCCAAGCAGATGCGCGCACGTGAAACAGAAAAACGCTACATCGCCATCGTTAACGGCATAGTTGACGAGGATTCATTCACAGTTGATCTGCCCATCGGCCGGCCAGACCCTGAAAAAGTTGAGCGCGGCGTGATCCCGGTTGAAGAAGGCGGCAACCCTTCCGTTACACATGCCAAGGTCCTTGAACGCTTCCCAAAGGGCAGCGGCTACACCATGCTGGAACTTTTGCTTGAAACCGGCAGGACCCATCAGATAAGAGTTCACATGGCACATCTTGGACATCCGCTAGTCGGCGATTACCTGTATGGTGGCTATAACCCCGATCTGCTGGATCGCCAGGCTCTGCACGCCTTCAAGCTTTCTTTCGACCATCCGGCAACAGGCAAACGGCTGACCGTTACATGCGACCTGCCTGAAGACATTAAGCAAGTTATAGAGAAAATCAGATAAGCATAAAAAAGAGCTTCCGCAGCTAGCGAAAGCTCTTTTAATTGTCGTAGACAACAAGGTTCCCGGGGACCCACCCGAAGCTTTAGCTTCGTGGGAGGGTGGGGTTCTTATTGTCGCAGACAACAAGGTTCCCGGGGACCCACCCGAAGCTTTAGCTTCGTGGGAGGGTGGGGTTCTTATTGTCGCAGACAACAAGGTTCCCGGGGACCCACCCGAAGCTTTAGCTTCGTGGGAGGGTGGGGTT